>Ga0116226_10000883_pt1 | contig 26185 bp, 18 predicted proteins | sample S1TSphfallax_FD_89692 | JGI IMG/M metagenome (GOLD analysis project Ga0116226, IMG submission 89692) | Host-associated microbial communities from peat moss isolated from Minnesota, USA - S1T2_Fa - Sphagnum fallax MG | ecosystem: Host-associated > Plants > Peat moss > Unclassified | place: USA... | reverse complement strand
TCGTGCAGGCAATCGTCTATCGTCTGATCCACCAGCGGGTGGCTGGGCAATTCCCGTTCACCGACGATGTTTTCCAGGCAGGCTGCCTGCTCGGGGAAGACCGAGGCCAGCAGGTCGTCGCTTTTCATGCGCTGCAGCTGCGGCGCCACCTTGCGGCCACCGGCATAGCGCGGCAAGCCGAGCGCGGTGGTCGCGTTCCAGCGCCAGCGCACATTGAACAAGGGCGCATCGAGCAGGGCCTGGATCAAGACATGCTCGCCGGTATTCGAGCGCAGATAGCGCCACACTTCCTCCAGCGGAAAACTATGACTGGTGGACAGCGACAGGACGATCGCGTCCTCGGTCGCGGCCGCCTGCAGTTCGAAATTGAAGCTGCGACAAAAGCGTTTGCGCAGGGCCAGGCCCCAGGCACGATTGATACGGCTGCCGTAGGGCGCATGCAGCACCAGTTGCATGCCGCCCGCTTCGTCGAAGAAGCGCTCCATCACCAAGGTCTGGTCGGTGGGCAGGGCGCTCAGCGCAGCGCGTGCCGAGGCGAGATACTCGACGATTTGCGTTGCCGCCCCAGGATCGAGTGCGACTTCGTGCACCAACCAGTCACGTGCCGCATCGAGGTCGGGCGGGCTGCCGCTCAGCAGATGTTCCAGCGTGCCACGCAGACGGGCGACGCCGCTCGACAAGGCATCGCTGCGCCCCGGCGCTTCGCCCAGCCAAAACGGGATGCTGGGCGAGGCGCCGTGCGCGTCTTCAACTCTGACTCGACCTGCCTCGACGCGCTGGATGCGATACGAGGTATTGCCGAGCTGGAACACATCGCCGCTCATGCTTTCGATGGCGAAGTCTTCGTTGACGGTACCGATGTGCTGCCCTTGCGGCTCCAGAATAACCGTGTAGTCCGCATTGTCGGGAATGGTGCCGCCGGAGGTGACGGCCGTGAGCTTGCCGCCGCGCCGGCCGCGCACACTGCGGCTCACGGCATCCCGATGTAAATAGGCGCCGCGCACGCCTTGGCGTGTTGTATAACCATCGGCCAGCATGCGCAGGGTGGCGTCAAATTGCGCCCGCTCCAGCGTCGCATAGGGTTGCGCGCGTCGCACCAGCGCGTATAGCGCGTCTTCGTCCCACTCGCGGCTGGCGACTTCGGCCACCAGTTGTTGCGCCAGCACATCCAGCGGCGCGCGTGGAATGTTCAGGGTATCGAGCTCACCGCGTCGCACGCAATCGAGCAGCGCAGCGCATTCGACCAGATCATCGCGCGAGCTGGGAAACAAGCGCCCTTTGGAGATGCCGCCGACCTGATGGCCGGCACGGCCGACGCGCTGCAGGAAGGCCGCGATGCTGCGCGGCGAGCCCACTTGACAGACAAGGTCGACATCGCCGATGTCGATGCCCAATTCCAGCGAAGCGGTGGCGACCAACACGCGTAACTCACCGCGCTTCAGGCGTTGCTCGGCATCGAGCCGATATGCCTTGGCCAGACTGCCGTGATGCGCGGCTGCCGCTTCCTTGCCCAGCCGGTCGGCGAGGTGACGCGCGACGCGTTCGGCCATGCGCCGCGTGTTGACGAAGATCAGCGTGGTGCGATGCACGGCAGCTAGTTCCGCCATCCTGTCATAGACGCGCTCCCAGACCTCGGTCGACATGACGGCGTCCAATGGGATCGGCGGCAGTTCGAGGGCGAGGTCGCGTTCGCGGGCGTGGCCGATATCGACGATGGCGCATGGAGATTCGGTCTGCGTGCCAACCAGAAACTGGGCCACCGCCTCCAACGGTTTTTGCGTTGCCGACAAGCCGATACGCTGCGGTCGCGCCGCGCACAGTGCGTCCAGTCGCTCCAGGCTGAGGGCGAGGTGGCTGCCGCGCTTATTACCGGCGACCGCATGGATTTCGTCGACGATGACGGTGCGGGTGGTCGACAACATGGCGCGGCCACTGCCGGAGCCAAGCAACACGTATAAGGATTCCGGCGTGGTGACCAGAATATGGGGCGCGCGCTTGCGCATCACCTGACGTTCCTGCTGCGTGGTGTCGCCGGTGCGCACTGCCGTGCGTATCCCGTGCTCGGGCAGGCCAAGTGCGGCGAGTTCGGCGGCAATACCTTCCAGCGGCACCTGCAAATTGAGCTGGATATCGTTGGACAGAGCCTTCAGCGGCGAGACATAGACCACCATGGTCGCGTCAGGCAGAACGCCGCCGTGCTCCAGGCTGGTGCGCACCAGGGTATCAATGGCTGCCAGAAAAGCGGTGAGCGTCTTGCCTGAGCCAGTGGGCGCCGCCACCAAGGTCGAGCGGCCACGTCGCAGCAGCGGCCAGGCACGCTGTTGCGCCAGGGTCGCGGCAGGGAAGGCGCGCTGGAACCAGGCGCTGACGGCGGGATGAAAATCATCCCACGCGCCTGCGCTGCGCGCAGGGATCGTAGCGGGATCGAGATCTAGCAAGGGGCTGCCCATAAGTCATTATATTGGGCGCTTTCTTGCTTCCACAATCGACCGGACCAGACTTTAATTTGCGCCTACTCTTTATGATTTGCAACTAACGGTCGTGGTCGGACACCGCACGAAAATTCGCGCCGCCCCGATCTTCAAGCCCGCCGCAGGGTCATGCCGCGCTGCGCATAGAAACGCTCAAACACGGGGTAGGGCAGGAATACGTCCGCTTGCTGTGGCGGCACGCCGGAAGGGTTGTGAAACCACACGCCGTGGGGATCGCGCCCGTGCAGCAATACCAGATGACCGCCACGCCGTGTGTTCGGCGCGTCGGGACGGCGGATTTCCGGGCTGACGGAGGCCATGACCAGGGTCGTTTCGTCCAGATGGGCGGCGATGTGTTCCAGTGTATGGTCGCCGAATACCTCAACGTGCAGGCCGTAATCCTGGGCCACCCATTCGGCAAAGGGACGATAGATTAGGCCATCCACCCCGCCGTCGTCCCGCAATCGGTACACGCCATGTTCCAGCGCCTGCTGCAGCAGCACCTGACGCGGCGGATGGACGATACCCCAGTGATCAAATGCGGATTCCAGACAGGCCAGGCCGCATAGCTTCCAGGACCAGAAACGGTAATGTTCCGGATCGTCGAAGCCGTTTTCGCGCCAGCGAGGATCATCGCAGACGTCAATTTGGCGCGCGACGATTTCGCCCACCAGTTCCGGGCTGCGCCACTGAGTATGGTAGGGGACGTTGCGATGTCGAAATGGGGTCATCAGTACGGGGAGATCAAAAATACCAAGCGAAAATACACAGCGCGGTGAGTCGCACGAACGGCGTGGCGGATCCAAATCTGGAACCCGCATTAGCGGGTGGATCAGGCGGTGCGGGCAGTGCCGCCGAGAAACGCGCGCAGCGCAGGGTCCGACAGCGAGGGCGGCAGGCTTGCCAGCAGCGTCTCGGAGGCGCAGAAGGGGTAGGGCTGAGCACTGGCCCAGTGGATCAAATCCTGACCCAGTGGCCGCGGCAAGGTTTTCATCTGGTCGATATCTACCGTCAGATGCGACACGCGCCAGGGCGCCTCGGGCCCAGCCCGGTCGAAGCACCAGCGATAGCGGCCCCAGCCCAGACGCGCGGTGCCGTCGGTCTTGGCGGTCATGGCCAGCAGCCAGGCACAGCTCAAGGGTGTGGGCGCGGTTGAGGGGGGCTGGATGGCGCTCGGCGCGGGGTAGTCCAGGCACAGCGTGTAGATATTGCCGTAGCTGCTGCCGACACGCTGCACCAGGGTTTCGGCGATGCTGGGCAGACCCTCCAGCAGCGGCGGCACGCGTACACCTTGGGTGTGGGTGTCGAACGCCACTTTGGCATGTTCATCGAACGCGCCAGCCAGCAGATGCGCGCGGTTTTCGTTGGTGGCGCGCAGATACAGGCGGATCAACTCGCGGCAGGTATCAAAGGACGGCGCTGTAACGGCGGGCTCGGCGGTCAGATTCATCAAAAAAGTACTCTGCGGTCGTCAGGGGAGACGGTGCGCCGGGCGGCACGCCGCAGCACACACCAAACTTGCCCTATCTTATAAGACTTTTGCCGCCCACGAGCGAGTTCGCTTGACAAAACGGTTCGGCTTTGGCGATACTGGAAGAATGCAATCGCAACAACATCTCCTCCTCCTATCGCTACGACTAGCCCGCTGCGCGGCGCTAGGCCTACTATCGCGCATCTGATTCACCGCGCGATGCCTAGGGCGCCACGCATCACAGCGCGCCACCGGCCACTTTGACCGGTTTTGTTTCACCCCCCCGATACCAGTTTGCCAGCCGTACAGATTCAGCCTGCGTGTGCCACTTTGCATCGCATCGCCATGCTGTACCGAGGACCAGGACGATGTTGTACCGCCAACCATCCTTTACCGTTTGTCTCATCCGCGCCCGGATTCCCGCTCCCAGGCGCGCGCCGCTAGCACGACTATAGCTCGGGGAACAGGCCTTGCGCCGCCGGCCGCCTGTTCCCCCGACCGATCGCAACCTGCCGCCGATTTCGCGAACCCCAGATGCGCCACAGCCTGATCCAAGCCCAGGAATGCGTGCGCTTCGCTCTACTAAGCTAAACCACGAGACTCCAATCATGCTCAAGCAACCGAATACCAAGTACCGCGCCTTTCAAGCGATCAATCTGCCCGACCGCCGTTGGCCCTCGAATGTGATCACGCGTGCCCCGATCTGGATGAGCACCGATTTGCGCGACGGCAACCAGGCCTTGTTCGAGCCCATGAATGCCGAACTCAAGATGCGCATGTTCAAGATGCTGGTGGCGCTCGGCTTCAAGGAGATCGAGGTCGCGTTTCCGTCGGGTTCGCAAACCGATTACGATTTCGTGCGTGAGCTGATCGAGGGTGGGCACATTCCCGATGACGTGACAATCGAGGTCTTGACGCAAGCGCGTGAAGATCTGATCCGGCGCACCATGGAAGCGCTGCGCGGAGCGAAACAAGCGATCGTGCATGTCTACAACGCGACCGCGCCGATCTTCCGCAAAGTGGTATTCGGCACCGACGAGGCGGGCGTCAAGCAGATCGCGGTACAGGCGGCCGCGTTGATCAAGACGCTGGCGCAGCAACAACCGGAAACCCGTTGGACCTTCCAATACAGCCCCGAGGTGTTCTCGTCGACGGAACTCGAGTTTGCCAAGCAAGTGTGCGATGCCGTGATTGACGTATGGGATCCGACGCCAGCTCATCGCGCCATCATCAACTTGCCGGCCACGGTCGAGGCTGCCACGCCGAATTGTTATGCCGATCAAATCGAATGGATGCACCGCAATCTGGCGCGCCGCGATTGCATCGTGCTCAGCGTGCATCCGCACAACGACCGCGGCACCGCGGTGGCGGCGGCCGAGCTGGCGGTGATGGCGGGCGCCGATCGTGTCGAAGGCTGCCTGTTCGGCAATGGCGAGCGCACCGGCAATGTCGATCTGGTGACCTTGGCCTTGAATCTCTATTCGCAAGGCGTTGATCCGCAACTTGACTTCTCGCGGATCAACGAAGTGGCACGGACCGTCGAGGATTGCACCCAGCTGCCGATACATCCGCGCCATCCCTATGTGGGCGACCTGGTCTTTACCGCGTTTTCCGGCTCGCATCAGGATGCCATCAAGAAAGGCTTCGCCGCCCGGCAGCCTGGCGATATCTGGGATATGCCCTATCTGCCGATTGATCCCAACGATGTAGGACGCACCTACGACTCCATCATTCGCGTCAACAGCCAGTCCGGCAAAGGCGGCATTGCCTACCTGCTGGAACAGGGCTATGGCATCGCTTTGCCGCGCCGCTTGCAAGTCGAGTTCAGTGCTGCGGTGCAAAAAGTGGCCGATCACAGCGGCCGTGAAATCACGGCTTCCGATATCTGGAATCTGTTCCAGGAAGAATATGTCCGCACTCATGAACCGTTCGCCTATCGCCGCCATGTGCTCGACGAGCAAGACGGCCGGGTGACGATCGCATTGCACGTCGGCATTGAAGGGCGCGAACAGGTGCTGCGCGGCAGCGGCAACGGTCCGCTCGATGCGCTGGTGCAAGCCATCAATAGGGTGGTGACGGCGCCGGTGCGCATCCATCACTACGAGGAACGGGCCACCGGACAAGGCGCCGACGCCACTGCCATCGCCTTTGCCGAATTGGCCAGCGACACCGTGCCGGGTACCACATTCGGGGTTGGGATTGACGCCAATCTACTCACTGCCTCGATCCGTGCCGTGATCAGCGGGGTCAATCGCCAATATGCGCGCGACGCGGTCGGCGCCTTCTTTGCGGCTGGCGCGGTGAGCCAGACCGAGCCGGACGACAAGGTCCGGGCAGACTGAATCCCTGGCGATTTCCAGCAGGTTTCCAATGGGGTGCATGGCATCCAGGACGGCCTATCCGGCTGGCCTGGGCAATTTCACGCATCGTCTTTACCACAGGCGATTATTGTGGGATTGGCCGGTACATCGACATAACGGTATGATCTAACGTTGTGTCGATGTACTCTCGCTTCGACGATCAGGAAGCCGACTATGCTAACCATTTGGGGCCGAGCTAATTCGGTCAATGTCCAGAAAGTGCTCTGGTGTTGTGACGAACTCCGCATTCCCTACGATCGCATCGATGCGGGGATGGAGTTTGGCCGCAATCGGGAGCCCGATTTTCTGGCAAAGAACCCGAATGGCCTGGTGCCGGTCATCGAAGATGGGGATTTCGTGCTGTGGGAATCGCACGCGATCCTGCGTTATCTGGCCATGGAGTACAAGGGGGGGCGAGGTCTGTACCCGGTCGAGGCTGCCGACCGCGCCCGTATCGACCGCTGGCTCGATTGGTCGCTGTCAACGCTGCAACCGACCGAGCGGCCGGTGTTTATTGCCATGGTGCGCACAGCGCCCGAGGCGCGCGATATGGCTGCCGTGACGGCGCAAGCCGCCAAGCTGGCCGATTTATGGGCCATCGTCGATGCTCAGCTTGAAGGGCGGCGCTTTATCGAACACGACAGTTTCTCGCTCGCCGACATCGTGCTCGGCGCAATGGCCCGGCGCTGGTTCGGGCTCGAGGGCATAGAGCGTCCCGCGATGCATAATCTGGAACGCTGGTATCAACGTTTGAGCGAACGCGCATCATTCAGCCGGCATATCGGCAAACCCCTCACCTGACGTCCTTCGGTTGCCGTTGCCGACCAAATCGGCTTAGACTATCAAAAGATGCCGTTGCGCCATAACCGGCCAACGCAGAGTCCCATTCGGCCGCGCAGACCTAATGCGCGGCGCCTGCATCATCCGAGACGGTCATGCAAATACCCGCCAAACCGGAGAACGACGCGCAGCGCGTTCAAACGCTACGCCAGATGGCCTTGCTGGACACGCCGCCCGAGGAACGTTTCGACAGACTGACGCGGATGGCCAGGCGTTGGTTCGGCGTCCAAATTGCATTGGTCAGTCTGGTCGACGAAAACCGTCAATGGTTCAAGTCGCGTGCAGGACTTGACGTTACGGAAACGCCACGCGACGTGTCTTTTTGCGGCCACGCTTTGCTGGGCGATCAAATTTTCATGGTGCCAGACGCGTTGGAGGATCCGCGTTTTTTCGATAATCCGCTGGTCGTACATCCACCGCATGTGCGATTTTATGCCGGTGTGCCGTTGCGTATCGCGGATGGCACCAAGCTCGGCACCTTCTGCATCATGGATGATGCACCGCGTGTGCTGGATGTCGATGAATGCGAAATGCTGTTGGATATGGCATCCATGGTCGAAAAAGAGCTGCTGGCCGAGCGTCTGGCGTCGGTCGACGAACTGACTCAGATCGCCAACCGACGCGGCTTCAATGCGACGGCGCCGCATATTTTGAGCCTGGGCCGGCGCAATGGTCTCGGTGCCACGCTGTTTTTCTTCGACCTGGATCGCTTCAAACAGATCAACGATACCTACGGTCACGCTGAGGGCGACCGGATCTTGAACCGTTTCGCCGGCTTGCTACGCGACGCGTACGGTGAATCAGACCTGGTCGCCAGACTCGGCGGCGATGAATTCGTGGCCCTGTGTCTGCACGACCACGCGGGGGCGCGCCACGAACTCACGCGACGCCTGGCCAGTTCCGTGGCCGACTACAACGCCGCCGCGCAAGAAGGGTTTCCGCTGCGCTACAGCGTCGGCACAGTCGAATACGACCCACAGCGGCATCCCAGTATCGATGCCATGATGGTGGAAGCGGACACCTTGATGTATGCGCACAAGCAAGCGCGTCGAAGTCTGGGCGGCGAAGCGGGCTAGATTGCCGTAGCCACGTCAGAGGAGGCCCGGCGTTTCAATGCAGACTCCGGCGCGCGCGATCCAGATCGTCGCAGACTTCTGCGGCGCCTTGCGCCAAACGCGGTGTCGGTCTATCGATCAGATCGCCGTCGATCACAAACAGATTATGGTGCGCAACGGCGCTCAAGGCTGGCCAGGCTTGCCATCGGTTCAGGCCCGGGACTTTTTCGGTGGAGCGGGTGGCGCCCGCGCCGGCCGTCATGATCACATCCGGATTCAGCGCGATCACGGCTTCCGTCGACACGGTCGGTACCAATGGGGTCGACTGCGCGAATACATTATGACCCCCACACAGGGTAATCACGTCACTGATCCAGTGCGTGCCATTCAAGGTCATCAACGGCGAGTCCCATACCTGATAGAACACGCTGACCGGAGCGGCGTTCGCATAGCGTGCGCGCAAGGCCGCGATCTTGGCGCGATAGGTCTGGGCTGCCTGATGCGCTTGCTCACGCGTTCCAAATAACACGCCCAGCTGCTCCAGCGTACGACCCACATCGTCGACGTCGCGCGGTGCGCTGAGATACATCGGAATATGCAAGGCGCGCAGCGCCTGCAACTGCTGATCGGCATTGCCATGCCGCCAAACCAGAATCAGATCCGGCTTGAGCGCCGCGATGCGTTCCAGATCCAGTGCCCGATTGTCGCCGACCCGAGGGATCTGCTTGGCCGCCTCTGGATAGTCGCTATAGCTGACCACCCCAACCAGGTTGGCACCGGCGCCGGCTGCGTACGTGAGTTCCGTCAGATGGGGGGACAGGCTGACGATACGACGTGCGGGTGCTGGCAGTGTGATCCGCGCACCGCTGTCGTCCACGACGCTATAGCCGGGCTGGGTTGCGGCAGAGGGGCGGCCCGCGCTAGGCGCAGTTTGCGCTTTGGACGATGCTTCGAGCTGGGCGGCATCGACATTGCCTGATGCGAGCGCGCATTGGAGCGCCAACATGGCTGCACTCGATTGTGCGCCCAACGCAAGCAAGCGCTTGATGCGGCCCAGACGGTGAACCAGTGGGTAGTGGGGCAAGAGCATAGGATCGGTGTTTCGAATATCGGGTATGGATATCGGTTTAGGGGAGTATCCAGCGCGGTCAGATCGGCGTCGGCGGATGGCCGGACTGCCATGTCGCCAGGGCCTGTTCCAGCCGCAACCATGCCGCGTCGGTACCGGGCAAGCCAAAGCGCAGGCTGGCCTGCGTGTCGAAGCGGCGCACCCAGATCGCGTGGCGTGCCAGATGGGCTTGGAGTTCGGCTGCACCGGGGTGGCGCACCCAGGCAAACAAGGGCGTTCCGCGCGCCGGCAGCGCGTGGCGTTCGAGCAGTTGGCACAGGCGCGCACCGTCGGCTTGCAAGCGCAGCAACGCGGCCGCTTGCCAGCGCGTATCGAGCAACGCCGCGCGGGCGGCAGCACGGGCCGGACCGCTGACGCGCCAAGCTCCCAGTGCATGTTGCAGCTGCTGCAGTCGTTGCGACTCGGCCAGTGCGAATCCGACCCGGGCACCCGCCAGGCCAAAGAATTTGCCGATCGAACGCAGCACAATCAAGCCGGGGCGATCACAATAATGTGCCACGCTCAAGCCCGGCATCACATCTGCGTAAGCTTCGTCGACGATCAGCGTGCCGCCGCGCGCGGCGAGTTGCGCGTGCCAGTGCATCACCACGTCCGGCGCATAGTGTTCTGCGCTGGGGTTGTTCGGATTCACCAGCACCAGATGTCGAATCGAGTGCGGCAGTTCCGCGTAGGGGCGCAGAACGAATGGGGCCGGTTGCGAGGGAGACGGCGATCCTGCCAAGGCGGGGTCGGCGCAGTATGTCCATACCGCGTGTCCGGCCCGTGCGAAGGCTGGACGATACTCGCCATAGGTCAGCGCAGCCATCGCCGTGAAGGTGCCGCTCACAGGCTCCAGCAGCGTCGGCAGGATGCGTATCGCATCCTGGCTGCCGGCAATCGGCAAGGCATGTGTGCAGCGATAGTGCGCTGCCGCGACCTCGGCCAGATCGTCGTCGTCGTTTGGCAGACGATGCCAACTATCCGCAGCGGGCGGCGGCACCGGATAGGCATGTGGGCTGATACCGGTTGAAAGATCGAGCCATGCCGAGCGCGCATGACCATAGCGCCGCTCGGCTTCGGCCAGATCGCCGCCATGGACGATGCGCTCGTGTTGCCCGGTGGCGTGGGGACGATTGGGTTCAAGCATGGTGCAGAACCTGGAATGTGCTGGCAAAGCCCAAGACCACAAGCGTTGCCAACCACACGGCAATACTGCTGCGCACCAAACGCAGCGCACGCTCGATATCGCGGCCGTCGGGCGCGGCACCGTATCCAAGCGCGGGGCGGCTTTCCAGCACGCCGTGATAACGGGCCGGCCCGCCGAGTTGCAAGCGCAAACTGCCGGCGCCGGCCGCCATGACCGGCCCCGCATTCGGGCTGTCCCAGGCCGGCGCCTGGGTGCGCCAGCACCACAGTGCGCAGCGCCAATCGCCGCAGAGCGCATAGGTGGCGGCCGTCAAGCGTGCCGGCAACCAGTTGGCCAGATCATCCAGCCGTGCTGCGGCCCAGCCAAAGGCGAGCAGGCGCGGGGTGCGGTAGCCCCACATGGCGTCCAGCGTATTGATCAGGCGAAAGCCGAGTGCGCCCGGTCCGCCCGCGAGCGCAAACCAGAACAAGGCACCGAAGATGGCGTCGTTACCGTTTTCCAGGCTCGATTCGACGGCGGCGCGCGCAAGTCCGGTGGCATCCGCGTCGCTGGTGTCGCGTGACACGATGCGCGCCGTGAGCCGTCGCGCCAGCGGTAGATCGCCGGCTGTCAGGGCACTTGCGATGGGAGCCAGATGTTGATGCAGGCTACGCGCGCCGAGCGCAAAGTAGAGCAACAGCACATGCACGATACACGCCAGCACGAAAGGCAAATGGATAACCAGGCACAGTGCCGCGGCAGTGGGCGGCAGGACCATGATGGCCCAGGCCACACATCCTGCGGCGCGACCGGCCATGTCCCCGGTGCGCGATGTCGGCGTCACATGAGGCTTGGCACGATTCAAACGCCGCTCAAGACCCTGGGCGATGGTGCCGAATCCCACCAGCGGGTGGGCCCGGCGTGGTTCGCCGACGAGACGATCGAGCAGCACGCTCAGACACGCCAGCCATGCGATCCATGGCAGCGGCAGAAGCCAATGAGAGGCTGCCGTAGGGAACAAGGCGGAAAGAGTGGCGCTGGCGAACATGCCCGCATTGTACCGGGCGCCGATGCGATAATGGGGCTTGGGTCGGTTCCCGACGTTGCCTGAGTTCAAATCCGGTTTTCAATTTGATGACATCGCATCCGCGCGCTTTGCGCCACGCCACTAACCCGCCACTGGACCCGTCGCGATGACGCGCCATCCTGAAGTACCAAGTGGCGCGCTGATGATACAGGGCACCACCTCCGATGCCGGAAAAAGTACTTTGGTCGGTGGCCTATGCCGACTTGCTGCTCGCGCTGGCGTGCGGGTGGCGCCGTTCAAACCGCAGAATATGGCTTTGAACAGCGCGGTGACCGCCGACGGCGGCGAGATCGGACGTGCTCAGGCGTGGCAAGCGTGGGCTGCCGGCTTGGCACCGCATACCGATATGAACCCGGTATTACTGAAGCCCAACAGTGACACCGGCGCGCAGGTCATCATCCAAGGCCGGGTTCATGCCAGCCTGGATGCGCGCGCGTATCACGACTACAAACCGCAAGCGATGGCGGCCGTGCTGGCCTCGTATCAACGTCTGCGTGAGCGCTACGATCTGGTTTTGGTCGAAGGGGCCGGCAGCCCCGCGGAAATCAATTTGCGCAGCCGTGATATTGCCAATATGGGTTTCGCCGAACGCGTCGACTGCCCGGTAGTGCTGATTGCCGACATCGATCGCGGCGGTGTGTTCGCCCATCTGCTCGGCACGCTCGCCTGTTTGTCGGAGACCGAGCGTGCCCGTGTGCGCGGCTTTGTGATCAATCGCTTCCGTGGCGATCTATCCTTGCTGCAGCCCGGTATCGCCTGGCTCGAGGCGCAGACCGGCAAGCCGGTGTTGGGCGTGTTGCCCTATCTGCATGGTTTGTGGCTGGATGCCGAGGATGCCTTGCCGCGCGCGCATGCGCCCGCCACGTCGGATCGCCAGGTATTGCGCGTGGTGGTGCCGGCCTTGCCGCGCATCAGCAACCATACCGATTTCGATGCATTACGCGCGCATCCCCAGGTCGATTTTCGTTTTATCGGCCCGGGCGAACCCTGGCCCGCAGCCGACCTCGTGATACTGCCGGGCAGCAAGAGTGTGCAGCGCGATCTCGCATGGCTGCGGGCGCAGGGATGGGAGACAGCGCTGCAACGTCATTTGCGCTATGGCGGCAAGGTACTGGGGATCTGCGGTGGCTTGCAAATGTTGGGCCGCGTATTACACGATCCCGCGGGCCTGGAGGGTGCGGCGGGCTCGATGGCAGGTTTGGGATTGTTGGACTTCGAGACCACCCTGGCGGGTCACAAACAGTTGCATAACGTGCATGGCCGTCTGGACGCTGCGATCTTACCCGGCGATGCTGACGGCGCTGTGCGTGGCTACGAGATTCATATGGGTTTGAGCACGGGCCCCGCGCTCCAGCGTCCCGCCGTGTGGCTGGAAACCGATCACGGCCTGCGGCCCGACGGCGCGGTATCAGCCGACGGGCAGATCGCCGCGACTTATGTGCACGGCATGTTCGATGCGCCACAAGCGTGTTCAGCCTGGCTCGCGTGGGCGGGGCTGGAGGGTGCTGTCACGGATGACCACGATGCGCGTCGCCTGCAATCGCTCGATACCCTGGCCGATGCAATGGCTAAACACATGGATCTCGATGCGGTTTGGCGTCTGTGTGGTTGATGCATCCGCCTTGGCATCGATTATGACCTCGGCGCGGGCCGGGTAAAGCCCGGTGCCAAGGTGTGACTGACGATGGTCTGGTGCACGAAGCGCAGTTTTGCGATCACCGCAGGCGCCAGCGTGAAGGGATAGCCGTCCGGCATCCCCAGACTGCGGTTCAGGCTGTTCAAAACGTAGGTGAGTGGGAACCAGCGCGCGATCATGGTATCGAAGGTGTCGGCACCCGTATGCGCGCCAGTATCGATGGTCGGCACCCGATCCGGTTCATTGGGTGAGGTGGCAGTCACGATGCCCGATCCCGAGACCGACCCCGCGGCCGTATCGGTCGCATCGAGGCCGGTGTCACGCGCTACTTGAGCTTGGGTCTCGGCGCGCAGTTCCAGCTCGACCCCGCAAGCCTGTGCGGTTTCCAACGCTGCGCTCATGTGCAGGTAGTGCGCCCAGGTCTCGGCCCAATCCTCGGCTGGGTGGGCGCTGGCGTAGGCGCTGATGTACTGCTGCTCCCACTGCGGTGCCGGACCGTCCTTGTAGTGGCGCTGTAGCGCGACGTCGTAGGGCGCGCTGTCGTCGCCGAAGCAGGCGCGAAAGGCCTGCAACTGAGCCGGATTGTCGCGCAACAGTCGCATGAAGTAGTAGTGCCCCGATTCGTGGCGGAAGTGCCCGAGCAAGGTGCGATAGGGTTCATTCATGGCATGCCGGATGCGCTCGCGTTGCGCGTCGTCGGCTTCTTCGATATTGAGTGTGATCAAGCCGGTATCGTGCCCGCTCATGACACACGTCTCATCGGTGGACTCGAGAAATTCGAAGGCAATGCCATTGACCGGATCGTCGCGTTTGGTGACGATGGGCAGGCGCAGACCGATCAGGTTGTACAGCAGGCGGCGTTTGGCCTGTTCGAGCTTGAACCAGTACGCTCGATTCTTCGGCTCGATCAGCGATGGAATGGTATGGGTCAGGCGGCACGATTGACACAGGGTGTCGGGTGGCGCATCGCCGGTATGCGCAATCATCCAGTTGCAGACATTTTCTTGCGCGTAGTTGTCGCACATGCGAAAGGACAGGCCCAGCGTTTCCGGGTGCAGGCTGCGCCAGAGATCGTTGCCTTCGGGTTCGAAAGCACTGATCTGATTCAATTCCGGCAGGTAACAGAGGGTCGCTCCGCAACGTTCACAGCGCACGTTCTCGAAAAACACCTGCTGTCCGCAACGATCGCAATGAAACACCTTCATAGATTGCACCTCCGTGGGGGCGGGCGATAGGGCTACGCTACCGTCAGCGGTAATTCGTCCAGCGGCGACATCGTCACACTGACATTCAGTTCATGTGCGCCACCGCCCAGTATGACGCCGCGCAGGGGCGAGACATCGGTAAAATCGCGGCCCCAGGCCAAGGTCACGTGCTGCTGATCCGGCAGCAGATCGTTGGTGGGGTCGGCATCTATCCACATATCTTCATCGTGATGCGGGCACCACACCGAGACCCAGGCGTGCGACGCGTCCGCGCCGACGAGACGTTCTTGCCCCGGCGGTGGCGTCGTCAGGATATAGCCGCTGACGTAGCGCGCTGCCAATCCCAAGGAACGCAGACACGACACCATCAAATGCGCGAAGTCCTGACACACGCCGCGCCGCGCTTCGAAGACCTTGGTTACTGGGGTGGCGACCGTGGTGGCTTCAGGGTCGAAAACGAACTCGTCGTGGATTTTCGCGGTCAGCGCGCGCACCCCTTCCAACAAGGGCGTGTGCGCCGGAAAGCAATCGGCCGCATAAGCTGCGAAATCGTGCTTGACGCGACCGTAGGGCGATTCGAAGCGAAATCGCGCCGCGCTGAGCTGACTGGGTTCGGGCGGTACGCCGGCATGATAGCTCAGCCGATCGCGCACTGCTTCCCAGGGTAGCGTATCGCCGTGCGCCGGCAGGCGCCGGCCGAACACGTCGACCGTGGTTTCGGCGCGCACATGCAGGGTCTCGTGGGGCGATTCGATCGCCAGCAGCGTCACCGGATTGCCGAACACATCGCGTCGTTCGAGTCGGCGGGTAAAGCCGGGAGCGATTTCCAGCCGGTGCGACAGGGTGCGCTGCCAGCCGATCTCGCGCGGCGTCAGGTGCAGTAATTGCCGCGACAGCGAGACGGGCGCCGCATAGAGGTATTCAGTGTCGTGGACGATGCGGTAGCGGGCCATGGTGCAGGCTAGGACGGTTCAAGCGGCCAGCGTTTGCTGACTTATCTCGCCGATATGGGTGAAGTGGCGCATGGCCAATCTATCCGATAGGGCCCAGGCGTTGCTTGCGATTTCTTCCAGCAGCCGGGCCAGATCGGCACAGGCGGCGGGGTTTGCATACTCGAAGCGGGCCAGATCGAAACGGTCGAGCAGCTCAAGTTGCGAAGGTAGCACACCGGTCGCCTCGACACGGTCCTGCATCAGACTATCTGCCAGTTCGTTCAGGTAGGCGATCAACTGACGTATCTGCAAGACCACGCCGTGCGGATTGGTGTCGTCGAAAATAATCAGATCGAGTACCGGCAGCAGTTCGGGCTGGGCGCGATAGCGATGGCGATAGGTGATGATGCTATCCGCGGTTTCGAGCAACCAGTCGAGGCTGCCTATGCTGTCCGGCGTGATGCGCGCGGCGCCGGTAAGGGTGGACAGAAAACGCGCGATCGAGCCCGACATGAACGCCAGACGTTCAAGGTGGCGACCGATGATCAACAGGCGCCAACCGTCGTCGCGCGTCATGCAGTCCATGGCGAAGCCCGCCAGCGCGGCGCTGAAGACCATGGTCTGATCCAGTGTGCGCATCGCTTCGGTCAGGGCGGCGCGGCCGTTGGCGCGCTGGCTGCTGGCGGCCAGCATGCGCTCCATCCGGTTCAATGCCTGCCAGTTGTCGCGTGACAGGCGCTCGCGTACCTGGGTTGCGGTCCACATCAAATGCCGCAGGCAACTGGCGATGCTGCTGGATTGTTTGGTATCGAAGACGGCGGCCACCAGCAGTTGCTCGGCGTCGCGCGGGGTCAGTTGCTCAAGCTCGCTGGCCGCGGGTGTCGACACCAGACCCAGCCAGTCGCAGATATCAAGCGCGGCTTCGCGTGCGCGCGGCGCTTCGCGGCTGGCGTCGTCGAAGCGCGTCAGGGCGACCCGCAGCAGACGCGCGGTGTCGTCGCAGCGGGCCGTGTAGCGACCTAGCCAAAACAGATTTTCGACCACGCGCGAGGACAGGGTGGCCGGATTACGCACCAGATCGCGCAGATGCGTTACGCGTTTGAGCAGGCTCAGCGTGCTGACAGGTTGCTCGGAAAGCACCCAGGTGTCCTTGCTGGTGCCACCGCGTTGCATCGAGATCATCTGTGCCGCTGCCGGCAACGCAACCCGGGTCAGTCCGCCCGGCATCACGTTGTAGCCGCCATCGGGCGTGGCGCTGGCCAGCAAGCGCAGGGCCACTGAACGGCCCACCAGCTTTTTGTCCGGCTCGGCCGACATCACCGGCGCCTGTGACAAGGCGATCACTTCCTGCGCGGCATAGGCGTGCGGCTGGGTCCGGATGCGCGCAATCAGATCGTCGCGCGCTGAGCCCGTGACGTCGCGGCCATAGACCGGCTCAAAACTGAAGGACGGATAGGCCGGCTTGATCACCAGCTCGTCGAGGTGTTCGATCACGTGCTCGAGCGCGGGGGGCTCGCCGCACCACCAGGTGGCGACCGAGGGAATCATCAGGCGTTCGCCCAGCAGGTGTTCACAAATATTGGGCAAAAAGCCGCTGATCGCAGCCGCTTCGACCACGCCACTACCGAGCGCATTGGCGATCAGCACGTTGCCGGCGCGCGCTGCCTGCAATAGACCCGGCACACCCAGCGCCGAGTCGCCGCGCAGTTCGAGCGGATCGCAATAGCCGTCATCGAGGCGGCGCAGGATGCCATGCACCCGCTGCAGACCGTTCAAAGTTTTCAGGTAGACGTGATCGCCGCGTACGGTCAGATCCTGCCCTTCAACCAGTGGAAAGCCCAGATAGCGCGCCAGATAGGCGTGCTCGAAATAGGTTTCGTTGTAGGGGCCTGGGGTCAACAACACGATCAACGGCGGTTCGCCGTCGGTCGGCGCGAAATGGCTGAGACTTTGGTGCTGACTGCGGAAGTATTCGGCCAGATGATGCACGCGCAGGTCCTGAAACAACTCCGGAAACACGCGCGAAACGATCAGGCGATTTTCCAGCGCATAACCCGCGCCCGAAGGGGCTTGTGTGCGGTCCGCGATGACCCACCATTGGCCGTCCGGCGAACGCGCGACGTCGACGCCGTACACATGCAGAAAGCGCCCGTGTGGCGGGGTCATGCCTTGGCATGGCCATAAAAAACCGGGGTGGCCGAACACCATCGCTGGCGGCAGCAGGCCTTGGGTCAGCAGCGTCTGCGGGCCATAGAGATCGGCCAGGATGGCGTCCAGCAAGCGGGCACGCTGGGCTACGCCAGCCGCCAGCGTTTCCCACTCGGTCGCCGGCAAGATCAGCGGCAGTGGGTCGAGTTCCCACGGGCGCCCCGCCCCTTGCGGCGAGGAGTACATATTGTAGGTCACGCCATTTTCGGCGATCTGGCTGCGCACGAACTCGGTTTGCTGATGCATCTGCTCCGGGCTGGCCGCATCGATCTGCTCGCATAGCGGGGCCCAGTGGTCGCGAATTCGCTCATCCGCGTCGAGCATTTCGTCGTAGCGGTCGGACTTCACTTCGTAAGATGAGAGCAGCGCACTGGGCATGAGAGTCGGGCGAGGCAGAATAAGTCGGCACCGCTGTCTGCGATGGTAGTCGCGCACACGGTGCGGGCGCGGCGGACCCGCGCTCGCCTTAAAGGGCGGCGCGAGCCCGGCACTATATCATTCTAACGCCGTAGGTCCAGGGTGAACGGGAAATTGGGGTTTGTTCCAATTTCTACCGCTTGGCCGGGGGCGGTGATCTGGCCCGGCGTATGGCCCATCCTGAAGAAGCGCGCCAAACGGCGACTCTCTGCCGCGTACGCGTTGACAGGGAAGTCGTCGTAGTTGCGTCCCCCGGGATGTGCCACGTGATATTGGCAACCGCCCATGCTGCGGCCCATCCAGGTGTCGAGCAGATCGAACACCAGGGGGGCGTGCGAACCTATGGTGGGGTGCAGGCACGAGGGTGGCTGCCAGGCGCGGTAGCGGACTCCGGCCACAAATTCGGCACTGTTGCCGGTTGGCTGCAGCGGTATCGCGTGACCGTTGCAAGTCAGCACGTAGCGGTCGCCCGCCATGCCGTTAACCTTGACCTGCAACCGCTCGACCGACGAGTCGACATAACGCACGGCGCCGCCGGCACTGTTTTCTTCCCCCAGGACATGCCAGGGCTCGAGTGCATGCCGCAATTCGACATGGATGCCGTTGGCGGCGAAATCGCCGTAGATCGGGAAACGGAATTCGAAATGCGGCGCGAACCATTCCGCTTTGATGTCGTAGCCCGCGGCGCGCGTTTCGCTCAGTACGTCTTCGAAATCGAGCTTGGTGAAGTAGGGCAACATAAAGCGATCGTGCAACTGAGTGCCCCACCGCACCAGTTTGTCGGGCGCGTACGGCGTTTTCCAGAAGCGCGCGATCAAGGCCCGCAACAAGAGCTGTTGGGCCAGCGACATGCGCGCATGCGGCGGCATTTCGAAGGCGCGCATTTCAAGCAGCCCAAGCCGGCCGGTGGCGCTGTCCGGCGAGTACAGTTTGTCGATGCAGAACTCGGTGCGGTGCGTGTTGCCGGTGACGTCCGTCAATATATTCCGCAGTACCCGGTCAACCAGCCAGGGCGGCGAGGTCGCGCCCGGCAGCGGCAGTTGCTTGAAGGCGATCTCCAGTTCGTAGACCGAATCGTTGCGCGCTTCGTCGATACGCGGCGCCTGACTGGTGGGGCCGATAAACAGGCCAGAGAACAGGAAAGACAGCGAAGGATGGTTGTGCCAGTACGAGATCAGGCTACGCAACAGGTCGGGGCGGCGCAGAAACGGCGAATCGCTGGGATGTGCCGCGCCCAAGGTGAAGTGATTGCCGCCGCCGGTGCCGGTATGGCGTCCGTCCAGCATGAATTTCTCGGTCAGCAGGCGCGTTTCACGGGCGCTGTCGTAGAGATGCGTGGTGCGCTCGACCAGTTCGTCCCAACTGGCGCCGGGATGCACATTCACTTCGATCACACCGGGGTCCGGCGTCACGCGGAATTGGGTCAGCCGGGGATCGGACGGCGGCTCATAGCCTTCCAATACGACGGGCGTGGCCAGATCAGCCGCCGTGGCTTCGATGGCGGTCACCAGCGCCAGATAGTCTTCCAGGGCGTCGGTGGGCGGCATGAAAACGTACAGCACGCCGTCGCGTGCTTGCGTACACATCGCTCGCCGCGTAATCCAGGCGGCCGATTGGCCCTGCGCGGGTGGCGTGTCGCTGGCCGGCTGGGCTTTGCCTGAGCTTGCCGTGCGTCGGGTCAGGTGGACCTGATTCAACAAGGTGGCCTTGCTCGGCAAGGGGCGCTGCACTTGCATCGGGTCAGGCGTATGCACATAGGGGTAGTCGCCCTTGGCGGTCCAGGGTTGCGAGTCGAGCGGCAAGCGATAGCCGATCGGTGAGTCGCCTGGGATCAGGTAGCAGCGCTCACCACGCAGGAACCACGGACCGGACTGCCACGCGCCTGCGGGGCTGCGCATGACCGGCAAGACATGACCAATCGCACGCGTCAGGCCCTGCTCGAACACTCGGCTTAGACGCTCACGTTCGAGTTTGTCCTCCAGACGCGAGTCGAACACATCGACGTTGACCGGCAGGCGGCGCTCGCGCCAAAGGTAATAAAACGTGTCTTCGTAAGCCGGGAAGACATACTGGGCATCGACCCCCAAACGCTGTGCCACGCCTGCCAGAAAACGCGCCGCGAGGGCTTCATCCGCATGACCGGGGCGGCTCTCATCGGCATAAAGGGCGGGGTCTTGCCAGATCGGCTCGCCATCCTTGCGCCAAAAGCAGTTCAAGGACCAGCGCGGTAACTGTTCGCCCGGATACCATTTGCCCTGACCGAAATGCGCCAGGCCATGCGGGGCGTATTTCTGGCGCAATTTGTGGAATAGCTCGCCTGCCAGCTTGCGCTTGGTCGGCCCTAATGCGCTGGTGTTCCATTCCGCCCCGTCCGGATCATCCATGGAGACGAAGGTTGGCTCGCCGCCCATGGTGAGTCTGACGTCTAGCTGATTCAAATCGACGTCAATCCGATGGCCGAGTCCTTCGATCTCCAGCCACTGCTCCTCGGTATAGGGTTTGGTGACGCGCGGCGCTTCCCAAATCCGCTCGACCGACATGGCGTGACTGAATTCGCACTCGCACACATCGGTCACACCCGTGACAGGCGCCGCTGCGCTCGGGTCCGGCGTGCTGGCAAGGGGGATATGGCCTTCGCCTGCCAACAGACCGGAGGTCGGATCAAGGCCGATCCAACCGGCACCCGGCAAATAGACTTCGCACCAGGCGTGCAGATCGGTGAAATCGGAAGAGGGCCCGGTCGGGCCGTCCAGTGATTTCACGTCCGGCACCAACTGAATCAGATAGCCGGAGACAAAGCGCGCGGCGAGCCCCAGATGCCGCAGCACTTGCACCAGCATCCAGGCCGAGTCGCGGCACGAACCCGTGCCCTTCTCCAGGGTCTGTTCCGGGGGTTGAATGCCCGGCTCCAGTCGGATCGTGTAGCCGATGTCCTGTTGCAGGCGCTGATTGATCGCGACCAGAAAATCCACACTGCGCGCGCTCTCGCGCGGAATCCTGTCCAGATAGGCGGCGAAGCGCGGTGTCAGAGGTTCGGTCAGCAGGTAAGGCGCGAGCTCGTGGCTTTGGCTTGCCTCGTACTCGAACGGAATCGCCTCGGCATACGGCTCGAGGAAGAAATCGAAGGGATTGATCACGGAGATTTCGGTAACCAGATCGACTTCGATGCGCAATTCGGTGGTCGGATCGGGGAACACCAAACGCGCCAGCCAGTTGCCCTGCGGATCTTGTTGCCAATTGATGAAATGTTTCTCGGGCGTGACTTTCAGCGAATACGCCAGGATCGGTGTGCGGCAATGCGGGGCGGGGCGCAGACGGACGACTTGAGGGCCCAGATTGATCGGGCGATCGTATTGGTAGTGCGTGACGTGATTCAGCGCGACGTGGATAGCCATGGGCAGCCCAATGAAGAAGTGACGAACCGGAAACAGCAATCGGGAACAGCAAGTTCCGAGCCAGTTCGCTCGCCAGCGCGCGCGCAGCCAAATGCGCAATGCGCTGGGGGACAGTGGTGGACTGATACTAACCCAGCTCGTGTGAATCAGAAACCGCAAGCTCCGGGTTCGATGGGCGGCCAGCGTGTCTCGGGAATGTTTCGTGCTTGCTATATTGCCCGACTGCCCTTCGAGAAGGAGCTCACCATGTCCCAACTGATGCAAGCGTCACCGGTTCCCGAAAACCAGTTTTCCCACGTGCGCCCGCAGGACACCGATTTTCACGATGCCGGCCTGCGCGATTTTTTTCTCTATCGCGATCTAGGCATTGCGGAAGCGACCGGCGGCCGGGTTCTGGCGCAGCTGGTCAAGGCTCAACATGCACCAGAGCAAGGCACGGGTTGGCACCGGCATGAGGCGGATTTCCACATCGTGATCATGCTCAAGGGTTGGGCGCGCTTTATGTACGAGGATAAGCCGACGCTGGTGGCGGCCGGCGATTGCGTGCATCAGCGGCCCGGTATCGTTCACTACCTGTATGACTATTCCGAGGATATGGAATATCTCGAGATCGTCAGTCCGGCGGATTTCGGTACGGTCCCGGTCGAGGGACCGTGCGCGGTTCCGCCCGTGACCCCCTGGCCACAGCGCTAACGGTCCCAAACCCCGGGCGAAACGCCCACGCCGTCTTGGCGCTAGCCCAGATGGCGGGCCGACGCGAGCGGGCGTTGCAGATATACGTCAAGTCGTCGCGGCCGCGACGCGGGTGCGCTTGTGCGGTAATTTTTGTTTGTTATCATCCTGACTCCGCAAGGACTCGGGATCGTATTGGGGCGCGATGGCGGCGTAGCTGACCACGCGCCGGGTGCTCTGCGGTCCGGGACGACCCCGGCCTGCTGGCCGGGCGCTCTACGCGTTAAGCTACAGGCACCATGACAGGCTTTTTGCCCAGCCTCAGGATTCGCTTTCTCGGTCTGACCCTTGCCATATTTCTGATTGCAGGTGCAATCACCTGGCTGGCGTTTTCGCGCGTCACCGACGATATCAGCCGTGAGCTGGGCGTGGATTTCGCGCAGCGTCAGGTGTTGTATGACAAAGCCCGCATCCAGATGCCGCTGGCACGCGAGCTTGCACTGACCGATAAGCTGGCGCACTCCGCTTTTATCCAGGCCTGGTTGCTGGACGAAAGCGATCCGACCAAACGCCATCAAGCTTTGACCGAGCTCGAAGATTTTCGCACGGTCTTCGCTGACCATAGCTATTTCCTGGTGGCGGATCAATCACTCCATTACTACTTCAACGACAGTAAAAATCAGTACGCCGATCATTCCTTGCGCTACACCTTGGATCCCGCGTTGACGCGCGACGCCTGGTATTTCCGCACGCGCCGCGATGGCCGGCCCTACGAACTGAATGTCGACCGCGATGTACCGCTGAATGTCACCAAGGTCTGGATCAACATGCGCGTGCCGGGCCCGGACGGCAGGATGCTGGGCCTGGTCGGGACGGGCCTCGATCTGAGCGACTTTGTCGGTCGGGTAGTGCGCAGCGATGTGCCTGGGGTGACCAGCATGTTGATCGGACCAGACGGGTCGATCGAAGCCCACCCGGACCGCAACCTGATCACCCTCGATGCAGCAGGGCAGGCCGCCGCCTCGCGCCATACGGTTTACCGCTTGCTCGGCAGCGACGCGGAGCGGGGTGCTTTGCGCGATACCCTGGGATTGCTCAAGCAAAATCCGGACGCCGTGCGCACGCTATTCGTCCGCTTTGAAGGGCGGCCACGCCTCTTGGCGCTGGCATATCTGCCGGAATTGGATTGGTACGTGATCAGCGAAATGGACCTGCACCTGCTGATCGGAACCGCGCCATTTCGTATCATTCTTGCGGTGATCGGCTTGGCGCTGGTGATCAGCCTGTTGCTGATTTCGGCTGCGCTCGATCGTTTGGTGCTGCGCCGTTTGAGCCGCCTGGATGCGGCCACACGGCAAATTGCGCGCGGCGATTATGCCTTGCGCCTGCCGCCGTCCGGCAATGATGAACTGGGGCGCCTGTCGGACCAGTTCGAAGAGATGGCGGGTACCGTACGCGATACCTTGTCTCATCTGGAAGCTCGGGTGACCGAGCGTACCGCCGAATTGAATGCGGCGAATTACGTGCTGGCGCAACAGCAGGAAGAGATTCTGGCGTCCTTGCGCTACGCGCAGATGATGCAAAGTGCGTTGTTACCCAGCGAGGGCCAGCTCAGTGCTCAACTCGGACAGACTTGCGTGCTGTGGCTGCCGCGCGACGTGGTCGGTGGCGACTTCTATTTCATGTTTGAGGCCGGCGCTGCGTTGTATCTTGGGGTGGCGGACTGCACCGGGCACGGTGTGCCAGGCGCCTTGATGAGCAGCGCGGCGTATGCGGCCCTGCGCCAGGTACTGAAACAATCGGCGCGGGCGGCGGACACTCCGTTGGACGAACTCTTGACCGAAGTCGATGCCTCCTTGCGCGACAGCATGCGGCACGATCAAGGCGGTATCGACCAGGGTATGGATCTGGGCTTATGCCGCTTGACACGCGGCAGCGGTATCCTCGAATTTGCCGGTTGCGGCATTGATGCCTATTTGGTCGAGCCGTCGCAGGATGCGGCGGCCAAGCTGCGTATGCTGGCCAGCCGCAAGCGCGGCCTGGGCTATCGCGCGCGCGGCACGGCTGCGGCGATTCCGGTGCATCGCGTGGCGCTGAGCGCCGGGCTGCGTGTCTACTTGCCCAGCGATGGGGTCTTCGATCAGCCGGGTGGCGCGCATGGTTTTGGCCTGGGCCGCGCGCCCTTCGAGCGCATGTTGCTGGCGCTGGCCGAGCAGCCGCTGGCGCTACAAGCGCAGCGCTTCGAAGCCATGTTGCAGGAATATCGCGGCAGCCTGGCGCAGCGCGACGATATTACGCTGTTGGGTTTTTCCATCCAGGCTTTCGTTCAATGGGAAGAGCGATGAAAGGTCTCAATCTATGGGATTTGCGGCAACAACTCGACGCCGCCAATATCCTGATCTGTTTTAACGGGCCGCTGTCGCAGAGTATTATCGAACAGCTCGGCGTGGCGGTGCGGCGGCATCTCGAAGGCGAGGCGCTGGACGAAGGGACGCTCTATGACGTCTTTGCGGTCTATATCGAGCAGTCGCAGAATATTCAGAATTACACTGCGAAAAAGGCTGCCGAGGGCATCCATGCAAGCCCTGGTAGCAGCGGTGTGCACTTCGACGCGGCGACCATCGCGATCGGTCGGGTCGAACCGGACCACTATCTGGTCACTGCCGGCAACCCGGTCGCCAAGGCCGATCTGCCCGCGCTGACCGCGCTGCTCGATGCGCTGGCCGGGCTCGACGCCGACGGCCTGAAGGCGCTATACCGTGAGCAGCGCCGCAAGCCGCGCACAGGCTCGGGCGCCGGCTTGGGTCTGATTGACATGGCGCGCAAGGCTAGCCGTCCACTCGAGTATCAAGTGCGAGAGATGGATGAGCACACCGCTTACTTTCATTTGATTGCCGTCATTTGAGGATTGTGATGCAGTATTACGAAAAAGCGGCCTCGGTCTCGACACCTTGGGTCAGGCTGGATCCCGAACTCGGACGTATCGATCTGGTCGGCGAGAGCTATCCCGCCAACAGCTTCGAGTTTTACCAGCCCATCGTCGAATGGCTGAGCGCCTATCTTGCGCTCGACTCGGTACATCCGGTTCACGTCGAACTGGAGCTGTCGTATGTCAATACCGGCAGCATCAAAAGCATGCTCGATCTGTTCGATCTGCTCGAACAGGCGCATCAGGACGGACGCGCTGTGGCGGTGGTCTGGAAGTACGACTCGCGCAACCAGCGCGCGCTGGAAACCGCCGAGGAATTCAGCGAGGACGTCAGTTTTCCGTTCAAGACGCTGGATACATTTGTGCCATGAGCTCGCCTAACGATCCCTCGCCCCGCCTGGCCATGGCCGATAGCGTCATCGCGCAACGGCTGGCGCGCATTGCGCAGGAGCATGCGGGCAACCCGCTGTTGCCCGAGATCGAATGGCTGGCGCTGCAATATCAACGTCTGCAGCAGCGCTTCGACAAGATTACGGCGATCAGCGATCGCTTGCAGGGACAGGTCCTGGAAATGAACAAGGTGCTGCAGGAGCAGGTGATTTCCGATCCGCTCACGGGCCTGATGAACCGCGCGGGTCTGATTGAGCGTCTCAATGCGGAATGCGCGCGCCTGGCGCGCGAGCACACGCCGTTCGGGTTGCTGATGCTCGATATCGACCACTTCAAGGCCATCAACGACGCCTTTGGACACCATGTCGGCGACCAGGTGCTGGTCGATGTGGCTGCCACGCTGCGTCAGCATATGCGGGCCTACGACGTATTCTCGCGCTGGGGCGGGGAAGAATTCCTGCTGCTGTTGCCGGCGATCGAAGCGGATCCATTGCTGGAGCTGGCACAGCGCTTGCGCATGGCCATGCACGAGGTCCAAGTGCATGGCGTCGACAACGCGCCGCCGGTGCGCGTGAGCATAGGCTTATATCTATGCTCGGTGGAGGAGGATGCGGCGGAGAGTGTGCGCAAGGCCGACAGCGCGCTGTATCAGGCTAAAAAGCGCGGGCGGGATCGGGTCGAAATCTATCAGGGCGAGTGAGCCCGACGGGGCGGGCAACGGTATTTCCGCCGACCCCGCGCCGACCGCGCACCGATCCCGCGCCGTTTACGCGACCTCGCTGCGCGATCTAGCGTCCTTCCTGCGCCAGGCGGAACACAGACACCACCTCGTTGAGGCGGTGTGCTTGTTCTTCCAGCGAACCGGCCGCCGCCGCGGCTTCTT
>Ga0116226_10000882_pt1 | contig 26199 bp, 19 predicted proteins | sample S1TSphfallax_FD_89692 | JGI IMG/M metagenome (GOLD analysis project Ga0116226, IMG submission 89692) | Host-associated microbial communities from peat moss isolated from Minnesota, USA - S1T2_Fa - Sphagnum fallax MG | ecosystem: Host-associated > Plants > Peat moss > Unclassified | place: USA... | reverse complement strand
GTCCAGGGTCACCGTCAGGTCGCAGTCGGCGAGTTTGTCAATCACCTCCACCGCATCCCCGATCGGCCGCGTAATACTCCTCACCACAAACAGCGCGATCGGGATCGTTAGCACGATCGCCGCCGCAAGTCCAATCAGGATGCCGTGTTCCGACGCGTTGACCGAGGCCTCAATCCGGTCCAAACCGCTAAAGCTTTCCTTCATGTTGTAGTCGACCACGGCCTGGACCGAGGTCGTATACTTGTCCGCCTCAGGGCGCAAGTTCTGGTTGATCTGGTCCTCGGCCTCCTTGTTCGCAGCAGGCGTCCCCAGCCGGCTGAGCCTGAGAATGCTTTCGCGGGTCGCCTGAAACTTGGTGAGGTCGGCCTTCGCCACCGCATACAACGCAGACTCTTCGTCGCTCGAGGGAAGCGCCTCATAGGCGGTGAATGACTTCGAATTCGAGTCAACGAGATCAGACATCTTAGCTTCGAGGGTATCCATCTCATGGGGATCGCTCGATTTGGCATGTTGAATCGCCAGACTCTCAAGCATTGCGATGTTCTGAACGACATGACTGAGAGCCCTGACGGAGGGAAGGTTGTTCGTGCTGACACTGACCTTGCTGCTCTCGATATTCATGACCCGGCTGTAGGCATAGATCCCCAGCACCAGAGCAATGGTAACCACCACCGCAAACCCGGCCGTGATCCTTGTTCCAATCTTCCAGTTCTGCATAAGTCCAAATCCTCTCATCTCATTCTTTTATCGAATATGCACCAGACAGGTCCTGAGTTGAGCAACCCGTCTTGAGGCCATTGCATTCACGTTGCACGAATGCAAAATTTTTTAGTGCACGGAAGCACCATCATGGGCGATGCGCTGGGGTGCCTGAGTGACCGTTAACAACGCTCTCTTGACCGGCTCTGGAACGGCTGCGTTATTCTGCGCCGAAAACAAGTCCAGGTTGGCGATGCCCAGCACGTCGACGATCGGGGCCACGCAGCCATCTCCCAGAATCGTCGCGCCCATCAGGCCTTCCACCTTGTGCAGATGGCGCTCCAGGCTCTTGAGCACAACCTGTTGCTGGCCCAGGAGTTCATCGACGAGCAGCCCGACCTTGCGGGCTCCGGACTCGATCACAACGATCAGGCTGTGGTCATTGGCAGCTTCCGGATCATGACCGGGGTTGTCCGCTGCGAGGTCGTCACGAAAACCAAGAAATCTGGACAGCCGCAGCACAGCCACCGATTCCCCGTGGATCATAATCGCCTCTCCGCGGCCTGCGAGGCGCACGATCTGTCCCGGCGCCGGGGATACGGTCTCGACCACGGAGAGCAGAGGGAGCACCAGGGTCCGGTCCCGAACCCGGACCAGCAGCCCCTCGACGATGGCCAGAGTAAGCGGAAGCTCTATGGTTACTTTGGATCCCTGTCCGAGCTCACTGGTCAGCGAGACCGACCCGCTCAGACGCTCAATGTTGCGCTTGACAACATCCATGCCGACGCCGCGCCCGGAGAGATCGCTGACTACGTCCCGGGTTGAAAAGCCAGCCTCGAAGACCAGCATTCTGATCTGCTGGTCGGTCATCTGGGTCTCGGGCTGGATAAGACCGCGTTCAATCGCCTTGGCGCGCACGCGGGCCACGTCGATGCCGGCGCCATCATCGGTAATTTCTATCGCTATCCTGCCGGAACGATGCCCCGCAGTCAGCTTGATCCGGCCCTGCTCAGGCTTGCCAGCCGCCTTTCGTACCTCGGGAAGCTCAATTCCGTGATCGGCCGAATTCCGGATGATATGAGTCAAGGGATCCCCGAGCAGTTCAAGCATGCTCTTGTCGATCTCGGTCTCTTCTCCACCCAACTCGAGCACAATCTGCTTGCCGGTCGATTGAGCAATGTCGTAAACCGTGCGGGTATATCTCTGAAACAGACTACCCACCGGCATCATGCGGATGGACATGACCCGCTCGTGCAACTCCCGCGTGCTGCGTTCCATGGCCGCAACGGCCTGCCGGAGCTGCGGCAAGCAGCTGGGCGTAAATTTTTCGACCATCTGTTCCGTCATCACATGAGCGATCACCAACTCGCCGACCAGATCGATCAGCCGGTCTACTTTGTCAGTCGAGACCCGGATGGAACTTGACTCAGAACTGGCGGCGGCTTTGACCCGGCGGTCTGGGCCTCGATTGGTGGCCACCGCTGTCACTTTCGGTTCCACCGCAGCTGCAGCCGGGGTCTCCTTTTCAGCAATCGCCGCACCAGCGGGCTCGCCGGGAGCCATGACGCGCTCAATGGACACGGCGGCGAGGTGTTCCACAAACTCGAAGACTTCGCGAATCGCGCCTTCCAGCTCCGGCGTCGAGAGTTCAATCGTCCATGCCAGATAGCACTGCGCGGGATCCAGGTCTCGCAGGGGCGGCAGGTCCGACAGGTCCAGATCGCAGCTATGCACCTCGCCTAGAGCGCCCAGGTTCCGGATCAGGAGCAGCGGATTGGTGCCACTTGAAAACATCTCCCGGTTGGGCTTGAAACTTACACGAAAGCGTTGCAAGCCAGCCGGGGGCGCGGGCTTCTTGTCGACCGGCTCACTAGCGGCCGCGGGCCCGCCGGTGACGAGCTTCTCAAGTCTTGCGAGCACTGCTGGGGTTGCTGGCGGCACCTCTCCTTGCTCGCCGGCCTGCAGGATCCCGCTCAGCACATCGACTGATTCCAGAAGAAGCCCTATGACCTCCTCGGTTGCGGCAATCTCCATGGAGCGGAGCAGATCGAGGAGGTTCTCCAGAGCGTGGGTGAAGCGAACCAGGTTTGTCAGACCGAAGGACCCGGCGCCGCCTTTGATGGAATGGGCTGCGCGAAAGATCGCGTTCATCAGCTCGACATCCCCTGGAGCCGAACGCAGCTGCAACAAACCAGCTTCCATCGAAGCGACGTGCTCTGTACTCTCCTGCATGAAAACTTCGCGAAACTGGCTCAGATCTATCTTCATTGGGGATCCAACTCCTTGTACGGCACTACGCCGTGGTCGCTACGGGCCTGCAGCACTCTCTGCGCGCGGCTCTAAGCCCGGGGCAAGCGAACGCGTTTTCACGCTTACTGCGATCGGAGCAAATCTCGCCAGGTGCGCCTTCTCTTGCAGGAGAGGAGGCGAGCAGCAGAGCCCCCGGATTACACCTTCTGTGAAACTGCGCTAAGGCAGAACCTTTGCGATCGTCTGCAGCAGCTTGTCTGGATCAAATGGCTTGACAATCCAGCCAGTCGCCCCGGCAGCCTTACCCTCTTCCTTCTTGGTCGCAAGTCCCTCGGTGGTCAACATGAGAATGGGCTTGGTCTTCATCCCCGGCTGTTGACGTACGTTCCGGATCAGCGTGATGCCGTCCATCACCGGCATGTTCAGGTCCGTGATAATCAGGTCGACAGTAACGCCTTTGAGCTTGTTAAGGGCATCCTGGCCATCCTCGGCTTCGATCGCCTCAAAGCCCCCCTGACGCAGAGTGAATCCGACCATCTGCCGCATCGAGACGGAATCATCGACGATCAATACTTTTCGCAACGTAGTATCCTCCGGAATTGCTCACCAACGGTACTGTTTGACTGAGCTAGAAGAGTTCAACATCGCCCGGGTCGGACTCGTCTCCGGCGATCCCATATACCTCTCGCTCCTCACGCATCGCATAGCCGCTGAAGGCCGCATTGATACTCTCGTCGTTACTGGCGCAAGAGCCAAAACGGCTTACAAGGCGGTCCTTGATGGTCTCGATATCCTGAACGACATGCGCGATTCTCTGACTTACCCGGTCCTGAAACTGCAAGCCTCGAACAGCCGCGCCGATGTCTCGCGATAACAGCGCCCCCTCTTCGGTCATGATCTTCAACATTTCCTTCATCTGGGCATGCGCTTCCTGCAGAGCGAGCAGGGTTTGCTTGACATCGTCCCTGCACTGGTTCACCCGCCGGTCCCCTTCGCGCTGCAGCTTCTGCTGTTCGAGCCGTGTCGACTCGGCAAGCGTGCGCAGACGTCCAACCAGGTCACTTACCTGCGAGGTCACCTTCTGGGACTTGTCGGTCTGCGAGGCGAGCTCGACTGCGACCGCAGCAAATCCGACACCCTGCTCGCCCGAACGCGCGGCTTCAATCCGTGCATTGAGCGCGAGGATCCTGTTGCTCATCGCAATCTCTTCCAGCCTGAGCAGAGAGTCGGTAATCTCCCGGGAGGCCTGATCCATCTCCTGCACCCGCTCCACTGTCCGGAGCGCGACCTCCCCGGCCTGCACGGAGGTATTCATCAGCTTGACCATCGTCTCGCCGCAGTCCTCGATAAGACCATCGAACGACCGGGCGCCTCCTCCCCCCTTGCTGTTGCCCTGGGTGAGAAAGTTAGTTGTCCGGACGGCACTGGTCCGCGCCCGCTCGGCGATCCCCTGAAAGGACCCGCAGACCTCTACAATCGACTCCTCCACCTGAGCCGAAACCTGCTTGAGCTGCGCACCCATCCTTTCCAGCCTTGGCGGAAAGGCGGCGATCTCCGGATCGCCGAGCTGCATCAAGCCAGGTTCAAAATGAGGGTTGAGATTGCCCGCTTCGCTCATCGCCGCATCAGACATGTTTGCTCCAAGCCTCCTCCAGGCACTGGGTCGCTCCAGCGTAGTTGAACCACTCGGACAGAGACGCAGAGGGCTGACTCAGCCGCAGAGCCTTGCCCTGTTTCTTCTGCTCAGCCATCAGGGCTAGCAAGATCTGGAGCGAGGCGGCGTCCAGGTAGTCGACGCCCGCCAGATCGATCTCCACATCATGGCTCTGCTGAAGCGCGGTCAATAGTGTTGCTGCCATCTCGTCGGCTGGCAGCCATTCACCGGACTCAATGAGTGCGATCTGGATCGACGCCAAGTTGTCTCCTCACTCTCACAAACAGGGATCCAGTCTCAGAAAAGTCTTGCGGCCGTTTCCGGCTTAAAATCCCACTGCATTTCCTGCAACTGGCACGCTAATGCCGAATCTAGCAGTTGCCACCAATAACAACGGCACTTCCGGGAAGAATGTAAATTACTAACGTCATGTTATGTCCCGATTGGCCGAAGACTTGGTTACCATCGCCGCTGCAGCCCGCCTTTGCTATCCACTGTGGCTGCCAAATACCAGATTTTGTTTCATACCCGGGACCTGCAGAACTCGCTGGCAGTAACTGCAGCAGCAACAGCAGATACGCAAATCTGCATGTAGATTCCGGCGACAGATTTTATTACTCACGTAATGAAATACTGAACACAAAGCGTTCAGATGTCGATGTCAGCATGTGGCCCATGCCAAGTTTCAGGCGAATCATTCGCCGACAGGACGCCCGTCATAGTGAAAGGCCGGCTGATGAGGGTTTGGCAACCTGGCGAGACTGTTTCCAGCAACAGGTTGCCCTCGAACTCGTGTGTCCGGGACCCGGAGACCAGGCACGAAGACCGCTCCGAGCCCTTCAAGACGCATGCGCCGGTGCACATGGCGCTCCGTGATGCTGCCGGCGCGGCTCATCTTCACCTTCGCTCGCTTGTGCCGGCAAAGCGCTCGCCCGAGGACGCCAGATGACAGATGTCAGCGGCTCCATCCTCGTCGTGGATGATCAGCGCTTGAATCGCGCGATGCTCTCGCATTACCTGAGTCTGTGCGGATTTACCGTTGCGCTCGCAGCCAGCGGCCGCGAAGCGTTGGAGCGGGTCGAGGCCTCGAGCTACGATCTGATTCTGCTCGACCAGATCATGCCTGACATCAACGGGACAGAAGTGCTGCGCATGCTGCGCGCGAGCTACCCGGCCGAAGTCCTGCCCATCATCATGGTTACCGCGGTCGCGGACAGCGAGAAGATCGCCGAAGCCCTGGCCGCCGGCGCCAACGACTATGTCACCAAGCCGATCGACTACCCGGTCGCCCTTGCCCGCATCCGGTCCCAGCTGCTGCGCAAAGAGGCGGAAGCTTCGGTACGCCGGCGCGAAGAGCGGTATGCCCTGGTCGCGAAGGCCTCCCGGGATGGACTCTGGGACTGGAACCTGAGGACCGGGGAGGTCTACTACTCTGTGCGCTGGATGCAGATGCTGGGGCTTGGAGACCAGGAGCTCGCAGATACTTCGGAGACATGGTTCTCGCGGATATTGTCGGCGGATCGCAGGGCTCTTCTCGAGGCCGTTGATCAGCATATCGGCGGGCAGAGCGAGGTACTGCAGTGTTCCTACCGTATGCTCGACAGCACCGGATCGGTGCGGTGGATGTCCTGCCGCGGCATCGCCGCGCGCGATCCGCATGGCAACGCAGTCAGGCTGGCCGGTTCTCAGTGCGATGTTACCGAGGAGAAGACCGCAGACGCCCTCACGGGCCTGCCGAACCGGCTGCGGCTGCTCGGCGACCTGGAGTGCCTGCTCGAACGTCCCTCGGCCTCAGAGCGGGCCACCTACGGGCTGCTGTGTCTCAACCTGGATGGTTTCAAGCAGATATACGACAGCCTCGGGCACCAGGCAGGCGACCAGTTGCTCAAGTGCGCCGCCGCGCGTATCGAGCGGTTTGCCGCTGCGTGGGGGGCCCGGCACAGCGGCGAACGCGCTGCCAACATGCTGGCCGCCCGCACCGGCGGTGGCGAGTTCGCCCTGCTGCTCAAGGACGGCGCGACTCAGGAGTCCCTGCGGGAACTGGCCCTCGGCCTGCAGCGGATCATGCAGCTGCCCATCGAACTGCAGACCGGGCACATTGTGCACTGCAACTTCAGCATCGGCATCGCCCTCGCATCCGGCGTGCACACCTTACCCGAAGATCTGCTCTACGATGCAAATCTCGCGGTCTCGACGGCCAAGGGCAGCGGGCGATGCGAGATCGCGGTCTTCGCGGCGGAGATGCATGACCGTGCGCGGGAGCAGCTCGATCTCGCCAATGACATCCGGCTCGCTGTCAAACGGAAGGAACTCATCCTTGCCTATCAACCCAAGGTAAACCTTGACACCGGACTCACCTATGGGGTCGAGGCGCTGCTGCGGTGGAATCATCCGGTACGCGGCCTGCTGCAGCCGAGCAGCTTTATCCATATTGCGGAAGAAACGGAGACGATCATCGAGATCGGCAGCTGGGTCCGGCTCAATGCGTGTACCCAGGTGCGAGCCTGGCACGATCTGTTCCGGATGCAGACTCCTCTCGAACTCTCGGTCAACCTTTCCCCATGCGAATTCAAACTGCAAAATCTGGTGGCGGAGATCGGCCACACGCTTGCAGCGACGGGGTTCCCTGCCTCCGCCTTTCATCTCGAGATCACCGAGGGCCTGCTGCTCGAGGATATGGACGCGGTGCGCCTCACCCTGCACGCGCTCAAGAAACTTGGACTCAATCTCGACCTGGACGACTTCGGCTCCGGCTACTCCTCGCTGCGGTACCTGCACGAGCTGCCGTTCGACGTGCTGAAGATCGACCGGTACTTTACCCAGTCGCTCAATGCCCAGGGGTCTTCCTCGAGCGGCCTGGTTCAGTCGATTCTGTCGATGGCCCAGGGACTGGGGATGAAAGTTGTGGCGGAAGGGATCGAGACCCGGGAGCACAGCCTCCAGCTGCAGCAACTCGGCTGCAGCCTGGGCCAGGGTTTTTACTTCTCCGAGCCGCTTGGGGCAGAGGCTATGGAGGCTTTCCTCACCGCGGAATGCTCTCAGGTCCTGACCGGCTAACTAGGGGCCCTTCACTTCTTCATCAAGGCCCGTTCACGCTAACCGGCCCCAGACTTCAAGCGATGCCCCACCCGCGAGCGGCCGGAGCACCCACATCGCACCAGGCGTGGAGAGCCTCCGCCAGGCGCATCAGCCCTTCGCCTGTCATCGCCGAGTCGCCCGCCAGGCCCACCCGGAAGTGCTCCTCACGCTCAAAGTAGCTCCCCGGCACAACGCTGGTCTCATACCGCTCTCGCAGAAAACTGCAAAATCCCGGAACCTGCCCTTGCCGCAGCCTGGGGAATACCGTTGTCCCGTGCGCCGGTATGGTCAACTCGATCGCGGGATGGTCGCGGAGGGTATCGAGCAGGACCCGCCGATTGGCGGCTAGGAGCGCGTCCGCGCGCTGGGTCAAGGCATCCAGCCGCGAAAACGCGAGCACACTCAGCCGCTCGGCCACGTGCACCGGCGTGGCGGCAAACAGATCGTTCATACGCCACATCCGTCCGGCGAGCGCGGGCTCGGCCAGGATCCATCCGCACCGCAGTCCGCTCAACCCATAGCCCTTGGTCAGGCTGCCCGTCACCACGAAGTGCGGTCCAAGGTGGATCGAACTGGGCACAGGCGGATGGTGCAGCACCTCCTGATATACCTCGTCGACCAGCACGCGCGCCCCGGCGCCGGCCGCCAACTGCCCCACCGCGCACAGGCTCTCCTGGCTGGCCTGCACACTTGAGGGGTTATGCAGATTCGTCAGGACGATGAGGCGGGTCTTCGGGGTGAGCTGCCGGGCTACCTCATCCGGGTCGAGGGCGTAGTTATCTTCAACCCGCCGCTGGAAGCGCCGGACATGCGCACCGAGATACCGGGCGGTCGAGACGATTAGCCCGTAGGTGGGCTCCTCGATGAGCACCTCGTCCCCCGGTTCAAAGAGCGCCGCCATGGCCAGATGGTTGGCCATCGACGTGCCGGCCGCCTCGACGACACAGGCAGGGTCCACGCCTTTGCTGCTCGCGATCGCCTCCAGCAGCGGCGGATACCCGTAGCCGTCGCTGCTATTCAGCTCAAGCGCGGCCAGTGCATCAGCGCCGACGGCGAGGTCGCTGAGTGTGCAGTTCATCACCCCGCTGGTGGCCAGGTTGTATCTGGCTGAGGAGTTGAGCTTGGAAAACTCCATGTAGGCGGATCTGGCATGCGAGCGAGTCAGGTCCATGCAGCGCGGTTCCCTCCAGCTTTGACTTTAGCCCAAATCGCTCGCGCCTGGGCTCAGGGCAGCCGCAAGTCCGGTGCTTGACGCACCCAATCAGATGCTCTATCGTCGGGTTGATGACCACGGCCGAGTCCAGACATGTCCCGTGCCCTGAGGCTGCTCCCTGTAGCCTGTGTTGTTGTCGCGCCTGATCGAATCCTTTCATCCTTTTTGAAAATCGACTCATCCCGCTCGTTTGCAGGGATTGTCTTCTCCTGAAGATTGCCTGGTGTTTTTATGATTCTCCATTCCGTCACGCGACGTAATCTGCTTTACTCGCTGCTGGCCGTGAAAGCGGCAAGCATGGTTCCAGCAGCGCGCGGAGCCAGTCTCTGGCAGAGCAGTGCGGCGCTTCCAACTGGCGCGCCTCGCATTCAGTTGGGCGCCCAGACCAACGCCTGGCCGATCGATCCGCGCAGGTTCGATACTCTCCTCACGGCGCTCACACAGGTCAAGGAGACGGGCTATTCAGGATTTGAGACCGGCTTCATCAACTTGCGGACCCAGTCAAAGTCACTCCCTCAGGCTCGTACGCAGCTGGAAGCGACAGGGCTGACATTTACTGGCGTCCATATCTTTTTACCCGAGTACGATCCCCGGACAAATATCGCGCCGCAACAGTTGTATGAACCGGTTGCGCAGATTGGCGCCGCATTGGGCGCCCAGAGACTGATCCTGAGCGGCTCGCCCGCTGTTACTCCGGACGAGATACAACGCAAGGCTGAGGGACTCAATGCTGCCGGCGTATATGCCGGCAAACTCGGGCTCAAAGTGGCCTACCACAATCATTGGCCCGAGTTTAAGTACGGCGGCAGGGAGGTCGAGGCGCTCTATGCGGCGACCGATCCATCGCTGGTTGCCTTTCTCCTCGACGCGGGCCACGCCTACCGCACTGGCATCGATCTACCGGAGTTCCTCCGCCGCCACTCGCAGCGGATCACCGCAATCCACTTTCGCGACTACCGGGATCACGTGCAAGTGCCGCTCGGCGAGGGAACGCTCCCGCTCGCTGCAATGGCTGCAGTGTTACGACAGGCCGACTGGTCCGGATGGGCGATCAATGAGGAGGAGAGAGAAGACGGTTCCAAGCAGGGACTGGCTGTGATTCGACCAGCGTACCAGGCTCTTGAGACCGCATTCCCTGGAGGCGCGCCGGCATGAATCGTAGAGACTTTCTCGCAGCCGGCGGAGCAGTGACTGCGATGGCGATGCCGGCCTGGTCCTATCGCCAGATATTGGGTGCCAATGACAGGGTAGGCCTCGGCATCATTGGCGTGGGCAGGCGCGGGCGTATTGTCGGGGCGGCATTTCTTTCCGATAAGCGCACCCGCCTCGCAGCCATCGCCGACACCTACGAGGCGACCCGATTGCGGGTGCTCGCCGAGTTGCCGCCGGAGATACCCGAACCGCCCGCCTACAATGCATATCAGGATCTGCTGGGGCGCAAGGACGTTGACGCTGTTGTGATCGCTACACCGGATCATTTGCACGTGAAGGTGGCGACGGCCTCGCTCGCCGCGGGCAAGCATGTCTATCTCGAGAAGCCGACGCTGCATCGCTGGTATGAGCGAGACCAGCTTGCAGCGGCAGCTCACGAACACAGGTTAGTTCTTCAATGCGGCATGCAGCAGCGCAGCGGCGCTCATTATCAGCGCGCGAAGCAGCAGTTTTTCGATGGGCAACAATTAGGGCAGGTCGTGCTTGTGCGGGCTGTGTGGCACGACTTCTCCTGGCAGCGGCGTCACATTGTCGATGCACCCAAACCTGCCGGGCTCGATTGGGAGCGCTTTCTCGGGCCTGCTCCGCAGGTGCCGTACCAGACAGTACGCTATGACTCATGGCGCTATTTCCCCGATTATGGCAATGGGCTTCTGGCGGATATCCTGACGCACTGGGCCGATGTCGCGCAGTGGATGCTCAACGACTCCGCCCCGCAGTCAGCCTGCGCCGCCGGCGGCATCTATAGCCTGCACGATCAGCGTGAGAATCCTGACACTGTCAGCGCGGTGATCCAGTATCGCAACTGGAACCTGAACTTTGAAAGCTCTGTACTTTCGCTGCGTGACGATCGGCCGTCGGTATTATTTGAAGGGACAAACGGTTTACTCGAACTCGCGCGCGACGGCTACACATTTACGCCTCGCGACGGAGATGCCGTTCGTGTCGACTCTTCGGAGAGTCTGGAGGCGGCCCACGCGCGAAACTTCCTCGATGCGATCACCCACGGCGCGCGACCGAATGCACCGTTGGACGATGGCATAGCGGCATCGGTCCCGGTGCTGATGGCGGTAAAATCCTATTGGTCAAAGACAATCGTAACCTCGCTCAACGAAAAAGCTTAGCAACTAAGGAGCCGTCGCATCCATGCAGATTTCCTGGTTCATCCCGACTACTGGCGACGGCCGCTACCTGAGCAGCGGCAAAGGTTCGCGGCTCACGGACCTGCCGTATCTGCGGCAGATTGCGCAGGCCGTCGACCAGCTGGGTTTTTACGCGGTCCTGCTCCCGACCGGTAACTCGTGCGAGGACTCCTGGGTGATCGCCTCGGCGCTCATGCCATCGACCGAGCGCCTGCGTTTTCTGGTCGCGATTCGCCCGGGGATCATGTCGCCGGTAGTCGCGGCGCGCATGGCATCTACCTTTGACCGGCTCTCCGGTGGGCGCCTGTTGATCAATGTCGTCACCGGCGGCGACCCCAGGGAAGCTGCGGCCGATGGAGTGTTTCTGCCTCACGACGAGCGCTACGCAGTAACAGCGGAGTTTCTCGAAATCTGGCGGGAAGTGATGGCCGGAGGCAACTCCTCTTTTCAAGGAAAGTATCTGCGTGTCGAGGACGCGAAGGTATATTACCCGGCGCTGCAACAACCGTACCCGCCGCTTTACTTTGGCGGTTCGTCTCCTGCCGGCATTGATTTAGCTGCGCAACAGGTCGATGTTTACCTCACATGGGGAGAACCGCCGGCCCAGGTGGCGGAGAAGATCGCTCGCGTGCGTGAAGCCGCAGCCAGCAAGGGCCGCACACTTCGTTTCGGGATCCGCCTCCACGTGATCGTGCGTGAGACGGCGGAAGCAGCCTGGAGCGCGGCCAAGGATCTCATTCGTTACGTAGACCGGGAGATCGTTGAAAAGGCACATCAGGGGCTGGCGCGCTTCGATTCGGAAGGCCAGCGGCGCATGGCGCAGATCGTCAGGGAAAGTAAGGAGAATCTCGAGGTGAGTCCGAATCTGTGGGCAGGCATCGGCCTGGTCCGCAGCGGCGCCGGCACCGCGCTTGTCGGTGATCCTGAGACCGTCGCGCAGCGAATGCTTGAGTACGCCGATCTCGGCATTGAGAGCTTTATCCTGTCGGGTTATCCACACCTTGAAGAGGCCTATCGAGTCCAGGAGCTTCTCTTTCCGCTGCTGCCCATCACGCATGATGATGCCGCCACAACGATTCGCGAACATCGCTCAGAAGAGTTTATCGGCAACGAGTTCCGCCCGGTCAAAGAGCAAAAGAGCTAGCGCGCCGATGCCCGTGACAGCGCTCCTGAACAAACCTGCTGCTGTTGCCAACAGCAGGCGGCGCTGGCTGGTGCTCGGTCTTTTGTTCAGCATTACCGTGATCAACTTCATCGACCGGCAGACTGTTTCAGTACTCGCGCCGGTCCTGCGAGATGTGCTTCACCTCACCAACACGCAGTATGGCCGCGTGGTCTCTGCATTCCAACTCGGCATGATGACGGGCGAGTTGCCGATGGGCGCGCTCATGGACCGATGGGGTGTGCGCCTGGGCCTCGCCGGCGCGGTGCTTTGGTGGTCGGGTGCAACCGGAATGCAGAGCCTGGCCCGCACCGGCACGCAACTCGGATGCATGCGCTTCTGGATGGGCACAGGCGAGTGCGGCAATTACTCAGGCGGATTGAAAGTCGTCACGCAATGGTTTACCAGCAAGGACCGCACGCTCGCGATCGGCATATTCAATAGCGGCAGCATGGTAGGAGCAACGATCGCTCCCCCGCTGATTGTTTTCTTGCTCCAGCAATTCGGATTTCGCGCGGCATTTCTTAGTGCTGCTTTTCTAGGAGTCCTGTGGGTCCCATTGTGGTGGCTGCTCTATCGTGAACCTGATCCATCGATGCACGAGAGCGCCTTTGCATCGCATCCCGCATTCCGGGAACCACCGATCGCACCGGCACGAAAGATCGTCTCTGACCCAAACTTGTGGGGCGTGATGCTGTGCCGCTTTTTTATCGGTCCTGTCATGCAATTTTATTGGTACTGGATCCCCAGCTACCTCTTCAGCACCAGGCATCTCTCCATGTCTCAGATCGGCATGCTCGCCTGGATTCCGTTTCTGCTCGGCGACATCGGCGGCGTCGCCGGCGGGTGGTCCGCAGGTTGGCTGCAGGCTCGCGGCATGAGTATTTATCGAGCCCGGCAATGGACTATGTATGCGAGCAGCGTGCTTTGCCTCGCGAGCCTGATGGTTCCTCTTGCCGCAAGCACCGCATTCGCATTTCTGCTGATTGGCATTGCGATGCTTGCCGACAACTATCTCTCCGCCAACATGTTCGGCAGCATCACCGACTTGTTCGGCGAGCACGAAGTAGGCCGGGTGACTGGCTTTACCGGCGTCGCGGCTGGTCTCAGCGGGCTGCTGTTTCCACTGCTTACGGGCATCCTGGTGGATCGCTTCTCGTATGCGCCAGTATTTTTCCTGGTCGCATTCATGCCCCTGGCCGGGACCGCAGCACTGTTTCTTCTGGCGAGGCGCGGGTACGCACAGCGGGTGGCGGCAAATTGACCCCGCAACGGCATCAGGTCTGCTCTTGCTCATCCGACTCCGGCTCTGTTAGTTTATCGATCATGCGTACGATGTCAGCAGCGAACCGCTCGATCGCAAGGCCGCGCCAGCGCGCCTCAGTTGACATCTCTCGCAGCGCTTCAGGTTGTTGTTGTCCCAACCCAGCAAACACCCTGTAGGCAGCCGCTCCACACGCGGATGAGCAACACATCTATCAGCGGACCGCTCGTTCCCTCGAGCACCAGGTTGCTATCGCGCTGTTAGTGCTCAGGTCTCCTACAACACCCAACGTCATAGTTGCGCAGAAACCTTGCCCGGAGAGCCTTTATGTCAGTACGTTCCAGTGGACACTCGATCGCGCGTCTTCTCCTGTTTGCTCTTATCGCCGCTCTCTGCACGCCTGTCTTTGCCCAGTCGAGCGGAAGCATTCGCGGCACGGTTGCCGACGTAAGTTCCGCACTCGTCGCAGGCGCATCGGTCACGGTCAGAAATACGGCAACCGGGCTCACGCGCGAGGTGGCCACCAATCAGGACGGCATCTTTGTCTTTCCTGATCTGCCTATCGGCACCTACTCGCTCGAGATCAGCAAGGGCGGCTTTCACACAGAAGACCGCACCGGACTCACCTTGCTGACCGGCCAGGTAATCGATCTGCAGTTGCCACTCACCCCGGGCGGCGACACGCAGACAATTACGGTCGTGGCGAACTCCGCGCTTCTTGAAACCGGCTCCTCGGCTGTACAGACGACCATCAATGCCAAGCAGATACAGGACCTGCCCTTGAATGAACGGAATGCGCTGCAACTTACCCTGCTGACTCCGGGCACAGCGCTGACCACAACCGGTACCGAGAGCGGACAGCAGGATAACACCGGCCTTACCGTGAATGGTCTTCGCCCGACACAGAATACTTATCTGCTCGACAAGGCGATCTACAACGATCGCTTCTTTGATTCCGTGCCGGTTCTGCCGAACCCCGACGCGCTCGAGGAGTTTACGATTCAATCGTCGAGCTACAGCGCCGAGTATCCCGGCGCCGGCGCACTGGTGCAGCTCTCCACGCGCTCCGGCACGAATGATTTTCACGGCTCCTCGTACGAGTATCTCCGCAATACCGCGCTGAACGCGTATAACCATTTTCCAGAGAGAATCCATGGCGTGGCGATCAAGCCACCCTTCAAATTGAATCAGTTCGGGGGCGCCATCGGCGGACCCATTCGGCGCAACAGGACATTCTTCTTCTTCTCTGCCGAGGACCTCGAACAGCGCTCCTCGATCAACCCGGTCACCTTCTTTATTCCCACCGCTGCCGAGATGTCAGGCGACTTCGGCGCCCTCACAGCCCAGCTCCATGATCCGGTTACAGGTGTAGCGTATGCGGGAAATATCGTGACTCGCGCGGCGAGCCCCCTCTCGCAGGCCGTCTATAAAACGTATCTCGCCGGGCTGAACGCGAGCAGCACAGGCCAGGTCACCCTCAGTCCCAACCAGAACATCAGCAGCACCCAGTACTTAAGCAAGATCGATCACCAGGTCACGGCTTCCAATCATCTCAGTGGCCGTTACTTTTACAATCAGGATAATTTTCAACGCTCCTTTACCGCGCCGACCGGCTTCTATGCGGCGAATCTTTTTCGCAATCAGTCGCTCGCCATCAGCGACACGCAGGTCTTCAGTCCAAGCTTTACCGGCACGGTTACGATCTCAGCCGGCAGGTTCGCTCGCACGCAGATCCCAGAAGCGCCGGGCTTGAAGTCCCTGCAGGATCTCGGTCAAAATGTCGCCCTCGGCACCGATGTGCCGATCTTTCCCGGAATCCGGGATAACATCTCCGGCTATGTCGACGTATTCTCCGGCGGCGCGCTCACGCAGGACTCCACGACCTTCGATGAGAAGGCTGGGCTCGTAAAGATTGTGGGAGCCCACACGATCAGTTTTGGCGGCGAGTTTGAGCGCAGCCGCATCGATGCAAATGATTTCTCCTTTGCCCCGGGCGATAATCAATTTACCGGCGTGCGCAGCGGTTCCGCGCTCTCGGACTTTTATCTTGGATACGAATCGGTCTTCACGCAGGATAATGGGCGCACCTTTTACCTGCGCGAGAATCGTCCTGCGCTCTATGTACAGGACGACTGGAAGCCAACCCGCGATCTCACCCTGAATCTTGGTTTGCGCTGGGAGCCATGGCTGCCGCCTGCGGATCGGAACGACGCGCTGGTGGGATTTCAACCGGGCGTTCAATCCACCGTTGCGCCCGGTGCACCGCTCGGACTCGAATTCGTCGGAGACGCAGGTGTACAGAACTCTGTGTATCGCAGGAATTGGAAGAGTTTCGGCCCTCGCGCCGGGTTTGCCTATAACGTTGGCGGGCTAAATAAGGTCGTCCTGCGGGGCGCCTATGGACTCTTCTATGGCTTTCCTGAAGGGCTGCTTTATCAGCGCACCGATGAAACCCAGCCTCGCGATTATGGTGTGACGATCGATAATCCGGCCAGCCCCTGGGACGATATCTTTGCCGGCGCCGAGGATCCCTTTCCGCGCGCCCACACGCCGGTCAGCCAATTTGCGACCTACAAGTTCACGCTGCCAGTCGCCGGCGGCGTGCTCGATCCGAGTTCGAAAATAGCCACGATCCAGGATCGCAACCTGACTGTCGAGACCCAGGTCAATGCTTCCACAGCCATCTCGGTTGCCTATGTCGGCAATCACGCGCAGCATATCATGGGTTCGCGCCAGTTTAATCCCGCGGTCTTTGGCCCGGGAGCCACACTCGCCAACGAGCAATCGCGCCGCATCTATCAAGGCCTGGGCGCAGTCGAGATGGCAACCGCATATGAATACGCAGACTATAACGGATTGCAGTTGAACGTGACGCATCGGGTAGCAAACGGTCTCAACGTACTTACCAACCTGACCTATGGCAAAGTGATCGACAACACATCAAGCGCTACGGAAGGCAATGCCGGGCCGCCGAATCCGTTCAACCTGAATAGCTCGCGTGGCCCCGCGGATTACGACGCCAAACTCCGCTATAACCTCTCGACCGTGTATGATCTGCCCAAGTTTCATGTAACTCGCGTCGCCGGGCTGTTTGCGAACGGTTGGCAGGTCAATGCGATTGTGAATGCAGCTACGGGAACGCCGATTACAGTGCTCAGCGGCACCGACCGCTCACTTTCCGGAGTGGGCAATGACTATGCGGACCTGGTAGGCAATCCCGCGAGACCGAACGGAGCGAGCAAGTTGAAAGAGTACTTCAACACCGCTGCGTTCGCGCCTGCCGCAACAGGAACCTTTGGCGATAGCAGCCGCGGCCTGCTGCGAGGCCCGGGCCTGCTTGAGGTGGATGCATCCGGCGCAAAGGATATCCCCATCAACGAGAGGCTTCGCCTGCAGTTTCACGCGGAGGCTTTCAACCTGATTAACCGGGCAAACTTTGCCAATCCGGGATCCACCGTAGCCTCCGCTGCCACCTTCGGAGTCGTCAACAGTACGCTTGGGGCAGGCAGCAACAGCACCGGAACCCTGGGTCCTCGTGATCTGCAGTTTGCGCTCCGCCTGCTGTTTTAGAACACTAAATTGTGATCCAGGCAATTTCACCTTTCTTGCAGGAAAAAGGTGCGAGGTGCTCAGCCCGCGGATTTCACTTGCTGTGAAAATGCTCTAACGAATCCAGAGTGGCGGTCTCGAACAAGTCAGGCCGGCGCCTCCTCGCCGAAATCGTCATGCGAACCCGCGCCTGCCCGCCTTGCTCTCCGGAGGAAGCGGGGTGCGCGGGTGCGGCCATTTTTCCTCTCATCCCTCCAAAAGAACTCTGTTTATGAGCAACAGTGCACAGAATCCGCGTGTCGAACTGCACATACTCAGCAGTAGAAAGAAAAAGTCGCTGGAACCGTCCTGGCAGAGAAGGCCTCAGGGCATAGTCTGCACCTGAGGTTGGTATGAGCCCTCTCACGAGGTTCATCTCCCGGCTAAGGGCGTGAGGGGGTATCGACGATGAAGCCCAAAGGAGCCAGCCCGCAGTTCGCGCTGAAACCCCAAGCAGAGCAGCCTGATACGCCCCACGAGCCGCAGCACGGTCCCAGCGAAATTGGCGGCTATCTCTTCATTCTCGCGGCTGCCCTGCTCGTGCTGGTCCAGATCGTGGCATGCTTTCGTGGCGACAGGATGATCTTCATGTCGCTCGCATTTCTCCTTCTACTTCTGATCGTTGTGTTTCCAGCAGCGATTCCGCGAGTCTTGTCCGCGACGGGGACGGCCGGTGCACGGCTGATCACCAGAAAGGAATCGCCCCGGAAGCCGCCGCCCCCGGTTGAGGACCTTTGCAGCGCAGAGATTCCCCAGGGCCGCAAGATCGACGCCCTGACCCCGAAACCAGTCGCGCTTAGCGATCCATTCGCCCTGAAGAGCGCCCCTCCAGAACAGGCCATACTCTACGCCGCGCTTGCCTTACAGGCCGAGGCGGCGATTACCAGGGCCCGGCATATGGGCAGCATCGGCAATATGGTGGCCACCAGCCAGACTCCGGGCGCCCGCAAGGCATCCGCGGATTCGCTGCCAGGCCAAAGCGGCCGCGGTGCTATGAGGCTACCCGCCGACAAACAACCCATTGCATCGGTGAACACGAACGCTCCTGCGTTCGCACAGATCTTTCCGGAACACAACGATTACGTCGATCAACGCTACAATCGCGAATCGACTCCGGGAATGACTCGCGATACCCAAAACGATGCCCGGTCCCATCAGCAAGCAAATGCCAGGATCGCTCTTTCTGGCGGCGCCGGGACCAATGACGCCATCGCATCGATGGCGGTGCTGGCCGGCGGTCTACCGGTGATATTCGACGCTCTCAGGCATAGCTCTTTGAACGTATAGCGGCGTCTTGGCCGTGTGCCATGCTTTCTCACAGTCGTCCAGCCCTAACATCTGTCAAGAGTGTCACCTAGCGCACAAAGCTGCATGGCCAAGTCATGTGCATTGAGGGCACATCCCTCAGGTTTCAACAAATCTTAATGCGATTGAGAGGTGGCGTTATACAACCGGCCGGATAGTGGACCCTATAACGTTTTCATCGTGGACGAAATCGAGGGGCTGATCTTCTGCCACTTTTTCCTTGAGGAAGAGGTGCGCATAGCGACGTGGCTCCGATCGCAGCACCCGTGAAAATTCTCTGACGCGCGGCAAAGTGAGGTGGTGGATGCAGGCTGCCATACGGTCAACAGAAGCGCTGCTGGTACCGCAGGTCGAAATCCGTCCGTACCCGAATTTATTTCTTGAGAGCGGGTCGTACTCCGTGCGGTTGGCCGAAGACACGGAAGATCGAGCCGCCGCGTTTCGATTGCGCTTTCTGGTCTTCAACCTGGAGCTGAACGAGGGGCTCGAGTCGGCATACGCCGATGGCTATGACATCGACCGCTACGATTCAGTCTGCGATCATCTGATCGTTGAGGATCGCCTCACCGGCAAGGTCGTCGGGACATATCGGCTCCAGATGGGCACGGTCGCAGGCAAACACTTCGGATACTACAGCGAGCAGGAGTTTGACTTCACACCCTTTGAGGGCATGCGCGCTGAGATCGTCGAATTGGGCAGGGCCTGCATCCATCGCGATCACCGATCCAGTGAGGTCCTCTACCTGCTTTGGCGGGCCATCGCCCGGTACGTGCTCGCCCGGAACGGCCGCTACATGATGGGCTGCTGTTCGCTTCCCTCACTCGATCTCGAATTTGGTCAGGCGGTCTACCGTTCTCTGCAGAACTACATGGTCGAGCCCAGTGTGATGACCCGGCCCACCCCTGCGCACGTTCTGCCGGCTTGCCGGGCGAGCGGCGAACAGGCCCGCCCTCCAAAACTGCTGCGCGCCTACCTCACGCTCGGAGCGAAGATATGCAGCGAACCCGCCATCGACCGTGAATTCAAGACCATCGACTTTCTCACCCTGCTCGATCTGCAGACTCTGCACCCGCGCATGGCGACGCGCTTTCTTGAAGGCGCCTGAGGCACGCATCTGACGTTCTTTCGCTCGCTTGTTCGCAGCTTCGTCTTGCTGGTTCTGCTGCTCGGGGCCTGTTTCGACGGCCAGATCCGCAAACTTTTTTTTGGGCTCGAGCCTGGTCCTCAGGGCGCGGTGTGGGTCCACCACTGGTGCCGGCGAATCATTCGCTTGCTCGGGCTCACATACACCATCGACGGACCAGTCCCCGCGGCTGGCTGCCACAAACTCGCCGTCGTCTCCAATCACCTCAGCTACCTTGACATCCTGCTCTACTCCGCTGCACGGCCATTCATCATGGTCGCCAAGAGTGAGGTCCGCAACTGGCCGCTGATCGGGTGGATCACCGCGCAGGCTGGAACCGTCTATGTGCAGCGGGCGGACATGCGGGGAGGCCGCACCCAGACTCGCGAGCAGGTGAACGAGGCCATGGCCGCCGCCTTCCGCAGCGGACTGCCCGTACTCTTTTTTCCCGAAGGCACGACCAGCGACGGCGAGACCGTACTGCCGTTCCGCCGCGGTCTTTTTCACTCCATCATTCGCGACCAGGTGCCCATTCGCACCGCTGCGGTCGCCTATTCACTCAACGAGCCCGACGCCAGAAACTCGATCGCACAACACGTCTGCTTCTGGGGCGATATGCCCTTCGGCCCACACCTCTTCCGTTGCCTTGGCGTGCCCGGGCTGCGAGCTCACGTGTGCTTTGATCAGGAAGAGTTGCGGGGAGACGACCGCTTCTCGCTCGCCCTGCGGGCATGTGAAAACGTAAGCCGGACGTATACGAGGTTGGTCATGGCGAAAGCGGCGCCTGCTTCGCTCCACTGTGTGCTCGGGCGCTCGGAGCATCTTCCCAGCTAAAGTTCCCTGCTGAAGTTCGGGCGGCGGAACCAACCCAGACTCATCTGCGTACCTAAGCACCATGAGCACGGCGGGCGCAATGACGTGGGATGGCTTCCTGGGAGCAGGGTTGACGGGTGTGGGTTCGTTTGGGCGAACGGCCCGGGTTGAGCCGGCCCCGACGCAGCCGGTCAGTATGGAACCCGCCCGCCCCGAGCTGGCCCGGCCCCAGCCGATAAGGGCTGCCGCCCCAGCCCCGGAGTGGTCTGACAAAGCCTCAGCAAGAATTCCGTCTAAGATGGCGACGGAGGAAAAGCAGGTGGACGCAGACTGGCCAGCGATCGTACGCCGGTGCCTGAACGGCGACTCGCTCGCCTGGGTCGAGCTGGTGCGGTCGCACCATGGGCGCGTCTACGGGCTGTGCTACCGCTTTACCGGCTCCTCGCATGACGCTGAAGACCTGACCCAGGACGTCTTCCTTAAGGTATATGGCAACCTGCGCGCCTTCGATGGCGCGCGCGGCAGCTTCCAGACCTGGCTGACGACGATGACGCGCAACCTGCTCGTCGATCACTTCCGGCGGTCGAAGCAGCAGCGCGCAACCGAGTCGATGGACGCCGGCTGGGACGATCAGGATGCGCGCCCCGGAGCCGACCGTCTCGGCATCTATCTCGAAGACAAGGGCCGCAGCCCGCACGAGCACGCCATGCAGCGAGAGCTCGAAGCGATGGTGCAGCAGGCGCTGACGAAAGTTTCGCCCGAGTTGCGCGAGGCTGTCATCCTGCGCGACCTGCAGGATATGGACTACAAGGAGATCGCGCTGGTTCTGCATGTGCCGGAAGGCACGGTGAAATCGCGCATCAGCCGTGGGCGCGCGGAACTCGCGCGGCTGCTGCGCAGCAAAGAAACACAGGTGAGCTGAGATGGTGGACCGCAATCCCAGGAAGAATCCGGAAGAGACTGCAGGCGAGGGCGTACCTTCGGCAGCGAATGTACCTTCGATTGACTGCCTCGAGTGGGAAGCCCTGCTGGCCGACAAGATGGACGGTACGCTGGCGCCCGAGGCCGAGGCGGCCTTCGCCGGGCACGGGCAGCGCTGCCCCGGTTGTGCCGAGCTGCTCGAGCAGGCCCGGCAGGGTCATCAATGGCTCAAGCTGCTCGAAGAGAATGCCCCGGCCGCGCCGGTTGACCTGCTCTCAAGGATCCTGGCCAAGACGCAGGGGAGCGGCCATGAGACCGACTTTCCCATCGGCGGAGCAGGCGCGGCCGTGCTCCCCGGGCAGGGCGGCCGTTGGGGAATCCCGTTCCTGCCTTCACCCGGCGCGGGCATGCCCGCGGCCTATGGAGCCCAGAATGCACGGTGGCTGATGACCGCCGGCATGGCGTTCTTCTCGGTAGCGCTCACGCTCAGCGTCGCGGGTGTGCGGCTTACCTCGGTCCACGCTGCCGAGCTGAGGCCCGATGTCGTCCAGGCCAGCGTCAGCCGGTCGTTTTATGGCACCAAGAAACAGGTCGTCAGCTTCTACGAGAACCTTCGCGTGGTCTACGAGGTCGAGTCGAAGATGCGGGAGATGCGGCACGACCCGGAACAGACTCCGGAACAGACCCCGGCGCAGACACCGGCAGGGCCGAGCGCCCCGAAGTCCGCTCCCAAGTCCGCTCCCAAGCCCAATGCCTCCTCCCCGGGTCATGCAGAGACCGGCGATAGCCCCTGGAGTGACGCCCTGGCGCGGCATGGGGCGAGTGCCGCAAGGCCCCGGCAGCAGCTGGATCAGCCGGCACCTGGCTGGCCAGTCCCCGTGGACTACGCCCAGACGCTCTCGCCGCCGCCTTGCAGTGGTGTGACCCTGGGCGTTGCGCCAGGACGCGTTCGTCAAGCTTGGACAAGTATGCCCGGTGGCGTGACGGGCACAGAAAGGAACCGCCTATGAACTGCGCCAATCACTCTGATCTTCCCGTATCGGCCTACTGCCAGAACTGCGGCAAGCCGATGTGCTCGCAGTGTGTCCGTTCGGTCGCCGGGGTCGTTTACTGCGAGCCGTGCCTCGCGGCCAAGATGAGCTCGGCCGGCAGCCCGCCTTACCGGCCGGTCTCGGCGGCTGGCTCAGCCGGAGCCGCAGGCGCTGCGTCTTACGGGCCGGCGGCCCCGGGTGCGGCTGCTTCCGGAGCAGCCGACTGGGCGAGCGTTCCCGTTGCCGGGCCATACCCGCCGGGCGCACGCCGGGGTGGCGCGAGCCCGGTGGTGGCTGGCATCCTCGGCTGGATTCCAGGCGTTGGCGCCATGTACAACGGCCAGTTCGTCAAGGCCTTCGCGCATGTGATCGTCTTCGTGATCCTGATCGGGGTTGCGCAACACTTTGACGCGGTGGGCATGCTGGTGGCCGCGTGGGAGTTCTACCAGTTCTTCGACGCGGTGCAGACGGCGATCGCCCGGCGCGATGGCCGGCCGCTGCCGGATCCGTTCGGGCTGAACGACCTGGGCCAGCGGCTCGGCATGCCAGGCGCTGGCTACGTGCCGCCCGCCGCTCCGGGCTATGTGCCACCCGCCGCTGGGTCCGCTCAGCCCGCTGGCGCCTACCCGTTCGCAGGCAGCGCAGCGGCGAGCGATCCGGCCAGCCAGGCTTTCGTAAACGAGGCCGCAGCCCCGCCCCAGCCATCGTATGCGCCGCCACCGATGCCCGACCCGCTCAGCCCCGAGTGGGAGGACTGGGTGCAGCGTTCGGCGGCTGAAAAAGTGATGCGGGACATGGGCATTCCCAGCAGCGGTCCCGCGTATCAGCCCGTCTCCGGCATCCCCGGAGGCCCGGGAGTGCCCGCAGGGTTCGCGCCGCCGCCTCCAGCTTACGCTGGGGGACGGTCCGAACCGGTCGGGGCAATCGTGCTGATCGCCGTCGGCATGCTCTTCCTGCTCAGCCAGTTGGGCGTCTTTCGCTTCGACTGGATCGGCCACGGCTGGCCAGTTGTGATCATCATCATCGGCGCCGGTATGCTCTTCAAGCGGATCCGTTCGGCGCGGCGTGCAGGGGGTGGGCTGTGAACTATCTCTTCGTCCGCCGGATCAAGGGCCCTGTCTTCCTGCTCACCTTTGGCCTGACCGCCATGCTGGCTCAGTGGCATATCCTCGGGTTCGGGCGAAGCTGGCCGCTCTACCTGATCGTCTATGGAGTGCTGCGGTTGCTTGAAGGCGCCGTGCTGGCCGCATCGATGCAGGCGCCTGCCAACCCCGCTGGCTTGGGGGGTCCGGGATTCACCAGTCCGGGATTCACCAGTTCGGTATCCAGCAGTCCGGCCTTCGGCGCTCCCGGCGGCGCTCCGGACTACGGCACGCCGGGGTACACCAGGCCGGACTACGTCGCGCCTGCCTATCCCCCGGTGAGTGAAACCGGTCTCGCGACTGTGAACCCCGCACCCCTCCAGACGACCGAGGAGAAGAGTTAGCCATGGCCGCCGCCCCTCCACCGTTTTCTCCGCGCGACGCCGCCCGGCAGGCCCGCCAGTATGCGCGCCTCCAGCGTGCGCAACTCCGTATGCAGCAGGCCCAGTACAAGGCCCAGTACGGCTACCTGCGCCGCCGGCCCTCGTTTGTCGGACCCGCCCTGCTCATCGCGGCCGGGGTCGTCGCCCTGTTGCTTGAGACCGGCAAGCTAGACTCCTCCGCCTTCTGGCCCTGGTACGCCCACTGGTGGCCGGCAGTGCTGATCCTGATCGGCCTGGGCCTGCTGGTCGAACATTTCTTCGACCGCAGTCATCCCCAGGGAGGGCGGCGGTCGCTCGGCGGCGCGGTCTGGCTGATCGTGCTGCTCTCGCTTGCCGGCGCGGCGAGCCACGCCACCAATCACCTCGGCCCATGGAACCAGCAGTTCTGGGATAACTTCGGCGATCATCCCGACTGGCTCTCGATGCTCGGCGAGCAGCACGTCGAGACCCGCACGCTCGTCAGTCCGATCGCGCCCAACGGCGCCCTGACGATCGAGAACGCTCGCGGCGATGTCGAGGTCTCCGCTGCTGAGCCAGGGGCTCCGGCGGAGGTCCGGGTCGACGTCCGCCAGGTCACGCACGCGAGCTCGGATGCAGCGGCGCAGCGCGACTTTGAGGCGACCCGGCCGCAGCTCACGGCTCAGGGCGCCGATGCGATGCTGACGGTCGCTGGCCGCGAAGGCGCGAGCGCCGACCTCAAGGTCACCGTGCCGGCGGGGATCGCCCTCACCTTGCGCACCAGCCATGGCGATGTCGCGATCTCCGGGGTGCGCCGCAACGTCGACGTCCGCCAATCGCACGGCCAGGTGACGCTCGACGATCTGGGCGCCGCCGCTCATATTCAGATGGACCACGGCGACGTCACCGCGCACGGCATCGCGGGCGACCTGACCATCGATGGCAGGGCCGACGATGTCACCGCTTCGCAGGTGAAGGGCCGCACGCTGATGAACGGCGACTTCTTCGGGGATACCCGCCTGGACGGGACGGGCTCGGAGGTGCAGTTTCACTCCAGCCGGACGGATCTCGATGTGCCGAAGCTCGGCGGTCAGTTGACCCTCGACTCGAGCGGTCTGCGCCTGGTCGATCCCTCCGGCGGCCTGCGGCTGACGACCCGCTCGAAGGACATCGACATCACCGGCCTGGTGGGCGACGCGCACATCGCCGACAACAACGGCGACGTCACGGTCTCTGCAGGGATGCCGCTGGGCAACCTGCAGGTGATCAACCACACGGGAGCCATCTCAGTCACGCTGCCGGCGACCGCAAGCTTTTCGGTGCGCGGCTCGACTGGGGAGGACGACGAGATTTCGAGCGACTTTCCTCTGGTGAATGCGACCAGCGGCGACCGCAAGACGCTCACCGGGGAGATAGGGCGGGGCGGGCCGCAGCTCGATCTCTCGACCGATCATGGCGACCTGTCGATCCATCGCGGTGGCGATGGACATTCGTCGGAGAATGCTGAAGCGCCGGATAAGCCCGAAGCGCCGGACAAGCCCGAGAAGCCTGCGCGCCACCTGCACTCTACCGGTGGCGAGACGCCTCAGCCCACCGTGCAGTAGAGCGCTCCGACGAATACTGTCGCGCGACCAACGTGACTCCTACTGTGGTAAGGCTCGAATCAGCGCGGCGACCTGCTCGGTGACCTCATCGAGGGTCAGGTGGGTGGAGTCGATCACGATCGCATCCGGCGCGGGCCGCAGCGGCGACTGAGCCCGGTTGCGGTCGCGCTCGTCGCGCTCGCGCATCTCGGCGAGCACGGCGGCCGGCTCGGGCGACGCGTTCTCGCTGCCGCTGTCCGGCCCTTCCTGCTGGTAGCGGCGTTGGCTGCGCGCCTCCGGTGAGGCGTCGAGGAAGACCTTGACGTCGGCATCCGGGAAGACGGCGGTGCCGATATCGCGCCCCTCCATGACGACGTTGCCGCGCGCGCCGAGCTCGCGTTGGAGCCCGACCATCCAGCTCCGGATCGCCGGATGGACGCTCACGCGGGAGGCGGCCTGGGTCACCTCCGGGCTGCGCAGCTCGGCGGTCACGTCGGCTTCGTCGAGCAGCACGCGGTTGCCGAGCTCGGCCGGTTCGAGCGTGACCCGGGTCCTGTGGCTTAACTGTTCGAGCGCGATGGCGTCATCGGGATCGCAGCCAAGATGCAGCACTTTTAACGCGAAGGCTCGGTACATGGCGCCGGTTTCGAGCTTCAGCAGGCCGAATCGCTCGGCCAG
>Ga0116226_10000881_pt1 | contig 26201 bp, 19 predicted proteins | sample S1TSphfallax_FD_89692 | JGI IMG/M metagenome (GOLD analysis project Ga0116226, IMG submission 89692) | Host-associated microbial communities from peat moss isolated from Minnesota, USA - S1T2_Fa - Sphagnum fallax MG | ecosystem: Host-associated > Plants > Peat moss > Unclassified | place: USA... | reverse complement strand
TCAGGCTGCGGGTGCGCGCTGTCATCCACCAGATAGAAACCATCCGGAATGACGCCGGGGGTGAACTGCGTGCCGTCGCGGGCGGCGCGCGCGGGGCCAAATTCGGATTCATCGGTATCGGTGGTCTCGTGAAGGTCGATATGCACGAGCACGCGAGCGCGAATGGGCGCGATGAGCCGCATCAACGCCGCGGATTCCTGCGCGGGACTGTTGTCGCGAAACGAGCGATTGGGATCGACCGCGTGCATGTTCCAGCGCTGGATCACCTCATAGGCCCACGGGCTGACGCACGGCGCGATCAGCAAATTGACCCGGCCCGCATAGTCTTGCGCATGATCCAGAGCGAACCGCAACGCGCCGTGCACGCCGCTGGTTTCGTAGCCGTGCACGCCTCCCGTCACCAACGCGCACGGCAGCGAGTCACGCCACTCGCGGCTCTTGATCGCATACAGGCCGTATCTGCCGGGGTCGTAGTCGAGCTGACCATACTGCAGCACATCGAAGCGCGAGCGTAACCGGTCGATGGCGAACAGCACATCCGTCTCGTAACTACGTTTGATGGCTTGCCGCGAAAGCCACTCGGCGACTTCGGCTTCGCCCCATGGATGACCCGGCGTGCCAACGGGATAGGGTGCAATGGACATCGTCATGCTGCTCGCTCCGCCACCGCGCATTTCTCTGCTCAGGCGTAAGTATCGATGATGGCGGGGGCTTTGTCGGCAAGATCGCGGGTGCGCGCGTAGGCGTTCGCGGCGGAAGAGGCACCGCGGCTCGAAACCACGAAGACTTGATGAACCGCCGGAGGGGCTGGGGCCGCCGCGCGGGAGGCGGGGGCGAGCGTGGCAAGCTGCGCGCCGCTGGACGAGGCGTCGATGACGACGCTCGACGCGCTCGACACCGGCGATTTTTGAGTCGGGGTGTAAATCCCCTGGGTGACGATGGCATCGAGGCGTGCGCTGATGATGGTCAGTCGCGCGGAGCCGCGCCCATCCGTGGATGACTCCGTGTCATCGCTGCCGTCCTGCGCAGTGCCTGCCGGCCGATCGGACGCAATTCGACCCCGCCGGGGCGGCGTTTCTCCCGCCAGGATCAAAGTCTGCCTGTCCGAGGTGACTCTCACTGTCCTTTATCTCAAAGCACTCATTGCTTTACCTTATCACTCTGAACATAGCAGAAGGTGCTGGTTCGTCCCCGGAAGTAGCGCACGGATGTAGGAGAAAGGAACTGCGGCATCGCAGCATTCGCGGGTGAAGGGAGGGCGTTGACCTCGTCCAGGCGTGGAACCCTTCAGGGCGTGGTATCCGTGTTGTGACAACGGGTGCAACCGGACACCGGACCGTGATTCGCAAAGCTGGCATCGGGATGGCGGTGACACTCGAAGCAAAAAGCGTGAAAACGGGCCTCCGCACCCACCTTCAAGTCCGCCCGGTCGCTTCGGTGGCACGCAACGCAACTGTCCAATCCTCGACCGTCGGCAAAATTGTGATGGCACGTGATGCAATTGACGCCGACATGCTTGGAGTGCGGAAAATCCAAGGGAATGGACGCCGAGCGATGGAGCCACGGCTCGCGCAACTCGGACCCGGCGGCGGCCCCCATCAAGCCGGCGAGACTCATCGCCAGTATCGTGACCACCCCGAAAACCAGCGCGGAATTGCGTCCGAATGCCAGTTGCCGCAGCGGTCTGCCCGCAGCCGTCAGGCCGGCGGCGATCCGGCGTCGCCTCAACAGCATGAGCAACCCGCCGATCATTGCGGCCAACATGACCACGCGCCGGCCGCGCCCGCCGACGTAGCGCGCCGTGACGATGACATGTATCGCGGTCAGCGCCACGAGCACGCACCCCATGATCACGTGTGTGGACTGAAATCCGCGGTGACTGCTCCAAAGCCGTCGTCGCACGCCCGCCAAGCCTGAGAGCACGATCACCAACAGCAGCACGCTCGCGGCGATGCCGGCGAGTTGGTACAGCGGCGCCGTGGGCTTCAGGTATTCGATCACCACACGATCGCTCAAGACCAAACCGCCGATATGCATCGCGACCGCGAGCAAGGCCAGCCAACCGATGAGGGTGTGCAGCCGCACCGATAGCAGCGTCGGCGGCTGTGCCTGACGCGGGCGCACCGGAGCACCACACAGCACGACACAGCCGATGCAGCCGATGAGACCGGCGATTTGGCCGGCCTCCCAACCTGGACCGGCGAATCCAGCAAAGGCGGGCAATGTGGCGAGCAGAAAAACAGCGGCGCCCCAGAGTGCGGTGCGGGCGTCAAAATTCCTCAAGTGATCGTCACTTTAAATCGGAGTCGCGAAGCTGCTGCTCGAGGCGAGGCGCACGAAGCGGGAGGCAGGTCGCATAATCGATGAATGACCGGGTGCGGGAAGAACCCGTATTTTACTATATCCACGCAGAAATCAGCAGAGGCGGGAGCGCCCAGGTTGGTACCGCGCACCGTGGCTGCTGTGACGTGCTTGGCAACGCCGGGGGGCTGTCCCACTTGCCTTACATCCGACGCTCGGAGTTCCGGGCAGATTGTTTCAAACGCAGCCATGGGAGCTTTGTGATGAACTTGCCTTTGAAGATCCTCCTGGTCGAACACCGGCATCCTGACGGCTGCTTGACGCGGGCGTTGCAAGGCGATTTCGCACTGGACTTTCAATGGCGGCGGGTGTCATCGGAGAACGAACTGCGAATCGTTGCGCGCGAGTACGGCGCCACGGTGGTCTTGAGCGCCGACGACATGCAGGGCCGCTCGCCAGAGGCCGTCGTGCAAATGATGTGCATGCTCTCCTCGGAACCGCCGGAGGTGATGATTTGCGAGATCAGCGATGGTAGCGCCCCGTGGATCTGCGCAGCAGCGGACCTCGCCAACCGCACCGTGGCGCCGCTGTGGGACGCCTCGCAGCCACCGGCGAACATGCAGCTCGACGGCCAGCCGTCAGCGGGTGCCCCGATGGAACTTCCGGCCGGCGAGGCCAAGCCGTCCGCCATCACATGCACCGCAAAGCCTGAACTGCCGCACATACTGCAGGACAGTCCGGATGCGGTCGTCATGTTGGATGCAGACGGCTGGATCAGCGAAATCAACCAGCATGCTCGGCGCCTGCTGGGCGCGGGCGTGCGCTCCAGGGCGCAGTTGCACGTCAGCGATTTGATTCACAGCCTGCAAGCAGCGGGTGAGGGCGACTGTACCGCGCTGCCGTTGGCGGCGGTCAATCTCAATGGACTGTTGGCCCTCAGTGCGGCTCAGGGAACGCACTACGGCAAGGCCGTGATCGAGCTCATCGCCGACGTGGTGCAGCCTCAATTCGCCCGTTGCGGATTCCTGGCCCGCCTCGGAACGAACCAGTATCTCGCCGTGTTTCCGCATCTGTCGCCGGCGGCGGACGCAGCGGTGGCGGTGAGCGGCGGCCGTCAGTGGGTTGCCGACCGCGATCTGACCGCCGTATTCGGCGCAACGACGGCGAACGATACCGACATCATGAAGATCCCGTCGGTCTTTGACCGGCAGGCGAGCATCGACGCGATTTTGGCTGCCGACGAAGCCACGCAGCAGGCTCGGACCCAGATGCAGTCACGACCTGAGGCGCCGCGTACACCCATACAGGAGTGCGGTCGTTCCGCCATCGCGCAGCCCGATGCGCCGAGGATCGACGAGTCCGACCTGGGCGATGCCATCAAGCGCCAGGCGCTCAACGTGCATTTTCAGCCGCAATACGATCTCATGAGCGGCCGCGGTTGCGGTGTCGAGGCACTTGCGCGCTGGACCCTCACCGATGGCCGCATGCTGGCGCCCGGCGTGTTCCTCCCCATCGCCGAGAAAAACGGCAGCATCGGTGCGCTGGATGCGTGGATCCTGGAAAAGGCGTGCTCGACTGCCGCGGCCTGGCGCGGTCGCGACTCGGAACGGCTGACGCTGTCGGTGAATGTGTCGAATGGGCAGATCTGCCGAACCTTCTCGCACACCCTCACGTCCGTTCTGGAGAAGTCGCGGCTGCCCGCATCGCGCCTGGAACTTGAGATCGAAGAGGGCCCGCTCCTTGCCGACAATCCGTCCACCATCGAATGCCTGCGCCAATGGAAGCAGCTCGGGATCCGCATCGCCGTCCATCACCGCAGCGCGAACTATTCGAGCTTGGCCTATCTGTCGAGAGTCACCGTGGACCGGCTCAAGCTCGATAAGTCCGTGATTCATCGCATGACACATCACGGGCCGACGGCAGCGATGGTGCACGCCACGATCGCGTTGGGTGCCGCACTGGGTGTGGATGTGATTGCCGAGGGCGTGGAAACCAAGGTGCAACTCAACATGCTGAAATCCCTCGGCTGCCGCCACGCCCAAGGCTACCTGCTGGCGCGCCCCATGCCCGCCGTTCAGGCACAAATTGCGCTTCGCAAGGCTTGGGGGAACCTACCTCACGGGCCGCAGGTGAACCCACCGGCACGGCTCAGCCAGTCGGCGGCCGCGCACTAGGCACCGTGGTGTTGACCGGCCAGTGTTCGGCCGGGCGGGGGTAGCCCGCAGCGCGGGCACTGTTGCCTTTCCGTGACCGCGCTGCGGGCTACCCCCGCCAGGCAAAACGCTGTCCCAACCGGTCAACATCACGCAGCCGATGAACTAGCTGCTGACCGACTCAAAGCCGCGTCGCGCACTGACGGCGCACAGTCACAATCTTCTATTATGTTAGGTCGTTCGCGAACAGGAGGCGACCATGACGGCAAAGAACATCGCAGTTTTTGGAGTGTATCCCTCAGATCAGGACGCCGAACGGGGAGCCGCGGATCTGATTTCTGCGGGCTTTCCGAGCCCTGACATCTCCGTTTTGCTGCCGGACCTGCGCAGCCGGCGAGAGTTGGCGCAGGAAGGCTTCGCCGATCGTGCCGGAGGGTTGCTGAATGGCGCACTCGGCATTCTTTCCGGCGGCAGCGCTCAAGTGATTCCGGGCGTGGGTCCGGTGGTCGCCGCGGGCCCCATCACGGCTCGCTTGGAGAGTTTGGGCCCGGTGGCGCAGGACGGTTTGTCATGCGCATTCGTGGACTGGGGCATCCCGAGTAACGAGGCCAAATGCTATGAAGGCCGCATACAAGACGGCGGCACGTTGTTGGCGGTGCGCTGTGATTCGCCGGCGCGGGCCAAGCGCGCCACACAGGTTCTCAATTCCAGCGGTGCCGATGACGTCGCGGCGCTCGAGGAGAGCCGTGCAGAAAGGGCCGAGTCCGCGTTGATTTGAGAGGGACCTTCCGGGTGATGCCACTCAAGTCTTTTGAGCTGCGAAAAATGCCGACACGCGCGCGGCGGCATCCGGTGCCAGTCCCTCGTTCTTGAACAACTCGAGCGAGTGGGCCTCGTTCAAACTCAGGCCGTCGATCTCCATCAGGGCGCGCTTGTTCACCTGATTGGCATACCAAGAATTGGCCAGGATGTCGGCGCTCAACGCGGCCAGCTCCGCCTCGAAGCGCTCGTCCGCGTAGCAGAAGTTCGCCAGGTGCATCGCCTCGGCCTGGCGGCCGGTGTAAACGCGCGAGGTGAACATCATCTCACTCGCCTTGGCGGACCCGATGCGGTGCGGCAGCCGGAAGCTCAAGCCCCATACGGGTGTCAGCCCCCAACGCGCGTACACATCGGAGAACTGGGCGGATTCCGCGGCGACGATCAGGTCGGCGGCCAGGGCAAGTTCCAATGCGCCCGTGGAGCAATACCCTTGCACGGCGGAAATCACCGGCTGCGGCAGGTTGGTGAGCTTGTGGATGACCTCTGAATGAAAATGCGGTTTGGCGCGCGCTTTGACGTGGTCGAGTACTTCGCGCATGTCGTAGCCGGAGGAGAAATTCCCGCCGGCACCGCGCAGAATCACGAGACCGATGGTGCGGGTTTCGCGGGCGATCGCATCGAGATGATCGTCCAACGCTTCGAATACTTCCTTGGTCAGGGCATTGAGCTTCTCGGGACGATTCAGCGTCAGGATCGCTGCGCCGGCGTTATTGTCCCGTCGGACCAAATTGCTCATATCGTGGCTCCTTGAGTCGATTCCACCATCCACCGCCCAGCGCCTGGAACAGGCCGGCCGTGTCGGCGTAGCGATTGGCCTGCGCTTGGACCAGGCTCAACTCGGCTTGCCGATAAGCCTGTTCGGCGTTCAACACCGCCACCATGCTGATGGTGCCGATGCTTTTCTGCCGCTGCGCCAGGTCGAACGCCGACTTCGCGGCGCGGGCCGCCTCGTCGTTGGCCTTCAGCGCATCGGCGTCCGCGCGCAGGACGCGCAGCGTGTCGGCCACATTTTGGCAGGCGAGAATGACGGCGGCCCGATATTGCGCGCCGGCCTCATCGAGCGCGGCGACCGCGGCGCGGCGCCGATGATACAGCGCACCGGCATCGAACAGCGTCTCGCTCAAGGATGCGCCCACGTCCCAAAAGGCCGTGTACGGCGAGAACAGCTTTTGCAGCTTGAGCGCGCTCGAACCTACGTCGGCGTTGATGGAGAATTGCGGCAGCATGTCGGCGGTGGCGACGCCGACTGCCGCGGACGCCGCATGCATGTTCTCCTCGGCCTGGCGAACATCCGGGCGCTGTTCGATCAACTTGGACGGCACGCTGACGGGAAGGTCCGCAGGCAGCGTCAGTTCATTCAGCGTGAAGGTTTCCCGCGGCTCATCCGACGGCAAACGCCCGAGCAGCGCCGTCAACGCATCGCGGGTCTGACCCAGTTGTTTTTGCAGCGGCGGCAGAGTTTGCGCGGTCTGTGCCTCCAGGGACTGTTGTGCCAGCAAATCCAGATCGTCGGCGGTGCCGAGGGCGCGTTGTTGGCGGACCTTGTCGGTGAGCTGGTGCTGCAAGTCGAGCAACCGCTCGGTTGCGGCGATCTGTCCCCGCAGCGACGCTTCCTGCACGGCGGTTACCACCACATTGCTGCTCAAGGTGAGATAGGTGGCTTCCAGCTGAAAGCGCGTGCTCTCGAGCTGCGCTTTGGCCTGCTCCACGGCGCGCCGCGTTCCGCCGAACAGGTCCGGCACGTAGCTCAACGTAAGCTCCGCGGTGAACAAGGTATAGGTATTGTTCGGCGCCGTCGTCGGGCTCGTCAGCGTCGCGGTCGGAAACTGCGAGCGATCGCCGGTGACGCCGCCCTGCACGGTCGGGAACAGGCTGGTCCATTGCGCCGAGTACAGCTCGTGCGCCTGGCGCAACGCGGCCTGAGCCGCACCGACATCCGGGCTGCCCTTGAGCGCCGCCTCCACCAGCACATTCAGCTGCGGCGATTGGAACAAGGTCCACCATTGGCTCGGGATATCCAGATCCTCGATCAAGTGCTGCGTGGCGCCGCCGGCCGTGTCCGCCGCGGCCAGATCGCCCTGCATCGGAGCGGTACCGTAATTCGGAGCCGCCGGGGCGGGCGGACGCTTGAAGTTCGGCCCCACGGCGCACGCTGAGAGCACGGCCAGAACCAAGCCCAAGCCCAAGACCAAGCCCGGCGCCGCGGCGGCCTTCGCCATCTTGAGTGCCATCATCGCCCCCATCGCGGCACACCGTGACGTTGTTCCGCCCAATGTTCGATGACGTGATACATGGAAGGCAGCACGATCAAGGTCAGCACCGTCGAGATCGCGAGTCCACCGACGACCACGGTGGCGATGCCGCGCTGTACATCGCTGCCGACGCCGGTGTGCAACGCCGCCGGCAGCATGCCGAGGGTGGCCACCGAGGCCGTCATCAGCACCGGCCGCAGGCGTTCGGTCGCGCCCTTCATGATGGCCTCATGCAGTTCGAGGCCCGACTTTCGCATGCGGTTCAAATTCGAGACCATGATGATGCCGTTCTGCACGGCCACACCGAACAGGGCGATGAAGCCCACGCCGCTGGCCACGTTGAGGTTCTGACCCGTGATATGCAAGGATATCAGGCCGCCGAGCGTGGCCAACGGCACGACGCTCAAGATCAGCAGCGCCTGGCGCAGCGATCCGGTACCGATGGTGAGAAAAATCAACATCAGTCCCATCACCAGCCCCAGGATGATCAGCAGGCGCGCTTCGGCGCGGCGCTGATTTTCGAACTGGCCGGCCCATTCCAGGCGCACGGCGTTCTTGTCGTAGTGCACTTTGGCGGCGATCTTTGCCTGCGCGTCCTCGAGATAGCTGGTCAGGTCGCGGTCGCGATTGTCGATGCGGATGGTGAGGTTGCGCGAGCCGTTCTCGCGCGTCACGGTGCTCTCGCCGGAACGCACGCGCACATCCGCGATCTGCGACAGCGGGATTTGCGCGCCGCCGGCGGTATGTACGGGCAGATTGGCAAGCGTCGCGGCGCCATCGCGCGCCTCGGCCGTGAATCTCACGGTGAGGGGATACGTGCGTTCACCCACATACACGGTGGAGACCGGAAACTGTCCGACGCCGGTCTGAATGAGGTTCTGGACGTCCGCCATGTTGACGCCGTAGCGGGCGGCCTTCTCATGGTCGAGCTTGATCTCCACCTGCGGGATCGGCGGCTCCTGGAACAGCGATGCGCTCGAGGTGCCGGGCACGGTGTACAGCACATCGACGATCTCGCCGCCGATGCGGCGCAGGACATCCAGATCATCGCCGTAGATCTTGATGACCAGGGGGCTGTGCGCGCCGCCGATCAAGTCGTTGACGCCGTCGATGATGGGTTGGCTGATGCCGATGGAGTAACCGGGCAGTTCCCGGTTCAGATCGGCGGCGAGACGGTCGACGAAGTGCTTCTTCGACTCGCCGTTCGGCCAGGTATCGTAGGGCTTGAGGCCGACCGGCGCCTCGATGTGCGACATGGTCCAGGGATCGGTGCCGTCGTCGTTGCGGCCGGTTTGCGTCACCGCATAGGAGATCTGCGGATACTTGAGCAGCGTGCGCCGCAGATCGCTCGCCATGTCGCTCGCCTTGTTGAGCGACAACCCGGTCGGCATTTGCACCTGCAGCCACAGCGCGCCTTCATCGAGGTCGGGCAGGAAATCGCGCCCGACGGTCGCACCGAACCCGACCACCGCCAGCAGGGCGAAGATCACGACACCGTAAATGATTCGCGGTTGGTCGAGGCACGCCGCCAGCATGCGATCGTAGCTTACCGTGAGGCGCTCCAGCCAACGGTTTTGATAGACCCGGCCCGGCATGCGAAACGCCAGATAGGCGAGGCCCGGCACCAGCGCGAGCGAGGTCAGCAGCGCGCCGAACAAGGCGTAGCCCATGGTGTAGGCGATGGGCGTGAACAGTTTCGCCTCCGCCCGTTCGAAGGAGAACAACGGCAGGTAGGCCGTGATGATGATCAGACTGGCAAAGAAGATCGGCCGCGTCACCTGCAAGGTCGCCGCCTTGGCTTCGCTCTCGCTCATCTCCTCCGTCGGCATGGCCTCGCGCCGGCGCAGCACCGACTCCATGACCACGATGGCACCGTCGACCAGGATGCCGAAATCGATCGCGCCGAGCGACAGCAAATTCGCGGACACGTGCGTCAGATTCAGCAATGAGAACACCGCGACCAGTGCCAGCGGAATGGTGACCGCCACCACCAGGGCGCTGCGCGGGCTGCCTAAAAAGAGGATCAGGATCAGAAAGACCAGCGTGATGCCCTCGGCGATCGTGCGGCCGACTTTCTCGATGGTGGCCTTGACCAGTTCGTCGCGATCGACGTACGGCACGATGCGCACGCCGTCGACGGCAAGCTTCGCGTTGAGTGCGGCGACCTTGGCGTGCACACCGTCCAGGGTTTTCGACGGGTTTTGGTACTTGAGCATCAAGACGATGCCCTCGATCGTGTCGGGATTGTTGTCCTTGCCGAGGACGCCTTCGCGTTCCTGGTGGCTCAAGGTGGTCGAGCCAAGATCGCGCACCAGCACCGGCGTACCGTTCACCTGGGTGACCACGATGGAGCCGATCTCGGCCAGGGTGTGGAGCAAACCGACCCCGCGGATCACGTAACTTTGATCGCCGCGCGAGACGCGGCCGCCGCCGGCGTTGGCGTTGTTGTTGTTGATGGCGTTGATGACATCGGTGATGCCGATGCCGAAGTGCTCGAGCTGCCGCGGCTCCAAGTTCAGTTGATATTCGGTGGTGAAGCCACCGAAATTGGCGTCATCGACGACACCCGGCACCGATTTCAGGGCCGGTATCACGATCCAGCGCTGGATCTCCGACAGTTCCTGCAGATTCTTGGTGTCCGATTCGAGCGTGTAGCGGTAGATCTCGCCGGCGGGACCCGCGACCGGATCGAGCGTCGGCGTTGCGCCCGCGGGCAACACCGCCTGATTCATGCGTTCCGTCAGCCTTTGGCGCGCCCAGTAGTCCTCGTAGCCGTCGCGGAACAAGACCGTGATCAACGACAGCCCGAACGTGCTGGTCGAGCGCATCAACAACAAACCCGGCGTGCCGTTGATCTGGCGCTCCAGCGGCACCGTGATCAATTGCTCGACTTCCTCGGCGGCGAGCCCCGGCATCTGCGTGGTGACCTGGGCCGCGACGTCGCCCAGATCCGGATACGCCTCGACCGACAAGGTTTTCCAGGCATAGATGCCGAAGCCGCTGAGCAGCACCGCGAGCACGATGATGGCGATGCGTCGATGCAGGCAGAAGCCGACGAATGCGTCAATCATTGAGGAGTATTCCGCCCTTCACGACGACTTGTTCTCCGGGTTTCACGCCCGAACGAATGGCGACCGAGGAACCTTCCTCGAGCAGCGGATCGACGCTGCGCCGCTCGAACGTCCACGGCGCCGTGGCCACGAACACGCTGGTACGGTCGTTGTTCATGAGCAGTGCGGAACTCGGCAGCACCACCTGGGATTGGCTGGCTCCGATGAGGGTCACGCTGGCGAACATGTTCGGCTTCAGCGCGTAACTTTGATTGGCGAACGCGATGCGGATCTTGTCGCGGCGCGAATCCGCCTCGATGACATCGCTGACGAACGAGACCTTGCCATGCAAGGTTCGATCGGGATAGGCCACCAGGTCGACTTCGGCGTCCTGATCCTTGGCGATGGCTCCCAGATCCTTTTCCGCAACCATTGCCGTGACCCACACCGTGCTCAAGTCGGCGATGGTCATCAGCGGCGCCGTGGGATCATTGATCGTGGTGTCAGGCGCAACGCTCAAGCTGGTGACGCTGCCGCCGAAGGGCGCACGCACGATGAGCCGGCGCGCCGGGCCGCGCGAGTCGATGGGCACGCCAAGCACGTTCAGATGGGCGCGGGTGCGTACCAGCTCCGCCTGCGCCTGGGCATCGTCGCTGCGCGCCTGATCGAGATCCCGATCCGAAGCGACCCCGATCGCGGATTGCTGCGTCTGGCGGCCGAGATTCTTCTGCGTCAACTTGGAGGCGTCCGCGGCTTTGTCGTAGTCGTCGTAGGCCTGGGCGAGATCGGCGGAGTCGATCACCACCAGCACTTGGCCCTTGGCCACCCGATCGCCGAGGTGCACCTTCAGCTCGGTGACGCGGCCGCTCAGCTGCGGGATGACGGTGGCGGTGCGTGCAGGATCCGCTTCGACCATGGCCGGCAAAACCAACCGGGCGTTGACCGGAACCGCGGCAGCGGCGGCCACGCCGAGGCGGGTACGCAGCGGTGAGCCCTCCGGCACGACGATTTTGTCCCCCTGGCGAACCGACCATGCGGGCGCATCATCGCCCTTGGAAGCGGGACGCAGCAGGCCGAAACCGTGCGTCAGCAGCACCGCCACCAACAACACGCCGAGAATGATGCCGCCCCAAAAAAATGCTCGACCGCGAAACGCCGGTTGATGGTCGTGTATCGGCATGCTGGGTGTCCCTAAATTGTAACGTCAGCCGTTTAGGCTCTTGTCGCTGCAGGAATATTAGGCCTCTTCCTATATCCTGTCTAGGGGGATAGGATAAGGCATGCACAAATTCCCTGACATCGCGGCGCGCTTGAAACGCGCGCATGGACATCTGGCGGCGGTCATCGACATGCTCGAGGCGGGGCGTCCTTGCCTGGATCTGGCGCAGCAGCTGCATGCGGTGGAGAAGGCGGTGGGAAACGCCAAGAAGCAGCTGATCAAGGACCACATCGATCACTGCATGGAGGAGACCTCCGACGCCATGCCGCGCGAATTCAAGGCCCTGATCAAGGAATTTCAGGGCGTCACGAAATATCTCTAGGTCGCCGGGGGAGAGAGGCAGCGGGAAGTGAACGCAAAAGGCACAGTTCACTTCCCGCTGCCTCTCTCCCCCGGCAATAGACGGGCGCGCCCAGAATCACGTGCGTTGCTGAGCTCGTTCGACTACGTGATATTGACCGGCCAGACTTCAGCCCGGTGGGATGGGTGGCAGAGCGGGCACTGCGCCTTTTCGTGCCCGCACTGCCACCCATCCCACCGGGCAACTCTGACAGCCGGTCAATATCACGTACCCGAACCTCTGGAGGCGGCGAGGCGCCGCGCCGCACGATGTCCCCACCAGGCCGCCTCTTCGAACAGGGATAATCCCGACAGGTCGGAGTGCGCGAAGAAGATTGGACCGGCCGCGTTGCGCAACGACAAGCGCCCCGGGCTTGAGAGAAACCCCGGCTCAGGCACCGCCATGGCATGGCCGCGCACCGTGATGGCGACGTGCTCCACGCACAGCGGCAAGCGCCAGCCGTAGACCTGATGCAAATCGCCGGCCGCGAGGCGCAGCAGATCCGCCGGGCTCGCGTTCATCAGCCAGCGACGGCCGGCGTCGGGTTCGAGGCCGCAGAGCGCATGATAGGCCGTGAAGGCGGTGCGTTCAGGCCGGCTTGCGCGTATCTCCTGGTGTGTCGACACCACGTAGCCGAGGCCTGGCTCCTTGTAGAGAACGTTGTCCCATGACAGCGGCGCGCCCGGGCGTTCCTCCGGAAACGCATGCATCACGAAGTTCGACACCACCCACGGCGCGTAGGCGGGCACATCGCGTGCCGGCAGAAAACCATATCCGCCGGCATCCGCGAACACGTGCTGCAGGACGTGGAGCGGCATGGCGGCGATCGCCTGCCGTGCTTTGATGCGCACGGCCTTGGGAGCGCCGTCCAACGTGATCACCAGCGCTTCCACCCCGCCCGAGTTGGCATGCAGCTGCGCGACGCTGCCCGACAGCCAGTTCTGTCGCACCTGCGCGCTGCTCTCGAGTTTGCCGGCCAGCGCGCCGAGCCCCTCCGGCCATGTCAGCACTGCGCCGCGCTCGGCGTTGGCCGCCAAGCCATCGCGCGCGCAAAAATAATGCAGACCGGCCCAGGCTGATACCTCGTCGTAGTGCCGGCCGTAGTCGTCGCGGCAGCAGTAATCGAGATACCAGTGCAGGGTGGGGGACCTGAGTTCCACGCCCTCCAGCCAGGTCTTGAACGTGAGACGGTCGAGGGCGCGAAATTTCTCATCGTCCGAGGACAACTCCAGCGGCACGGCGAATGCGCGGCGGCCATCCGCGCCGCGCGCCGCGGCATACCAGTCGACCATCGCGAAGAAACGCGCATGCTCATCGCGCTCCGCCGCGCCGACACCCTCGCTCGGCAGGTAGCCTTCCTGCCAGGCGCCCTGGTAGAGCACACGCTCGGCGGGCGAGTGCACGAGGCAGCGCTCATCATAGGTCGGACGTTCGCCGTACGGGTCGCGCTGAATGATTCCGAAATCGTAGAGCATCTCCCGGATGTGCACGGATTCCATCGAGGGCAACGGCAGGTAGTGCGCACCGGTGGGAAACTTGAGATCGCCGTCGCGGCCCGACGCCGCGTTGCCCTGATGTTCCGGTCCGCCGACGATCAGCAGATCGCGAAACCCCAGTTTGGTCAGCTGCCACGCCGCCGTCAGTCCGGCGATTCCCGACCCCGCGATCAACACGTCGGTCTCGACCGTCTCGCTGGGATCCGGCAGGGATTTCGCGTCGCGCAGCCAATGGCCCTGATCGCGGCCCGGGTACGCCACCGTGGCGCTCATGCGCTGCTGCGACTCGAACAGCGCGCCGCCACCCAAGCCTGCGGCGGCCGCCGCCAGCATGAAATCACGGCGGCGCATCAACGAATGACCCGGTGCCAGTCCTCGTCGAAATAGCGCACCAACGCCTGAGTGTTCAGGTGATTCGGTTCGACCTCGATGCGCTGCATGTCGGGCGGGAAGGCAAACATCTCGCGCGTCACCTCGCTGTTGAGATAACGCATCGGTAGTTTGTAGGTCTCCGGTGGCGTGAATTGCGCCTCGGCCGATGCCAGGATGAAGCCCCACTCGCCGAACGAGGGCACATAGGTGTGATAGGGGAAGGTCTTGAAATCCACGGCCCGCAGGGTGGCCTCGATCGACCAGTAGGCGTGCGGCGCGAAGTAGGGAGAAGTGGCCTGCACCACCACCAAGCCGTGCGCGGCCACGTGCTTCTTCAATACGCCGTAGAACGGCACCGAGTAGAGTTTGCCCAGCGCGAACGTCGACGGATCGGGAAAGTCCACGAAAGCCACATCGAAGCTTGCCTCCGTCGATTCGATCCACAGCGCCGCATCGGCGTTGATGATATGGACGCGCGGATCGTGGAAGGAATCGTGATTGAGCGCCACCAGGGCTTCAGAGGAGGAGAACAGCCCCGTCATTTGCGGATCCAGGTCGACCAGGGTGACGCTCTCGACATTGGGATAGCGCAGAATCTCGCGCAGCGCCAGGCCGTCGCCGCCGCCCAGGATCAATACCGAGCGCGCCCACGGCAGCGATTGCATGGCCGGATGCACCAACGCTTCGTGGTAGCGGTGTTCGTCGCGCGACGAGAACTGCAGGTTGCCGTTGATGTACAGGCGCAGGTCGTCCCTCCAGCGCGTGATCACCAGCCGCTGATAGGGCGTGGTGATCGCGTGCACGATCTCATCCCCGTACATGCCGCGCTCGCCCCAGTACACCATGCGCTCCGAGGCGAGGAAGCCCGAACCCAGCGCCGCGAAGATGATGGCCGCCTGCATGACGCGGCGGCGCGCGTTGGCCACCGCGGCGCCGAAGGTATGAATGGTCCACAGCGCAACGGCCACGTTCACCATGCCGAACAAAAAACCGCTGCGCGCCAGCCCCAGATGCGGGGCGAGCAACATCGGAAAGAGCAGCGCCACGGCCAGCGCGCCCAGATAATCGAACGTGAGCACGCGGCTCACCAGGTCCGCGAACTGCGCCTGACGCGCATGCAGCGCGCGCATCACCAGCGGAATCTCCATGCCGATGAGCGCGCCGATCACGAATACCAGCAGGTAGAGCAGCGTCCGAAAGGGCGCCGCAAACCAGGCAAAGGCCAGAAACAGCAGCGCCGCGGAGCATCCGCCCACCAGCCCGATGGCCATTTCCACGTCGACGAAGCGCGCCAGCACGTCCTGGTCGCGGACATAACGGGACAGATGGGCGCCCACGCCCATGGCGAACAAGTAGCAGCCGATGACCGTGGAGAACTGCAAAACCGAGTCGCCCAGCAGGTAGCTGGAGAGCGCTCCGGCAATCAATTCATACGCCAGGCCGCAGGAGGCGACAAAAAACACGGAAATAACTAGAATGCGGTCAATCGTCGCGTGACCGAGAGGGGGGGATGCTTTGGCCATCATCGTCAATTATGCCCTGCACCTGATCGCCGCGGGATTTTTGCTGCTGGTTTTTTTCATGGTGTATTGCCGGGCGACGCCGTTCGACGAGATGACGCTGATCCGCCAGGGCAATGTCGCGGCGGCGCTCACCTTGGGCGGTGCCATGATCGGCTTCTCGATGACCGTCGCCTCGGGGCTGGTGCACACGGATGCCTTGCTCTCTTTCCTGGGTTGGTCGGCGGCAGCGGCCGCCATCCAGCTGCTCACCTATATCTTGGTGACGCGGCTGCTGCACATGTCGAAGCAGCAGATCGAAGGCAACAACGTTGCATTCGGATTGCTGCTGGCGTCGATTTCAATTTCGGTGGGCGCGGTGAGCGCGGGGGCGCTGTCTTAACATCTTTGAAACGGAGATTCCCATGAGCCTCGGATCATTCATCAAAAAGCAATTCATCGACATCCTGCAGTGGAACGAGGATGCGGAGGGCGTCCTGGCGTGGCGCTATCCCATGCAGGATTTCGAAATTCAGTATGGCGGCAGCCTGACGGTGCGCGAGTCGCAAGTCGCGGTGTTCGTCAACGAAGGCAAGATTGCCGATGTGTTCACGCCCGGCATGTACAAGCTCACCACCCAGACGTTGCCGGTTCTCACGTATTTGAAAAATTGGGACAAGCTGTTCGAGTCGCCCTTCAAGTCGGATGTATATTTTTTCAGCACCCGCCTGCAGACCGGCCGCAAATGGGGAACGCCGCAGGCCATCACCCTGCGCGACACGGATTTCGGCATGGTGCGGCTGCGCGCCTTCGGCATGTATTCCTACTCGGTCAGCGATGCGCGCAAGTTCTTCACCGGCATCAGCGGTACGCGCGCGGTGTACACGCGCGACGATTTGGAAGAGCAGCTGCGCGGCATCTTGGTGGCAACGATGGCAAGTGCGCTGGGAGCCTCATCCAAGCCTTTTCTCGACATGGCCGCCAATCAGACGCTGATGGCCGGCGAAGTGAGGGGCGCGCTGCAGGCGGCCTTCGACAAATACGGTTTGGCGCTCGATGTGTTCAACGTCACCAGCATCAATCTGCCGGAAGATCTGCAAGAAGCGCTCGATAAGCGCATCGCGATGGGCATGGTCGGCGACCTCAACAAGTACACACAGTACCAGGTCGCCAACGCGGTGCCGCTGGCCGCGCAGAATGAAAGCGGTCTCGCGGGCGTCGGCGCCGGATTGTCCGCCGGCGTCGCCTTCGGACAGACCATGGCGCAGGGGCTGGCGGCCGCACAAAGGTCGCCTGCAGCCGCGGAAGTTCCGGGCGCCGTCGCGCCGGGCGCCGCGCCGCCGGGTGCGCCGGCGTCCGGTGCGGCACCCGCGGCGTTCGACGTCGAGGCGCGCCTCGGACAGCTCAAGAGCCTGCTCGACAAGGGGCTGATCTCGGCGGGAGATTTCGATGCGGCGAAGTCCGAGGTCCTGAAAAAGCTCGTGGGCTGATCGCGCCGCACGATGCAGCAGGTTGCCTGTCCCGGGTGCGGGGCGCCGGTCGAATTCAAGTCGGCGGCGTCCGTGATGGCCGTGTGCGAGTTCTGCAAGACCACGTTGCTGAAGGACGCGGATTCGGTGCGCAACATCGGCAAGATGTCCGAGGTGCTCGAGGACTACTCGCCGCTGCAAATCGGCTCGTCCGGACACTTCGCCAATCGCGGATTCTCGTTGATCGGCCGGATTCAGCTGCGCTATGACGCAGGCTTCTGGAACGAGTGGTACGCCTTGTTCGATGACGGCGGCAACGGCTGGCTCTCGGATGCGTCGGGCCAGTTCACCATGACCTTTCTCGAGAATAGCGATGCCACCCTGCCGTTGTTCGAGAAATTGATTCCGGGTCACGTGCTGCACCTTGGGGGGCAGGCGTACGCAACGTCGGATGTCAGAACCGCGCGATGCACCGGCGGACAGGGCGAGCTGCCGTTCAAGGTCGGCCAGGGGTGGGAGGCACGCGTCGCGGATTTTCGCGGCCGCGATCGGTTCTTGAGCATCGACTATTCGGATCCCGTGGCGCGCATCTACGCAGGCCGCGCCGTGCTGCTCGCCGACTTGAAGCCGCAGCTGCTGCGCGATGTCAGCCAGATCAGCGACAGCGCCGGCCATTTTCACGGCAAGGTGAGCGCGCTCTCCTGTCCATCCTGCGGCTCACCCGTGAGCTGCGTGCCGGGTGTCACCGTGCACATCGTGTGTCCGAGTTGTCATGCGCAGGTGGATACCTCCGGAGCAACCGCGACGGTGCTCGCCGCCGGCGCAGCGGCCGCTGCCATCCGGTTCACCCTCGAGTTGGGCAGCACTGCGCAGATCGACGCGACCCGCTACACCGTGCTCGGCGCCATGCGCCGTGAGGAGGTGGGCGACGGATCGACGTGGACCGAGTACCTGCTGTATGCGGCCGGCCGCCGATTTCTGTGGTTGGTGGAGACCGATGAAGGATGGCAGCGGACAGAAGTGCTGGATCTTTGGCCCGATTGGGACGGCGCGGGCCATGCCACCTTGGGTCCGGTGAGCTTCAGTCAATCCAGCCGGTATGCCGCGCGCGTGGTGTTCGCCGCCGGCTCCTTCAACTGGCGGGTGAGCGCCGGGGACGTGGTGCAAGTGACGGAATTTGCCGGCGCGGGCGGCGCGCAGCGGCTCGCCGCAGAAGTCACGCCCGAGGAAATGACGTGGTCGCGCTCGCAGCCGATGCCGTTGGATCAAATGCGCGCCTTGTTCGGCGAGCATGTGCACGCGCAATCGCAACCGCACCCGAAGTACATGGAGACGGCGCGCCGGCTTTTGATCATCCTGCTCGTGATCAATGCGATACCCATATTCTTTGCCGCCGGAGATGCATTGCCCTATGCGTTGTTGGGCGCGGCCGCGATTTATCTGCCCGCCTATTTTCTCGACCGCTTGGATACCGGCTACTGATGCGAAGCAAATTCACGACCTACTGCCTGATCGTGGCGTTGATTTGCTCGCTGGCGAGCTGGTCGGCACTGGCGCGGCGGGCGATGGGCGGCCAGGGCAGCGGCAACTCCTGGCACTCGTGGTCTTCGGGCCCGGGCTACAGCGGCGGCGGCTGGGCGAGCGGCGGCAGCGGCGGGCACAAGTGAGCACCGAGGTCGCAGCGGCGGTGGGCCGGCACATTCTGGCCGACCTCCATGGGGTCGAGCCGCCCTTGCTGCGCGATGCGCCTGCGTTGGAGCATTTGCTGCGTGAGGTGGCGCGTCAGGCCGGCGCGCATGTGCTCGGCAGCCATTTTCATCGCTTCGGCGATGAGGGCGGCATCACGGGTGTGGTGCTGCTCGCGGAATCCCACATCTCCGTGCACACCTGGCCGGAGTCGCGTTTCGCGGCGGCGGATATTTTCATGTGCGGAGCGGCGGATGCAGAACGCGCGCTGGCGCTCCTGCTGCAGGCTCTCTTGCCCAAAAGGCACAAGATACAAAAGGCCGTTCGAGGAGAATGAGGCCGTTCCAGGAGAATGATCACTTGAAAACAAATGGGTGTGTGATGCGACATGCGTTGGCCTTGGGTTGCCTGTTGGTGTTCCTTGCTTTGGCGTGCGAAGTGGCACCTGCGGCGGCGGCCGGCGGCACGACCTTCAGCGTGAGTTTTCCCGCCGCCATGAGCGCTGTTCCGCTCGACGGCCGCGTCATTCTGCTGCTGAGTCACGATTTGCAGCGCGAACCGCGCGATCATGTCGAACCCAACGAACCGCTCGATTCGCCCTATCTTTTCGGACTCACCGTCGATGCTCTGGCACCCGGTGCCGCGGTGTTGCTGGACGACGGCGCATTCGGCTGGCCGGCGGCGCATCTGTCGGGCGTACCTACCGGCGATTACTTCGTGCAGGCGGTGCTGAACCGCTACGAAACCTTCCATCTTGCCGACGGGCGCGTGCTCAAGTTGCCGCCTGACAAGGGTGAGGGCCAGAGCTGGGTCACCAAGCCCGGCAATTTATATTCCAAGCCGGTTCGCTTGCACATCGACAGCACGCACCCGGAACTCACCTCGCTCGTGCTGGACAACAAGAACGCGGATATCGTGCCGAAGGCCGATACGGAATTCGTCAAGCACGTGAGGATCCGCAGCGAGCTGCTGTCGAAGTTCTGGGGGCGGGACGTGTACTTGGGCGCGCACGTCTTGCTGCCCAAGGACTTCGAGAAGCACCCTGAAGCCCATTATCCGCTCATGGTATTTCACGGGCACCATCCGGATGACATCTCCGAATTTCGCACCACGCCGCCCGATGCCGGCCTGAAGCCCGACTATTCGACCCGATTCCACCTGGCGGGTTACAACCGCATTCAGCAGCAGGAAGCCTATGCCTTCTACAAGAAATGGATCTCTGCGAAGTTTCCGCGCTTCATCGTCATCGAGATCGAGCATGCCAACCCTTATTTCGATGACAGCTATGCGGTCAACTCCGCCAATCTGGGACCCTACGGGGACGCCATCAACAAGGAGTTGATTCCCGAAATCGAAAAACGCTTCCGCGGCCTGGGCCAGGGCTGGGCGCGCTTCACCTACGGTGGCTCGACCGGTGGGTGGGAGGCGTTGGCGACCCAGGTTTTCTATCCGGACATGTACAACGGAGCATTCGCCGCCTGTCCGGACCCGATCGATTTCCGTGCGTACACGGTCATCAATCTCTACGCGGACAAGAACGCCTACACGCTGACGGGCGATGCCCTTGCCGTCGAGCGTCCGGCGTTCCGCAATTATCTTGGCGAAGTTTTCGCCACGCAGCGCGATGAGAACTACATGGAGTTGGTACAAGGCGATCGCAGCCGCTCGGGCGGTCAGTACGACATCTGGCAGGCAGTGTTCAGCCCCGCAGGAGCCGACGGTTACCCGCAGCCGATTTTTGACAAGGTCAGCGGCGTCATCGACCCGCAGGTGGCCGGCTACTGGCGCGAACACTACGATCTATCGCACATCATCGAACGCGACTGGGCCACGCTTGCGCCAAAGCTTGCGGGCAAGATCCATATCTATGTGGGCAATGGCGACAACTACTATCTGACCGACTCGGTTTACTTCGCGCAGGAAAGGCTCGAAGCCTTGCGGCCGGCCTACGGCGGATCGGTGGCCTATGGCGACCGTGCGGAGCATTGCTGGAACGGCGATCCCAAGCTGGCGAACGCGTATTCGCGCCTGCACTACAATTTTCAGTATCTGCCGATCATCTTGAAGCGGATCGCAGCGGCCGCGCCGGCCGGCGCGGATCTGACCAGCTGGCGTTACTGACTGCTCAAGAGGCAACCTGGGCCGGCTGTGGAATCACGGCCGGGTCGCTCAAGAATTGTTTGGCGCGCTCGAACTCCAGCTGCAACCGGGCGATGCTCGCCTCGAGCGCCACGGCCGCGGCGTCGTTGCTGTCGATCTCCAAGCGCTGCGCAAAAGCCTGCATTGCATGCGCGTGAATATTGGCGCAAGCACCTTTGAGCTTGTGGGCCGCCCTCTGCAGTGCATCGCGATTGCCATTGGCCGCCGCCAACCGCAGCTCGGCCAGCTGCTGTTCGCCTGAAACGATGAAGGTGGCCGCGAGTTCGCGCGCGAAATTGTCGTCGCCGCTGATCAGTTCATTGAAGGCGCGCATGTCGACCGGCGGCCGCAGGCTGGCGGTTTGGCCCGTCCTCGATTCCGCGGCAACCGGCGCTGCCGCCGCGGGCGCGGCCAACCCATGCTTCTGCAAGACGGCGCGCAGGCGCTCGACCTCGATGGGCTTTGTCAGATAATCGTCCATGCCCGCGGCTTCGCAGCGCTCGCGGTCGCCGGTCATGGCGTTCGCCGTCAGGGCAATGATGGGAACCTGCCGCAGGGTTTCCAATTCGCGTATTTTGCGCGTCGCCGTCACGCCGTCCATGACCGGCATCTGCAGGTCCATGAGGATGAGGTCGAAATGCCCGGTCGCCGCCGCGGCCACGCCCTCGGCGCCGTTGGCGGCGACCTCCACGGTGCACCCCAGTCGTTCGAGAAATCGCGCCGCGACCTTTTGGTTGACCACATTGTCCTCGACCAGCAGCACATGCCCCGAGAAACGCTGCTGTGCCGCCGCCTGCGTCAAGGTGCTGCGCGTGATCATCGGCTGCGTGTCCATCTGCCACTGGCGGGGCTCGCCGCTCATCACCTTGCTCACGGCCTGCAGCAGCTCCCTGCTGCGCACCGGCTTGGTGAGATAGGCCGCGAAGCCGAGCGCCGCCAGGCGCGGCGTATCGCCGTGGCGATCCAACGATGTGAGCATCACCAGGCGCGTCGAGGAGAGAGAGGCGGTATTGACGATCTGCTCGCCGAGCATCGCCCCGTCCATATCCGGCATCTGATAGTCGGTGATGACCATGTCGAACGGATCATCGACCGCGCTCGCGGCCTCGAGCTGTTGCAAACCGGGCAGCGCGCCACCCGCCGTCGAGACCCGATAGCCGGCATGCATGAGCATGGATCCGAGCACGGTTTGATTGGTGAGGTTGTCATCGATGAGCAAGATCCGCCCGCTCTCGCCGCTCTGCACCGGCGCCACGGGCGCCATGGGCTGCACGGCCGGGAGGGGCAACGTGAAGTAAAAACGCGAGCCTTTGAGGAGTTCGCTGCTGACGCCGACCTCGCCACCCATGAGTTCCACGAGGTGCCGCACGATCGACAAGCCAAGACCCGTGCCCCCGAAATGCCGCGTGGTCGAGGAGTCCGCCTGTACGAACGGCTGGAACAGCGTCGTCAAGGTCTGCGCCGAGATGCCCATTCCGGTGTCGCGGATCTCGAAATAGGTCAGCGCGCGGCCGTCCTCGGATGCGCTCGGACTCACCTCGATGACGATCTCGCCGGACTTGGTGAATTTGATGGCGTTGCTCACCAGGTTGACCAAGCACTGGCGCAGCCTCTGGGGGTCGCCGAGTACGCGCGGCGCGACGCCGGGATGGACGTCGACGATCAGTTCCAGACCCTTGCTGGCTGCCTGAAACGCCATCATCGAGCCCACATCCTCGACGTTGGCCCGCAGGTCCATTTCGATGTTTTCCAAGTCGAGCTTGCCGGCCTCGATCTTGGAGAAATCCAGGATGTCGTTGATCACCGTGAGCAGTGAATCGGCGCTGGAGCGGATGGTTTCCGCATACTCACGCTGCGTGCGGTCGAGGGTCGTGTCCTGCAACAGACCCGCCATGCCGATGATGCCGTTCATGGGGGTGCGAATTTCGTGGCTGACGTTTGCCAGGAAATTGCTCTTCGCACGGCTCGCCGCCTGCGCGGCCTGCGTGGCACGCATCAATTCCTCGCTGGCATTGACCTCGTCCGTCACGTCGTATGACACGCCGATGATCCGCACCGGCTTGTCCTGTGCACCGAACAGCATGCGGCCGATGTTCTGTATATGAACGACGTTGCCGTTCCTGCCGGTCAAACGATGTCGAAAACGAATCTTGTCATCGCCGCGCCGGCGGGCCGCACGGATGGCTTCCGTCATCAAATCGCGATCCTCCGGGACCAGGCGCCGGGCAAAATCCTCCAGATCTCCGTACTCAGCCTCCTTGAGGCCCAGTGACTTGATCGGATTGGTGACCGAGGTAAAACGGCCGGTGACGAGGTCGATGTCCCAGGATCCGATCTCGGCGCTCTCGGTCGCCAGATTGAGTTGATCGATGAGGCGGCGATTTTCCTCCGCCTGACTCTTCAGCAGCTCGTTGGCGACGATGTCGTGAGTCACGTCCCAAGTGACGCCGACAACCCGCCTGGCGGCGCCCTCGGAGTTGCGGTAAACCTGCATATGGGTCTGTACGTATTGCGGCTCGGGCCGCGGATTCGACGTGCGATGGCGCAGCGTCAGCAAGGCGTTCGCCGTAGGGTCCGACAGCGCGGCCATGATGGGTGCAAATTTCTCATCACGCTCCGACTCGTGGATCGCCTCGAAGGGAGTGAAGGCGGGCGACGGCTCGCGGCCGAGAATCGTGAACACACTGCCGTCATGCTCGAATTGCTGGGTCGCCAGGTCGTGTTCCCAAACGCAGATCCCCGCCGCCTGGGTCGCGAGGGTGAGGCGACGCAGCAGCTTGTTCTGGCGATCGTTCCGCTCTGTGAAACGCGCCACCTCATCGGCGCCATCCCCCATGTCGATGGTGACGCCGACGACGCGGATCGCGCGCCCGGCCGTCGAGCGCTCGATCTCGCCGCGCAACAGCGTCGCCCGTACCGAGCCGTCCGGCAGCACGACGCGATGTTCGATGTTGAAACGCTCGGCGGCGCCCAATGCCTTCTGCAACTCACGCTTGAACCGAGCCCGGTCATCGGGATGTACGCTGCGCAGCAGCAATTCACCCGGGTCGTTGCGCGCCTTTTGCAGGTCGCTGCCATAGATGTCGAGCAAGTCGTCGCTGAATTGCAGGGTGTTGGCGTCGATGTTCCATTGCCATACGCGCACACCGGAACCGCAGGTGAGGGCGTTCAGATCACGTAGGAATTTTGCGCGATGGCCGCGCCGGCCCATGTTCCATGGAATGACGCGCCGTATGACGCGGCTCAATCCCTGAATCAATGCTGCTGTCCTTGACACGATGGTGGCTCTCTCGTCACCGGCCCCGTCAATCGTCGGGAAAATCGCCGATTGCAGCGAAAAACCCAGGCAAGAGAGCCTCAAACGTCACATCAAGCGCAATATAGCGCCGCGGCGCGGCGCGGCGCGGGATAGGTGCGAAATCTGTGAGATGCCTCTATATAAAGGCAGCGCCGATTTACTTATCGTCGATGATCGATCCGTAGACCAACGCATGCGACAAGCCGCGCATGTCGGGTACGCCGGCGACCGCCGCGGCGCCCGTGCCCGCCGCTTGTTGGATCATGCCGATGACGATCAGATCGCTGACAGGGTCGATCCAGAACCATGTGCCGGCGGCGCCGCCCCAGAAGTAGGTGCCTTTGCCGTAGTAGCCACCCGCGGCCACGGGATCGGTGTACACCGCGAAATCGAGGCCGAATCCCGCGCCGGAGGCCAGGGTGGGAATGCCGGGTGGCAGGACATTGGTGCGCATCAACTCCACCGTGCGCGGCGAGAGCAGCCGCACGCCATTCAGTTGCCCGCCGTTCAGCAGCATCTGGCAGAAGCGCATGTAGTCGCTCGCGGTTGAAACCAGGCCGCCGCCGCCGGAGGCGAGGGCCGGCTTCGCGGCGAAGTCATGATTGAAACCCTCGGTGGTCTTGAGGGCCAGAAGTTTGCCGTCGGTGTCGTAGGTATAGAACTGCGCGAGGCGGTTCAATTTCTCCTTCGGCACATAGAAGCCGGTGTCGCTCATGCCGAGCGGCTTGAAGATGCGCTTCTCGAGGAACTCCTCGAACGGCATACCCGACAATTTCTGCACGATGTAGCCCTGAATGTCGACGGAAATGCTGTAGTGCCATTCGCTGCCGGGCTGCGCGTTCAACGGCAGCTTCGCGACGCGCTTGATGAATTCGTCGAGCGTATTGTTGACGTTGAACAAATCCGCTTCACGCTGCAGCTTGTCGACCGGCGTGTTGCTGAAGTATCCGTAGGTGAATCCGCCGGAGTGCGACATCAACTCCCGCATCGTGACGGGGTGAGTCGGCTCCTTCAGCATCATGTTGTTGTGCTCGTCAGTCCCGTACACCTTGAGATTCGCGAATTCGGGCACGTACTTCGACACCGGATCGTCGAGCTGCCATTTGGCTTCCTCGAACAACATCATCATCGCCACGCCGGTGATCGGCTTCGACATGGAATAGATGCGGAAAATGCTGTCCTTTTGCATGGGTGCATCGGCCGCCAGGTCGCGCTTGCCGAGCGCGTCGAATTCCACCAATTTGCCGTGGCGCGCCACCATGGTCACGACGCCCGCGAGGCGCCCCTGATCGACCAAGCTCTGCATGCCGCTGCTGAGCCGCGCCAGACGCTCCGACGATATCCCCTCAGATTCCGGCCGGGCGCTCGGCAATTCGTTGCTGCCGCCGGCGAGTGCGGTGCCGGTAACCAGGGCCGCGACGACAACCCAGCTCAATGGACGAAAATGCATGAGTAACCCCCTGTGGCAATCAGTCATTCTAAACCCGAGCCAGCATCCATTTCGACATCATCTCGAACATGGCATTGCGTGCAGCTTCATCCTCGTTGTGAGGCTCGTGCAGCAGTCCGGGGTAGAGCACCAATTGCTTGTCGGTCGCGGCGAGCCCGTCGATGAGGCGCTTCGAGCCGCTGACGGGGCAGATCTTGTCCGCTTCGCCGTGAATCGCCAGCCATGGCTGGTTGAGCCGGGTCAGATTGCTCTTGCAGGTCTGACAGGCTTCTGCAAAGCCGTGCAGCAAGCGCAGGCTGGCGGAGCGCGGCACCAGAGGATCGTTCATGTGCTTGATCTGTGTCTCCCGCACCTGCATCAGCCGCGCGGCATCGACCCGCAAGCTGATGCGCAGCCGCGGCAGGAGCGCGATGGCAAGCGCCAGGCCGGCGCCGCGCCAGCCATCGAGCGACGGAAGCGCATCGAGCGCGCAGCCGCTGGTGATGATGCCGCGTGCCCAGTCGATGCCGTTGACGGCCGCCAGGGTGACGATGACGGAGCCCATGCTGTGGCCCCACACGAACAGCGGCAGCCCGGGAAATCTGGCGCGCGTCGCGGCGGCCACGGATTGCAGGTCATGCGCGAAGACGCGAAAGTCATCGACATGCGTGCGGATTCC
>Ga0116226_10000880_pt1 | contig 26204 bp, 13 predicted proteins | sample S1TSphfallax_FD_89692 | JGI IMG/M metagenome (GOLD analysis project Ga0116226, IMG submission 89692) | Host-associated microbial communities from peat moss isolated from Minnesota, USA - S1T2_Fa - Sphagnum fallax MG | ecosystem: Host-associated > Plants > Peat moss > Unclassified | place: USA... | reverse complement strand
TTTGCATCCTCGCCAACCACATATCTCACAAAATTCAAATGAGCCACTAGGAGGAGGAGAAGACCTATTTGACAAAATGGGCTTATGGCCTAATGGTGGAGGACAAGGACTATTTGACATAAGAGCCTATAACACATATTTAATTAATTTAGAACTAAATTGTTAATAAAAAAATTTACCCAACCTAATGGGTGGTATGAACTTTGTTTAATGGCCACCAGATTTAACAAATGTAACCTTATATTCAAATAAAAACAACAATCATTCAAAAATAGAACACCCATGTAAACAATTTTTTTTTTCTAATTTTTTTTTTGCCTAGTGCCCACCAAGTGAAAATCATAGGTTATTTGACACGCCCCCAAGTTCCTTATTAGACCCAAAAAGGGTCCAACTATGTTAAAAAGCGGAAGTAGTTGGAACTTGGTGCCACTTCCAACTTCCAACAGTAAGGGGGTGAAAGGGGCGTGCTGAAAGCACAGGAATTAAACTAGGAAGAGGGACAACTTATTTAGTTATTCAATCCTGCATCAAAACAACCAACAAGTTGGTTAGTTCACATTCAGAATCACTCTTGGCGTTGGGACAAACCACAGGCAACACGAAATCACTTGATTCACCATGGCCCGAACTCGAGAGAAGCTACCACCTTCCCCCATATAGTATTCTCTGCGTTGTTTTGCGGCACCCGCATTCGAATGGCTTTTTAGTCCCGAGACTCCCAAAGAGGAATCCCGAAACTATTTCGGTTTGGACTCCCGGGATTTTGGGAGCTCAGACCTCTAATTGGGATGAGGTTTGAAGCAAACTTGTAGCTCTTCTCGAGAGCTTTCCAACGGTGTGTCGCACTCCACCTGCACACACCGGGGTTGGGTCGATTCCTGACTTTTTAGTGGTCGGGAGTCAAACTGCCAATTTGACTCCCGGCCCGACCCTTCTTTCGACCATAACTTGTGCTGAAGATGCCCAAATGGCTCATGCGAGGCCATTTTTGACATTTACACTTCAAGAACTTTCCAACGGTATAAAGAACACCTCAAGGCAAGGTGTTTTGACCCCTACAATCGAGCTCTGAAGTTTCGGAAGTCCCGGAGGACTCCAAGTTCCCACTTTTGGTAGTGCAAGTCTCATCCTCACACTTGCCTCAAAGTGGGGTTGCGACATTATTCATTATTATCAAAGTTGGAAATCAATGCTTTTATTCATGATAAATAAAAATTATATTTACTAAATTATAAAAAAATAAACACAACATGAACCAATTCATTAATTGCAAAGTTGTTATTCATACTATAACAAAATCATTAATAATTCCATGTGGTTCAATGGCATGAAAAAAAAAAAAGCAAACGCCTAATGGCCACCAAGGATTAGGGTTAAAGTTTTTTTTAATTTATTAATAGCAAATATCCAATAATATACACAAACATTTTTTTGTGATAAAAAAATTCCATAATGATTTTTAGACTTTATGCCATGAAAGAAAAAATGGACAACTAGTGGTCACCAAGGATGAAGGTTAAAGTAAAACAAAAAAAAACACCAACCACAACTGTTTAAAGATATACACATATAATTTTTAAAAATCAAAACATTGCTTAAAAAACATGCTACATCAAACACAAAAGAACCCAAAAAGTAAAAACATTCATAATACATTTAAACTCAATGCCATGAAAGGAAAAAATACACACATAGATTAGGCCACTTAGGATTAGGTTAAGGTGCAACAACAAATAACACTACTTATGATTGTCCAAAAATGTACATGAAATTCTCTACGATGAATAAATTGATTAAACAATACACTTCATCAAACAAAAAAACATAACCCAATCATTAGTAAATTTGAAGCTCTATGCCAATAATGAAAAAAAGGACACCTAATGGCCATGAAGGATTAGGGTTAAGATGCAACAGAAAAGTTTATTGATCATTAGTGTCCAAGAATACACATGAATAATTTTGTAACATGAATAAATTTATTAAACAACATTGAGATTAATTTAATGACATAAAAGGCTCTTAAAAATTAAAAACACAATTTCTTCCATGTCTAAAACATCTTTCACACATTGTTAGATGCATTACAACATCAAGATTTACTTAAACCATATTAACACAAGCAAAAAATATATATTAATTTGACTCTTGTTTGATTTTTTTTGGGCTGGAAATGAAAAATAAGTAAATGAAATGTCAAGCCATTGTTCTAAATCTACAAAATTACATTTCCATTCACCATTTTAGTAATCTTCATATAGATGTTGTTCATCTAGATTTATGCCCTTCTTCATAAGAACCCACCATTGAACCTTCACCATTTTGAAAAATGCACTTTCCTCATGTTTCACAAAATCACTTTGTGCTATTCACATCCAAATAGGAACAAGGCTAGGATCATGCAGCCTAACGAGAACAAAATCCCCATCATTAAGATCTCTAAATAAGGTGCACACAAGTGAAGGCCACATGTTCTTTGGCCCATAATAAGGGTGTTGGATTAAGTTCTTTGGATCAACATCAAGAATTACAATTGACAACAAAACCTTGGAATATTTGGATTTCCAATTGCTTGAAGGCTAAAACCCCTCCAAAAGGGTGGCACTTTGACGAAATAAGGGTTTTGACAAATGTAAAAAGATATCCTCCTAATACTCAACATACGACTTCATCTTCATTTCATAAGTTAGATTTTGTGCAATGCCCACCTTCTAGAAATCCACATATTTAAATAGTCCAACACTAATGAACTTTTGTCTTTCAGCATAGCTCAAAGGATCAATGCCCCAAATGGGGCAATAAAAGACAAGGTTAAGGACTTCGTAAGTAACTTTGGTGACCACTACAAGAAGTTGTAACTTTTCAAAAGACCAACTTGACTGAAGTGTCCACATTGACCAAAGGATATGTCCATTTTGACTAAAGGTTAAGGGCATGATAAAAACATGTTACATTTGACTAATACATTTTACTAAAGTGATTTTTTTGACCAAATGTCAAGTCAAAAATTTGGTCAAAATGGATAAATGTCCATCAAAATGGCCATGTGGCTTAATCCAATTGGCCATATTAAATGGATAGGGTTTAATCAAATTGACCATCCTGATTTGACCCTTAGTCAAATTAACTATTATGATTTGACGCTTAGTCAAATGAACCATACACATTTCATGACTTAATTTACTTGTTAAAATTAAGTTACCTACATATCCTAACATAATTAATAAGTTAGGCTAAGCCTAAACTACCTATCTAGCCTAACATAATTAATAGGCTAATAGGCTACTTGTTACATAATAACTTAGCTAGTAGCCTAATTAGGTAGCATAGCTTAGACCTATATATATATAGTAGGTTACTTAAGACATAGCCTAGGATTACCAAGTAACCTACAACCAAGTAATGTAAATCTTCTAAGTAGGTATCATAGGTGACCTAAGCTTATTAGGTAAACTTATTAACCATGTAAGTTGTGAACCTTAGTTCAATAGTATCCTTCCTTTGGGCCTCATAATTGGTTTTTAATCTAGTAACTTACCTTTAAAATATGTAATAATAACATTTAGGAAGTTATTATCGAATTGAACTTTTTGAACCATTTCAAACCTACTAAGTAAATTGGGGTTAATTATTCAAATATTAGATGTTGAATAGCCATATTAACATAGTGAGATGTAGATTAATATCCAAATGTTATTCATTAGAATCAATTTTAGTATTACATAAGTTATAGGTATAGAATTATGGATTGTGATCACTTGCAAAGGAAGCATATGAAAAGCCAAGCTTACTTGTATAGTTGAACACAAAAAATGATTTGATTTAGAAAGGGTTGGAAGTATAATAAATGTTCCACAAGTGAACATAATATTCAAATAATAGACGTGTAGGAAACTTCCATATGTTAAAAAATCTTTTGAAGGATACATTGATAGAAGTAGTACACCTATTGGACCATAGCCTAATAGATATTCATTTTAATTGTAGAATTTTGATAAGTTGATGAATGGTGCAAACAAAATACTCTACCCAATGTTCCATAGGCAGTAGGTTAATTAGCCCCTTTAGTCAATGGTAATGTCCATCACCAAATACCCGAATCCATAAGAAAATATGAATGTCATCATCCTCACATTAACATTCATAGAACCTTCTAGCCTTATTTCCAAAAGTAATAATTAATTATAGGTAGATGGCAAGAGCATGAGGGTTAGGCAACATTTGATGATCCCATACAGAGCCATTCAAATGTGCATCACCTTTCCAATCAATTCTTTTTCATGCGACCATTGAAAAACATTCACGTCGAATGGTGTTTTTTCAAGTTCTTCATATCATACTAGCATGACTAGAGGATTTGAAGATGTAGTGGCATCTTCTACCATGATTAGATCTTCGTTTGCGTCAACAAAAAACAAAAGAATAATTGGAACAACAAACTTGGTGCTTGCATTGAAAAGAGGTTTGACGCTTTTATTTTGAAATTTAGGGTAGGCATAATATGCAATGGTGCAAGTTTTGATAACAGAACTATATGAAAACCTCGATGCCCTAGTTCCAATGGATTTATCAAACCTTAATTTTCACAATGGATTTAAATATTACAAGGGCATTCATATAGTGAAGGACTTATTTCTAATTGACTATGTATTATTGAAGTAGTTAGTACAATTTACTATGTACTACACAAATGAATAGTATATGGGTTGGAAGGAAGGTTATTAATGTTCTAGAATTGATGTAGCCAAAGAAGAACCAAAAGATGTTACTTTTTATTATTAATAAACTATCATAAAGGTTTGTTACTTTTAAAGGATTAGGATGAAAATTAAGATGTTGGACCAAACGGATGTAACTAACAATAATAAAATTCAAGGCCCATCAAGATAACTAAGATAAGGAAAATGATGGATCCTTCAAAATTCATTGGTCGTGGAAATTACTATCCTATCTTGAATGGAGGATGGAAACCCTTTTAATGTTTTCATTGGTTGGAAGAATTTTCATCCTACCCATCATTGGAGAATGGAATCATCCTCAATTCCCATTGGTTCATGAAAGGAAAGAAGGCCATTAGTTGGAAGGATGGATTTTCACAAGCTCTCATTGGCCAAGGGAAAACAAGCTCAAGGAAGGGTCTTAAGGGAGGCTCACTCTTTTGCCACTAGATGGACTTGAACTTGGACTTGGTTGGCTTTTACTTGTGTGGAAGGAGAGGACTTATGGTTTGGAAAGGAATTTTTTGCAAGAAAGAGGTGTTAGATTGAGGAGGAGGGGAAAATGTTAAAATAAAATATTTTTTCTCTTCCTTGGAAATAGTCTTTAAACTTTTTGTTCTAAACTCAAGATCTCTTTACTATAATAATGGATTTGCTTAGGAAATTTTAGATTAATACTTAATGCATTTTCACACAAAATTTCAACTTCATCAAACTTTATATTAGAGAATGGTAAGTGCTGGAAATAAAGGGGGTTTGTTGTCATTTTTTTCTAAATTTGTTAAATTAGTTATTATTTTTTGAATCATATCTCTTGATAGTAGAAATAAAAACATATGAAATTTTGTATGAGTGTTGCCTCTGAGATTAACTTTCCAACTATCCTATGCATGCTAGATTTGAAGGTTTTATGAAGGTGTTATGGCAATTGGAGCAAAGGGGGTGTCCAAATTGCTAAAACAAGTGAACTTCCAACCAAAGCACAACACTTCATTACATCTTGTCATGGTAAGTACATTGATTCTCAACATCTTTTGGTACTAACAAATGGACACACAATGCCATAGGTTTCTCAAATGATTCATTACCATCCATTGAACCACATCTTAATTTGTTAGAATACAACCACATAGTAATTCCACCATGAAATGAATTTGGTGAATTGCATGTTTCTAAGTTGAAAGGTGTGCAAAGATTTATCACATAAATAGCCTATTAGCCTAGGCCTATTATACGTATGTAGCCTAGGCCTACTAATAAATAGCATAAGCCACCTAGGCCTGGTAGGTAGGTAGCCTATCCTACTAGCTCAGTAAGTAGCCTAGGCCATGTAAACCTATTAGGTGGGTAGCCTAACCTAAGCTATCAAAGTTTACCTAGTAATTAAATACATAGCGTAGGCCGCCTAGGCTTACAAGGTAAGTAGCTTAACCTAGGCCACTTAGGCCTACTAGGTATTAACTTAATTTAGGCCACTTAGGCCTACAAGGTAGGTAGTTTAACGTAGGCCACCTATACTTACTAAGTAGGTACATAGCCTAACCTAAGCCCAAAAAACCTAGGTTTGTCGAACTTAAGCCTATTAAATAGGTACATAACTGAACCTAGGCTACCTAAGCCACCTAGACCTACTAAATATGGATGTAGTTAACCTAAATTAAGCCACCTAGACTACTAGGTAAGTAACTTAGCCTAGTATTAAGTAGGTAACTTAAGCCTATAGCTACTTAATAGACCAAGCTACCTACCTAATATGCTTAAGTTAGATTTATTAATAGGTTAGTAGGTAACTATGTAACATACTAAATAACATAGGTGTGGGTAGCTTACCAAGTAGGTATAAACATAAACCTAGTAGATACCTATAAGTCTTAGTAGACTATAACCTACATGCTACATAAGTACATGCATTTATTAATAGGTACCTCCTACCTACCTAAGTTCACCTACCTATAACCTACTTATTTATGTAAGTAGTGTAAAATAATTCAAGTTCATTTAATGTAATATGTTGAAAAATTTCATAAAAATTGATTATAATATGTTGGTCCAAAATTTGTTCGTTACAATATGTTATCCAAAATAATCACCTTATGGGGTGGTGGTGCAATGGTTAAAAACTTGATTTCTCAATGTGGACATGAGGAGTTCAAATCCCCACATTTGCAACCTAGGCTACTTTGGCTACTAAGGTGACCTAATTAGTAGGTTAAGTTACAAAGCCTACTAGATCACCTAGCTACTTGGCCTAGCTTGGTGTTAAAGGAGTAGGCATATTATGTAGTTTCTAGGCTTAGAAAACATTATGGAAGGAATAAGCCATTAGACAATTGGGGTTTGAATTTTGAATTCTTGTTGAGTTTTGTTTTCTTGTCATGTTGATGGTGACTTGGGGAATGCCCAAGAGTGGGAGTTTTGGGAGGTTGAGGACATTTGTGAATACACATCTTTTGCATAGGTATTTTGTAGAAAAACTACAAATTCTGGTGTTGACTATTACAAATTTGATTTGCTATTTTGTTACATTCTATAAAACATGGATTTTACTATAATTTTGTTGAAGTTTCCAATAAACATGGAAAATATAAACTTTTCCATTAATTTCCATATTCAGTTTGATGTGTGAATCATTTGTGGTCTTAAATTTCATGAAAATGAATTGTAATTATGTTTGTAAATTTTGACATTGTATTATGGATTACGAATTTTCGTTATTAGAAATAATCATGAATTTGGTATATTAATGGACTACATATATGTGTGTGTTTAAAATTAATGTAGAGTTATGAATGAGTGTATATTTGTAATGCAAGTGTGTTGTTATAGTAAATGTGGAATGGTTCTAGAAGAATTAAATCCACATTTACCATTTGGCAACCATCTTTTGGGGATTTTTTTTTGTTTTTTTACAGGAACAAGAGAGTTTTTTGCATTTTCCATTATTTATATTCTAGATGAAGGTGTTCGGAAAAGTGGTATAGTTTCAATTCAAATTTGGAAAGGGTATGTTAGAAAACATTAAAGGTCCAAGTGGTTGAAGCCTTGAGGATTGCAAAAAAATCTACAAACTTTGAAGAAAAAAGGATTGTGAAATAAGATGAATCGGATGGTGATTTAAAGTTTACAATGGTAATTGGATTTATAGGCAAATCGTCAAGGTCATGAAGGAGAAACAAAAGATAATCATGAAAATGGAAGGGAGTATGTGGGAATTACAAAAACCCCATATTGGAATTTGATGTTAGACAAACAAGTTCTGAAAACAAAGAAAGACCTTTAGGACACATGTTGTTTCTATCATGTGAAAATGAGTTTGTGTATTTTTAATTTTTAAATGGATATGTTTTTGTGTTTTTTTTTTAATTTTAAAATGAAAGTGTGTATTTCAAACTAAAATATATAGTAGTTGTTTAATTAATTAATTAGTTTCTACTTTTTATGTTTCTTTTTATTATAAGGCTTATTTTTTTAATGATGGGAAATTTTGGATTTCTTATTTTTGTGAAGAATAAAAATGGATTGTATATGTTGAAATGAAATAAATATTTATTATGAAAATAATTACAACTTTTCATTTAAGAACGGAGATAATTTTGATATAAAATATGTATGTTAATTTATTTGAATTATATCAATTATGAATATGTTTTTATTTTATTTAAAATAAAAATAGTAACCAATTTTTTTGCATTCTTAAATGGTTTGTATGTGTCTATAAGTTTAGCATCAAGGTTTAGATGGTAGTTAGTGGTGAAATCAATGAAGGCATTCATCATTGCATAGTGGCTTGGTGGGAAGCCAACATAAAGAGTAGACATCTAAATCAAAGATTCTATGACATGCAAGTTTTTCCAAAGCAAAGAAAGCTCCTCAACTTGGTGATGAGGTATGAGGGCTTTGATCTCATAGTTGGGGGGACCCCATGTAATGCTTTGTCAGGAAATAACACGTGGACTTGAATTCACTTTAATAATGACAAGTCAAGTGTCTTTTTTGAATTTTCATGAATTGTGAGACTCTTTCTATTTTTAAAAATGTGTATAAAATATTGAGAATGTCAATGTATATCCATAATTTTAAAAATAGTATTATCCTAAAAACATTGTTGATAATATAACTTGTCCTTCTTTTAAATTGAATTTGGAGTAGGCTACTTTTTATGTCTACTTTACCATGGTTCTACGTGGTCACATGATTTAAGGTATAGGAACACTATAAGTTGCATTTATTGAATTTTCCAAAACTTTTTTTCTTTTTTAAGTTAACCCCTAGTGGCCACCATGTCATAATTATTTGTGTTGTTGTAGGTGAGTTATATTTTGGTTTGGATGTGGTGTACCATTGAAGATATTTTTATGTTAAATGTGTTGTAAGTGTTATGACAATGATAGTTGTCGGCACCAACTTAGGAACTTGTAGGACAAGGTATGTACCTCCCTACAAGCTTATTTATAGTATGTAAGTGAGAGGTAGGGAATTTGTACCTACCCTTGTACCACCTAGCAAGTACCAATTTTAGCTATGTGCCTACTACCTACTATAGTTATTAAATATGTAGCTATCATATTAAACTAAATAGATATGTATGTACATATACAACTAAGTATAGGTACATACCTATTAAGTAAATACATACATGATTACTATTTAACTTGCAAAAGACATTAATCACAATATGAGGAGTTTAAATTTATGGCTATTTCAAAAAGGTTTTTTTTAACTAAAGTTTTTTGTCAAAGAAACTTGTTTTCCTACTAATGTATATTGAATATGAATTAATTGTACCATTTTAGTTCCATATGAAAAGTTCCACTCATATGTTTTCATAAAAAACATTTCAATGAATTTTTCACTCAAATGAGCATGAAATTATGAAAAGTAATAAAATTAGTGATAAATTATTTTCTTTTGAAAGGTAATAATTTTTTTGTTAAAATATTTATTTGTAAAACCCATTTTATGTATTTTTCAAAAGTTCGCTAAATGAAAATAAAGAAAGAATTCCCCAAAATTATATAAAATGTATAGTTTAGGGTTTAACGTTTCATGTTTAACATTTAAGTTTAGAGGTCATGGTTTATGCTTTATGCTTTACAATTTAAGGTTTGGAGGTTAGGGTTTAAGGTTTTGAATTGAATTCAAAGGAATTTTACAATTCAAGTGTTTATCATTTAAAATTCAATTGTAAGGTTCAAGGTTTAAGGTTTAAGATTTAAAATGGAATACTAGGGGTTTAAGGTTTAGGATTTAAGGTTTAGAGGTCGGGGTTTAAGGTTTTGAGTTGAATTCAAGGGAACTTTACGAGTCAAGTGTTTATTGTTTATAATTCAATCGAAAGGTTCAAACTTTAAGTTTTAGAATTGAATATTAGGGTTTAGAGGTTAGGGTTTGAGGTTTTGAATTGAATTTGAACAAATTTTACAATTCAAGTGTTTATTGTCTATAATTCAATTGTAAGGTTCAAGGTTTAAATTTTAGAATTGAATATTAAGGTTTAGGGGTTAAGGCCTAAGGTTTTGAACTTAGGGTTTAAGATTTAGGGTTTAGGGTTTAATGTTTAGAATTTAGGGTTTAGAATTTAATTCAATGGAACTTTATGATTCAATTGCTTATGGTTTACAATTCAAGGTTTAAGCTTTAAAGTTGATTATTGGGGTTTAATGTTTAGGGTTTAAGATTTAAGGTTTTGAGTTGAATTCAGAGGAACTTTATGATTCAAGTGTTTATGGTTTATAATTCAATTATAAGGTTCAAAGTTTAAGGTTTTAAGGTTTAAGGTTTAGAATTTTGAATTGAATTCAAAGGAACTTTATGATTCAAATGTTTATGGTTTATAATTCAATTGAAATGTTTAAGGTTTAGAATTCAATTGTAAGGTTTAAATTTTAAGTTTAAAAGTTAAATACTAGGGTTTAGGTTTTAGAATTGAATTCAAAGGAATTTTACAATTCAATTGTTTATGGCTTAGAGGTTAAGGTTTAGGGCTTAAGGTTATTTAAGGTTTGTAGTTCATGGTTTTGAGTTTAGGATTAAGGGTTTAAGGTTGAGGGTTTAATTATAAAGTTCAAGGTTTAAGCTTTAAACTTTAGAATTCAACACTAGGGTTTTGGGTCTATAATTGAATTTTAGGGTTAAGGATGTAAGGTCGTATGAACTCTAGGGTTAAATTTTTCTTATATGCTTTAGGGTTTAGGGGTTCAAACTAAATATCACATAGATTTTTGTTTATAATATTTTACCAAGAAAAATAATATTAAAAAATTCCAATAAAAATGAAAATTTATAATATTTTGCCGGGAATACGGATGAAAATCAGATGTAAGCATATACAGATGAAGTATATATGGTTGAAGCATATATGGGATGAAGCATACAAGAAAAACAAGATGAAGTATACGAGATGAAACATATAAGAAATACAAGATGAAACATACATGATGAAGTATATGGGAAATACAAATGAAAGCTTAATGTAGGGCAAAATGGATGAAAACTTGATCTAGGGAAATGTGGATGGAAACCTAATGTAGGGAAATACTGATGAAAATTAAATGTACAAAAATTGGATGAAGTGGTTAGGGTTCTAGGGATAAACTTTAAGGTTTCGCAAATCCTTCGAAATCTCTCTTTCATTTTCATCTTTATGTTTTCTTACATTTGCATTTCTTTCTTCATCACCTTTCTTCTATTTTATCTTGCATTGACTTTTTTCCCTTTTTGTGTTTCTCTTTATATTTTTTTATCCTTGGTTGTCTCTGTGTGTTTTTCCATCTCCAACATACATGAAAGCCGCACTCCTTACGCAAAGGTGAAGAACACAAACAATGCAAGACACCTATGACCTACAACTGCATCATGACGTAAAAATTCCAAACACAACTTGATTTTTTTTTCTTTATCAATTATCTTTGTCTTTTCATCTCTCTTTTGCATGCATATATCCGTCCCAAAGCACACGATTCATAGTGTCTTTTTTGTGTATGTGTTTATGATCTCTTTCTCTTTTTATATGTGTCTTTCTTTGTCAACATTTAGAAGTAAAAATTTTAAACACAACCTGATTTTTTTTTTTGGGTCAATTATCTCTATGTATATTTGTCTTTTTTTTCTATCCACATCTTCCCCTTGAAGCACACAATTCATAGTGTATTCTCCTATGTCTACCATATCTTTCTCTCTCTATATGTGTCTTTTTTTGTTTGTCTTCTCAATGATTTTTTAAAAATCTCTTTCTTTCTTTTTCTCTCTCTCTCCAAGTTAATTATTTACATGTTTCTCCTTTTTCCTTCTTCTCACCTTTTCCTTTCTCTCCGTCCCCACACTCCCTTGTAGGTAAAGCAATTCGTATGTGAAGCCAAGGAGGACAAATAAATCAAAACGAACACCACTAAGACCTACATCTAGAGGTACAACACCGAACACAAACCAATTTTTGTTTTATGTGTCAATTTCCAAGCACAAAAATAATTTTTCCTTTTCTATTAGTTTTAGAAACTATGCTGGTTTTCAAGACTGAAGCCATAAACCACTTGGCCATCTCTCCCATAAATATGTTTGTATCATTATTAAGGTAAGATGAAGGGAAAAACAACAGTCGTAACTATAGTAGTCCTAAGGTAGCGAAATTCCTTGTCGGGTAAGTTCTGACCCACACAAAAGGCTTGTTCGTATTGCTTTCTTCCCAGACTTTTATTGCACTCCTAAAAATTGGAAAGAAATTATAGAGGATGTAACGTATGAATTTTTACAGAATTTTTTAAATATATTTCCTTTCAAGTAGATTTTTTTTCTTGTGTTTAGTTCCACACACAATTAGTTTTTCTTTTTATATGTTTAGTTCCAAAGATGAACATATTTTCATATTTCTTTGCTAAGTTCCAAAAACAAGCAATTTTTTTTTTCTATGTTTAGTTCTCAACGAGCAATTTTTTTACACATTTCTTTGTTTATTTCCAAATAAAAACAGAAATATATATACATATTTTTGTGCAATTATCTCTTTGCTTATATTTTCTATTTGTCTTGACCCTCGAAATCATTTTTTTTCCCCTCTTTATCTATGCCTCTCTCCATGTTTCTCAATGAATGAACATGTGAGAAAACAAACTGCGAAAAATATGAAGTTAGCATGACATGGGATCCAACATCTACTTAGTAAATTTCATTTTTGTAAACTAGCAAGGTAGAATTCAAAAATGATCTATTTTTATCATCAAAGTTAATGAGTAGAGTTCAATTTCTTCCAATCAAATTTTTGAAATTATAAAAAAAATTAATACCTTTTGATATATCCCGTTCTCTTTTTCTACCTTGATAGATAACGATCTCTAATAGATCATTGAATTTTTTTTCTATCTCTTACATTTAATTGAATTATTTCTTGTCTTTAATTGAAATTATCATGGGTGTAATTATGTACATAGGAGCCAACGAGATTACTTTACAAAAGGACTGTGAGTCTTTTTTAGTCATTTTTCACTTTTTCATATGAAAGAATTTTTGAATGAAATATTTTGCAACTTATTACTAAAAATACATATAATTGCTCCAATAGATAATATTTTTTGTGTTAATCATTGTTGAATAAATATGAAAATTTCAAAGTGTGTCAATTTTGCTAGATTTTTCATTTCATTTTGAAAGTTTATCATAATTTGAATCATACCAAAATATGCTAACTACTTTAGGGTTTTGTTTCTCATATCATAATCTGCAACTTTTTTTGTATGTCATGCACATTACATTCCATTTACATGTAGTAAAAGACTTTTGAAATTTTATAAATTTCAAAAATACTTGAATTTCAAAAAAAAATAATTCCATATCTTTTAAATTGTGAATACTTTTTGAACTTGGGTAGTAGGGTACTATCACTTAAATGTTTTTACCATCAAATTTATGTTATTACAATAGTCCTTTACCTAGTCCTTTGTAACCACAATTTGACGCATGACCTATTCAAGTTCAAACATCCTTTTATAAAACCATAACCAAAAAATTAATTTAATGAATTTGAATTTGAATTCCTCAACATCATATTATTCATTTCACACAACTTGGAATGATTAACATAAAATTTTAGAATGTCAAGAAAAAAACATATGTAAAAAATTTCACAATTTTTACCACTATTTGACATGGTTTTTGGTTCCAATCTCTATACTCACACCCCCATGTGTGTACATAGGTGTACATGTATCTAACATACAAATTTTCATTATGTGTGTTTGTATGGAATAAGGAACCTCCCTTTTCTTGATTCAACAATTCTTTTCATGTATAAATAATTTTGGCAAAACCTTGTTCTCTCAAATCCACCAAACCATATTTCTTTTTTTTATTATGTTCTACCACTAGCCATTCTGACTATGAATATTTTTTTGTTCAATGACACCACTATTAAAGTTCTAAACCACTAGTTATCACTTCATGTAGGTCTATTTTCATTCTCATAACAATCTTCAAGAGCGAAATCAAGGACAATATGGTAGCCCAAAGGTCGTAAGTACTCAAAAAAATTTGAACCCAAAGAAAATGACGGGAAATCACTTAGTGACCGCTATGCAACTCCTCACATAAAAATGAAATGAATAATTGCTTGGTGGCTACCAAGGGATTTTTCACTTCATTTTTATCACAATTTTTTTAATGAGAATTGAAAGGGAGGATCACTAATTAAAATATTTTTTTGTCTACAACTATACCCCACCCCTATTCCTAAAAGCCATGGGAAGAAATCTTAAATCTCATTTGTACCATCTCGAAACAACTATTAGAATTTGGGTGCTTTCCAAGTCAATTTCAGCCTTGGCAATCAAGTTAGTGGAAAAGAAGGATTCACCATTTGAATTCCACTTTGTTAAAAATGGAATGGAAGATGCGATGAAGAGAATGCCAAGACATGGAATGAGGCATTGGGCACTATTTGACAAAATCATCATGTTCTTTTGAAGATCCATGCAAACAAGTTCATTATGAAAAATTGCATCTATCAAAACCACATTACCCTTCAATTAAAACTTTAAAAAAACTTTATATACAATTATTATGCAACTATTCTTTGGATATTACAATTAATATGCAACTATCCCCCTAAAAATACAGTGTATAATAATAAATTGACACATCAGAAAATCAATTAATTGCATTATAGTTGCAAGTGAGTTGAGAATGAGTCTTCTATACAATAATTTATACACATCATACATACATATGTGATTAACCATGTTTGATTTTTTCAAGAATTCCATTGTAGTTGCATGTGGCAACTATTTTAAAACTATTGCAAATGTGCCATCAAAACAACTATGTTGTAACTAATGTACAAAGTACATACATGCGATCATGCCATGTCTCCACATTTCTACCACCCATTATGGGACACATTTGCAACTAGTTTTCAATTATGATTTTCATTGATATAATTAGTGAGGCCACTAGTGCACCATTATTAAAGTACTATTGTTCAACTATGTTATGACTATAATACAACTATTTGTAACTTAATAAGGATACATATTCATCAATTATTTATATCTTCATCATATGTGTTTCATTTTGAATGATTTAAAATATGATGGGAGCATTACCTCAAGCTTTAGAAATCATCTTTGAAATGCAGAAGAAAAGGAATAATGAAAAATAACAAGAAGAGAAATAATCTTTCCAACTTAGACAACACATTTTTTTCCTTTTTTTTTTCCCTCTTTGGACCCCTCCTACTTTCAAACCTCATAATTTTCTTATTTTTTATTCATTTTAAGTGATTTAAAATGTTATAAAAGTGCCACTTGAAGTTTTATTAATCATCTTTGAACTTTAATAGCAACAAAAGAACATACAAGGAATTTTTAAGGTGTTCAAAAAGGAGCCTTTGTGGCATTTGATGATTTGTTTTTTTGAGTTCTCGACCCTCTCTACTTTGGGGGCCATAACTTTATCATTTTATTCCATTTTTTGATGATTTTTAGTGCATTACATGCACCAATAGGAGGGGTTGAAGTTTTGTTTAGACATTAGAAATAATGGAGCCCTCTCCTTGGATTTGGCTTGCCCTGAATGTTTAAGTATTATGATTGCAACTCAATTGCAATTTAGTTTGCAACTAAGGAACAACTAAAAGATTTAACCCATATGTTTTGTTTTCGAATCCCATATTACAAATTACATAAAGAAAATTTGTTTTTCTATGTTCTCACATTAAAATACATGTGCCATTTTGGGATGAGTGCAAAAAAGTTTAACCTAAAGGCAAAACATAATTTTTAAAAAAATAACATAGTTATTTTTTAGTTCACATAGTCTTGTGCTTTATTACTTACTTAATTACTTAGACAAGTTATTAAGTCCTACTTTTTTACTTACCTAGGTAGGTAGGTAGGTAGGTAGGTCCTAGGTAAATACATAGGTATTAAAACCTACCAGCTTTCCTACTTATGGTTATGTACAACCTACCTAATACTAAAATATATATATATTTATTTTTCCAAAATATAATTAATATGCCATGTGGCAAAAAAAATTATTTTGCCACATGTTATAATCTCAAACCACCATTAACAAATCATAATGGATGATGGAAATCAATATTTCAAAAATAAAATAAAATATAAATCCAAAAATGTTCATAGTGCCACATGTTAAATTTTAATAGATGGATGACAATTAATGATATGAGCATGACATCATGGGTGTTGTTAAAATGGAATTGCATAATAATTGAAAATGAGTTGTTTTGATAAAGTTGGAATTGAGTTGCATCATTTATACGGTGAGTTGCAATTTATGCAATTTGTCCATTACTCACGACATATAAATATAGTGAGTTGCAAGTGTCATGTGGAACTCAAAAGCTAAGTTATAAGGCTAGTTGCAAAACACCTTTTTTTCTGGTTGGATTTGTTGGCCCAATGAATAAAATAGATAACATATTTGCTCCAACTAGCACCAACAAAGGCTTCAAAATGAAAGATATTAAGGATCTTGATGTGATGGTAATCTTCAAGCGATAGATCAAATTCAAAGAACTCATTAACTTGGAAAAAGTTTACAAGAGATTCCCAAGGAGGATTAGAACACATTATAGCCATGGTAGAGAGCTCTAGTGCAAAGAGGCCATTGAAAGAGGCTACAAATGAAAAAAAGATTATTGGGGAAGATTTTAATGGGAAAAGAGGCTAAAGGTTTCAACCTTGTTGAGTGCCACATAACGGATGCAATGATTGGTGAGGAATGCGCCAATCCATTTCCACTAGTTTGGCCTTTATTAAGGATGTAAGGTTACCAATTGATTGATTTAAAAGGTCGCCCCCAAAAATCATTTACCATCTTCTCTCCAAAGAACATGTAAACAAAATCAATGCCTGAATTATTGCTTACAACAAGTTTGACATCAAGGTCCTTGTTTTTGCAATTCCAAAGGACTTAAAGATACCAAATTCAATTTTTCCACGTCGCTTGAAGAAGTGGGAGGACATTCACAACTCGTAGTTTTTTATTATCGATGGGGAGCACATGATTATGGTTGCAAAGGATGGTTTCATTTGTTTTGTTTTCTAACATTTGAACCTACATAAATTTTGCATTATACATTTGATTATTGACAATGTTTCTCTTAATTAAAAATTGATGGAGAACCCCAACATAGCCCAAGATGTTTTTTAAAAATTTAATACATTCAAAATTATTGTGGTGTGGGAGTTAAATTTTGTAAAAGTCACAAGGATGTCAAAAAAATTGAACAACAAGGATTGTAACTTGGTGATGAAGCCATCATATTGTGAAAGCCTTACACATGCACATTGAATTTGGGTTTCTTATGATAGGTTGACACTAGATCTAGGTGGTTTTTTACATCACAATGAGAAATACAAGGTAACTTCATTGCTTTTTATGTCATTCAATCCAATTTTGAAGATTAATCTATGGACTCTCTTGATGTTTTTTACTATGTTTCATCATCCAACAATTCAAGAAGATGTTGAAGTTTGCATTCAACGTCAAGTCCACCAAGGAATGCATGAACATTTTCCTTCTTTCAAACCTTGTTTTCCACTTGTGGGAAAAATGGGAGAATGGGAGAAAAACAACATTCTAGATGACAATTGAGATGTGTTGACGCCTCCTCCAACGCTAATTGAAAAATCAACGTTTGGCTATCTTTCCAAAATGGAATAAAAGCGGCTAAAAAAACAAGTTCAATGTTTACTTACAAAAACAATCACTATCCATGATGGTCCATCAAAAGGGGGTGGAAGACCCAACTTAAAGTCAATGCACAAGTTTACCAAACTATTGAAAATAAAGGCCATCATTTGAAATGAAATTATGATTCATTTTAGATTTCTTAAACCAATTGCTAATAATTAGAAACCATATTTTGATGAGGTTTGGAATGAGAAGAAGGGGAAACACAAGCTTGACAAAGTGTTCTCAATTTCGATCTTCAAGTTCAATGAGGAGTTCTATATAGAAAAATGAGATTGAATCCATTTAACAAAGCACCGCTTGTAGGTTTCATAAATGCATTGAGAAGGTGGATTGAGTGTAATATGCCAAAAGGAATTACAACAAAGTTGATTATTTTAAACACACATTACGTGTTCAACATGGTAAATGATATGGTGGAGCTTATTGAGGTCATTAACAAAATGGAGTTGACTTCTTTCTTGCAAGATGACGCAATGAACATGTTCACTGTGGTCTCCACCACACGCACAACAAAGGAAATCCATGTTTTGTGGAAAGGTCTAGATTAGGAATCCTTTCTAAACACATTGTTCAATGTAGAGGTCATTCCAAGGGTGGTGGTGTGCTTTTGTGACCAAGAATTGTTCAGGTTCTTGTTCACCACTGCCATGAAATCAACCTATATCACAAAGATGTGTCTCAAATTTGGATAGTACATGGCGGGAGCAAGAAAAGTTTCATGAAGGAACTTGTATTTTACCATGTGTACCTTTTCATCGAAAAGGTTGGGAATTCAATGCAGGTTGATATTATGGGGAGTAAGAAACTCCCATCACTCATTGAGAACATTGTGTCAATGATTTCAGAAGAACATTAATTTTATAGAAATGAGATTTCCTTGAAGGCTCTATCAAGAATTTTGGAACCCATCTTAAGTAGTGGCATGGTCTTCTTGAGTGTCTTTGGGGGAAGAGTCATGACATATTATGGGCCTAATATGTTTACCTATGTGTTTTTGTAGCTTCCCCATTTTCCTTATTGTCAATTTCTAGTTTGTTAATGTCACATTCTATTGAACATTCAAGAAAACAAATGTAAAGTTCTTGAGATCGTCCTTCATGATCTTAAGGAGAATCATTGTGAAATATTTTCTTTTGTTAGTGTTTACATGTTCTCTAATGTTGTCATAGGAAATGTTACAATTGGTGCAAATGAAGAATTTCTCTACATCACATAAGGTGTGCAAATGAGTCATGCCAATGCAAGTGAAGAGCCAAGCTCTCACAAGAACAAAGGAGAAAATGAACAAGCTTTAATTGTGTATGAAATTCCTACCACCAATTAATATGTTAGACTTGGTTACATTTACAGAGACAAGAGATTTGCAAGGTTGTCCATGACTAAGAATAAAACTTTAAAAAAACAAGAAGAAAAATACTTCTTTGTTAGAATATTAGGACACTAAAATGCATCCTAGCAATTTGAATTTACAAGTTGATCAAGATTTCTTAGCATCTCACAACTCTTCAATTGTTTGAACTTTAGTAGTATCATATGCCAAGGTCAATGTGAGGGTCAAAGATGGTGGGAAAAAAAATTAGTGGATCGGTGAGGCACTACAAAATATCAATCTTGTGGATACCTTGAGCCCATTGAAGTTTCAATGATAATTATTGTAATTATACACATAGGGTAAATATTAATTAGTTGTGATATTTTGTTAGGTTATTTAATATACATAATGATATTGAAAAAAATCACAATAAAGTTGATGCCCTTATGTATTGCCTTCTTTATCAAAACATATAATAATTTTCAGATTGTTTTCTTGCATGGAACGTAGTGAGTTTCACAAATACATCCCTTATTCTTTATGTTTGTGTGTCATAATCTAGGCCACAAAACTTTAAGATGAGGACTTTCTAGCCTTCGATTATGCTTAATTGTCCTTTGTTACATCCTTGCAATCTCCAATAATGGATTTGTTTGCCATAGTCTATCTATTGCTTATTAAAGTTTTCATTCTTCATATACATTTATTCTAGCAGTTATCAACAACATTACATTTTTTACTCCTTTCATATGCCTAGTGGTCCCTAGGCGTTAATTATTATTTTCCTACCTTCTTCCAACCTACATTCGATTTTCAAATTGTAATTTCATGTTTCCAAAAATCTTGTGATTGCTTAAATTGTTTATTAATTGTTGTCAAAAGTTCATGGTTTGTTTTAACTTTTCTTTTTGCAATCTAGATTATCATATCAATCCTAGTCAAGTTGTTGAATGCAAAATGAACAAAACAAGTTTATTGAGTTATCAGTTATTGAGGAATTTGTCATTTTCGAGAATGTTTGTAAGATTTTTTAACCTCTTTTAGATGTTGAATTTTCAACAAGTGACAATTCTATTAGTGGAAGCAAATATGACGTTGGAGAACATGCATGCCTAGATTATGGCTCATTTGGTTTGCCATTATCCGCTAAAAAAATCAATGACCATGTGAGTAGTTAAATTTTAATTGTAAATATCATCTTTATATTCTAGTTCAAATTTTGTTCATTAAAATCACAATTTAAAAAAATTATAATACATTTTGTTGCATCTTGTTAACGATTTTAGATTCCTATTGCTATGTGTCAAGATGCAAAGGAAGTTTCTTTGCTTCCCAAAATTGTGCTAGATGATGTCCCTTCAATTCCAGGTTTTCATGTCTAATCTGAAATGCCAAGATCACCTCCTACTGAAGTGAGTTAATTGCATGTGATTTTTGATTTCAATGGGGTCTTGGTGGCAAAATGGGCTACCATGTCTTGTACATGAATGCCTACCAATTCCTCCCTTACACTTAAATTGGATTGAAGGATTTCTTAACAAGTTCTTTAACATAGTTAGGTGTAAGCAAAATAAAGTAGGCCAATTGGCCATCCTTACCAACAAGTAAAAGTAGATTTACTTTGGGCATTTGAAGCATTTTATTCATGCCATAAATTTTGGGAGGTACTTAGCATATTAAATAAACCATATATGGTTATTTTAAAAGTATGTTATTACTCTCATTAATTAATTAATTAATTAACTGCAAGTTTATTATTTTGGATGATATTGCACATTTTCCAAATCAAATAATTCAAATGAAGTGTTACTAATTTTTGAGCCATTATGCACCTTGATGCACATTTTTTGGAATTTGAATTTGGATTATGACTATGTGAAGACCTTCAAAAGTAAATTTTCCATAAACCTAAATTTGGCATCTAAAACATATTTTTTGATGTTATATTGAAGTGTGTTGCATATGTTTATTCACTAAATCATGCCCCAAACCCTTTCAAAATGCAACACATGAGTGAAATTTCCAAAGTAATTTTTTTTGACCTACTTTCAATCTATTTTCTCACAATGTGACCAATTGGCAAATTTTACAAAGTAGAATGAAAGTAGGTTTAAAAAAAGGTTGATACAACTTTTGAAACTTTCAAAAACTTCAACATATCATATTTCATGCCCTCATTTAGTTCAAAAGAATAATCTCATAAAACATCACCTACTTTCTAATCTACTTGTCACAAATTCTTGTTTTTTTACATTTGAGGACTACATTTTTGGCCTATTTTAGTGTGTTTTGACCCAATTTGAAGTTTATATTTGGTCTACAACATTGACAAATATCTAGACAAAATTAAAAATAAAACACATTACTTTGGATCCTTCAAGGGTTCTTGGACAAGAGTAAAAAAATGATCATTTTTTTGCTATTGATCCCAAAAAGCTCGTATTCCATAAGAACCTTGATGTTTTCTTCTTGAAATTTTTCAACATCATGTTGGGAACACTTTGCTTGTAGATGACACACCATATAAATCTATATTTAATGATTTTTATAGTGTTATATTTTTGGAATCGTTTGAACATTCGTGTAGTAAAGGAAATTACTTGCTTTCCACTATTCTTCTTTACTTGATATGCCTTCACTCATTTGGATTTAGTGTTCAGACTTATGTTAGGCATAATCCAAGTTTGGGACTATTAAAAACATAAGTCATAGCCATCCATATTACAATATGTTATTTCAATTTTATGGCAATATTGTACAAAAGCAAAACTAAAAAAAAAGATGTAATATATTTAATATTATTTTTACTATAACAATTTAAAATTAGTTTCTAATTCATGTATTGATTAAAATAATATGTTTAAATTGCAATTGAAGTTTTTAAATTAATGTAGTTCAATTGTTTTTTTTGCTTATCACCTCACCAAATCTCTACTCTCTTTCTTTAATTATTTCAAAATTTTGATTGAATCATTGCCTTCTCTCATTTTATTTTCAATGAATTGCTTGGTGGCCAAAGGCGTTTTTTTTGTCAATTTTGCATGGCTTTTTTATGTATTTCAATTTGTAAATTTTTTAATATTAACACAAACCACGTTTGTTGTTTCATTGATACATCTTGTTGTTCTTATAGTTGAAAGTTTCAAAACATATTTCAATGATAAGTTCATGTCTACATTTGCAAACTGTTAGATCCAAAAAATTGCTAGTTTTTTGTGTCAACGGTGTGTTGTGTTGTTTCTCACATATTCAACATGGGAATGCATGAGTTATTGGAAGAAATATTGATAAGAGTCAAAGTGAAAGTTGGGGTGGAACATTTCCTTTCTATATCAATCAACTACTTTTACATCAGAATTTGGTCTTGTATGAAACTTGAGGATGTGCTTAGAGTTTTTCCTACTCTTGTTCCTGACAATTATTTGGATCGATATATTTTCATTCAAGGGGATGTGAACAATGTTCCAAAAAATTCCAAGTGAAATTTCACTCAAGTCCCATTATTGTTAAAAGGATTTGAAACAAGTGTATTATGCTTGCCATGGAAGGAGGATCAAACATTACTGACTAACAATGTCAACAATGTGTTTTGGAATCCAAATTGTAGTGTATTTTTCTTGAATCATTTAGGGGACATATCTTGTCAAAGAACAAGGTGTAATGATTAGACCTTGCATTTCATTTGTAGCAACCATTGGTTGAATTGCCATTGGCCAAGATGGTTTGAATTCATTATGATTATATGGTCAAATATTTTAAGCCTCATTTGAGTTCCTCTTCAAAAGATTATTTGGTTCCTCCAATATATGGATAATGATAATGGTATTGCTCACAATAACCAACCACCTTTAGGTCTACAATCTAAATTATTTATTTATGCAAGTCATTTTTTTGTTAACAATTTTTTTATATTGGTATATGTTTTCAAGTGTCCCTATATTCTAATATTGACTTTTGTTTATAGAACTGGTTTGGACCATTGTTCGTAGATTTCGCAACATTGTTTGTAGTTTTGAAAGGGAAAAAATGATGTTGGCCACTCAATTTTTTATTTCAAGATGGTGTCGATTTTGTTATATATTTGACCATGGACAATCACAAATCTTCTAACACTATGAGGATTTGACATTATCTTTCAATTTGTCTTTGAAATTTAAATAGTTCAAGGTTTTTAAGAAGAACAATTTTATAAATACTGAATTTTTTGTTTCAAAACTCTTTAAGAAATCAATACAATGTTTTGACAACCTAGTGGCCACCAAATTTAATTTGTATTTAATTTTTTTAGTAAATTTTGTTTTGCCCATTAAAATTTTGGAACTTTTTGTCCCTTTAACATGTTATGTAATTTGGATTTTCTAATTGTTGCAACTACTTCTCCTCTTGTTATAGGTATGGTTAGTATAATATATGTAAAATGAATGTTATTAGATCATCCTCTAATGTTTTTTTTTCTTTCTCTTTTAAAGAACTTGCATGGTGTCCTCAAAGTTTAATTTGTAAACACTACAAGTAGATTATATATTTTAAAGAACTTTTCCTTGTGGTCCTAATGGCCACTAAGTCATTTACATTTGAAAGATTCAAAACTTTTAACATTACAAATTTTTTGTTTGCATTTTTGAACTTTTGTAAAGTTTTAAATAATTAAATATGTGTTCTATGGCTTGTTGGTGGAGGGAAAGGCCTATTTGACAATAGGGGCTCACACCAAAAAAAATTAATTTAGTTTTTTCTTGGCTACATAGATTTTACAAAACATTCAAAAGTGTAAAGTTGACAATACAAAATGGAAAGAACATTGAAATCATGACAACATGAAAGAAGCAAAAACCTTATAAAATTTGCAACTCCCCAATAAGATTAATATTCTTTTAATATGAATATGAAAGTTGCAACATTTCACATTCAACAAGATTTTCCACCTCACAATGGATGTTCAAAGAAATTTCAAATAGTATATTTGCATATTCAACATCTTTAGAAAAAATTGTTAGGTGTGTTAATTTAGTTGTTCGATTAGGTCTTAGTTAGCTAGGGATGAATTGGGTTAGTTTAGTTGTTTGGATTTTTATTTTGAATGTTTCAAATGTGAATGAGGTTTTTAATATTCTATGAAAGTAATATAATTCCAATTTGTGTGATCTCAAATCAATTTTGGTGATTTAAGATTCTAACACATTCTAGTGTTGTATGCAACTTTTATATGTTTTTGTGCATGATGTTATTTTAGGTATTTTCAGGTTATGTTTTCTATGTGTGATGACAACAATAGTTGTAAATGTTGACATAAGAATGCACAACAAAATGCAACCAATTTGATAACAAATTCCCTAAAGTGAAAACAAACAATTCTTACTCTTTTACAAGAAACACAACTATCCATTATTTCAAAACTTTTCATCTAAAATAACATTCAACAGATACTATGTTTGAACATTTTGGCATAGTGGCCACTAAAGGTTGATGATTAATGATGCACATTGGACTACCATTTCCATTCATCATAATATTCATTTTTTTCTATAAAATGTGAGTAGGAAAAAGCAAAGGATTTGACTAATGATCTAAATACAAAATGAAAACAAACTTTAACACTATAGAATTAACATCTTTTAGGTACCTAATTTGTGGTTGATAGAGAAGTTACTTTGTCCACATATAAGGAAGGTCATTAGAATACTATTGGGTTTAGACAATAAAAGTTCTTGACAAATGCATTTTCAATATGAACTTGAGATGTTACTTTGTTTGAGATCTCAATTAAGGATGGGGGCCATGTGGCCTCTTAGTATTTTTGGATAGCACTCAGCGCATTTTCCTTTTTTATAAAAAAGTTGTTTAATCAATTCATTATCAAAAAAATAAATTTGATTTCATTTTTTGGCAAATTTCACCCAAAGAAAAAAGAAGGGTTGGTCATGACTTTAAATAGGAACCAAATGGATCTAGTAGGTGCAAATGGTTGGAAAGTGGTTCACATTAAGAGACATTAAAGGTGTCAATTCTAGGAATTAAAACATAATTGGACTCAAAAAGTTCCAGTGCCATCCTTCAAGCATCAAGGATCCAATGAATCAACTTCACAAGCATTGAAATCCTTTTGAAAGCATGGTAAAGTAGACAAAAAAAGTAATTATTTAAAAAATAGTAAAAAAATAGTCCAATTTTTCACAAAAGTAGAACAACACAAATTAAAAATAATTAGAAATAACATAAGAAAAACATGGCCCTTTTCTTTGAGTTTATAATGAGGTGATTACAAAATTTGAATTTTTTTGCCATAATAAAAATAGATAACAGTATGTTTGAAAATGACTTATCAAATTGAATTTCAAACCTACTTTTCCATTAGAAATTTGATGTATTTTACTATGATATTTAAATGTTGAAAACTTACAAATACATTTTAAAGCTACATCATGTTGAAAATGGATAATATTCAATCATTTGTCTACTTTCACCTACTTGTACAAGTTTGGATAGCCAAAAAAGAAAAATATATATCAATTATTTTTTAAAAATCTACTTGAGTGTATATTAGATATGTGATTAATCAATATCATTGTGATAAAATTAAAGATTATCCTCATGTTGATCATTAAATTAAATTTTTTTTTAATACATTAAAATTTGTTTCTAGTTATTTGTTTTTTTTGTGACAAGGATAAAAAATTGTCTACTTTACCATGCTTTCACCAACAACTTGTTGCAAAGTAGACAAATCAAGGTTCAATGTATGTTGCAAGAAAATATATTCATTGAAGGTTCAAAATGTATCTTGCAAGTACATAAATGAGTTGAAATTTGCGTTACAATTCTAGAGTCATAGATTTTACAATTTAAGTTTTCTCTACATGAAGATTGCTAACAAACCTAGAATCTCATGTTAGCCATCAAGTTGTGCTATTAAAATAACTAATTATCATTTGATTAAACATGATTATCTATGAAATTAGAAT
>Ga0116226_10000879_pt1 | contig 26277 bp, 21 predicted proteins | sample S1TSphfallax_FD_89692 | JGI IMG/M metagenome (GOLD analysis project Ga0116226, IMG submission 89692) | Host-associated microbial communities from peat moss isolated from Minnesota, USA - S1T2_Fa - Sphagnum fallax MG | ecosystem: Host-associated > Plants > Peat moss > Unclassified | place: USA... | reverse complement strand
GGGCGGCATTCCGGCGTCGCTGCTGGTGATCGTCATCGGCACGGCGATGGCTTGGCTCTGGCACCGCCCCGGCTCCGCCGCGGGCGTCCTTGTGCCGGTGGGCACGCTGGCGTCCGGGCAGGTGGGTCTGCGTCTTCCCGTCCCCGTGCTCGGCGACCTCATGGCTTCGTGGCCGCTGATCTGGCCATATCTGCCGGTGACGATTCCGATGGGGCTGCTGGGCCTCGTCGGTTCGCTGCAATGCCTGGAATCGGCGGAGGCCGCCGGCGACCGTTTCGCCGGGCGGCCGGCCCTCACGATGAACGGCCTCGGCTCGATCGCGGCCGCCCTCTGCGGTTCGCCCTATCCGACCACGCTCTACTACGGTCACCCGGGATGGAAGGCCATCGGTGCGCGCTCGGGGTATTCCACGCTCAATGCGGCGTTCTTCACGGTGGTCCTGATGACGGGAACGTTCAGTTACATCGCCTACGCGGTCCCGGTCGAGGCCGGGATGGCGATTCTGGTCTGGATCGGGGCGACCATGTTCATGCAGGCGTTTTCCGCCGTGCCGGTGAAACACTATCCGGCGGTCGCCATTGGCATGCTGCCGCCCGTCGCGGGGTTCGCCGCGCTGGTGGTGCGCCATGCGCTGGCCGGGGCGGGCGTCGCCTTCTCGCCCGCGTTGCTGGGCCGGATCGCCGCCACGCGCAACTACGCCATCCAGGGCGTCTTCTCGGGCGACGCGGGCTATATCTTCATGTCGATCCTCTGGTCGGGGGCGGTGGTCGCGATCACCGAGCGGCAGTTCTACGGGGCGGCCCTGTGGATGGTCGGGGCGGCGGCGGCTTCCGCCCTCGGTTTCATGCACGCGACGAAGGTCACGCCGTTCGATGTCGTCGGCACGCTGACCCCGGCGTGGCCCTGGGTCTGGGCCTACCTCGGCACCGCCGCGGTCCTGGCGCTCATTCCCTGGATGGCCCGGCCCACGGATGATCCCGCGCCGGGTTGAGGGTGGGCGCCTGACCGGCCCGCTCGGGTTTGACCCAGCCGCCGCCCCGGGTTTTCTTCGGCGATGCGCGTTTTGGTCGTCGAAGATTCGACTTCGCTGCAGCGGGTCCTGACCACCGCCCTGCGGCGGTCGGGCTACGTGGTCGACGTCGCCGGGGACGGCGAGGAGGGACTATGGCTCGCCGAATCCAATCCCTACGACGTCATCGTCCTCGATTTGATGCTGCCCAAGCGCGACGGCATGTCGGTGCTGGCCGCGATCCGGCAACGCGGCAAGCAGAGCCATGTGCTCGTGTTGACCGCGCGCGATGCGATCGAGGACCGGGTCAAAGGTCTGCGCGGGGGGGCCGACGATTACCTCGTCAAGCCGTTCGATCTCGAGGAACTGCTGGCGCGCGTGCACTCCCTCTGTCGCCGCGCCTATGACTCGAAGGCCACCACGATCACCGTCGGCGAGCTGTCGATCGACACGCTCTCGCGCGCCGTGCGCGTGGGCCAGCAGCCCCGCGATCTCACCGCCCGGGAATACGCGCTGCTCGAATACCTGGCCCGCCGGCGCGGCGCGATCGTGTCGCGCAGTGAAATCGAGGAGCATATTTACGATGGCTCGGGCGACCGGATGAGCAACGTGGTGGATTCGGCCATTTGCGCTTTGCGGAAGAAACTCGGCAGCCGGGGGCCCTTGATCCACACGCGCCGGCGGATGGGCTATGTCCTCGACGAAGTCGCCCCCGCCGCCGCCGAGTCATGAATTCGATCCGCCGTCGTCTGACGATCGGCCTGCTGATCTGCTTTGTGGTGTTGGAGGGGAGCGGCCTGTGCGGACTCTATTGGTTCGCGCGCGACAGCACGATTGCCGAATTCGACGGCGCGCTGCGCGCCAAGGCGCTCGCGGTCTCGAAGCTGATCGTCGAGACGCCGGACGCGCTGCGCACCGACGCGGCGGAGTTCTTCCTGGGAGTGGCGCGGCCGCCGGCGGGGGACGGGGATCGTCCCGCGCCGGCGACGGACTCCTATCAGCGCTTTCTCGAGGAATTTCGCGGGGCGGGGCGCAATAACTATTTCGAGCTTTGGGATACCGCGGGGCGTCCCGTCGCCCGCTCCAAGACGCTCGTGACGGGTGATCTGCCGCGCATCGTGCGGTCGTCGGACGTGCCGCTGACCTGGGATTTCACCGAGTGGAACGGCGAGAAGGGCAGGGCGGTCGGTTTCGTTTTTCACCCCGATCTGTTCGATGGGGAGAACCGGACGCGTTCCGATCTCCAACTCACGCTGGTGGTGGCGGCGGAGCGGGAGGCGCTGGACCGCCAGCTGGCCTGGCTGCGGGTCATCACCGTGGGCTGCGGTGCGCTGCTGATCGGAGCCACCCTGTGGGTGGTCCCGCGCGGATTGCGCCGGGGTTTCCGGCCCCTCGATCGTTTGGGCGCCGAAGTGGCCTCGATCAACGCCAAGTCGCTGGGCGCCCGGATTTCCCTGCCGAATGCTCCGGCGGAACTCGACCGGATCGTCGGCGGTTTGAATGCGCTGCTGGCGCGGTTGGAGGAATCGTTCCAGAACGAACGGCGTTTCAGCGCCGACGTGGCGCATGAACTTCGCACTCCCATCTCGGAATTGCACGGCCTGGCCGAATGCGCGCTGAAGTGGCCGGACAGCCGGGACGAGTCGACTGACCGCGACATTCTCGCGATCTCCCGCCGGATGGAGGTCATGGTGGAGCGGCTGCTCGCCCTCTCGCGGGGCGATCAGGGTCTGCTGAGCCCGTCGCTGGAAGACGTGGACCTCGCTCATTTGACCGCTTCGCTTTGGGGCAGCTTCTCCGGTCGGGCGGCTGAACACGATCTCAGGGTGGGGCTCAGCCTGGAGCCAAGGCCCGGCGCGGCCTGGGGCGATGCCGTGCTCGCCGGGGCCATTCTGACCGTGCTCCTGGAGAATGCGGTGAATTACACGCCCCGGGGCGGCGCCTTGCGTATCGCGATTTGCGACGGAGGTGCCTCGGTGGGTGTGGAGATCGAGAATGACGCGCCTGACCTCGGGGCCGCCGATCTGGATCGGATGTTCGACCGCTTCTGGCGCAAGGACTCGGCCCGGGGCGGCGGCGTCCACGTGGGGCTGGGCCTGGCCCTGGCCCGCTCCTATGCCGCGGCAATGGGATGGACCCTCTCCGCCCGGCTCGACGGACGCGGCCGCCTCCTCATGAGTCTGCAGGGACCGCGGGCGGCGATCGCCGCGTCCCGGAACTAGCGCGGGCGCTTTGCCGGCTCGCCGTTTTTGGGGGATCCGCGGATTCGGTCCGCGGCGTAATGATGGCGTCATGTTGGATCGCTAGGATGGGCGCGTTCGAGCTCAGCCCCCGACCCGGAATCCGCTCATGTTGCCCCCTGGACCCGCGACCAAAGTCACCATTTACCTCAATCAGGACACGGCCTCGGCGGCCGGATTTCTGCAGGACGACATCATGGGGTTCCTGAGCCGGCAGGGGGTGCCGGGTGCGACAGTTTTGCGGCCGCACGCCGGATTTGGCACCCATCGTCTGCTGCACTCGACCGCCCTGGGCGCCTCGGTCGGAACGCATCTTCCGGTCATCATCCAATTCATCGAAACCACGGCCCGGACGCAGGCGTTCCTTCCGGCCCTGCTGGCCCTGGTGACCGACGGGCTGGTGGAGGCGCAGCCGACTGAAGTCCTCAAGCACGTCTCCTCGGCCGCAAAGGTGATTTCGTGATGCGGCCCGGCCTCCTGATCTGGGCGCTGAGCGCGCTGCCGGTGGTTTGCGCCGCGTCGAACGAAGGCGGCGCCCCCCTCGCGCTGCCCGCGGTTCTCGGCCTCGAGCAGGCGGAGGCGATCGCGCTCGCGAACCAGCCGCGGATGCTGGCGGCGCAACTGCGGGCCCGCGCCGCGGCGGAACACGCGCGCCAATCCCGCGCCGGGTATTTCCCGACCGTGACCTTCAACGCCACGGGGGTGGAGGTCGCCGACACGGGCACGGCGATCGCGGCCGGGAATCTCCCGACCTCTTCGATTTCGGATCGGTTCGCTTACGGCGGTGCGCTGACCCAGTTGGTGACCGATTTCGGCCGCACGAGCGCATTGGTGGGGAGTGCCCGACTGGCGGCGGAGGCGCAGCAGGATGTGGCGACGCTGACGCGGGCGCAGGTGCGGCTGAATCTGCGCCAAACCTTTTATCGGGTGCTCGGGGCCGAGGCCGTGTTTCGCGCCGCCAGGGCGGCCCTGGCCAATCGTCAGCTCGTGATGCGGCAGGTTTCCTCGCTGGCCCAAAGCCAGATTCGCTCCACGCTCGATGTCTCGTTCGCCCATGTCCTGGAGAGCGAGGCGGAACTGGCGGTGGTACGCGCCGAAAGCATGGTGGCGCAGCAGCGCTCGTCGCTGGCGACGTCCATGGGTCTGAAAAGTCCGGTCGCGGTCGAGCTAGGGGACGTCCCCGCGCCGGCCGGAGCCCTGGCGGCCGACCCTCTGGCCTTGCTGGAACAGGCCGAGGCGCACCGGGCTGACCTCGGTGTCGCGCGGAACGAGCAGCAGGCCGCGGCGGAGTACGCCCGCGCCGAAATGCGCCTCAGCTATCCCACCCTGAACCTGCTAGCCGCGGCCGGGGAAATTCCGTACCACGACCACACCCTGCACAACAATTACGCGGCGGCGGGGTTCAATCTCAGCATTCCCCTCTTCAATGGGGGCCTGTTCTCGGCGCGTCGGGCCGAAGCCCGGTTGGAGGCCAATGCCCGGAGCCGCGACCGCGAGGCGTTGGAGCTGCAGGTCGGGGAGGAGGTGCGCGCTTCCTGGTACCGCGCGCATGAGGCTTTCCTCAGCCTGGGCGTGAGCGCCCGGCTGGTGGCCCAGAGCCAGGCGGCGCTGCGGCTCGCCCAGGACCGTTACGAAACGGGCCTGGGCAGCATCTTGGAGTTGAACGAGGCGCAGCTGAGCGAGACCTCGGCCGAAATTACGGACGCCGATTCGCGTTACACCTATCTCATCCGTCGCGCCGAACTGGATTTTGCCGCCGGGCTCCTGAACTGAAACGCACCCCCGCCATGACCGCCTCGCACCTCCGCTCCGTTCAGCGAGTGATCGCCCTAGCCGCGGTCGTTCTGCTCTGCTCCTGCCGATCGGAGCGGCCGGCCGCCGCCGTGGTCCTCACGGTGCCGGTGGCAACCGCCGAGCCGGCGACGCTGGTCAACGACTTGGTGCTCACCGCTGAGTTTAGGCCCTATCAGGACGTCGAGGTCATGGCCAAGGTCGCCGGCTACGTGAAGGCCATCCCGGTCGACATCGGCGACCATGTGAAGACCGGCGATCTGCTGGCCACCTTGGAAGTGCCCGAGGTGCAGGACGAGGTGGCGAAGGCCAAGGCGCTCGTCGCCTCGGCCGAAGCGGCGGCGACCGTGGCGCAGCTTTCGTATCAGCGTCTGGTCGACGTGGCCCGGCGCGACCAGGGGTTGGTCCCGCTGCAGGACATCGATCTGGCGCAGTCGCGGAACCTGGGGGCGGCCGCCCAACTCGCGAGCGCGCAGTCGGCGCTCGCCTCGGCCCAGGCGATGATGGAGTACGCGACGATTCGGGCGCCCTTTTCCGGCGTGATCACCCACCGCTATGCCAGCGTCGGTTCGATGATCCAGGCCGGCGTCTCCTCGCAGACCCAGGCGATGCCGGTCGTCCGGCTGGCGCAGAACGACCTCCTGCGGCTCGTCCTGCCGGTGCCGGTGAGCGCCGCCGGCGCCGTCAAGGATGGCGAAGCCGTCGACGTGACGGTGCCCAGCCTAGGGCTCACCCGCACGTACCCGCTCACCCGTTTCGCCGAATCGGTGCAAATGGCCACGCGGACCATGGACGCCGAGGTGGACGTGCCCAACCCCGATCGCACCTTCATCCCGGGCATGTACGCGGAGGTGCGCCTGCACCTGGCGGCCCGTCCGGGCGTGCTGAGCGTGCCGCTCGACGCGGTCGACGGACTGGGCACGAGCGTCAAGCAGGTGTACGTCGTGCGCGACGGCGTGCTGCACGTCACCGACGTCGCGACCGGGCTGCAAACGCCGACCCGCGTCGAGATTCTCTCCGGATTGCATCGCGGCGACCAGGTCGTCGTCGGCCGCCACAGCGGCCTTTCGGACGGAGACAAGGTGGATCCCCGACCGGCGGCCTATGAGGCCAACGGCACGCACCGCTAACCGCTGCCGCCGCCCCAAAACCTATGTCGGGATTTTCGATTCGGAACGCCTATCTGGTGGTCGTCCTGTGCCTGATGGTGATGATCTTGGGCACGGTCAGCGTGTCGGACATGCCGATCGACATGTTTCCCCCGATAAATCTGCCGGTGGTCGCGGTGGCGACGTTCTACTCCGGGATGCCGCCGCAGCAGATCGAGACGAATATCACGTATCACTTGGAGCGCCAGTTCACCCTCGCGAGCGGCATCGATCACATGGAGTCCCGCTCGCTGCCGGGGGTGAGCCTGATCAAGATCTATTTCCGCGCCGGCACGGATCCGGATGCCGCGGCGGCGCTGATCTCCTCGCTGGCGATGAGCGATCTGCGCGATCTGCCCCCGGGCACCTATCCCCCGGTGGTCTTGAAGCAGGATGCCTCCAGCATTCCCGTGGCCCTCGTCACGGTCGGCGGCGCCGGCCTGAACGAGAGCAAGCTGAAGGACGTCGCCCAGAATTTCATCCGCAACCAGCTCGCGGGAGTGCAGGGAGCTTCCGTCACGCAGCCCTTCGGCGGCCGCTGGCGCCAGATCATGCTCTATGCCGACCCGGGCAAGCTGGAGGCCAACCAGCTCAGTCCGATGGACGTCGTCCGGTCGATCAATGACGCCAATGTCATCCTGCCGTCCGGCGACGTGCAGATCGGGCGCTACGACTATAACATTTACACCAACTCGATGTTGAAGGGCGCCCCGGACATCGCCCAGGTGCCGCTCAAGATGGTGGGCGAGGCGCCCGTCCGGGTGGGCGATGTCGCCGTGCCGGAGGATTCCTTCGGTCTGCAATACAACATCGTCCGCGTCGACGGCCAGCGCGCCGTTTATCTCCCGATCTTCAAACAGGGCGGCGATGCCAACACGATCGCGATCGTCGACGGCGTCAAGGCGACGCTGAAGAAGCTGTACGACGTGCCGGCCTCGCTGCGGGCCGCCGTCGTGTTCGATCAATCGCGCTTCGTCAAGACCGCCATCACGACGCTGCTGCACGAGGGCGGGGTGGGGCTCTTCCTCACCTGTTTCATGATCCTGATATTCCTCGGCAGCATGCGGGCCACCGTCGCGGTCTTCTTTTCGATCCCGCTCTCGCTGCTCGCGACCTTTGTCGTGCTGCGACTGTTCGGCAGTTCGGTGAACAGCATGGTGCTGGGCGGCCTGGCCCTGGCGCTGTCGCGGCTGATCGACAATTCGGTCGTCGTCCTCGAGAACATCTTTCGCCATCTCGAAGGGGGCGAGTCGCCCGTCGTCGCCGCCCAAAAGGGAGGGCAGGAGGTGGCGTTGCCCGTGCTCGCCGGCACGCTGACGACCGTTGTCGTCTTCTTCCCGGTCACGCTGCTGTACGGCGTCAGCCGGTTCCTCTTTTCGGCGCTGGCGCTTTCCGTCGTGATCTCGCTGCTCGCGTCCTATGTCGTGGCCCTGACCGTGGTGCCCCTGTTTTGCGCCAACTTCATCAAGAGCGCGCACGGGGAGACGGTCCATGAGTCGGCCGAGACCGAAGCGGCGATCGCGCCAGCGGCGCCGCGCCGGCGCCGTGGGCTCTGGGCCCGGTTCAATGCCGGTTTCGCCGCCGGCTTCGAGGCGATGCTCCGACGCTACGATCGCCTGGTGACGCGCGTGCTGGAATTCCCGCGCGGCACGCTGCTGGCGTTTGCCGGGCTGTTCCTGCTCAGCCTCGGGCTCTACCCGTTCCTGGGCCTCTCCTTCTTCCCGCGGACCGACGCCGCCCAATTCGTCGTCAGCTTCAAGGCTCCGTCCGGGACCAACCTCGGGGCGACCGAACAGGAAGCGGTGCGCCTGGAGGCCATCATCCGCCGCGTGGTGGCGAAGGAGGATCTGGGCATGATCGTGGCGAACCTGGGGGTCGACCCGGGCTTCTCCTCGCTCTTCTCGCCGAATTCGGCGATGCACACCGGATTCGTGCAGGTGGCGCTCTCGCCCGAACACCGGCGCAGCAGTTTCGACTATATCGAGGCCGTCAAACGCGCGGTGGCGCAGGAGATGCCCGAACTGCAGACGTTCTTCTCCAGCGGGAGTTTGGTCGACGGCGTGCTGAATCTGGGCGCGCCGGCGCCGATCGACATCCGGGTGGTCGGCACCGACATGGCGGGAGACTATCGGGTCGCGCAGGGCATCGCCGCCCGCGTGCGTCAGCTGAAGGGGGCGGCGGACGTCTACATCCCCCAGGATTTGGACTACCCCTCGCTCCGCATCGCCATCGATCGCACGCGCGCGAGCGAACTCGGGCTGACCGAGAAGGAAGTCGTCTCCAATCTCATCACGGCGCTCACGTCCAACCAGATGATCGCGCCGAGCATCTGGATCGATCCGAACAGCGGGAATAATTACTTTCTCACCGTCATGTACAAGGCGGGCGCGATCAAGTCCATCGAGGACCTGAAGGCCATCCCGCTGCACGGGGCGAACGTCGCGCGCTCGACCCGGCTCGATATGGTGGCGGACATCCAGCAGTTCAACTCCCCCACCGAAATGGACCACACCCAGATTCGGCGGGTGATCGACGTCTACGTCCGGCCCGCGCAGGAGGATCTCGGTCCCATCACGCGGCATATTCAGGCCGTGGTCGACGCCGCCAAGCCGCCCCACGGCATCGAGGTCAGCCTGGCCGGCAGCGTGACGTCGATGAACGCGTCCTTCCACAGCTTCGCGGTCGGCCTGACCCTTTCGGTGGTGCTGCTCTATCTGATCCTGGTCGCTCAGTTCCGGTCCTACCTCGATCCGTTCATCATCCTGCTCGCCCTTCCGCCGGGAATTGCCGGGGTCATGCTCGCGCTGCTCGGGTGGGGCTCGACGCTCAATGTCATGTCCCTCATGGGGCTGGTGATGCTGGCCGGGATCGCCCTCTCGAACAGCATTCTGATCGTCGAGTTTGCCCATCATCTGCTGAAGGAGGGCATGGCGGTGCGCGATGCGATCATCACCTCCTGCCGCGTCCGCCTCCGGCCGATTCTGATGACCTCGCTCGCGACGGTGATCGGGTTGCTGCCGATGGCGCTCAAGCTCGGCGAAGGCAGCGAAGCCTATGCCCCGCTGGCCCAAGCCCTGATCGGCGGCCTCAGCGCCTCGGTCCTCTTCACGGTGTTTCTCGTGCCGGCGGGATTCTATCTCGCCTATCGGCATCGGTCCGCGCCGGCCCTTTCTCCTCTATGAAAAACACTTCCATGCGCTTCATGCCCTGCTGCCTTATCCCCTGCTGCCTCGCGGCCGTGCTGGCCGTGACCGGCTGCGCTCAAATCGGCACTCCCCCCGCTCCGTTGGTGCTCGATCCGGTTGGACCGGCGGGCGCATCTTCCGTCTCGGCGATGCCGGCCGGATACGGCACATTGGTCGTTTATTCCGACTGGATCCCCGACAATGGCATCGACGCGGATACGCACCAGCGCCAGAGCTACCGGATTCTCCGCGCGGACGGATCCCGGCTGGAACAGATCGACAATCTAGGACATCCGGCCTTCGTCGCGCTGGCCCCCGGGAACTACCTGATCGACACGGTCGCCGCACCCTACGGCAGGCTGCGCATCCCCGTGCAGATCGTCGCCGGGCAGACCACTCCGATCTGTCTGACGGGCGAATTCGATCCTAGTTGGCACGCCGTCTCCCATGCCGCTTTCGTCACGTTGCCGGACGGGCACCTCGTCGGGTGGCATACGACGGAAGGCGCCGCGACACCGTCCCCCGGAACCAGCGACTAAGAGCGAGCCTGAACCCGCGGCACCGCGTCGCCGAACACGGGCGCGACGGCGAGCAGCTCAATCCGCGCCGGTTTCCTCGCCTCGATCAGTCCGATCGTGCCGGTCGCCAGAAACCCACTCGCATACAGCGCGAGGAGCGGCGTGACTGCATAGCGGCCGGACGTGACGAAGAGGTAGAGACTGACGGAGCAATAGAGACCGAGCGCGAGTTCGATCCAGGGCTGCACGGTGCGGGGTGCGGCATATGCGGTCGCGCTCCGATCCCCCCGTTTGGGCGTCCGGACAAACTCGCTCTGCCGCCCCGACAGCGCTTCGAAGACCGCGCGGGTGTTGGACGCCGAGATGCCGATGCCGAGGCAGCTCAGCGCCGGCAGCCACCTGAGTCGCCAGGCCCACCCGGGATAGAGTGAACGCTGCCCGACGAGGTACATCGAATTCGGTGCGACGATGGCCAGCACCATGATCAGCGCCGGTGCGCCCAGGAAGCCAAGACCGGGATCGCCTACTCCGGCCATGGCGGGCAGCGCGAGGACCGCCGTGAGCAACATCAGGGGGTGGACGGCGTAATGGGTCAGATGAAGCGAGGCCTGCACTTTGACCCAGGGGGAGCGGGGACTGCGCCAGATGCGCCCAAGGAGCTTGCCGGCGGTCTGGATCGAACCCTTGGCCCAGCGGAACTGCTGGCTCTTGAACGCGGCCAGGCCGGCCGGCAGCTCGCCGGGTATCTCCAGTTCTGAGACATAGTGCATGCGCCAGCCCGCGAGCTGCGCCCGATAGGAGAGATCGAGGTCCTCCGTGAGCGTGTCGGCCGTCCAGCCGCCGGCGTCCGCGATCGCCGCGCGCCGCCAGAGCCCGCCGGTGCCGTTGAAATTCATCAGAAGGCCGTTGAAGGTGCGCGCGGACTGCTCGACCATGAAGTGCCCATCGATCGCGATCGCCTGAGCCCGGGTCAGCGGCGACTCCAGGGCATTGAGATGGCCCCAGCGCCCCTGGACGAGGGCCAGGCGGTCGTCCCGGAAAAAGAAGGGCAGCGTGTCGCGGAAGAACCGGGCGGGCGGGACGAAGTCCGCGTCGAAAATGGCGACGAATTCGCCCGTCGCCTGCCCGAGTCCCGCCGCCAGTGCTCCGGCCTTGAAACCGGTCCGGTGTTGCCGGCGCACCACGGCGATCCGGTGGCCCCGGGCGGAAAGTTCCGCCGCCACGCGGTCCACAATCTCGCGGGTCCCGTCGGTGGAATCGTCCAGGATCTGGATTTCATGGCGCGCGCGCGGATAATCGATTGCGGCGGCGGCCCGCAGCGACCGTTCAGCGACGTTCGCCTCGTTGTAGATCGGAATCTGGGTGGTGACGATGGGGAGATCCTCCCCCGGTGCGAACCTCGCCGCCGCCGCCGCGATCACCGCGGCATTCGCCTCGGCGGTCGTCCGCCGCTTGCGCAGGTAGAGCGCGATGAGCACATAGCAATTTATCCCGTAAACGAAGAGGGCCGCCGAAGCCGCGATGTAGACTGCAATAAGCAGCAGATGGAGCATGCGAGCGTTTGGACCATCAATCGCCGCCTTCGGTTCGCCAAATAGATTTTATGTCCCACCCACGGAACCTAGTCGGAGACCGCTCACGCCGGTGGCGGCGTCGGCGTGGCCGAGGGCGCGGGGGGAGGGCCACCGCCCGCCGGGGCATCCGCCGGGGCATGGAGGTCGTCGTAAAAGACCCGGATCTCCGGCGCCTGGCCGGGCAGCAGCTGCTTGGCGCGCTGCAGCGCCTTGCGGGTCGCCATCGTCGGATTCGCTTCGGCCGGAAAGATATTTTCGGGACCCAGTTGCCGGAGGAGGCCGCTGTCCTGAAATACACGGGTGACCTCGGGATTGCTGCCGCTGATCAAGAGCTTCCGGCCGGTCTCGCGGAGGTAGTCGTTCAGATTTTCCAGCGCCATCACGGTCGAGGCATCGAGATGGCGGGCGTTCTTCATCCGCAGGATGAAGACGCGGATATTCTGGTCTTCTGCGAGCCGGCGGACCTGTTCCTGAAACAGATCGGCCGCCCCGAAGAACAGCTCGCCCTCGACATGGATGATGGAAATCTGGGGATGGGGGCGCTGGCCCGGGTTCTGCAGCTCGGCCAGGTTGCCACTCTCATTGATGCCATATTCCACCAGGATGGGGGTGCTCGTCTTCTGTAGGAACAGCGCCAGCGCCACGCCGATTCCGACATAAATCGCGGTGTCGAGCTTCAGGAGCAGGCAGGAGCCGAGGGTGAGTACGAAGACGATCCCGTCCGCCCGCGTCGAACGCAGGGCGATCCTGATCTGATGGCGGTTGATCATCTTGAACCCAACCCGAATGAGATGGGCGGCCAGCGCCGCGACCGGGATGAAATTGAAGATCGGGGTGACGAACAGCAGGACCGCCAGCACGATCAGACTGCTGAACATCGACGCCAGCTGGGTGGCGGCGCCGCTTTGATAATTCACGGCCGACCGGGCGAAGGAGGAGGACCCGGGGACCGCGCCAAACAGCGCGCAGGCGAGATTGGCGAAGCCCATTCCGATCAGCTCCTGATTTGGCTCGATCTTCTGGCCGCTCCTGGCCGCGAGCGCCTTCGTGATGGAGGTGGCCTCCAGCATCCCCAGGATCGCGATGGCCACGGCGGTGCCTCCGAGCTCCGGCAGCAGCGCCAGCTTGCTCGCGCCAAAATGAAAGCCCGCGAAGGCGGGAATGACAGCGGTCAGCGCGCCTTCGTCCTTCACCATTCGGAAGGGCACGTGGGCATCGAACATCGTCAGCACTTTCGCGGCGAGCCCCAGCGCCGCCAGGCCGATGAGCGCTTCCGGCCAGTGAGGCTTAAATCGGCGGACGCCCAGGAAGATGGCGAAAGTCGCGGCACCGATGCCGATGGCCCACGGCTCGACGTGGGCGGTGCCGAGATCGGCGACGGCCTGCCAGACATTGGTGACGAAGGTCTGCCCGCCCCCGGCATTGTAGCCCAGCAGATTGTGGAGCTGGGTGCCGATCAGCAGAATGCCGATGCCGGTGCTGTATCCGACCACGACCGACCGCGAGATGAACTTCGTGATTTCGCCGAAGTTGAGCAGTCCCGCCAGCAGCTGGATGGCGCCGATCAGGAAAGCCAGATAGATCGCCAGTTGCAGGGGGGCCAGGGCGATTCCGCTGTTGGCCGCGATCGTCGCCGCCACGATCAGGCTGATCGAACTGGTCGGGCCGAACACATGGTGACGGGAGGAAAAGAACAGGGCGCCGACGAACCCCCCGATGATCACCGAGGCGATGACCGGGGTGGGGGGCAGGTTGAGGATCAGGGCGAAACCGATCGCCTGCGGGATCGAGACCAGGGTGAGGGTGGCGCCCGCGACGAGGTCGGCCCGCAGCTTGGCCCAGCTGTACGTCCGCAGTTCGCCGATGAAGGGCAACCGGACGCGGAAGAGATGGGTGCTCAGGGCCGCCATCTCCTCCGTGAGCTCGGTCACCGTATCCACGGCCAAGGTGTGACCGGACGCTTGGCCGCCGCGCAAGCGCGATTTTTCCCCAGTTGCCAAAGCGGAATCGATTGTTACGATCCGGTGACAGTTTTCGTTTGTCTCAATACCCCGTCCCTGCCTCGCGACGTCGAAAATCGCCAGCGACGGCTCGGACTACCACCCCGCCTTCCGACTATCCCTGACCCCGAATCCCCTATGCAACCCTCTGGAATTCTCTGCCGTGCCGCCGTCGTCGGTGTTCTGACCCTGAGCAGCCTAGTTTCAGCCCAGACGCCGGCGGACACCAATTCCGCCCTGATCTCGATCCTTGTGCGCAAGGGGATCCTGACCCCGGCCGAGGCCGTTGAAATTCAGAAGGAGGCGGCGGCGCAGGCGGCGGCTTCCGCGCCCGCCGCGACCGCAGCATCCTCCAACGCTTCCTCCCCTGCAGTCGCCGCCCCGCCGCCCCCCGCCACCGTGGCTTCCGCGCCCGCCACGCCCCCGTCCGCCCCCTCCGCTCCAGCCATGGGCGCGGCCGGTTCGGGCCCGATGACGCCGGCTGTTGCTTCCGCGCCGGCGAAGACGCCGCTTTCCTTCAAGATCGGCATCGCCGACTTCACCCCGTTCGGCTTCGTCGATTTCATGACGGTGTATCGCAGCGTGCAGGACGGCGGCGACATCACCTCCGGCTACGGCACGTTCGCCTATGGCAACACCGCCAACGGCCAGTTGTCGGAGACCCGGTTCAGCTCGAAATACTCGCGGTTCGGCCTGCGGGTCGACTCGATGGTGGGCGACACCAAGGTGCTTGGCTACGTGGAGACCGACTTCCTCGGCAATGCCGCGACGAACGTCAATGTGGCCGCGAATTCCAATGTGCTGCGCATGCGGGTCTATTTTGCCGACCTGCGCCGGGGTGACTGGGAACTCCTGGCCGGTCAGGACTGGAGCCTGATGACGCCGAACCGCAAGGGGCTGTCACCGCTCACGAGCGATATCTTTTTCACCCAGAACGCGGACCCGAACTTCCAGACCGGTCTGGTGTGGGGCCGGGCGCCGCAGATCCGCGCGGTCTTCCACGCGTCGGATGAATGGGCCTTCGGGCTCTCTTTGGAAAATCCCGACCAGTACGTCGGCAGCGCCGCGACATTGCCCACGGGTTTCACGACGACCGAGGTCGACAACGGCACCAATGGAACCGCCACGCCCAATACTTTTCCCGATACCATCGGCAAGGTGGCGTATGATACGACGCTGGCCGGAATGCCTTTCCACGCCGACGTCGCGGGGATGCTCCGGTTCTTCAAGATCAACACCTACACCGCGGCGATCAACGCGAACTCCACCGCGACCGGTTATGCCGGCTCGGCCAACGCCATCCTCTCGGTGCTCCCGAATTTGCAGCTCGTCGGCAACTTCTTCGACGGCAACGGGGGCGGTCGCTATATCTCCACCGGCCTCGGGCCCGATTTCATCGTCAATCCGGTCAACGCCAGTGGCGTCTACACCCTCTCCCTCATCAATTCCTACGCCGGCCTGGGCGGGGCGGAGTGGGATGCGCTGCCGATGACCAAGCTTTTCGCCTATTACGGTTCCGCCAACTACGGTCGCAAGACGGGCCTGAATCTCAACGGCACCATCGGCAGCGGTTACGGCTACGTCGGCTCGGCCAATTCGAACAACAAGCAGATCGAGCAATACACCCTCGGTTTCGTCCAGACGCTTTGGAAGAGCCCCAGCTATGGCGATCTTAAGGTGATCGGCCAGTATTCCTACCTCGATCGCACACCCTGGTTCGTGGCCCCTTCCGCCCCCAGCTCGGCGCACATGAACATGTTGTATCTCGATCTGAGGTACGACCTGCCCTGAGTCGGCCCCAGTTCAATTGGCGGGGTGATTGCGCAGGGTGCGGGCCCGGAGGGTGAGGCTGCGCCCCAGTGACTGGGCGCCCGCAGGGTTCGGGGCGGTCATGACCCGGCGCGGGGGACGGCTCCGCCGCCCCCGATGACGGAAGCCGGGAGGCGGCCTGAGCGCACCTGTTGCGCCCATGTGACTGCGCCGCCACACGGCTGTAACAATCGGCGTTTAGGCTGGCGGGGCAAACTTCGATCCGTTCAAGCCCAAATCCCGCCACCCTATGCCCACCTCTTCATTTCTTCGCTCGGCGCTCCTCTGCGGCGCGTTGGCCGCCGCCGGACTGGCGTATGGCCAGACCCAGCCGGACACCAATTCGGCGCTCCTCTCCATCCTGGTGAGGAAAGGTATCCTGACGCCGGACGAAGCGGCGCAGATTCAGAAGGAAGCCGCCGCGCAGGCGGCGGCGACGGCCGCGCAACCGCCTGCCGCCACCCCGCCTTCGGCCTCGGCGCCGATGGCGCCGATGGCGTCCGCGGGTGCGGGCGGGAACGGCGGAGGGATGGCGGCCGGTGCGGTGGTGCCGACCGAATCAGGTCGGTCGCCGCTCTCGTTCAAGATCGGCATCGCGGATTTCACGCCGTTTGGCTTCGTTGATATGACCGCGATTTATCGCGGCACCGAGAATGGCGGCGACATCGGCTCCAGCTTCGGTTCGATTCCCTATAGCAACACCGCGGCCGGCCAGTTGTCCGAGACCCGCTTCAGCGCCAAGAATTCGCGTTTCGGTCTGCGGGTTGATTCCATGGTCAACGATTACAAGGTGCTGGGTTACGCGGAGGCGGACTTTCTGGGTAACGCTCCCACCAATCTGAATGTGGCCAGCAACTCCGACGTGTTTCGGATGCGGGTCTACTTTCTGGATGTGCGCAAGGGCCCCTGGGAGATCCTGGCCGGCCAGGACTGGAGCATGATGACCCCCGATCGCCATGGTCTCGGCGTCGTGCCGAGCGACGTTTTCTACACGCAGAACATGGATACGAACTACCAGGTGGGTCTCGTCTGGGGCCGCACCCCGCAGTTCCGGGCGATGTTCCACGCCTCGGATGAATGGACGATGGGCGTGTCCTTGGAAAATCCCGACCAGTACGTCGGCAGCGCCGTCACGCTGCCCACTGGGTTCACCACCACCGAAGTCGACAACGGCAGCAACGGGACCGCCACCCCGAACACCTTCCCCGATACGATCGGCAAGGTCGCCTATGACACCACGGTCGCGGGCATGCCGTTCCACGCCGACGTCGCCGGCATGCTCCGGTTCTTCAAGATCAACACCTATACCGCGGCGATCAATGCCAACTCCACGGCGACGGGTTACGCCGGGTCGGCGAACGCGTTCCTCACCGTCCTGCCCAATCTGACTCTGATCGGCAATGTCTTCGACGGCAACGGCGGCGGCCGCTACCTGTCGACGGGTCTCGGACCTGATTTCATCGTCAATCCGGTGAACGCGAGCGGCGTGTACACGCTGTCGCTGATCAACTCATACGCCGGTTTGGGCGGCGCTGAGTGGGACGTGCTGCCGGCGACGAAGCTCTCGGCGTACTACGGTTCCGTCAATTACGGCCGCAAGACGGGCCTGAACCTCAACGGTACAATTGGCGGCGGCTACGGCTACGTCGGTTCGTCCAACTCGAACAACAAGAACATCGAGGAATATACGCTGGACCTCACCCAGACGCTCTGGAAGAACCCGAGCTACGGCGACCTCAAGTTGATCCTGCAGTATTCCTACCTCGATCGCACGCCCTGGTTCGTGGCCACCGGTTCGCCCAGCTCGGCCCACATGAACATGTTCTACCTCGATCTGCGGTACGACCTGCCCTGAGGACCGATCCCACCCACGCCCCGTCCGGTCGGGTTTTGCTGCCGACGCGGGGCTTTCGCGGTTGCCTTGCCCCTTCCTTCCCGTCCCTTCAACTTTTACCGGGCTCTCGTGCCTCCTCTCTCCCTGTCATGAAGAAATCAATTCTCACGCTGGCCGCTCTGGTGGGCCTCAGCCTCACCGCCTCCGCCCAAATGCTCATCAATGGGGCGGGGGCGACCTTCCCACAGCCGATTTACACCAAATGGTTCGACGAATACGCCAAAGTCGATCCGTCGGTCCGTTTCAATTATCAGGGCATCGGGTCGGGCGGGGGCCAGAAGCAGATCCTGGCTGAGACGGTTGACTTCGGGGCCTCGGACGGCCCGATGTCCGATGAGAATCTGGCCAAGGCGCCGCGGCCGCTCTGGCACATCCCCACGGTGGCCGGCGCCGTGGTGGTGATCTACAATCTGCCGGGCGACCCCGTCCTCAAGCTGGACGGTCCGGCGCTGGCGGGGATCTTTCTCGGGACGGTCACGAAATGGAATGACCCGGCCATTGCCGCGCAGAATCCGGACGTGAAACTGCCGGATCAGGACATCATCGTCGTACATCGGTCGGACGGCAGCGGCACGAGCTACATCTTCACCGACTACCTCAGCAGCGTCAGTCCGGACTGGAAGTCGAAGGTCGGCAAGAATACGGCGGTCAGCTGGCCTGCCGGCATCGGCGGCAAGGGGAATGCGGGGGTGGCCGGTCAGGTCAAGCAATCGCCCGGTTCGATCGGTTACGTGGAATTGGCGTACGCCCACCAGAACAAGCTCGCCTTTGCCGACATCAAGAACGCGTCGGGAAATTACATCACCCCCACGGTCGCGGCGGTGGTTGATGCCCTCGCCACGGCGGCGGTGCCCGACGATTTCCGTTTCTCGATGGTCAATCCCCCGGGCGCGAAGGCCTACCCGATCGCCGGCGCCACCTGGTTGCTGGTCTATGGCCAGCAGAAGGATGCGGCCAAGGGCAAAAAGCTCGTCGATTTTCTCAAATGGGCGTTTGCGTACGGCGAACCGATGGCGGCCTCGATGGATTACGCGCCTTTGCCGGACAAGCTGCGGGACTGGGTGATCCGACGCGTCAATCGCATCCAATATTGATTCGCGCGGGCTGATTCGCTCCGCTTGCTGCGGTGGGACCGCCGCCTGGTCGGTCCGCCGCACCTTCCCTCCTTCATGACCTCGGCTCCCGCCCCTTCGCACCTCCTCTCGGGCGGTCCGTCGCGGGTGCCCGACGCGGCGTTCAAGTGGCTGGCGCTGGCCGGCGCGGCGGTGGTCGTCGCCCTGATCGTGCTGGTCGGCGCGGAACTTTATGCGGGGGCCCGGCTGGCGATCGCGAAGTTTGGGCCCGCGTTCCTCGTTCACTCGAAGTGGGATCCGGTGACGGACGAGTTCGGCGCGCTGCCGTTTATTTTCGGCACGTTCGTCTCCTCGCTGATCGCCCTGGTGATCGCCGTGCCGCTGGGGGTGGCCGCGGCCCTCTACCTGACCGAAATCGCGCCGTTCTGGCTGCGGCAACCGGTGGTCACCGTGATCGAAATGCTGGCGGCCGTACCGAGCGTGATCTTCGGGCTTTGGGGTATCTTCGTGCTGGTGCCCTGGCTGAGGGATCATCTCTTTGTCTGGTTGAAGCACACGCTGGGCTTCCTGCCCCTGTTCCAGGGCCCGCTCTACGGTGTCAGCATGCTCGCCGGCGGAATCATCATCGCCATCATGATCCTGCCGATCATCACCTCGGTTTCACGGGAAATCCTCCGTTCGGTGCCGAACCTCCAGCGCGAGGCCGCCTACGGTCTGGGAGCGACGCGTTGGGAGGTCATCCGGATCGCGGTGCTCAGCTACGCCAGCCGAGGGATTTTTGGAGCGGCCATTCTCGGCCTGGGCCGCGCGCTGGGGGAAACCATGGCGGTCACGATGGTGATCGGCAATCGCCCTGAGATCAGCGCCTCGCTCTTTGCGCCGGGCTATACGCTGGCGAGCGTCATTGCGAACGAGTTTGCGGAGGCGACCAGCGATCTGTACCTGAACTCGCTTTTCGAGTTGGGTTTGGTGCTGCTCGCCTTGACCGTCCTCATCAACGTCCTGGCTCAGGCCATGCTGAAGACCGTGATGAGCGGCGCTTCGGGCAAGGTGCAGTGAACGCCGCTGGCCGATGAACCCTTCGCCCTTCCTTCCCTCGGCGGCGCGGCAGCGGTGGCGACGGACGAAGAGCCGCGCCGTGACTGTGCTGCTCTGCGGCTGCGCGGTGGTCGTGATGGCCCCGCTCTTTCTCGTCATCTATTATCTGCTCGTCGAGGGGGCGAGCGCGATCGACTGGCACTTCTTCACCCAATTGCCCAAGCCGACCGGCGAGGCGGGCGGCGGCATGGCGAACGCCATTGTCGGCTCCCTGACCCTGTTGGCGATGGCGGCGGTGATCGGCGTGCCGCTGGGCATCCTGGGCGGAATCTATTTGGCCGAATACGGCGGCCAGCGCTCGAACGAATGGCTGCGCTTTGCGGCCGACGTCCTGAACGGCGTTCCTTCGATCGTGTGGGGCATGGTGGTGTATCTCATGCTGGTGGTGCCCTTCAAGACGTTCTCGGCCTACGCGGGTGGGGTCGCCCTCGGTCTGATGATGATCCCGCTCGTGATGCGCACGACCGAAGAGGTGCTGATCCTCGTGCCGCAGAGTTACCGCGAGGCGGCGCTCGCACTGGGGATTGCGCGTTGGAAGGTGATCGTCGTGATCGTGCTCAAGACCGCCCTCAAGGGGATCGTCACCGGAGTGCTGATCGCGCTGGCGCGGGTGGCGGGAGAGACCGCCCCGCTGCTGTTCACCGCCCTGGGCAACAACTTCTGGAACCATAACCTCAAGGAGCCGATCGCGGCGCTTCCCCTCCAGATTTTTGCCTACGCCATCTCGCCCTACGATGACTGGCACCGCCAGGCCTGGGCCGGTGCCCTCGTCCTGCTGGGTTTGATTCTCGCCATCAATCTTTCCGTCCGCTTCCTCTCCCGAGAGCGCAATCCGGCCAAGCCATGACGACCCTCTCCCAACCGGCCTCCAGCGCCGCGCCCGTCCAGGTTCCGCGCACCGCCTCCTCCGCCGTTCCGGCGGCCACCGCCGGGCCATCCGCCGCGGCCGAGGTGATCGCCTTCGATATCTCCCAGTTCTGCCTGTGGTACGGCGCCCGTCAGGCGCTCCACGACGTCACGATCCGGATTCCCGCGAAGAAAGTGACCGCGATCATCGGTCCGAGCGGGTGCGGCAAATCCACGTTCCTGCGGGCCTTGAACCGGCTGCATGAGCTGACGCCGGGCACCCGCATCACCGGCTCGCTGCGCCTTTACGGCGAGGACCTTTACGCAAAGGAGGTCGAACCCGTGGTCGTGCGGCGGCGGGTGGGCATGGTGTTTCAGAAATCCAATCCGTTTCCCACGCTGTCGATCGCCGAGAATGTGCTCGTCGGCCTCCGCCTCAATGGAGTGTCCGACCGGGCGCTGTTGCAGCAGCGGCTGGAGGAGTGCCTGCGGATGGCGGCGCTCTGGGATGAGGTGAAGGATCACCTGAACCGCCCGGGCCTCAGTCTTTCGGGCGGCCAGCAGCAGCGGCTGTGCATCGCCCGGTCGCTGGCCGTTCAGCCGGAGGTCCTGCTGATGGATGAGCCGTGCTCGGCGCTCGATCCGCTCGCGACCGCCAAGATCGAGGAGCTGATCCAGACGCTGCGGGCCAATTACACCGTCGTCATCGTCACGCACAATATGCAGCAGGCGGCCCGCTGCTCCGACCGCACGGCTTTCTTCTACCTGGGCAAGCTGGTGGAGTATGGCGACACCCGCACCTTGTTCATGAATCCCGCGAATCCCCAGACCGAGGCCTACGTTTCCGGTCGCTTTGGCTGAGTCGCGCCCCGGGTCCCTTTACGCCATGACCTACTATGCCGAAGAAATGAGTCGCCTGAAGGAGAGCCTTCTGGCGATGGCCAGCCACGCCGAGTCCGCGGTGACGCGGGCGATGCGCGCCCTGGTCGAACGCGATGACGCGCTGGCGCGCGCGGTGCAGGAGGACGACAATATCCTCGATCAGTTCGAGGTGGAGATCGACGACATCGCGATCCATCTGCTGACCAAGGCGCCGGTGGCCACCGACCTGCGTCTGATCACCGTGGCCATGAAGATTTCGCAGAATCTCGAACGGGTGGGCGATGCGGCGGTGACGATCGCCCGCCGGGCGATCGATCTGGGGTCCGAGCCGCAGCTCAAGCCCTACATGGACCTGCCGCGGATGGCGACGATGGCGATCGAAATGCTCCGCGATGCGATCACCGCCTTCATCAACCGGCAGCCCGATCTCGCCCGCGCGGTCGTGCCCCGCGATGTCGAGGTCGACGTGCTGAACCGGCAGCTGCACCGGGAGCTCTCCAGTTTCATGGTCGAGCGGCCGTCGAACATCTCCCGTTGTCTCCATCTGATGGTGATTTCGAAAACGCTCGAGCGCGTGGCCGACCACGCCACCAACATCGCGGAGGAAGTGGTGTACCTTTACGAGGCGATCGACATCCGGCATTCGGACCGAAAAATCATTGAAGACGAAAATCCTGGTGGTTGACGACGAGCCCGACGCCCTCGAGGTTCTCGGGTTCAAGCTGCGCGAGGCCGGGTACACGCCGTTGTTCGCCAAGGACGGCAACCGGGCGCTGGCGGCGGCGCGCGACGAGAAGCCGGATCTCATCGTGCTCGATCTCATGCTGCCCGAAGTGGATGGGCTCGAGGTGTGCAAGATCCTGCGGCGGGACGCGGCGACGGCGGCGATTCCGGTCATCATGCTCACGGCCCGGGCGGCGGAGATGGACCGGGTGCTCGGGCTCGAACTCGGCGCGGATGACTACGTCACGAAACCGTTCAGCCCGCGCGAACTGGTCATTCGGATCCGCAAGCTGCTGGCCCGGGCCAAGCAGGCGGAGGAACCTTCCGCCCAGCTTCGGATCGGCGAGGTGGAGATCGACGTCCCCCGCCATGCGGTCAAAGTCGGCGGGCAGGCGATCGTGCTGACCGCGACGGAGTTCCGCCTCCTGGAGATCCTGGCGCGGCGCCGGGGTCGGGTGCAATCGCGCGACCGGCTGCTCCAGGACGTCTGGGGTTATGAGAATCCCATCGATAGCCGGACGGTGGACACCCACATGCGGCGGCTGCGGGAGAAACTCGGGGAGTCGGCGGCCCAGTTGGAGACCGTGCGCGGCGTCGGCTACCGTTTCGCCGCCGAGGGCGGATGAACCTCCTCCTCGCCGCCTTGGTGGGCGCGGTCGCCGTTCTCGGTTTCGCCTGGCGGCATGAGCGCCGCGCGCGCGTGGCCGCCGTGGAGCGCTGGCGGCGGGAGGCGGCCGAAGCGCGCGCGTACCGGGAGGCGGAATTGCGCGAACAGGCCCAGCGGACCGCGGCCCTCTTCGACCGGATGGTGGAGGGCATCATCGTGGTCGGCTCCGGCGGGAAGATCCGCCTGGCCAACCGGGCGGCGGGCGCGTTTTTCGGGTTCGAAGCGCCGGCGGTCGGCCGGACCATTCTGGAGGCGACGCGGCATCATGAGGTGGCCGCCGTCGCGGCGCGGCTCGAACGGGAGCCGGAAGTGCTGGGCCAGGAGGTTCGGTTGGACGCGCGGGGTGCGACGCGCTTCCTGCAGTTCAACGCGCTCGCGCTCCGGGACGCCGCGGGTGGTCAGGACGGCGCGATTCTCGTGTTTCACGACCTGACCCGGCTGCGCGAACTCGAAGGAGTGCGGCAGGAATTCGTGGCGAACGTGAGCCACGAGCTGCGCACGCCGCTGTCGCTGATCAAGAGCTCGGCCGAGACCCTGCTGGACGGCGCCAAGGAGGACGCGGCCACCCTGCTGCGCTTTCTGCAGATCATCGACAAGCATGCCAATCGGCTGACGCTGCTGATCGACGATCTGCTGCTGCTCTCCACGCTCGACTCCGGCGGCATTCGCCTCGATCGCCAGCCGCTGGCCTTGCGGTCGGCCGTCCAGGAGGCGATGGACGATCTGGAAATCCGGGCGCGGGCGCGCGACGTCGTTCTGGAGAATGTCGTGCCTCCCGCGATGATCGTCCGCGCGGATGCGAATCGGATCCGGCAGGTCCTCTCCAATCTGTTGGACAATGCGATCAAGTACGGCCGCGCCGGCGGCCGGACCCGCGTGACCGGCCAACCGCTGCCGGACGGCCGGCTTGAATTGGCGGTGGCGGACGACGGGCCGGGCATTCCCTTGGAGGCCCAGAGCCGGGTGTTCGAACGCTTCTACCGCGTCGACAAGGCCCGGTCCCGCGAGCAGGGCGGCACGGGCCTCGGTCTCGCGATCGTCAAACACGTGGTCCAGGCCCACGGCGGCGAGGTCCGGGTCGAGAGTTCGCCCGGGAATGGGGCGACCTTCTTCGTCACGCTACCGGCGGCCGCCGAGCGCTGAACGCAGCGTCAGCCAGGTCAGCCCCAGTCGTTCATGCACCGCCTGGGTGCTCCGGCCCAGGGACTCGGTGTCCCAGAGCAGATCGCCGACGCCGACGCCCTCCCTCGGCCGGGCCGAGAAATCGGTCGGGCAGGGCACGAAGGCCACGCCCTCGCGGGCGAACAGGCGGGCCGCGCGGCGCATGTGGAAGGCGGAGGTGACAAGCGCGACCCGGGCCGAGCCGACCAGGCGGTGCACGGCCGCCGCCTCTTCTTCCGTGTCGCGGGCATGCTCGATGCGGAGGATGGCCGAAGGCTCCACGCCGAGCGATTCCGCCGCCCGCGCCAGGACCGAGGCGTGCGTCGGCGCTCCCGGCGCCCCCGGGCCGCTCACGATCAGGCGGGCCTGCGGCAGCACTCGAAGGAGGCGGAGACCTTCGATCAGGCGCCCCAGCCCCGCCGTTTGCAGCTGGCTGGTGGCCGGCCAATCCGGCAGATCCGAATGGCCGCTGCCGAGGACGACGACGAAGCGGCAACCCGCCAGCCCGCGCGGCAGCGGCGCGCCCGGCTTCAACTCGGGGATCGGCGGATAGGTAGCTTCCAGGGGTCTCAGCAGGTGCTCGCTGATCCAGACATTGCCGAAGATCAGCAGAAGCAACGTCCCGATGACGAGTGAACCGGCGCCGCAGCGGCGGGCCCGACTCCGGGGCGGGGCGCTGCTCTGTCCCACGGGCGGTCGGCTGCGGCCCAGGGCGAGCAGGACCAGCCCGGCCACGAGCAGCAGGAGGCTGAGCGGCAGCGGCATCAGCCAGAACGAGACCGCTTTTTTGAGCCAGAACATCCCTGAAATCAAAGCCGGCCTGAGGTTGCGGGCAATCTCCGGCTTGGCCCCGCGAGCGTCCTCCCGCTCGCGCCGGCTCGGATGGGGTTATTTCAACTTAGCTCTGCGGCTTGAGCTGGTGCAGCAGCTCCGAGAAACCCGGATGTTTCTTGAGGGCCTGCAGGTCGTGGTCGCGCGACATCCATTCGAAATCGCGGTACCCGAGCTTCACCGCCTCGCGGAGGGCGCGCAGTGCGTCCGCATGGCGCTTGCTGAGCGCCAGGCTGCAGGCGAGGTTGTAATGCGCCGTGGCATTGCCGGGCTGGAGCCGCACCATGCGTCGATCCATCCGGAGGCCGTCGGCGATCCGCCCCTGCTTCGTGTAAAGTCCGCCGAGAATCTCGATCACATCCGCCCCGCGCGGGTGGTGGCGCAGGACGGACTCGAAGAAGCTGATTTCGAAGGAGGAATCGCGCGGGCGGTCCTTGGGCATGGGTTCGCTGGTGGGCGGAAGAGGCGTTGGCGGGGGTGAAAAGACGGGAGCGGAAAGCGTCGTGGCGTTCAGGCCAGACGAGGACATTTGCCCAGGTCGCGCAGGGCGTTGCAGCGGGCGCTGACCTGAATGCGCTGCGAGACCGGGGAGAGGCCGAGTTTTGAGGAGACCGTGCTGCCGTACCACTCCATGAAGGGGGCGGCGATTTCGAAGATCCGGTCGCAATCGAGGCACACCACCTGGGCGACCTGCGCGGCGGTTTCGCCGTTGGGCATGTAAAACTTCTCGCCGCTGCCGATATCCACTTCGCGCAGCAATGCGCTATGGGTCATGATGGGGAGCGTGCGGTACACGGTGGCCCGGGAGACCGAGTCGTCGAGGGCCCGCGCCCGGTCGAGCAGCTGCTCCGCGGTGAAATGCTCGGTTTGGGCGAACGCTGCGTCGAAAATCGCGAGTCGCTGGCTGGTGACGCGAAGGCCTTTTTGCGTCAGAAATTTCCGGAACCGATCCCGGGCCGTGGGGATACTCACCCGCGTAGTGTCATCGGCGCGGCAAGGGGGTGTCAATAGCTCGAGCTGGACTGTGGAAGGGAAAGCGGGGAAGGACAGGAGCGACGCGCGGGAGGCGCCGATTCCCGGATCGGCCCTCGGACCGGGCGGCCACACCGCGGGCCGGTCAAGCCGTCCCGCTGGAGACCGCCCACGGAGAGGGCCGAGGAGGCGCCAACTCGCTCAGCTCCTGTCCTTCCCCGCTTTCCCTCGTGCGGTACGCCGGCTAAAGGTTTATGCTTTTGATTCCATGATCGTGGGTGTCCATTTGCTGCCGGGATTCGACAAGGTGCTCCATTACCGGGTGCCGGAGGGGATGCGCGCGGGGACGGGAGTGGGGTCGCTCGTGCGGGTGCCGTTGCTGGCAAGTCATCGGCTGGCGGTGATCGGCAGCGTGGGGGCGCCGAAGGATTTTCCGGTGGAGCGGCTGAAGCTGGTGGCGGAGGTGGTGTATCCGTTTCCGGCGCTCGCGGAGGACCTGCTGGGGCTGGCGCGGTGGATGGCGGGTTACTACGCGGCGCCGCTTGATACGGTGATCGAGGGGATGATTCCGGCGGCCGTGCGCCAGGGGACGAGTCTGAAGCAGCAGATGCTGCTGGCGGTGGAGCGGCGGCTGTCGGCGGACGAGGCGGCCGAGCTCGGGCGGCGGGCGCCCGCGCAGGCGCGGCTGTACGCTTTCCTGGCCCAGCAGTTCCGGCCGCAGGGCAAGGGGCTCGTGCTGGCGCGGACGCGCACGACGGCGGCGACCGTCCGACCGCTGGTGGCGGCGGGGCTGGTGCGCGAGGAGCGGCAGCGGGTGGAACGGGTCGCCTATGCGGATGACTGGTCGCGAGCGGAG
>Ga0116226_10000878_pt1 | contig 26290 bp, 24 predicted proteins | sample S1TSphfallax_FD_89692 | JGI IMG/M metagenome (GOLD analysis project Ga0116226, IMG submission 89692) | Host-associated microbial communities from peat moss isolated from Minnesota, USA - S1T2_Fa - Sphagnum fallax MG | ecosystem: Host-associated > Plants > Peat moss > Unclassified | place: USA... | reverse complement strand
CGCGCTGGTCGACCGCATCGTCGCCGCGGGCGATGCAGCCTACGGGATCAACACCGGCTTTGGTCTGCTTGCCCAGACTCGGATCCCGACCGAGCAACTGGAGCGACTGCAGGATAACTTGCTCCTCTCCCACGCGGCCGGGGTCGGGCCGCCGCTGCCCGATGCCGTCGTCCGCCTGATCCTCGCGCTCAAGATCAATGCCCTGGCGCGGGGCTATTCCGGGATCAGCCAGGAACTCATCGACGGGCTGCGCGCCCTGCTCGCGCACGAGGTCTATCCCGTGATACCGGCCCAGGGTTCGGTCGGGGCCTCGGGAGACCTCGCCCCGCTCGCCCACCTGAGCGTCGTCTTGCTGGGCGTGGGCGAAGTGCGCGTCGGCGGCCGTGTGCTGCCCGCGAGCGAAGGCCTCGCAATCGCGGGGCTCGCGCCGTTCAAGCTGCGCGCGAAGGAAGGGCTCGCCCTGATCAACGGCACGCAAGTCTCGACGGCGCTCGCACTCGCCGGCTTGTTCGGCGCCGAGGACTTGTTCGCCGCGGCCGTGGTTGCCGGCGCGATATCGGTCGATGCCCTCAAGGGCAGCGATTCGCCGTTCGACGCGCGCATCCATCTCGCGCGCGGCCAGCCCGGCCAGATCGCCGTCGCCAGGGCGTATCTCGACCTGATCGCCGGCAGTGCCATTCGTGCCTCGCACGTGGATTGCACGCGCGTCCAGGACCCCTATTCGTTTCGCTGCCAGCCGCAAGTCATGGGCGCCTGCCTGGACTTGATTCAGCAAACGGCCAAGACGCTGTTGATCGAAGCCAACGCCGTGACGGACAACCCCCTGCTGTTCGTCGAACAGGGCGACGTCCTGTCGGGCGGTAATTTCCATGCGGAGCCCGTCGCCTTCGCGGCCGACACCCTCGCCCTCGCGATCGCCGAAATCGGCAGCCTGTCGGAACGACGCATGGCGGTGCTCGTCGACCCGAAGATGAGCGGGTTACCGGCTTTTCTGGTCGAGAACAGCGGCTTGAATTCGGGCTTCATGATCGCGCAGGTCACGGCGGCGGCACTGGTCGCGGAGAACAAGACGCTTGCCTCACCAGCGAGCGTCGATTCCATTCCCACCTCGGCCAATCAAGAGGACCACGTCAGCATGGCGACGCATGCGGCGCGCCGATTGAGCACCATGGTCGAGAACGCCGCCGCGGTGATCGGCATCGAGCTGCTCGCCGGTGCCCAGGGCATCGATTTTCATCGACCTTCACGCTCCTCAGCGCCGCTCGAGCAGGTGCACGCGAGCATCCGGGCGGAGGTGCCGTTTTACGCCGCCGATCGGTACATCGCTCCGGACATCGCGGCGGCGAAACAGTGGGTGCGGGAGGGTCGTTTTTCTCCCTTGCTCCCCGCCTTGCTGCCCTCGCATGCGTCTACAGCGCCGTGAGCAAGAATGCCGGCCCGTCGACGCCCGGTGCCGCGCTCCCGCCGAGCGCCGCTTCGCCGCCCTTGTTCGAGTTCAGCGCGGGTGACTCCCCGCTGCTGATCAGCTTTCCGCACTCGGGCACCTACCTGCCGCCCGAGGTCGCCGCACGACTGCAGCCGGGCGTACTCGATCTGCCCGATACCGATTGGTTCGTCCCGCGCCTCTACGACTGGCATCGCGAACTCGGCGCATCGATCCTCGCGGCGACGCATTCTCGCTTCGTCGTCGATCTGAATCGTCCACCCGACGGCGCGCCGCTGTACCCCGGCCAACGGGAAACGACGGTCTGCCCCGTCGAAACCTTCGACGGTGAGGCGCTGTACGCGCCCGGCGACGAACCGTCGTCCGCCGAAGTACTGGACCGCCTCGCCCGCTACTGGCGGCCCTATCACGAGCGCCTGGCTGAGCACACCAGCGCTTTGGTGAAGCGGCACGGCTATTGCGTGCTCTGGGATGCGCACTCGATCCACTCGAGCGTGCCGGGTCTGTTCGCCGGCCGTCTGCCCGACCTCAATCTCGGCACGGCCGACGGACGCAGTTGCTCGCCGGAGCGGCAGCGGGCTGTTGCCGACTGCTTGAGCGGGCAGACGACGTTCACGCACGTCGTCAACGGCCGCTTCAAGGGCGGCTACATCACCCGCCATTACGGCGATCCGCAACGCCGAATCGATGCTTTGCAGCTGGAGATCGCGCAGTCCGCGTATCTCGAGGAAGCCCGCGTGCCGGTGTTCAGCTCCGCGCGCGCCTCATCGCTACGGGAGTTCTTGCAGAAATTGCTCGGCGTTGCCGCATCGAGCGGGGATCAGTAGACCCCCATGTAGTTCTTCTTGCCGATCGGCAGACCGTTGTGCCGCAAAATGTCGTACGCGGTGGTCACGTGAAAGAAGAATTGCGGCACGCCATAATGGGCGAGATAGACGTGGCCGGTTAGTTTTCTCTCCTTGGGCGTTCCGGGACGCAGGACGATCTCCTTGACCTCACTGCCCTCGAAACGTTCCGGATCGACGCTCTCGAGAAACGCCAGCGTGCGCACCAACAAGAGATCGAGATCGGCAAAGCTCTTTTCGTTACCGTCCGCGGCAGGCACTTCCACGCCGGCCAGGCGCGCCGCGATCCCGCGCGCGAAATCGGCCGCGATCTGGACCTGCTTCAGCAGCGGGAACATGTCCGGATAGAGGCGCGCCTGCAGGTAGGCATCCGGGACTATCGAGTGCGTCGCCGCATGTGCCGCGGCCTGCGCCAGATTCGCTTGCAGCGCGATCAAGAGCTGCTTGAACACGGGTACGGAGTGGGTATACATCGGACTGGTCATGGGGATTCCTCGAGGGTCGTGGCAGGCGCACGACATGGTACGCCTTACGCCCCGCCAGACCTTCACTTTCGGGCCGTCAGCTTCGAAATCGACGGCACCGCTTATGACGCGAGCCTTGCGCTCGAGGACCTCAGCGGGCTGCAGCCGGCAGCTCGATCACCGTCGCACCCGTCGCCACGCAGCGCAGTTGCCGATAAAGGAAGATGCGCGCGGTCGCCCAATCTCGATCGACGGTCGCGGGTGACAGATCGAGCAGTTCCGCGATGGCCGCCGCACTGAGTCCGCCGAAGAACTTGAGTTCCACGATCTTTGCCTGGCGCGGATCGACTCGCGCAAGAACGTCGAGCGCTTCATCGATGGCCAGCACGTCTCCGTTGTCCGGAAGGGCGGAATCGACCGCCTCGTCGAGCGAGACTTTCGCGCCCGCATCGCGTTTGGCCGCCCCCCGAGCGCGCGCATAATCCACCAAAATACGCCGCATCAAGGTCGCCGCGACGGCAATGAAGTGATCGCGATTACGGACATCGAAGGGTTCGGCGCCGACGAGCCGCAAAAACGCTTCGTTGACGAGCGCTGCGCTCTGCAAGCTATGATCCGAGCGTTCGCGCTGCAACTGCCGGTGGGCGAGCACTTGCAAGTCGCGGTGGATCAGCGGGACGAGTCGTATGAGCGCGCGTTCGTCGCCCTGCTTCCACTGTCGTAGCAGCAGCGTAACCTCGCCGGCATGCTGTTCCGGCATGAATCCTCCATGACGCACGTTGCTAAATCTCGAAACGAGTCTATGCCCGGGGTGCGAAACCGGTCAATTGTTGCAATGCGCCAGCGCTGCGCCTAGATCAGCCACGGCATCGCCAGACCTATATGATGGTCGCCGAAGAGCCCGCGGGGGCCGAGGGGGGAGCGTGGCCTCTTGGGAACAAATCAAGGGAATCCTGCACGAAGCGATCGCGGTGGAGCCGCGGGCCCGAGCACGATATCTCGACGACGTCTGCGGAGCGGATGCGAATCTGCGCGCGGAATTGGATTCCCTGCTCGCCGCTGAAGCTCAACTGTCAGAAAGTTTTATGGGTTCGCCGCTCTCGACGACCTTGGATCGTGGTCTCGATCGCGGCGATTTCGGGGCGACGGGCCTGGAGTCGGGACAGCTCTTTGCCGAGCGCTTTCTGCTCATCCGCAAGCTCGGCGAGGGCGGCATGGGTCAGGTCTGGCTCGCGGAGCAGGCCTACCCGGTGCGGCGAACCGTGGCGCTCAAGCTGATCGGCGCGGGCATGTACGACGAGACGACCGTGCAGCGCTTTCAATCCGAGCGGCAGTCGATCGCCATCATGGATCATCCTTGCATCGCCAAGGTGTTCGACGCGGGCACGTCGCCACAGGGTCAACCCTACTTCGTCATGGAGTTCGTGCCGGGGCTGCCGATCACCGAGTACTGCGACCAGAAGAAACTCGGGATTGCGGCTCGCCTCGAGATATTCATTCGCGCCTGCGAGGGCGTTCAGCATGCCCATCAAAAAGCGGTTATCCATCGAGATCTGAAACCGGCCAATATTCTCGTGGTCGAGGTCGATGCCGTCGCTGTTCCGCGGATCATCGATTTCGGGCTCGCGAAGGCCACGACGCGCCAGCGCCCCGAGGACAATCTCGTCACGGAGTTCGGGCTGTTCATGGGCACTCCCGGCTATATGAGTCCGGAGCAGGTGGATCAGAACACTCGCGACGTCGACACACGCACCGACGTGTACACCCTGGGGGTGATCCTGTACGTCCTGCTCACCGGTGTCATGCCGTTCGCGGCGAAGCGGGGGCATAGACCCGCCCTCGACGTGTGGCTGCGCCAGCTGCGGGAACAGGAGCCGCCGCCGATGATCTCGAAACTTGCCTCCGATCCGCAGCAGGCAACGATCACCGCGGCCGCACGCTCGACCGATCGCAAGCAGCTCGTCAAAATGCTGCGGGGTGATCTGCAGTGGATCGTATCGAAGGCGCTGGAGCGTGAGCGCGAGCGCCGCTATGGGAGTCCCGCCGAGTTGGCGGCCGATTTGCGACGATACTTGAACGACGAGTCCGTGCAGGCTCGTCCCCAGAGCGCCGGGTATCAGCTGCGCAAATTCATCCGGCGAAACCGGCTGGCGACCGCCGTCGCCGGCATGCTCGTCGTGCTCGCCGTCGCCGCGGCGGCTGCCGGATTGGTCGCGATCCGCAAGCAGCATGAAGCGGAGTTCCAGGCGGCCAGGGTGCGACAAGCCCAGTCGCGGCTGCTGACCCAGGCGGCCGCCCAACGCCTCAAAGATTCCAATGTGGCCGGTGCGCAGGGAATCATATTGGAAGTATTGAGGAATCCTGAATTTGCCCAGCGGCCGACGCCGGCGGCGATTCACGTCTTTCAGGACGTTCGCGCGCGCGATGCGCAACTCGCGGTACTGGCGGGACACGGCGCTTACGTGAACGCCGGCGTGTTTTCACCCGATGGAACCCGTGTAGTGACGGCCTCGGACGACAAGACCGCGCGGGTCTGGGATGCCCGGACGGGCGTCGAGATCCTCGCCATCGTCGGTCACCAGGGGTACGTCAACACCGCAACGTTTTCACCCGACGGGACACGCGTGGTCACTGCATCCGACGACAGGACGGCGGCGATCTGGGACGCACGGACGGGGCAGCGAATCGCCTCCCTGTTGGGGCACGGAGACGTGGTGGAGTCCGCGATTTATTCACCTGACGGCACCAGGATCCTGACCGCCTCGGACGATCAAACGGCGCACATCTGGGATGCTCGCACGGGCGCCACCCTCACCGTGCTGTCCGGGCATACAGGCTATGTCTACGGCGCGGCCTATTCGCCCGACGGCAACCGCATCGTGACCGCGTCTTCGGACAAGACCGCCCGGATTTGGGATGCGCATACGGGCGCGCAACTCCTCGTGCTGGCGGGCCACGGCGGCTACGTCAATGCCGCCGCGTTTTCGCCCGACAACGCCCGCGTCGTCAGTGTATCGGAGGACAACATCGCGCGGATCTGGAATGCGCGCACGGGCGCGCCCTTGTTGTCGCTGACCGGGCATACCGGAGCGATCTATTGCGCCGCATTTTCGCCCGACGGTAAGCGCATCGTCACCACGTCGCGCGATCGAACGGTGCGCCTATGGGATGCACTCACGGGTGTGCAGCTTGCTGTGTTCGCAGGTCATCGTGACCGGGTCAGTTCCGGCGCGTTTTCGCCCGACGGCACACGTATCATCACGACGTCATTCGATGAAACTGCGCGCATCTGGGATGCCTCCCTCGGGCACGAACTCCTCGTGTTTGGGCATGACAGCTACTTGTATTCGGGCAGTTACTCCCCCGACGGCGCGCGCATCGTGACCGGCGCGGGAGACGCCACATCCCGAATCTGGGACGCACGAACGGGGGCACAGAGCGCGGTCTTGACCGGGCATGGCGATCGCGTCACTTCGGCCGTCTACGCCCCCGACGGCACGCGTGTGGTCACCGGGTCGATCGACAAGTCCGCCCGCATCTGGGATCTCGGCACCGGCGCCCAGCCCCGCGTGCTCGCCGCATCCGGGAACGGGTACGTGATGTCGGGCGGTTACGTTTATGGAGTGGCTTATTCGCCGGACGGCACACGGATCGCCACCGCCTCGACGGATCAGACTGCGCGCATTTGGGATGCGTCGACCGGAGCTCCGGTCCTGGTCCTGTCCGGGCATCGGGGCTACGTCTACGGCGTCGCGTTTTCGCCGGATGGGACGCGTCTTGCAACGGCGTCGGCGGACAAGAGCGCCCGCGTCTGGGATGCGCGGACGGGCGTACAACTCGCGATCCTGTCCGGACACGACGATCGGGTCAATTCGATCAGTTTTTCACCGGATGGCACGCGCCTCGTCACCGGTTCTGACGACCGGACTGCACGCGTCTGGGATGCGCGGACGGGTCTCGGCACTCTGGTGTTGACCGGCCATGAAGAGCGCGTCAATTCGGCGCGCTTTTCGCCGGACGGCCGGCAAATCGTGACGGCGTCAGCCGACAAGAGCGCGCGCATCTGGGACGCGCAGACTGGCGAGCAACTGGCGGTCCTCACCGGCCATACCGACAGCGTCACCTCAGGGATGTACTCGCCCGATGGCTCTCGCATCGTGACAGTATCCGGCGACAAGTCCGCGCGGGTTTGGGATGCGCGCGTGCAAGGGACCTTGACGGCGCAGATTCTTTGGTACGCGGCGGCAGAAACGGATCCCCTGCCGCAGCTCGATCGCACGGAGCTTGGGCTGCCGGCAGACGCGGTTGCTCGTTCCTGGCCGGCGGTCGCCTCCGGCTGCGACCGGGCTGCGGCCTCGGTGTTCGACCCGGATCGATTGGCGCCGGGCAATTTGCGGGAAGGCATTGCCGTCGATATTGCCCTTGCGGAGTGCGCGCCGGAGCTTGCCGCACCCGGACATGCCGCCCGCGCCGACTATCAAATGGGTCGCGTCTTGTTCGCCAAGGGAGATGCGCCGGGCGCGCAGCACGAGTTAGAAATCGCCGCGGCGCACTCGTATCGCACGGCGGCCGTGGAACTGGCCGACCTGCTCGTGACCGCATCGACCAATGGGCGAGATTCCGACCGAGCCGCATCGCTTTACGAACAGGCGTGGCGGCAGGGCGTGCCGATAGCGGGTTTCAAACTCGGTCAGTACTACGAACATCGATCGCACCCGGACATGGCCAGGGCATGGCAGTGGTACCAGCGCGCGGCTGAAGGCGGCCAAGCAAACGCCCTCGCACGTTTCGCGGAGCGCGAAGAGAGAGATTCTCTCGATGAAAAGGACGCCCACCGACGCAAGTCCGATTTATTGGCCGCCTTCGCGCTGTATGCACAGGCGGCCGAGCTCGCGCGCCGGGATGACTGGCCCGACGATGCATGGAAGACCTGGCGCTATCGGCGGGCAACCCTGGCGAGACTGTTGGCGCGCGAAGGCATGATGCAACAGGTCGCGGAGGCCTATGCCGCGGTCGGGTCGCGATCGGCATCGCCGTCGCCAAATTTTTGGGAGCGCGTGCGCAGGGCGTTCCACTGACGCGTAATCGACGCATTGATTTGGTTATATCAGCGAGTCGGCAACTCGGGTAAGGTCGGAGGCATCGAGCAACAACTGGACCGCCGCGCCTAAACCGGCGACATCGCGCTGATCGAAACGCGCCAAACGCGGGCTGTCGAGATCGAGCACGCCGAGGAGTCGGTCGCCTTTGATCAAGGGAACGACTATTTCGGAACGGGAATCCTCGTCGCAGGCAATGTGTCCCGGAAAGGCGTGCACGTCGGGAACGACCAGGGTTTCACGGCGTTGCGCCGAGGTGCCGCAGACGCCGCGACCGAGGGCGATGCGCACGCAGGCAATTTTTCCTTGAAAGGGCCCGAGCACCAGTTGGCCGTCGCGCCAAAAATAAAATCCCGCCCAATTGAGGTCCGGCATCGATCGATAGAGCAATGCCGCCATATTGGCCGCGTTCGCGAGCCCGTCCCATTCGTGCTTGAACAAGCCGGACAGCTGGATCTGCAACTCCTGATAGTCCATGAGTTCTATCGCCGTGTTCTCAGGGCGGCCCCGATGCCCGCAGCCGCACGCTGACCTGCTCCGCCGCCGCCATGACCCGCAGGACGTTTTCGCCCGCGAGTTTGGCGATGTCCGTGTCGTTCCAGCCGCGCCGCATCAGTTCCTCGAGCAGTGCAGGATATTTGTCCACGGCATCCAGGCCGACGGGCGCATCGGGGATCCCATCGAAATCCGAACCCAAGCCCACGTGGTCAATGCCCGCGATCCGGCGCACGTGCTCGATGTGGTCGGCGACTTGGTCGAGCGTGGTGACGGGCCGGGGATGCTCGCGATCCCAGGCGGCGAGGGCCGCGGCGGCGCGGTCCGGCTGGCCGATGTACAGGCCGCCGTAGGGCGGGCTGCTGTAGCGGGCTTGTTCGGCGGCCCGGTCGGCCTCCCAGCGATTGCGCGCCTCGGACACGTAGCAGGGACAGAAATTGACCATGACGACGCCGCCGTTCTTCGGCAAGAGCGCGAGCACATCGTCCGGCACGTCCCGGGGATGATCGACGATGGCGCGCGCCCCGGAATGCGAGAAGATCACGGGCGCGGAGCTCACGGCGAGCGCCGCGCGCATCGTCTCGGGCGACACGTGCGACAAATCGACGAGCATGCCGATGCGATTCATCTCGCGGACGACCGTCTCGCCGAACGGCGTCAAGCCGTGGTGTGCCGGCGCATCCGTCGCGGCATCGGCCCAGGAGGTGTTGGTCACGTGCGTGAGCGTCATGTAACGCGCGCCGAGATCGTACATCTGGCGCAGCACCGGGAGCGAATCGTTGATCTGATGGCCGCCTTCGATGCCGATCAGGGAGGCGATCTTGCCGGCCTTGTGGATGCGGCGCACGTCGGCCGCGGTGTATGCCATCGCAAAAGTGGCCGGGTATTTCGCGGTCATGCGCTTGACCAGATCGATTTGTTCGATCGTGGTTTGCACCGCCTCATAACCCTTGATCTCCACGGGTATCCACACGGACCAGAACTGGCCGCCGACCATGCCGGCGCGCAACCGCGGGATGTCGGTCATGAGGGCTGCGGTATCGGCGGCAAATGGCAGCTTGGACGTGTCCGCGCCCAGATCGATGGCCTCCAGGTCGCTCTTGAATCGGTCGCGTATTTCCCAGGGCAGATCATTATGCCCGTCGATCAGCGGCGTGGTCTGGAGGATGCGGGCTACCCGCGCGGCGTACTCGTCGTTCGTGGTCGCCGCCCGGGACGGGGCCGGCGGCGACACGATTCCAAGGACCAGGAGCGCCGTGAGCGCGAGCCACCGAGGCGCCGCGCCGGTTCGAATCTTGCCCAGACCTTGCCAACAGACATTTTGCGTCACGCCCACACCTCCGGACCGAATACCGATACCTGTCCCCCGTCATAGCGGATGCCGGGCAGCCGGTCGGTCTTTTGCAACAAGGGTCCATCGATGTCGACCAGATCGCAGAGGCACCCGACGACGAAAGTCGGCGCCATCGCGAGCGAACTGCCGCCCATGCAGCCGACCATGAGGCCCAAACCACGCGCGCGGGCCGCGCCGGCGAGTTCGAGTGCATGCGTGAGGCCGCCGGTCTTGTCGAGCTTGATGTTGATCAATTGATAACGGTCGGCGGCCTGATCGAGTTCGCCCAGGTGCAGGCAGGACTCGTCGGCACAGAGCGGCACCGGCGATCGATATGCCGACAGAGGCGCATCGGCGCCGCGGCGCAGGGGCTGCTCGATCATCACCACGCCGAGATCGGCGAACCCGGGCGCGATCTCCACCAGCTGCTCGAAACTCCAGCCTTGATTCGCATCGACGACGAGACGCACGTCGGGGCGCGCCGCGCGGATGGCGCGCACGCGCTCGAGCGGCCGGTCACCGTCGAGCTTGACCTTGAGCACGCGATGCACGGTGGCTGCCGCCGCTTTTTCGGCCATGGCCTCCGGCGTCGCCTCGAGACCGATCGTGAACACGGTTTCCAGGGGCTTGGGAGTAATTCCCGTGAGGTCCCAGATCGTGCGTCCACTGACTTTGGCATCGAGATCCCAGAGCGCACAGTCGATTGCATTACGCGCCCCCCCGGGCGGCAGCAGTCCCTGCAATTCCTCGCGATCCATGCCCGCTTCGAGGCGAGCACCGATGCGCTCGACGTCGGCGATCAGCGTATCGACGTTTTCGTTCGAATAGTAGACACCGAGCGCCTCGCCGCGGCCGACGCAACCGTCGCGACCGAGTTCGACGACGATCGAGTCGAAAGTGTCCCAGACGACCCCGGTGATCCGAAAGGGGCGAATCGCGGGCCACCGCTCGGTGTGGACGCTGTATCTCATGCCGGAAATTCTTGCAGCAGACGATCGATGATCGGCCCCACGCCGTCGATGATGGGGTCGACCGCGGGCAGCCCGGATTCACGCGTATGGCGCTCGAGGACCGCGAGACGCTCGGCCGCTCGCAGCTTCGAGGTATTCAAGGCGATTCCGACACAGCGAATGTGCTGGTTCGTGAGACTGCCGATCGCGCTGGTGCGCTCGATCAGGGCTTCGATCGACGGCAGCGGGTAACCCGGCCAGCCGGCTATTTCCGTGCGCAGCGGATCGTGACATACGACGAAGGCATCCGGTTGCGAGCCGACGAGCAAACCGACGGTGACCTGCAGATAGCCCGGGTGGAAAAGCCCCCCCTGCCCCTCCACCATGTCCCAGTGATCCGGGTCATTGTCGGGGGAGAGCATTTCCGCCGCGCCGGTCAAGAAATCCGACACCACCGCATCGAGAGGCAGACCACGGCCGGCGATCATGATGCCCGTCTGACCGGTCGCCCGGAAATCGCTCTTGAGACCGCGGGCGCGCATCTCTTTGTCCAGCGCCAGGGTCGTATATTTCTTGCCGCAGGCGCAATCGGTGCCGACGGTCAGCAGGCGCCGGCCCGTGCGTTTGCGGCCCGTTCCGACCGGCAGTCCGGCCGGCGGCACACGCACGTCGATCAGGCGCGCCCCGCCGCGCGCGGCCGCGTCGCTCAAGTTCGGCAGACTCGCCAGACGCACGTGCAAACCGGCGACGATATCGATGCCGGTCGAGGCGGCTTCGCACAGGGTCGCGACCCAATGCCCCGGCACGCCGCCGCCGACGGCGGCCGAGCCGATGATCAGGCTGCGTACGCCCGCGGCTTTGGCGGCCGCAACGCTCAAGTCCGGCACACCGGCATCGACGCCGCAGCCCGGCAGCCGAATCTGCCCGGCACAGGCCTCGGGACGCCATTGCACCAACCCGAGCCCCGTCTTCCCCCAACTCTCCTCGTCGATGTCGCCGAAGAACACCGCGAAGGGTGTGGAAAACTCGATCGTGTTGCTGCTCATCACAAAGCTCCGGCGCGTGGGTTGGGGGTCGGCTTGCCGAGCAAACCCTGGATTTCGATGAACTCGATCACCGTTGCCAGACCCTGTTCGGTTTTCAAATTGGTGAAGACGAAAGGACGCACGCCGCGCATCTTGCGGGCGTCCCGGTCCATGACTTCCAAGGAGGCGCCTACATGCGGCGCAAGATCGATCTTGTTGATGATCAGCAAGTCCGACTTGGTGATGCCGGGACCCCCTTTGCGCGGGATCTTGTCGCCGGCGGCAACGTCGATCACGTAGAGCGTCAAGTCCGACAGCTCGGGGCTGAAGGTGGCGGCCAGATTATCGCCGCCGCTTTCGACGAACACGACGTCCAGTCGCGGGAAGCGTTCACAGAGACGTGCCACCGCCTCGAGATTGATCGACGCGTCCTCACGGATGGCCGTGTGCGGGCAGCCGCCGGTCTCGACGCCGAGAATCCGCTCGGGCTCGAGAGCATCGTTGCGCACCAGAAACTGCGCATCCTCTTCGGTGTAGATGTCGTTCGTGACGACGGCAATGTCGTAGCGTTCCCGCAAGGCCCGGCACAGCGACAGGGTCAGGGCGGTCTTGCCCGATCCGACGGGACCGCCGATGCCGACTCTCAAGGGTGCACGCGCGTGGGTCATGCGCTAGGACCGGAACAAGCGCGAATATTGGGTTTCATGCCGTGCGCTCCCGATCGCCAAGGCCGGGGCGAAATTCGACAAGTTCGTCAGAACCTCGGCGTCGTCCGCCGTGATGTCGTCAAGGATCCGCGCAATCTGCGCGCCCGCGGCGAACAACACACGCTGCCCGGCCGATTGGCCCATCGGCAGCGTCTTGATCGCGACCAGCACCTGATTCTCCGCCCAGGACCAGAGATATCCGCGCACGGCGTCGACGACCCCGATCTCCCAGGTCACTGCGGCCGCTGCCCACACGCAGGCCAGACTCGGCTCCTGCAGGCGGGCGAGCGGCCCCAGCAGGGCGGCGGACCCATCAGGCAGTTGCAGCAGCAGCCTGCGCAGCGAGTAGCCCATCTGCACCGTCGCCGCACGCAATTCCGCCGTCTCGCGACTGGCCAGGAACTCTTCGTCGCGCGCCGCGACCGACTCGAGGTCGCCCTCGCTCCAGGCGCGATGCAGGGCGCGCAAGTACGGAACTTCGAACGATGCCATGCAATGCCTCAGCACGGCCTCGATCCACGTAGCCACGGATGCCTCATCGCGCACGCTGCGCGCCTCGATGGCCGACTCCAAGCCTTGCGAATGGCTGTACCCTCCAACCGGCAAAGCCTGGCTGGCGAGCTGCAGGAGACGCATGCCGGCGAGCGGATTCATGGACCCGCACCGCCGTGACCCGCACCGCCGTGACCGCCATCGCTTGGCCGCAGCTCGTCGGGCCGCCCCGGCGCCGCGCGCACGAACTCGTGAATCTTCGGTTTGGCCAGCGGCTTTTCGCTGCCGTGGGCATGCGTGTGCCCATAAGCGCCGCCCTCGGGTTCGAACGGGCCGACCAAGGGCGTGACCTCGAGACCCAGTCCGCGTACGAGTCCCTCGAGGACGTGGTCGGCCAGAAAGCGCACCCGGCCCGGCATGACCTGCAAGGCGACGTGACGATTGCCGAGGTGGTATGCCGCCTTGGCGATCAACACCGGGTCGTCGCTGCGCGCTTCGAGCAGTGGTTCGTCAGCGGCGATGATCTGGACATCGCGACCATCCTCGAGCCGCACGATTTCGCCGGCGCGGAGCACCCCGCCGCGCGCGACGACCAAGGCCGCCCGCTCGCCGTTCTCGAGGGTCAGCAGCAGACGGCTCTTGCAGCGTGCATCGAAATCAAGGCGCACTCTAAGATCGGACGGCATCAGCGGCATAGGAGCAGACCCTCGGAAGATGCTATTCAAAACAAAAAATAGCGTTGCGTCATCGGCAGGCTGGCCGCCGGCTCGCAGACGAGCAGCTCGCCGTCGGCCCGTACCTCGTAGGTTTCCGGGTCGACCTCGATCCGCGGCAGGGCATCGTTGTGAATCATGTTGGTCTTGCGCACGTGCCGGGTTGCGCGCACGGGGGCAAGTCGCTTGGCCAATCCGAGCGCTTGGAACGCCGGGTCTTCGAGTGCCGCCGCCGAGACGAAAGTCAGGGACTTCTCCAGCGCCCGACCATGCGCGCCGAACATAGGCCGGTAATGCACGGGCTGAGGGGTGGGTATCGATGCGTTCGGATCGCCCATCGGCGCCATCGCGATCATGCCGCTCTTGAGCACGAGACTCGGCTTGACACCGAAGAACGCCGGATTCCACAGCACGAGGTCCGCCAGCTTGCCGACCTCGATGGACCCCACCAGATGCGAGATGCCGTGGGTGATGGCCGGATTGATCGTGTACTTGGCGACGTAGCGCTTGACTCGCGCATTGTCACGCCGCGCATCGTCGCCCGTCAGGGCCCCGCGCTGCTCGCGCATCTTGTGGGCGGTCTGCCAGGTGCGAATGATGACTTCCCCGACCCGGCCCATGGCCTGCGAGTCGGAGGACATCATCGAGAAGGCGCCGATGTCGTGCAGGATGTCCTCGGCCGCAATGGTCTCGCGTCGGATCCGCGACTCGGCGAAGGCGATGTCCTCGGCGATTGCCGGATCCAGATGATGGCAGACCATCAACATGTCCAAATGTTCGTCGATCGTGTTGACGGTGTAGGGCATCGTCGGATTGGTGGAACTCGGCAGCACGTTTGCGAGCGAAGCCGCCTTGATGATGTCGGGCGCATGACCGCCGCCCGCGCCCTCGGTGTGGAAGGTATGGATCGTCCGGCCGTCGATCGCGGCCAGCGTCGACTCGAGAAATCCGGACTCGTTGAGCGTGTCCGTGTGGATGGCGACCTGGACGTCGAATTCATCGGCGACCCGCAGACAGTTGTCGATTGCGGCGGGCGTGCTGCCCCAGTCTTCGTGCAGCTTGAGGCCGATCGCACCGGCGCGAATCTGCTCCCGCGCGGGTTCCGGCAGGCTGACGTTGCCTTTGCCGAGAAAGCCGAGGTTCATGGCGAAGCCTTCGGCGGCGAGCAGCATGCTGTGGATGTGCCAGGCGCCCGGCGTACAGGTCGTGGCGCTCGTCCCCGCCGCGGGTCCCGTGCCGCCGCCGATCATGGTCGTGACGCCCGAGACCAGCGCCTCTTCGATTTGTTGCGGACAGATGAAATGGATGTGCGAGTCGACGCCGCCCGCGGTCAGGATCTTCCCTTCGCCGGCGATGATCTCCGTGGCGGCGCCGATCGGAATCGTCACCCCCGGCTGGATGTCCGGGTTGCCGGCCTTGCCGATCGCCCAGATATGGCCGTCACGCAACCCCACGTCGGCTTTCACGATACCCCAATGATCGATGATAAGGGCATTCGTGATGACGGTGTCGGCGACGCTGCCGCGCGTGCCCTGGCCCTGACCCATGCCGTCGCGGATCACTTTGCCGCCGCCGAATTTAACCTCTTCGCCGTAGATCGTGTAGTCCTTTTCCACCTCGACGACCAGGGCCGTATCGGCGAGGCGCACGCGATCCCCGGTCGTCGGGCCGAACATCTCCGCATAGGCGGCCCGCGAGATTTTCACCGCCATGCTTATAGATCTCCCATGATCTTGCCCTGGAAGCCGAAGACGCGCCGCAGACCGCCGAACTCCACGAGTTGCACGGTCCGCGATTGTCCGGGCTCGAAACGAACGGCCGTGCCGGCGGGAATGTCCAGTCGGAAACCCCGGGTCGGTTCGCGATCGAAGCGCAGACCCGGGTTGGTTTCGAAGAAGTGATAATGCGAACCGACTTGGATCGGCCGGTCGCCAGCGTTTTCGACGGCCACGCTGAGCGTGCGCCTGCCGGTATTCAGTTCGATTTCCCCTTCGGGTGTAAGGACTTCTCCGGGAATCACGGGCGGCCTCCTCAAACGATCGGATGATGGACGGTGACGAGTTTCGTGCCGTCTGGAAAGCTCGCCTCGACCTGAATCTCGGGAATCATCTCCGCCACCCCGTCCAGCACTTCGGATCGGGAAATGATCTTGGTGCCGTAACTCATCAATTCGGCGACGGTTCTGCCGTCGCGGGCGCCTTCGAGTATTGCCGCGGTGATCAAAGCCACGGCCTCCGGGTAATTGAGCTTCAAGCCCCGCGCAAGCCGCCGTTCTGCGACCAGGGAGGCGGTGAAGATCAGCAGCTTGTCCTTCTCGCGTGGCGTCAGTTCCATGTCACATCGCTCATCGGTTTGAATCAGGTGGCCCAGAGCCGCGGCGCGCGCGCGGGTAGTCCGAGCAGGGCCGGTCGCACCAGACTCCACAAATCGCGAAACCAGTGAAAGGCCTGTTCCGAGGAGTCGCCGAGGTAACGCGCCACGAACAAGCGGGGCAACGCGGTGATCCCGCGTTCGCCATCGGCGCGATCCGCCGAGCAGCTGCGACCGGCGGCGATCAGGGCCGGTGGCGGATCCAGTCCGGCCGCCAGAAACGTGGCGCTGACCGAACGACCGGCCAATCCGACGGGCGATTGTTGGAAACCCCCGTCGGCGGCCAGACTTGCGGACTCATTCCAAATCAGGCGCACAGGGTCAGCGATCCGCGTCCGCAATCGGACGCCGCCCTTGCGCCAGCGTTCGCCGGCGGCGGCCCGCCCGAAGCACAGAATCTCCCAACCGAGAAATTTCGCTCCGGACCCGAGCCGCACGTCGAGCATCGAAGCAATGCGTGCACCGTCGAAAATAATGGTCTCGCGTGGCAGCCATTCCAGCACGCCGTCCGCTTCGACGTGAAAGCGCAGCTGTTGCTCCGCGCGGCCACCCTCCGAACGATACCATTTCGTGGCGCCCGGCGTCGTCAACAGCGCGCGTGCTCCGCTTGCGACCGTGGTATCGATGACGAGTCGGTCGCCGGCGGCGATTCCACCCGGTGGGTGCAGCACGGCGACGTGACACACCGCGGGTCCTTCCGGGTACAAAGCTTTCTGTACCTGCAGCGGACCCTCGTGCTCGTTGTGCGCCAAAACGGCGCGTCCGTCGCGACGCTCCACCCTCAAGTCCAAGCGGGCGCGCCATCCGGCGGGGGCATGGCTGTCGAGGGCAATGGGGGTCGGCTTGTCGGCGGGCATCGGCGAAATCCTACCCGTTTGAGCGTCGCTTGGCGACGGTCGCTTGCCTCATCTACGTCGTTTGGCGCAGCATGACCTCATGGACAAACTATTCATATCCGCCGACTCCCTTCTGCGCGATTCGATGGAGCTCGCGCGTCGGATCATTGCCAGCGGCTTTCGCCCCACCTTCCTCGTGGCGATGTGGCGCGGCGGATCGCCGATCGGCATCGCCGTGCAGGAAGTCCTCGAGTACCACTCGATCCACGCCGATCACATCGCGATACGCACCTCGTCCTATCTCGGCATCGATCAACAGGACAAGAAAGTGCGCGTCCATGCGATCGATTACCTGGTCTCGCGCCTGTCCGCCGACGATGAATTGCTGCTCGTCGACGATGTTTGGGACTCCGGCCGTAGCCTGGATGCCGTGCTCGCGGAGCTGACGCGTCGTTGCCGACGCAATCTTCCCGAGCGGATCCGGATCGCCACCGTCTATTACAAACCCTCGCGCAACCGCAGCGCTCTCGTCCCGGATTACATCGTGCACGAAACCGATCGGTGGTTGGTCTTTCCGCATGAAATCGTCGGACTGACACGCGAGGAGATCTTGGCGAACAAGCCCGTTTCGGCGAACTTTTTCGATGACGCCTGATTCGATGACGTCTGATTCGATGACGTCTGATTCGATGACCATGGGCTGAGTCCGCCGCGGGCGAACTCTTCAGCCATGATCGATGACGCTCGTAAGGGCTGGCAAGACGCCCGCCTGTCGGCGCAGGAACTCGCGCAAGGCGGGCACCGCCCGCTCGAGCAGGTCGGGATCCGCAAAACCCGACTCGAAGAGATTCAAGTCCCCGCGCGGCACGTTGAGTTCCACGCGGCAGCAAGGCCATGCACCGTCGCCCCGGGCCTCGCCGGCGAGGGCGACTGCGGCGAGAAAACCCAGCGGCGCGTCGTAATGGCCTTGCGCCGGCGCTGACTCTTCGGCGGAGCCGACGAGCACTTGCGCCGCGCCGGGCGGAGCCAGGTTCAGCGTCGCACGCATCGGACCGCAGCGCCCCGGCCCAACGTCGAAGCCCGCGGCCAGCAGCCATTCCCGCAGCAACCCAGCCCGCAAACCATCGGTCTCGGGCGGCTGCACGGGACAACGGGCCAGGCGCTCGTGCATGGCCAGAAACTCGGTTTCGGCGCGCGAGGAGACTCGCTCGGCGAGGCGGTAGGAGGCGATCAAGCCGATCTCGTGCAGCGCCGCGCTGCGCTCGAACGGGATCTCGCTGTGCAAGCGCAATTCGATGTTGGCGATGATCGCGCGCGGATCCAAGCCGCGCACGGCGAGAATGAACGGAAACGCATAGCGCTCGAAGTACGCGTCGTTGAGCCTGCGCAGGACGGCATATTCCGCGTCGCTGCAGGCCGCGAGTCCAGCGCGGCGCTGTTCGCTCGCCGAGGCCGCCGTCATCTCAGCATGCTGCTGCGGACGGACCCCGAGCCGCGGATGTGCGAGGATCAGCTCTTTTTGCTCGGCGATCGGCGCCTCGTAGACCACCGCGCGCAAGGCATCGAGCAGCTGCAATCGAGACCGGAACGGAGCGCCCGCATGCGCGCGTTCGGCCACCCAGGCCGTATGCTCGAAGATCCCCTCCAGCGCCACGACGAACTCCGGTCGGGGCAGGCTATTCAGGCGTTCGAGCGCGATCATCAGGACGCGCTCCACGGATGACGATCGATCCAGTGGCGCGCGATGTCGATTCGACGGCAAATCCAGACCCGCTCGTGGCCGAGGACGTGCTCGATGAAGCGCTCGAGCGCGGCGAGGCGCCCTGGCCGACCCACGAGGCGGCAGTGCAGGCCGATCGAGAGCATCTTCGGCGCGTTCAATCCGGCCGGGTCACCCTCGCGGTAGAGGACATCGAACGCGTCGCGCAGATAATCGAAAAATTGTGTACCGGAGTTGAAACCTTGCGCGGTCGCGAAACGCATGTCGTTGGTATCCAGCGCGTAGGGCACGACCAGGTGGGTGTGCAATGCGCCGTCGCGATCGGCAACGCGGGTCCAATAGGGCAAGTCGTCGGCATAGGAATCCGAGTCATAGAGGAAGCCACCCTGCTCCACGAGCAAGCGCCGTGTCTGCGGGCTGTCTCTTCCGGTGTACCAGCCGAGAGGCGCCGAACCGAACACTTCCCGCAAGATTGCCGTCGCTTCGGTTATGTGCGCGCGCTCGGTCGCCTCGTCGACCAACTGGTAGCTCTGCCAGCGCAGGCCGTGACTGGCGATCTCGTGGCCAAGTTCCAGGAAGGCGGCAGCCGCTTCCGGGTGCCGCCGTGCGGCGGCGGCGACCGCAAAGATGGTCAGCGGCAGACGCAGGCGCTCGAACAGCCGCAGCACCCGCCAGAGTCCGGCGCGGGAGCCATACTCGTACAGGGACTCCATGCTCATATGGCGCATCGAAAACGCTTGCGCACCAATGATCTCCGAGAGGAAAACCTCGGAGGCAGGATCCCCATCGAGTACGCAATTCTCGGCACCCTCCTCGTAGTTCAAGACGAACTGGACGGCGATTCGCGCGCCGGACGGCCAGTCGGCGTGTGGCGGCCGACGCCCGTAACCGACAAGATCGCGCGGGTAGGCGGGATCCCGCATCACGGTGCAGCACCGCTGAAGGCAGCGGTGCCGCTCGCGGCGGCACCAATCTGGGGGGTACCGCTCGCCGCCGCCCAGCGCGAGAGTTCCGCGCGTTCCTCTTCGGTCATGCCCGTGAGATTACCGAGAGGCATCGAATGCGTGTCCAACTGTTGCACGACCTCGGCCGCCTGGGTTTGAACCTGGCTCAGGGTCTCGAATACGAGGCCGTTCGGCGGCGCGTTGAACCCCGTTTGCGAGGGCACGCGCGCATGACAGGGTGCGCAGCGGTGCGTCACGATCGCCTGCACCCGATCGAGATCGGCAGGCGCGGCGGCCAGCTGGGCTTTGGCCCCGGCGGCCGGTGCCGGCGCGAGCGTGACGACGACGACGGCCAGGGTCCCCAGACCGAGCAGGGCTGGCAGCGCCGCAGCGAAGGGACCTCGCTCGAGCGGCTTGTGCCGAGCGACGAACCAGGCACGAATACAGGCGCCCGCGAAACTCATCGCGATCAATACCAGCCAGTTGTAGCGTGCGCCGTAGGTCATGGCGTAATGGTTGCTGAGCATGACGAACAGCACCGGCAGGGTGAAATACGTGTTGTGCACCGAGCGCTGCTTGCCGCGCAGGCCCGCCGACGGGTCCGGCGCCCGGTTTTCGCGCTTGGCCTGGACCATTTCCCGCTGCCCCGGAATGATCACGAACAAGACGTTCGCAACCATGATCGTGCCGAGAGACGCACCGAACAGCATGTAGGCACCCCGGCCGCTGAACCAATGGCACAGCGCCCAAGCAAGCGCCGAGCACAGCGCGGCGAGGACAATGGCGAAAGCGACCCCGCGGCGTCCCAGCGGTGAGCGACACAGGCCGTCGTAGATCAGCCAGCTGCCCACGATGGTGGCAAGGCCGAGCCCGATCGCCATCGACTTCGTGAGATCGGCCACGGCCGGATCGATCAAATAGGCCTCGGCCCGCCAGAAATACAGGAGGCAGAGAAGAAAAAATCCGGACAGCCAGGTCGTGTACGCTTCCCAATAGAACCAATGCAATGTAGGCGGCAAGACCGCGGGCGCAACCCGATATTTTTGCGAGCGGTAAAAACCGCCGCCATGCACGGCCCAGAGTTCGCCGCCGATGCCGGCGTCGGCGTGAGCGGCATCGATGGGCGGCTGCAAATGGTTGTCCAGCCAGACGAAGTAGAACGATGCGCCGATCCAGGCTATGCCGGCGACCAAATGCAACCAACGAACGAGGAGCGCAAGCCAGTCGAGGAGGTAGGGAAGGAGCGAACCGGCGAGCGACACGCGCCACTATCCTCCGCGGTAAACCGAGTAACTCCACGGCGAGATCAGCAGCGGCACGTGGTAATGCGCGAGTGGATCCGCAATACCGATGTGGATCACGGCCTCCTCGAGGAAAGCCGGTTGTGCCAACTGCAGGCCGCGGGCCCGAAAATAGCCGCCGATCTGGAACGTGAGGGAGTAGCGGCCCGCGTGGAAATCGTCGCCGATCAGCAGCGGCGCAGGGCAGCGACCGTCTCGTCCGGTCTCGGTACGCGTGAGCAATTTTGGTGCAGACCCAGAGCAATCATGAACTTCGATAGGCACATGGGCCGCGGGCAGCCCGGCACTGGTATCGAGCACGTGAGTCGTCAACTGGCCCATCCCTCTGGATCCTATAGAAACGGACCTAAGTCGTATAGAGTGCGTCTTGGATCCGACCGCAGGAAACCTAAGCTCATGCTGGAGTACATTCGAGGGCTTCCCAAGGCGGAATTGCATCTGCATATCGAGGGAACGCTCGAGCCCGAGCTCGCACTGCGCTTAGCGGAGAAGCACGGCGTCAAACTGCCGTTCGCCACGATCGAGGACGCCCGCGAAGCCTACGAATTCGCCGATTTACAGGCGTTTCTGGATATTTACTATGCGGGCGCCGCTGTGCTGCGCGACGCGGAGGATTTCTACCTTCTCACCCGCGACTATTTGCGCAAAGCCCAGGCGCAGGGGATCGTCCACGTCGAGATCTTCTTCGATCCGCAGACCCACACCAGCCGCGGCGTGGGGATCGAGGTTGCCATCGCCGGCATTCGGCAGGCGCTCGACGAGGCGCAGCGTACCGTGGGCACGAGTTCCGGCCTGATCCTGTGCTTCCTGCGACATTTGAGCGCGGCGGACGCCATGCACACGCTCGAAGAAGCGCTCCCCTACAAGCACCTGCTCACGGCTGTCGGTCTGGACTCCAGTGAGTCGGGCCACCCTCCGGAGAAATTCGCCGCCGTGTTCGCCCGAGCGCACAGCGAAGGCCTCAAGGCCGTGGCGCATGCGGGAGAAGAAGGGCCCCCGAGTTACATCGAAGCGGCAATCGATATCCTGCGCGTGCAGCGCATCGACCATGGCGTGCGCTGCGAGGAGGATCCGGTGCTGGTCGAGCGCTTGGTGCGCGAGCGAATGCCGCTCACCGTATGCCCCCTCTCGAACATCAAATTGAAGGTCTTCGCGCGGATTGAGGACCACAATCTGCGGCGACTGCTGAAACGCGGGCTCTGCGTCACGGTCAACTCGGACGACCCCGCGTATTTCGGCGGCTATCTGCTCGAAAATTTTCTGGCCATCCAACGCGGACTTGAGTTGTCCCGTGCAGAACTGCGCACGCTCGCGCAAAATTCCTTCGAGGCGGCCTTCCTACCGCGCGAAACCAAGGACCATTGGTTGCGCAAGATCGCGGCCTACGACGCGGCAAGCACCCTCCTCTGAGACGTCGCTGATGCGACGCTCAGGGCATGCGCCGATTTTCACTTGGGCGCCTCAATCCCGGATTCGTGTCGGAATCGGCGGATGGACCTTCGAGCCGTGGCGAGGCACGTTCTATCCGCGGGGAACCGCCAAGAGCCGTGAACTCGAATACGCCAGCCGACAACTAACGTCGATCGAGGTCAATGGCACGTTTTATCGCCTGCAATTTCCGGCGACGTTCCGCAAATGGCGCGACGCAACTCCCGATGGTTTCGTATTCGCGATCAAGGCGCCGCGTTTCATTGTTCAGCGCAAAGATCTCGCGAGTGCGGGCAAGGCCGTGGAGAGTTTCATCGCGAGCGGCATCACGGAACTGGGCCCGAAGCTCGGTCCGATCCTCTGGCAGTTATCCCCCACGAAACGCTTCCACGCCGCCGAACTCGAGGCCTTTTTCGCGCTGCTGCCAGCTTCGGCCGGGCGGATTACCCTGCGGCATGCTCTGGAAGTACGCAACCCAACATTCATGAGCACAGACCTTTTAAGTCTCGCGCGCGATCACGGCATCGCACTCGTGACGGTTGATGATACGAGCTATCCGGCCTGCGCCGATGTGACGGGTGCGTTCGTCTATGCGCGACTGCGACGATGCTCCGCCTCGATCAAGACCGGCTACTCTCTCGTGGCACTGAAACGGTGGGCGAGCCGCGTCGAACTTTGGGCCCGCGGCAGGGAGCCGCGCGACTTACCGCGAATCGATTCAAACTTCGGCGCGTCGGCTTCGCCACGAGACGTCTTCGTCTATTTCATCAATGGGGCCAAAGAGCGCGCGCCCGCTGCCGCGCGCAAGTTGCTGTCGCTGGTCGAAGGATCCAGCTGATCCAAATATCCCGCGCCGTTGGGAATGCGGTCCTCCGATGCAAACTGCGGACGGAGCGTAGCTAGGCCACCGCGTCCTGCGTCTCGAGCTCCTCCCACTCGAGGGATCCCAGATACCGGTGTGTCACGATCCCGCGCTCGGACAGGGCAAATAGATGCAACCAGCGGTGATCCACCATGTCCCGTACCGTGGGGTGCCTCGCGATCACGGCGTTGATCGCACCGACGGGGGCCTCGATGATCATGTTGAGCCGCAGCGGTTCATGGACGAACTGGCGTCCATCGTGCACCGACTGCAGGGGCAGTCCGACCTTCAAATCGCCCGCATTCCCCTCCAGCACACCGATCGTGCCGGTGACGTTATGGAGCACTTTGTTGCCGGCGCCGAAAGCGCGATTGTTCACGGTAGAACCGTAATATTGCAGATTGATCCAGCTCGCGACGATCATCGGCGCGGTCATGATCAGCTCGAGAATCGAAAAATCTTCGTCGTTACGACAAGCATAATCGTGCAAGAAAACTCGGCCGCCGAGATCGATTCCGCGGGTGCGGGAGCGCGGGGCGGCGATGAACGCCGCATTACCGGCGAGACCCCACTCGGGGCGCACCTGCGACCAGTCGCGGCTGCGGGCGAGCACGCGTGCTTCCGTTTTAGGGCCTTCGGGGATCCCGAGCAGCGTAGCGCGCTCGAGTCGGGCCAGCGAGGAGGCGCGCGACAGACGCCCGCGTACTCGCCGGATTTCCTCGAGATGCGTGGCGGGCGCATCGTCCACATCGAAAATCTCGATGTCGTCGGTCGTCGTGTCATGCAGGCAACCCAGGAACCAGGTGTCCTCGGGAATATCGATGCCGCGCGCACGCAGGCCGGACCGCACGTCCGGGAGGTTCAAGATTGTCGCCGCGACTCGCGCATTCGCCTCGCCCGTATGGCCACCGCAGGCGCCGCAGTCGAGACCCGATGCATGCGGATTATTGGCCGTAGTGCTGCCGTGTCCGACGAGGAGTACCAGTCGCGCGAATTGATCGATCAATGACATGCCGCGCAGCACGGCCTCGGCTTGCACCAGCCGCTGCTTTTCGTCGAAACCTGTCTCGCGGTCTCCGACCAGGCGCGGCTCGACCCGCGGGCCTACGCGACCGAGCACCGCCGCATCGAGTCCGTCGGTGTTCGGATCCTTGACCGGCCGGGTGAGACCGAGGCTGTCGCTCAGAATCTTCGCCGCATACAGCAAGCCCGCCGTCTCGACGTAGATGAACGAGGAGACCGCGGCGAGCTTGAAGGACTTCCAGGCCTTGGCCGCGCGACGACGTAGCTGGCGCAGAGCGAGGATTTTCGCCTCCTGCGCGACGGGTGCATTTTTCACCGCCTCACAGACGACGAAGCGCGGCCTCAGCAGCACGGGACACTGGGCGCCGCCTTGGACGTCACCGATCTTCACGTACTCGATCGGATAGCCGAAGAAACCCGCGAAACCCAGGGTCTCGGCATCCGTGAAGACGGACTCGAACGCGCGTCGGTAAACCTCGGAGCGCGTATCGATGCAGAAGGCGGCCTGAACTTGCTTGCGCCGGCCGGCCGACTTATGGCGGATTTCCAGCGTGTTTTGTCCGATCTGCGCCAGCAATCGACGCTGGTAGGCGCCCTCGTAGGCTTCCTGTAGCAGCAGGTCGATCGCGATGTCGGGATCATGGCCGAGCTGCTCGTCTTGCGGCGGTATGGCGGCGGCCAGCATGGCCCGGCTCCAGGCCTCGCGAAACTCCTGGTTGTCGCGATGCTCGAGAAACAGCGTGTAGCCCCAGACCACACGGATCGCGAGCAACTGCACGAGCGTATCGTCCTCCCGACCGTAGAGCTCGCTGTTCCATACCAGGTAGCGTGCATAGGCAGCCCATCCCCCTATATCGGACAAGGCTTGTTGCAGGTAGTCCGCAATCGCGCGCTCAGGGACCCCTTGTTCGCGGACAACCGCATCGATCGCCGCGACCGGATCCTCGGGCAGCTCCGCCACCGCGGCTCGAAAACCGGGGATACCCATCATCTCGGGATTTCGGTCGTGGCGCATCGAGGCGCGCCACGCGGCATAAGGACGCAGGTCCTTGGATGGCAGGCGCCAGACCGACTGCCCCTCGTCGAAATAAGCCGCGCACCACTTGGAGATTTCGTCCACCATGAAACTCGTGCGCGAGGCCTGGCGGTCGCCGGAGGCGAGCGTGTCCAGCACCTCGGCGACGGTGGTGACGACGGCGCTGTCACCGGTACGGATCGGCACGTCACGTTCCAGCGCTGCCCTGAGCGCGGCGACCGATTCCGGCACCTGCCAGTCGGCGGGCGCTGCGCCGAGCGCGGTCGCAAGATCGCGATCCTCGATCTGGCCGGCGGCCAGCGCGTCGCGGTAGAAACTGCGCGGCATCAGCATGTCGATGCGCGCAACGCGCCGCATCGTCGTGCAGGTGGCATGAAACGAGCGATCAGTGAACCCGAGGAAGGGATTGACGGCGACGAAATGCTTCAGGGGCCACAGCGGCGCGATCCGTCCGCAGGCCGCGGCGATCGCCGCGAGAAGCTCAGCGCGCTCATCGATCGCTACCGGCGCGAGTGCCGCGTTCATCGGCCGGCTCCGCTGCCCGCACGTTGTGGCGGACTGGGCCAGACGCGCAACAGCCATCGGTTCGCAATCGTGTTGACGTACAAGCCGTTCGACAGATGCGCATAGAGCGCGGACCACCGGGCTCCCGAACTGCGTCCCGGCAACAAGCCCTGGAACAGGGTGACCACGCCGAACCCCAGGATGATCGCGACGACGATCCCCAGATCCAGCGGCCCGCGAAGAGCCTGGGTCGGCGCCACGGAATCGCCGAGCAAGATCTCCACGAGCAATTGCAGACTGAAATACACGACGGTCACGATGACGGCAAGCCCGGCCGTGCGCAGGACGACGTAGACGCTCGGGTTCTCGTCGATGCCGTTGGCGATGAGCAGGATCATGGCGAGCACGAGGACCGCGCCCAGGGTGAAAGCACCGGGTTTGGCCATGAGCGTTGCTCCGAAGAAGGAGCCGATCACGATTGTCACGCCCAGGACCGCAATGATGGAAATCACGAGGCGCGCCGGATGCGGCTTGCCGCCCGGACTCGGCGTCCACGAGGCCCGCGCGATGTCGATGACGCTGCCGGACGAGAGGAAGGCGTGTGCCTTGTAGAGCGAATGCGCCAATATGTGCAGGAGTGCCGTGGAAAAGGCGCCCAAGCCGCACTCGAGCATCATGAAACCCATCATTGCGGTCCTG
>Ga0116226_10000876_pt1 | contig 26315 bp, 21 predicted proteins | sample S1TSphfallax_FD_89692 | JGI IMG/M metagenome (GOLD analysis project Ga0116226, IMG submission 89692) | Host-associated microbial communities from peat moss isolated from Minnesota, USA - S1T2_Fa - Sphagnum fallax MG | ecosystem: Host-associated > Plants > Peat moss > Unclassified | place: USA... | reverse complement strand
TGGTGGCCCGCAGGTTCTGCAGGAATACCAACATGACCACGAACACCAGCGCGATCGCCTCGACCAGCGTGACCACGACATCGTGGATCGATGCGGTGATGAACGGCGTGCTGTCGTAGGGTACGTCCCAGGTAACTCCCGCTGGCAGGTCCTTGGCAAGCACTTCCATCTTGGCCTTGACGGCTTTCGCTACCGCCAACGCGTTCGCACTGGGCAGCAGATACAGGCCCATGCCGCCGGCGGCATGACCGTTATAGTAAGCGGCCGAACCGGAGGTCTGGGCGCCGAACGTGATTCGGGCCACATCGCTCAAATGGACCACGGTGCCATTGCTGTTCGTCAGCAGGATGATGTCGTTGAACTGTTGCAGCGACGAAAACAGGCTGTCACCCGACACGGTCGCGGTGAATGTCTGGCCCTTGACGGCCGGGTCCGCGCCCAGCGAACCGGTCGCGAACTGCGCGTTCTGCGCGATGATTGCATTGAGCGCCTGGCTGGACGAGAGTCCGTAACCCTGCAACTTGTCCGGATTCAGCCAAATCCGCACGGCGTATTCAGAGCCGAGCAGAAAGGTGTTGCCGACGCCGTTGACCCGGGCGATCACGGGCTGGATTTGCGACGCAAGGATATCGCTGAGGCGCGCCGACGTGATCGACGGATCGTTCGATTGCAGGCTCAAGAACAGCAGCAGATCAGGGCTGGCTTTGGCGACCACCACACCCTGCTGCGTGACCTCGCTCGGCAACAGGGGCTGTGCCAGGGAGACCTTGTTCTGCACCTGCACTTCGGCGATGTCGGCGTTGGTGCCGGTCGCGAAGCTCAAGGTGATCGTGGCGGTGCCGTTGCCGTTGGACGTCGAGCTGAAATAGATCAGGTTATCGATGCCCGTGAGCTGCTGCTCGATCACCTGGGTGACCGTCGACTCCATGGTGGCGGCGTTGGCACCGGGATACGTTGCGGTGACAGTCACCTCCGGTGGTGCGATATCGGGATAGGAATCGATGCCCATGCTCATCATCGAGATGACGCCGATCAGGCAGATCAGGATGGAAACCACCCAGGCGAAGATCGGGCGATCGATGAAGAAATTGGGCACGAGTGGGCGTCGCTACGGTTTCGTCGCGTCGGGCGCTGTTGGCTGCCACGGAATGACCCTGACCAGCGCGCCCACCGTTGCGCGTTGCAATCCCGACACGACGACCTGATCTCCGGCCGCCAGGCCGCCGGTGACGATCCAGTCGTTGCCGTAGCCGTTGTCGGCGCTCACATCCTTGCGCAGCACCTTGCCCCCCGCGCCGACCACCAGCAGAAAAGCACCGACCGTGTCGCGCTGCAGCGCAATTTGGGGAATCAGGAATACGCCGCTTTGGCGGCCAAAATCGACGCTCAGGGTCACGTACAGACCCGGCAACAGCGCGTGCTGCGAATTCGGCACCAGCGCGCGCAGATTCACTGCGCCGGTGGTGGCATTCACGGCGCTATCGGAAAAATCCAGTGTGCCCAACTGGGGGTAGACACTGTCATCGGGCAGGACGACCTGCACGGTGGTTTGGTTCTGCTGCGCAAGCACAACTCCACGGCCCGCGGCTTGCGCTTGACGGAGTGCCACGAGGTCAGCGCCGCTGACGGTGAAATTCACGTAGACCGAATCGATCTGATCGACCGTGGCCAGCAGGGTACCACCGGTGCCGGCATCGCTGGTGCCGGAGCCTACGAGCGCGCCGCGCGTGACTTGTTGCTGGCGGGCGATCCCGTCGATCGGCGAGCGGACCTTGGTATAGCCTAGGTTGATGCGCGCGCCCGCCGCCGCGGCCGAGTCCGCCTGCACCTTCGCCGCAGCGCTTCGCATCGTCGCATCCGCGTCATCGACGGTTTGCTGCGACACCGAGCCCAACGGGAGTAATTGGTTGTCGCGTTCGGCTGTCAACCGATCATAGGCGTAGGTTGCCTGATCCTGCGCCAGTGTCGCCAGATCGTTGTTGAGCACCGTTTGGTAGTAGGCCGGATCGATGTCAAACAAGACCTGGCCCTGTTTGACGGCGCTGCCTTCCGCATAGTCGCGCTTGACCAATACACCGGAGACCCGCGCGGTGACGTTGGCGCTGAAGTGCGGCGCTAGCCGGCCCACGAGGTTCCTCGTCAAGGGCACCACGGCCGTTTCAGCGGTAACCACCTCCACCACCGGCGGCGCGGGCGGCGGGCTCTTTTTCGCGCAGCCGCCCAAACAGATCAGGTACAGCAGCAGCCCGAGCAGTACCGATGACGGCCTGTTCAAGGGTTACGGGCGTCCTTGCCGCCGTCCCCCTGCCAGCCACCGCCGAGATTTTCGATCAGTGTCACCGTGCTCGCGGTCAGCGAGGCTTGTGTATCTTTGAGGTTCTGCGTGGCCTGCAAGAGAATCAGCCGCTGCGTGAGCACAGTTTGCTCACTGACCGTACCCACCGTGTACTGCGCATTCTGACTGTCGAACAATGCCTGATTGCGCCGCAAGATCCCGGCATACGACTGTGCCTCTTCCTTGAGGTGATTGCACGACGACAAGGAGTCCTCGACACTCTGGAACGCCGACAATACTGTTTGCCGGTAGTTGGCCACGTCCGAGTCATAGGTTGCGCGCGCTTCGCGCACGGCGGCGCTGCGCGCGCCGCCGTCGAAGAGCGTCGCTGCCAGGCTCGGACCGACGCTCCAAAAGCGGTTTGGCAGGGAAAACAGGTTGGCCAGGGCGTTATGCTGAAACCCGCCTTCCGCCGACAGCTCGAGTGTCGGGAAGAACGCCGCCTCTTCCTCGCCGATTTTGGCGTTCGCCGCGGCCGCCGTGCGCTCCGCATCGACGACATCGTAGCGCCGCTCGAGCAACTCGGACGGCAGCAGAGGCGGCACCGCCAACGCGGCAAACGCATAGTCGCTGCGCGGCGCGATCGTCAAGCTGGCGGGCGGCACCCCGGTCAGCACCGCGATGGCGTGTTCATCCTTCTCGCGGGCGGTCTGCGTGGTTTGCAGATCGGCGACGACGAGGTCGAGCGTATCCTCCGCCGTCAACAGATCATCGTTCGACGACGTGCCCAGCTTCACGCCTGCTTGGGTCATCGCCAGAAGACGCGTGTCGATCTCGATCTGCTGTTTGAAGGAGTCGGTATCGACATCAGCCTGGCGCAATTGGAAGTAATCGGTGACGACTGTGGCGGCGATCGACAGGCGCTCGCCCGCAAGCTCGGCATCGCTGGCCTGCGCGCTCGCTTTGCTCGACTCGATTTCGCGGCGGATCTGGCCCCACAGATCGGGCTCCCAGCTTGCCTTCACATTCGTGCTGATGACGGTCTGGGTGCCGGAGCCCGTTCCTGCGGTGACCGTCTCGGCACGTGAACCCGAGAAGCCCGCGGTGACGGTGGGATAGAGGCTCGCCACGCTGGCCGCCACCGTGGCTTGTGCGAGCCGGTAGTTGGCTTGCGCCGCCACAATCGATTGGTTGGCGATGAGTGCCGCGGCGACCAACCGGGCGAGCTCATCATCATCATAGGCGAGCCACCAAGTGCTCGATATCGCGCCCTGGAGGTCGGCATGCGCGCGCCGCCATTCGATTCCTTCCTTGAAGGTCTCCGGTACTTGCACCGACGGGCGCCGGTAGTCGGGGCCGACCGCGCAGGCGCAGAGATACACTACGGCAAGCGCCGCGCATACCGCAAGGGTCGGAGGTGGGAACGCCGGGAGAGCCATTCTTTGCAGCTTAGCCGCGAGTTCCCCCTTTCCACTGTCTGTTACCGCACAGAGTGAGACGTGGTGGAGGTCCGCACGTCCCGATGTCGACGCAACCGATTGATTCCTGCGCTACGATGCTTTCCCGGAGGTGAGTTGTGTTTCATATCCTTATCAACTTGGGTCAACCGCTGGAATGAGTGCGGACACCTCGCCCGCGGCGAGCGCGTTGCGCGCCGCGCGCGCCGGCGATTGGGCTGGCGCGCAAGCGATTCTCACGCAGCTGATTACCCATGTGTTCTCGCTGCGCGTCGTCTCGCTCGAAATTTCGCGTGATCGCTACAGCCTGAACTCGCTCAATGGCTTCGTGAAGATCGCCGCTGACCAGACCCAAGCGCGTGATCGCGACTATTTCTTCAAATTTCACCACGAGGAAGGCGAGGAGGTCACGCTGCAGGAGTTCTACCGAGGCGAGATCCTGAAGGAGGCGGGCTTCCCGGTGGATATGCCGGCCTATGTCTCGAAGGCCGTCGGCAGCCAGCTGCTGCTATATGTCCGCCGAACGTCCCCGCGGCTGGCGGATGTCTGTCATGCGCTCGACGACGCGCCCATTGCCGATGCCGACCGTCTGCTTCGGGCCCAGAGTGACTTCGATGCCAAGTCCTTCGACATTTACGACCGCACCTGGCACGCGGCGTTGCCCGAGCAGGTCGCGCGTGATCCCATCCATCAGCTGTTCCATCATCGGCTGGTCGATGCGGGCCGGCCGCTCGAGGCCGGCGGCCGGGCGCGGCGGTTCTTCTGGGATCGGCACTTCGATCTCGGTGGTACCGTGCTGTCGGCAGCGGCGCTGCGTTCGGCCCGCGTCATCATCAACGGCACCTCGTATGACGACACGCTGGATACCTTGTTCGCGCGCAGCCGGGCGCTGCTCGAACCCGCTGGTCTGGCGCGTTTTGGTGCGGTGACCGCCCACGGTGATGCACACAATGCGAATCTATGGTGGGAGGATCACCCGCCCGAGTCGCCGCGGATGGTGTTTTTCGATCCAGCGTTTGCCGGCAATCACGTGAGTTCGCTGCTGGCCGAGGTCAAGGCGACCTTCCACAACATCTTCGCGCATCCGTTGTGGTTGTACGATGCGAAGCAGGCGACTGCACGATATGAGGTCATCGTGCGCTACGACGGTGCATGTCTCGACATCACGAGTTCGTGGCGTCTCTCGGAATTCCGGCAACGAATGCTGGCGCTCAAAGCCGACAAGTTGTGGCGTCCTTTGCTCGCAGGCCTTCACACGCGCGGATTCCTACCCGGTGATTGGCGCCCCACTCTGCGCTGCGCGCTGTTCTGCTGCCCGACGCTCGTGATGGATCTTTGCGCCGGGGGAGCGGGAGGCCATACACCGACGTCCTCCGTGCTGGGGCTTGCCATGGCCATTGCCGTGGGCTCAGAGCCTTCGACCGGTCACGAGGATGTCGTGAGTCGGTTTCTCGACGAGATCGATCCCGCGCGCGCTTGAAGTGGTCCTTTCTGGCGGAGCACGTCCGCATGTATAGACAAGCCTAATTCGCTTGTGTATGGTCGGACCAAACGAGTGAGGATGTCGTCATGCATTTCGTGACGCGGGGTCGCGATGGCCGGCATCCGGGAGACGAGGGATGACACGGATGACTGCTGTGCACGGTCGAGGGCATAACGCTGCGCTGACGGCGGCCGTGCTATTGGCGCTCTATGGATCATCGGCGGTCGCCGACGACAACGCACTTCAGGAGATCACCGTCACGGCGACGCGACGGGCGTTGTCGGCCCAGGACGTGCCCATCAGTATCACCGCCGTGAGCGGCGCCGCGCTCGAGCGTGGCGGCATTGAAGACATCGCCGGTTTGGCGCGATCGTTGGCCGGTGTCGATTACACCGACAAGGGGCCCTACGGTGGAACCACCGGCAGCACGCTCATCATCCGTGGTTTGAACTCGGAGGAGACCAGCGATCTGGCCTTTCCGACACCCATCGTGCCGCCGGTCGCGACCTACGTCGATGAAACGCCATTGTTCGCGAATCTACGCTTGACCGACATCGATCACGTCGAAGTTCTGCGCGGTCCCCAGGGTACCCTCTACGGTTCCGGTTCGCTGGGCGGGACCATCCGCTTCATACAGAACGCGCCCGATCCGGGCGGCTTCGATGCCAAGGCGGAGTTTGGCATGAGCGATACGAAACATACGCATGCGCCGAACGACGAAGTGAGCGGCATGTTGAACCTTCCCATCACGGACACCGTCGCCGTGCGGATGAACGTCAGCTACAACTATCAAGCCGGGTATGTGAACCAGCCCAACCTCTTCGTCGTCGACTCGTCGGGCGTGCCAGTACCCTCGAACCCTGACAATCTGTTGAGTCCCGCTGAAACTTACTCGGTGGACGGCATCAACAGCTATGCCTACCGCACCGCGCACATCGCGGCGCTGTGGAAACCGAATGATGACTTCAGCGCGAAGTTATCCTATTACTACCAGCTATCCACCGGTAATGGCTATCCGTTCTCCTCGGTATTGTACGGATTCAAGTCGCTGGAATCCGCCGACTACACACCGGAAAAGACGAGCGACAAGATCGATCTATTTGCACTGACGTTGGATTATGACTTGGGCTTTGCGACGCTGACCTCGGCGAGTTCCTACGCCAAGCATGATAACCATACGCTCGATGATGGCACCGCGGTATATGAGACGTTCTCGTTCTACCAGGCTTACTATGGGGGTAATCCTCGCGCGGTGTTCGATCGTAACGGCGGGTTGGACGACAAGGTGCTGTCGCAGGAATTACGTCTGGCCTCGAAGCAGGGGGGGTTCTTCGACTGGGTCGGTGGCCTTTTCTTCAAGAACGAAGACTCGTATATCGAGGATCACGAGTTCTATCCCGGCTATAACGCGTTCTACAACGCCTGTGTGCCGATCTACGGGTCGGCCTCGCCTCAATGCGGACTCGGCGAGTATGGCCTCGAAACCAACACGCCGTCGATCGACGGCATTCCGCTCACGAAGGACCAAGCCTACATCGGCGACTTCGAGACGCGCTTTCAGGATCTCGCCATCTTTGGTGAGCTGACCGCGCACCTGACCTCCGACTGGAGTCTCACCACCGGCACGCGCTTGTTCAAACAGACGGTGACCCAGGCGCAGCAAACGGGACTGCTGTTCGTGGGGCCGGGCTACATCGCCGCCGAGTCCTTGAGTGACGAATGGCGGCGTGCCTTGTGGAAGATCAACACGGCCTACCAGCTCGACAAGAACAACTTGGTATATGCGACGTGGTCCCAGGGTTTTCGGCGTGGTGGCGTCAATGCGCTGCCGCCCACGGAACCCATCAACAACTACCAGACACCGCCGGGCTTGACCAAAGTGGAGCCGGACACCGCCAACAACTATGAGTTCGGAGTCAAGGGCACTCTCGAAAACCGCGTGCAGTATTCGGCCGATATCTTCGATATCCAGTGGAAGAATATCCAGGAAGGCGCGCAGTTGACGCCGTTGGTGTTGCCGGGCGCGATCAACGTGGGCAACGGCTTCAGCCGCGGCTTGGAGCTCGAGATCAACGCCAGCCTGACCGAACATTGGGGTACTCATGTCGGGTACACCTACGACCAGACGAAGTTGACATCGCTCGCGTCCTTGGCATCGATCGGTTTGAGCGTGCCACCCTCCATCGGGTCGGCGCTGCCGGGCACTCCAAAAGACAGCTTGGCGCTGGGCTTCGATTACTCGCATGTGCCGCTCGCCGGCGGCGAAATGCGCTACGCCATCGATGGGCATTATCAGAGCCGCGTGATCCCGGCGATCTCGGCGAGCGTGCCCATCGCGGCGGGATACACCACGGTCGATGCTCGCGCAAGCTATGTGCGTTCGCATTGGACCGGTAGTCTCTATGCGAAGAACATCACCGATCAGCGTGGCATCAGCTCGTACACGGATCCGGGAACGTACGGCTATCGGTATTCGTCCATCGTGTCTCAGCCGCGCACCGTCGGGTTTTCGGTCGCCTATTCATTCAAGGGTCCTTGAGCGGTCCACGTCGCCGCCGGCGCTGCGGCTCGATGACGAGCCGGTGGGCTGAAGGCGGGCTTCGGCGCGCACGTTACCAATTATTAACCGTTGCCCGGAAAGCGCCAGTTGTCCTTACTATTCAGATAGTTAACTCTTGCTCAAAGAGGATCGCCAGGAGTGGGACGGGATGCTTCACACGGCACGGTCAACGGACGATGCCGTGCCGACGTTCAGCTCAGTAAGTTGGGTCATTTGTACCCAGCGCGATCGAGAAACTCAGGAGTACGTATGAAGTCATCTGGTAAGGCATTGCTGTTGGGCTTGAGCCTGGCCGTGAACCTCGTTGCCGCGCCCGTCGTGACGATGGCGGCCGTGGTGATCGACATTGATGTAGCGCCGCCGCCGGTTCGCGTCGAGGAAGTGCCAGTGCCCCGCCCAGGTTACGTGTGGGCGCCGGGATATTGGGAATGGCGGGGCGGCCAGCACGTCTGGATTGGAGGACGTTGGATCGGTGAGCGTCGCGGCTACCATTGGGTGCCGGATCGGTGGGAACAGCGTGGACCCCATTGGCATCACAACGTCGGTCATTGGGAACGTTGAACTCGATCAACACTCTCAAAGCGCGGTGCGTGCGCTCAATGCACCCGGCGGTCCCTCACTCCGTCTCCGTCTTTGCTTCGATGATGGCGGCGGGGACCGCCGGCGTGAACTCCGGCTGCTTCGCCAGCACGAACGAGGGTAGCAAGGTTACGAGCGCCGCATACGCGAGCAACGCACCGTACAGCGTGTCACCAATATGAAAACGATCACGCAGTATGGTCGCGATCACGAGCGTGAAGATCAGCGTGGGAGTGAGCGCCGTCGCTACCTTCAGGCTTCCGAGCGCAGTTTCCCCCTTGATGAATCGCCGCTGGCACCACACGATCGCAATCCGCAGCGGCACGATCGCGCCGGTTAGCATGAGTCCCCAGCGCAACGCCTCCCACTGCAATGCCTCTGCCGGCACCTCCATCCCGGCTCCGAAGAAATAAAACGGAATGAAGAACGACGCAAACAGCTGGATTGCCCGCAGATTTTCCGGTGAGGCCAGGCCCGGCATCCGGCGTCGCAACAGCCGGGCGATGAACCCGGCGAGGAACGCACCCACGAGATAATGCACGCCAAGATCATCGGTGACGTATGCGGCAATCAACCCCACCATCACGAGCAACGAAAACTCGGAGCCTGGCGCATACGGCACGACGACCCGCCCCAGCACCCCGAACACCAAGGGGATGCCGATCATCATCGCGAGCATCGTCAACGACGAGAAACCAAGATGCTGTGCGGAGTCCGATTGCAACACGACGAAGACGACCACCAGTGCGAGGATCTCGCTGCCAATGGACTTGATGGTCACCCAGTAACGCTCGTCCGCGTCCAGGCCCAAGCTCGCCAGTGACTCCAGAATGAACCCAGTCGACGGTGTAAACACGGCGAGCGCCAGCAACAGTCCGCTGTTCCACTGATAACCCGCATAGCGCATCGCAACCCATGTTCCCGCCGCAAGGATTCCCCCGCTGAAGGCGAGGTGCGCGAGCAACGGCCAACGCCCGCGGCGCAGACTCTCGAGGTCCACCTCCAGGCCCGCGAACAAAAATAGGGAAGAGATACCGAGCGTCGCCAGCAACACCAGCGTCGAGTCATGGTACGAGGGGCCGAGCAGTCGGGTCGCGAGCATCCCCAGCGCGAAGCACGACAACGGCGCCGGCAGCCGAAAGCGCTGCAAGGCGCGCGGGATGACGATCAACCCAAAGATGAGGCCGAGGTAGGCAAGATTGCTGGTCAGCGACAGATTGGCGGGCATGGGGAAAACTCGTCCTTACTTGGATGCGCTAGCCTACTCGAACCTCGAGAAGCCCGGAGGGCTCTCAAGGACGCAGCGCCGCCACCACCGCGCCGAAGAAGTCCATGTCGTCGATGATGTCCATGCCCTCGGGCTTGGAGCGTGCGCTCCAAACCACGATCACCAGCCGTTCCTTCGGATTGATGTAGAGATACTGGCCGAAGATGCCGATGCCGGAGAAGGCGCCTTCGGGATCGGGGGTGGAGTCGGTCGCCCATGCGGGCCACCAGAAGTAGCCATAGTCGAGCGGCTTTCCATCCTTCAAGGTCTTCGGAGTGCTTGCCTCCTCGATCCACCCCGGGGGTACGATCGGCTGTCCTCCCGCCATGCCCCCATTCAGCACGAAGAGGCCGAAGCGACCGTAATCGCGCAATCGGGCACTGAACCCGCTGCCGGCGATTTCCCTTCCGTCCGGCGACGCAAGCCACCAAGAGGCATCGGCTTCCATGCCGAATTTCGCCCAAATCCGCTCCGACAGATAATCCGCGAGCGGTCGATGGATGGCGCCGTACAGCACCTCGCCGGCGATCTGAGTCTCTCCGGTGCTGTAATTGTTCACGGTGCCGGGCGGTGCGGCGCGCGGCAGCGAGGCCATCAGCGCAATGGCGGCGCCGGGCTGCTGCGCGATTTGTGCATCGAGGAGCCGACGGCGATCCGACGCGGGGTCCGTGTAGGTCTCATTCCATCTGACGCCCGAGGTCATCATCAAGATGTCGCGAATCGACACACCCTCATACGCGCTGCCGATGAGTTGCGGCACGTAGCGCGTGACGGGCTCCGCGATCGTCTTGATGATGCCCTGTTGGATCGCGGCACCGATCAGCGTCGAGGTCAGGGACTTGGCGATCGACATCGACATCCAGCGAGTCGACTCGGTGTTGCCGTACTGATAGCTCTCGAGCGCGATCGAGCCGTCCTTGATGACCAGCAAGCCCGCAACCCGATTCACGGCGAGATAATCGACCAGATCCCAGCGTTTGCCATGCGAAGTGAACGCGAGCCGGGTCAGTGGATGCGAACTGCGGGGGAGCGGATAAACGTCACGACCACGCCGGACGATGCGCGTTGGGAAAAGCCGATCGATGTTCCGGAACGTGCTCACGGCGAGATCCGGGGTGAGTGCGCCATCGTACATTTGTCGAACCGTGCCGATCGGCTCGGGTGATTGCGATGCGCCGGCTACGGGCGCGCCGTCGGCAACGCTGGCCAGGATGAGCAGCAGCAGGCCGCAGGATAGGATGGGCCTGTTCAGCATGTCATGAATCCTCAAAGACGCGGACGGTAGCACGATCGACGATCGACAGGGACCGCACGTGATGCGGCTTCTCTCACCGGCGCACTTTCGAGGCCAGTTCTCTGCTACTCTGCGGGTCAAATCACGGCTTGGAGCGGCCAATGCAAGAAGAAGCCGACATCACGATCAATGGCACGAAGCTCACCGATGCGGAGTCGATGACGGTCCGCGTGGCCATCGATACGCTGGCGAATGTGCTCGCCGAGGAAGTGGCCACCGAGGGTGACGGCCCCGCTTTGGCGGAGCGGTACATGGCCTCTCTCACCCGGATCCAGGCGCTGCTCGAGAGCCGTCAAGCGCGCCGACAATAGACCGACGTGGTAGGCGGCCCGCGGCACGCAAGGCCGTCCCGCCGCGCTACCCCGTCGGCGGTCCCAACGTCAGCACCAATTCCGAATCCTCGCCCAAGAAATCGGGATGCTTGGCCGTCGTGTCGAAGTGGCTCGATGTCTTGAAGAACTCATACTTGCCGTTGGCGGCGAAGGTCGCGGTTTTCGCCACCAGGGCCGCCACCTCGTCACCGTTCATGGGTTTGAAGGTCTTCGTGGCCTCGAAGGCTTGATCGAGAATCGAATCGCTGTCGATGCCCGTGATGACCACCGAGGTGGGGAGATTCATCGCATAGTGGAGGCATTCGATCGGGGTGACCGGCGCGCCACTCTTCAGGAACACGCCGTCGCCCATCGTCTTCATGCCGAGGATCCCGATGTTTTCGCGTACCAAGTGCGGGACCACCAGGTGCGAGAAACTCCTGAAGTGGGCGTCCATCACGTTGAGCGGCATTTGTACCGTGTCGAACACGAAATCATGCTGTCGCGCCACGTCGAGCATGTACAGGTGCACTCGCGGATCCTTGTGACCGGTGAATCCGATGTAGCGGACCTTGCCGGCCTGGCGGGCCGCGACCAGGGCCTCGAGCGCGCCGCCCTCGCCGAAGATCCGGTTCGGGTCCTCGAAACGCAAGATTTCATGAAACTGGACGAGGTCGATGTGCTCGGTCTTGAGCCGTGTGAGGGATTCGTTCAGCTGTGCGTTCGCCGCTGCACGGGTGCGGCCGTCGAGCTTGGTCATCAGAAACGCTTTCTTGCGATATCCGCCCTGGGCGAGCGCCGCGCCCATGAATCGCTCGCTCTGGCCATGACCGTAGTCCCAGGAGTTGTCGAGAAAATTGATGCCGCGATCGAGCGCCGCGTGGATCAGCTTGATGGCCGTTTGTTCGGTGAGCGGTGCGCGGCTCAAATGCGCGCCGCCCATGCCGATCAGGGACACTTTCTCGCCGGTGTGGCCGAGCGTTCGGTACAGCATGTCGCCGCGACGTTCACCGGGATCGGTGACGCGCATGAGATCGTAGGGGTCGAGTGGCGCGACGGTGCCATCGGGATTGGCCGGCGCATTCGAGCCCGATGTGGCGATGGCCGCCGACCTGGCGGGAGCCCCCGGGGTTGCGGTGGGCCGCGCGACGCTCACGCCCGCGGCGGCGGTCACGCCAACGCCGGCAATGCTCGACTTGAGAAAATTTCTACGTTCCATGGGGTCTCCGATGGCCGGCGCCGCCGGCTCGAGGTGTGGGTCATGAGTGTTTCGGGGTTCACGAGTGATCGGGATTGCGCAAGGCGCGCAGCGCGGCGCAGGCCGCGCCGTAGCCGTTGTCGATGTTGACGCAGGTGATGCCGGAAGCGCAGCTGGCGAGGATGGCATGCAAGGCGGTGTGACCGCCTGCCGCAACCCCGTATCCCACCGACGTGGGGACCGCGATGATGAGGCTTCGAATCAAGCCACCCAACACCGTCGGCAGCGCCGCATCCATTCCGGCGACGGCGATCACCACCGGGAATGCGCCGATGTCATCGATGCATTGCGTCAGGCGCCACAAACCGGCGACGCCGACGTCGACAAACGCGGCCGCGCCGATACCGCTGAACGCGAGGGTGCGCTCGGCTTCGCGGGCGACCGGTGCGTCCGAGCTGCCCGCGGCGACGATGGCGACGCGTGCAGCGAGCGGTTGACCGGCGGGTGCAAGGTCGAAATAGGCGGTTTGCGATACCGCGCAATAATCGAGCGAGTTTTGCCAGCGCGCTTCGAGACTCGAATATTTATCGGGCGCGAGTCGGGTCAACAGCAAGGAGACGCCGCGCCCACGCGCCTGGCTCAAAATGAGGTCAAGCTGCGCCGGCGATTTGCCCTGCGCGAACACGGCTTCGTCGAGCCCCGTGCGCCGGCGCCGGTCGAAGTCGAAGCGCACCTCGGAGCGCGTCGTGAACGCCGGCGCCACGCCGCTCACCGCCGTCCCTCCGTCAGGAAGGCGCTGCCGTTGCGGTAGCGCTCGAACCGCACGCGTCCCCGGCTGGGGCCCCCGGGTAGCGCGTCGATGTCGCCTTGCAACGAGAGCCGGTCGGTATCGCTCAAATGATCCAGGGTGGCGTCATCGAGTTCGATCACCACCGCCTCGGCGCGAACGCGGCAGCGTACGGTCTGGGGAGTGAGTTGAGCGGCGAGTAGACGTTCGACCGCATGCACGAAACCGAGCAACGGTGCTTCGATACGGATGCCCGTTTCGACCCGGCTCGACAGGCAGGGCGAGGCGGGCAGTTCGGCCACCTCGTGCAGCCCGTGCTCGCGGGCCAGCTGGCGCACGGCGAGCTTGGCGAGTCCGGCCTCGATGAAGGGATGCCGCACGCCGTGCTGACGGGCGGCATCGAGGCCGGGTCGATACTCGCCGAGATCGTCGAGGTTCGCGCCCGAGAGAATTTGCCCGTCGGCGTGCGCACGTATGGCCGCGTAAAGATTCGTCTTGCAATAAAAGCATCGATTGACCGGATTGGCGCGGTAATCGGGATCGTCGAATTCACCGGCGTTGATAACGCGCAGCTGCCACCCACGCGCGTCGGCAACCCTGCGGACGCGTGCGCTGGCCTCCGGTGGAACGGCCGGCGAAACGGCATGAACCATCAGCGCGTCGGGATTGAGCGCTGCGGTCAGCGCGGCCAGGGTGATGCTGTCGACGCCGCCACTCACGGCAATGAGCGGCTGCGCCACGCGGCGCAAGATCTGTTGCAAGGCTTCTTCAGGCATTCTGCTCGAGCCCCTCCGCGTTGGCAGTCGCGCTCAATGCGGCGTGTTCCGCGCGTGCTCGCAGCGCGGCGCGGCGGGCGTGGTCCTCGTGCTCGAGCACATCGTCCGATTCAGTTTTCGCGGTGGCGCCGCCCGGTCGGTCGACGACCTTGACGCGCAACCGGTGCCCATCGATGAGAACCGTTTGCGAACGGCGCGCAAGCCCTAGGCCGCGGACGACGTGGTGCCGCAAGCCAATCGTCGTCGTCTCGCGAAAACAGGCGGCGATCAGGTCCTCGACCTGAGCATGGCGGGCGAGCACACGCACATGCACCATCAGGCGTCCTTTCTTGCCGAACACCGGTGCTTGGATGATGTCGAGCACGGCATCGTGCTGCCGTAGGCGCTCCAAGCCGGTGCTGAGATCTTCACCGGATTGATCGTCGATCTCGAACTCGATGACATCGAGCAGCCGTGCCTCGGGCGCGTCTGTCGCTGCCGAATCGAAGCAAAGAACCCGCAGATGGTTGCTGAGCCCGGGCAGGGTGCGAATTCCGAAACCGGCGCCGCTCGCGAGCAGGGTTCGTGCCGGGGTCGCGCCGGACCCTGCGCGCGGCGGACACAGATGGCGCAATATCGCGGCTCCGGTCGGCGTCACCCGCTCGCCGGCGATGCCGTCGTCGAGGGTTCGCATGCCGAGCAACAGCCGAGTTGTCGCCGGGGCTGGAACCGGCAGCGAGCCGTGGGCGGTCGTGACCCGCCCCGACCCCAACGGCACCGGGGATGCGGTCCAGCGATGCGCTCCGATGGCAGCGATCAGGGCGGAGGCTCCCACGATGTCGGCGATCGAATCCCAGGCGCCCACCTCGTGAAAACTCACGTCTGCCGAATCGACGCCATGCACGAAGCCTTCTGCGTCGGCCAATGACTGGAATATCGCCGTCGCATGCCGTCGGATACTCGGGCTGATCGAGGCGGCCTCGAGCCGGGCACGAATCGAGCACCAGGTGGTGTGCGCCGTATGCGGAGGCGAGAAGTCGAAGCCACCCGCGACCGGCGCGCGCGCAAGGACCTGAAATCGGCGGCCCGCGAGTACGGCATCGCGATGCGGCACCAGCGAGCAGACGATATCGTTGCGCGGAAACATGCTGTGGATGGCCTGTTGGACCAGCGCTTCGTGTTCGGGAAAGGCGTCCAGCAAGGCCGCGATGAACATGTCGCCGGCCATGCCGCCGACCAGATCGAGATGAACTTCCAAACGTGATCTCCGTGGCCTGCCGAAGCCCTGTGTCGTGGCCGACGCCCGTGTGTGCGGCAAGCTTGTGTGAGGCCAGGTTAAGGGAAACGTCGCAGCGCGAAATATCGCGTATGGCCCGTGACTTTGTAGGACGCCGCCGCGTTTCGGTGTGCCCATCGGCGGACAGTGGTACCGTTCAGGGTAACTTTAGTATCATCGGGTGGAGACCAGCTCGAGGGGATAGTCGATGGGCGATGACAATCTGGAGCGTGCGGCGCTCGCCGCGCATTTGCGAAACCGTCGCACGGCGATCCTGGAAAGTTGGCGCCTCGCTGTCCGGCGCGACCCGGCCTTGAGCACCGGCGATGCCTTGCCGCGCGCCCAGCTTCTCGACCATATCCCCGCCCTGCTGTCGAACTTCGAGCGGCAGCTCCAGAACAGCGACCATGCAGCCCCCGAAGCGGCGGGCAGCGCCGCAACGCTGTCGGCGGCGGCCCACGGCTTGCAGCGCTGGCATCAGGGCTACGATCTGCGCGAGGTCACCCGCGAACTCGGTAAGCTCAATGAAACGGTGGTTGCCGAATTGGATGGCTACGTCACGCTCCATCCTGCGGTGTCGCATCCGACCATCGCGGCGGCGCGGCGCATCTGGGCGGCGCTCTGCAGTACCGGCATCGAGGAAAGCGTCAGTCAGTATTTTCAATTGCAGCAGCAGGAGGCTGAAGGCCAGGTGCGGGAACTCGAGCAAGCGCTGGGCGAGATCCAGGGCATGGAGCGGCAGCGTGCGGATTTGTGGCGCCAGGCGGCGCATGACCTGCGCGGCAATCTTGGCGTGGTCGCGAACGCGACCGTGGGACTTGCGCACGGCGGAGCGACCGAGTCCAGACGCGACGATTTCGTGCGCATCCTCATGCGTAACGTCACGACGCTGCACCACCTGCTCGACGATGTGACGAGCCTTGCCCGGCTGCAGGCGGGGCGCGAGCAGCGGCAGGTCGAGCCCTTGGACATATCACCCATCGTGCATGATCTCTGCGAGGGGATTCGGCCACTCGCACAACAACGCCATTTGTTCCTGCGCTGTGACGGGCCTGCGGGATTCGCCGCGGATGGCGATGCCGTGAAGATCCGCCGGATTGCCCAGAACTTGATTCTCAACGCCGTGAAGTTCACGCGCGAGGGCGGCATCACGGTGAGCTGGGGTGACAGCACGGCGGATGATCCGGCGCGCTGGGAGCTCAAGGTGACGGATACGGGACCGGGCTTGCCGAACGCGGGCGGGGCAGGGGGGCAGGCCACTGCGCCCCAACCGATGCACGAGTCGGGCGAAGGACTCGGTTTGTCGATCGTGAAGCGTTTGTGCGAACTCCTCGATGCGACGCTCGAAGTCGAGACGCGCACTCAGGTGGGTACCTCGTTTCGAATTCTTTTTCCGCGCCAATACGCTGATACACGGACCGACGCCCTCTAGGATGGATCGATGATGCTCCGATGGAGTTATGCCGTGTTGCTGTTCGCGGTGCCTTCGCTCGCCGCCTCGCCACCGTTTGTGGGGTATAGCGCGCGAGCTTCCGCGCAGCAGGCCGAGTGGGAACGCAAGTTTCAGGAGGGTGTTTCCCCAGAGGAGATCCGCGCGACCTTAAGACACTTGAGCGCGCGGCCGCACCACGTGGGATCGCCGTACGACAAGGAGAATGCCGAGTGGATTCTCGGCAAGTTCAAGGCGTGGGGCTTCGATGCGAAGATCGAGACGTTCGACGTCTTGTTTCCGACGCCGAAGGAGCGGGTGCTCGAGATGCTGGCGCCGACGGTATTTCACGCCACGCTCGAGGAGCCGACCGTGGCGCAAGATCCCACGTCGGGCCAGAAGTCCGAACAACTCCCCACCTACAATGCGTACTCGGCCGACGGCGACGTGACCGCCCCGCTGGTCTACGTCAACACGGGCAGCCGTGAGGATTATGAGTTGCTCGATCGACTGGGGGTGTCGGTCAAGGGAGCCATCGTGATCGCCCGTTACGGCGAGTCGTGGCGCGGCACCGTGCCCAAGGTCGCCGCGGAGCGAGGTGCCGTTGGCAGCATCATCTACTCCGATCCCGAGCAAGACGGGTTTCGCAAGGGCGATTCCTTTCCCAAGGGTGGCTGGCGCCCGGCGGGCGGCGTACAACGCGGCAGCGTCATGGATACGGATTACCCGGGCGATCCGCTGACGCCGGGCGTCGGCGCAACTCCGGGCGCCAAACGATTGAAGCTCTCCGAGGCGAAGACGATCACCAAGATTCCGGTGTTGCCGATCTCCTATTCGGATGCGTTGCCGTTGTTGTCGGCCCTGGCCGGTCCGGTGGCCCCGGCGCAGTGGCGTGGTGGACTGCCGATCACCTATCACGTGGGACCCGGTCCTGCCCGGGTGCACCTCAAGATGGCCTCGAATTGGGACATCAAGACGATCTATGACGTGATCGCCACGCTGAAAGGCGCCACCGCTCCCGATGAGTGGGTCATTCGCGGTAATCATCATGACGCCTGGGTCAATGGTGCCGACGATCCGCTCGCGGGGCAGGTGGCGCTGCTCGAGGAAGCGCGCAATCTTGGCGCGCTGCATGCCGCCGGCTGGAACCCGGCGCGCACGATCATTTACTGTGCCTGGGATGGTGAGGAGCCCGGGCTCTTGGGTTCGGTCGAGTGGGTCGAGACCCACTCGAGCGAACTTAAGCAGCATACGGTCGCGTACATCAATTCCGATACCAATGAGCGCGGCTTCCTGTCGGCCGGCGGTACCCAGGATCTACAACGTGTCGTGAGCGACGTGGCGCACGGCGTGCAGGATCCCGAGACGCCGATGTCGGTGTGGAAGCGTGCGCATCTTGCGGCCATCGCGGCGGCCAAGGACCCCGATGAGCGCGCCGATTTGCGCAAGCGCAATGACCTCGTTCTGGATGCCTTGGGCGACGGCTCTGATTACACCTCGTTCCAGGATTTTGCCGGCATTTCGAGCGTCGACCTGTCCTTCGGCGGCGAGGACGATGGCGATCAGTATCACTCGATCTACGATGATTTTTACTGGTACTCGCATTTCGTCGATACCGATTTCGTCTATGGCCGCGCGCTCGCACAAACCGCGGGCAGTGCCGTCATGCGCCTTGCCGATGCGGACATTGTGCCGTTCGATTACGCGCCGCAGGCCGCGGCCATTGCGAAGTACGAAGACGAACTCGAAAAGCTGGTGAAGGACAAACAGGAGGAGTCCGCGGAGCGCGCGACGGAACTGGAGGAGGGTGTGTACACCGCAGTCAATGATCCACGCCGCCCGCTGCCGCCGCCGCCGGCCGAAGCGATGCCGCCTTACCTCAATTTCGCGCCCTTGAAAAATGCGCTCGACGCATTGCAAGCGAGCGCGGACCACTATTCCCATGCGCTTGAGCAATTCGAGGCCAGGGGCTCGCCGTCACTGCCATTGGCATCGCGGGCTCTCGTCAACGCGGATTTGATCCGCGTGTCGCGGCTTTTCTTGAATCCGAAGGGATTGCCCGAGCGACCCTGGTTCAAGAACCAGATCTACGCGCCGGGTGCCTACACCGGCTACGGCGCGAAACCGATCGCGGCGGTGCGCGAATACCTGGATGAGAACAGATGGCAGGAGGCGGACGCGCAGGTGCCACAGGTCGCGCAAGTGGTCTTGAATGCAGCGGCGGGAATCGAGCAGGCCGCGCGGGACTTCGAGGCCGCGCAGGATGCACTGCACTAGATCGTTTCCAAGTCCCGCTCGGCATGACATTGCCTGATGTAGACGGTCAGCGCGGAATACTGCCGCGCGAACTCGGCATCCAGGCACAGGAGGTGGGGACCCGTGGCACGACCCACCCGGTCCATCACCTCCATGCACCATCGTTCGATCAAATGACGTACTTCGAGGGCCCGTATCCGGGGACCATCGCCTGGCGTCGTGGGTTCTGCATCGATCTCCCGTCCGGCCTGATCGAGCACCGCTTCGAATCCCCAGCATATCGCCCGCAGAGCGCCCTGGTGCGCACGCGTGTGAGCGTCGGAGCGACGCATCTCACGCGCGGCCGTGGCGAGGTACTGCGCGCCGCCCGCCCAGCAAGCCGCGGGTCCGATGGCGCCATGCCAGAAACCTGGACGGTTGAGGTACCAACCGGGAGGCCCCAGCACGGCATCCGCTGGGGCGTGCGCCGCCGCGAAGTGCACGGGGCCGGTCTCGGTATCCTGGAGCGCCGGAGTGGCCCACGTCGATGGCAGCGGTCGTATACCCGGCTGGTCGATGCGAATGTCGAACAAGTACAGACCGTCCGGCGCATGAGCGGTGACCAAGGCGGAGGTGACGAAGGTGGCTCCGCTGCAAAATTGCTTGGTGCCATCGAGCCGCCAGCCCCCCGTCGCCAGACGGGTTGCGGTCAGCCGGCTCTGCGGACCATCCGCTGCCCACACACCGTAAAGATGACCCTCGCGAGCACGCTGGCCCGCCTCGGCCAGAATCGCCAGTGCATCGGTGTGCGCTTCGGCAATGCGTGCCAGCGACAGATCCTGGCAACCGAGCGCCATCAGCGCTCGATGTCGCGCCGGCGTTTGCCCATGCCCGGGCAGGGGTAACGCGGTGTCACTGACGGCTCGCAGGCGCGTCGCGAGCTCAACCATGTCCAGTTTCCAGCCGGTGGCGTAACGTGTCGGCGAAGCCGCCAATGGCCCGACCGTGCAGCCGGGCGCTGGTCAACACGACGCTCCTGACGCAGGATCGAAGGCGCCATCCGCGTATTTTCAAGCGTCGCCATAAGCAGTGGTCCTCGGCCACCGTGAGCGCACTCCAGCCGCCGACGTCGAGATAGGCATCACCGCGCACGCCGAGATTGGCACCGTGTACGTGAGAATGAGTGCCGTCGCGAGCCAACTCGTAGGTCTCGTGGTAGAGCCGGATGACATCCTCGCGCGGGTGGTCCGCGAGATCGAGCTGCACGATGCCCGCAACACCGTCGGCTCCCTCGTCAGCGTGGTCCAGATGGACTTTCAGCCAGTCGAGCGGCACGTGGGTGTCCGCATCGGTGTTCGCAAGCCAGATGCGGGCGGCGCGAGCCTGCCCGAAGTGATCGAGCACCGCATTTGCCCCGAGCCTGCGCGCGCTGCCGGGTGACCGCGCCGAGCCCTCGATCACCTCACCGCGCATGCCGAGCACCGCTCGTGCGCGCGGCACGGTGTCGTCGCTGCATGCATCGGCCACCACCACGATCCACAGGGGGGCGCGGCGGCCGCAGTGTTCATGCGCCGCCAGCACGCTTGCGATGCATTTCTGGATGGTGGCCTCCTCGTTCTGCGCCGGAATGACCACGCCCACATACCAGCGTGCCTCGAAGCTCATGATCGCCGCCACGAATCGATGCGAAAGCCCGCATGCCGCTCGCCGGTCACATGGCGCAACGGTAGGTGGGCGAACAGCTCCGCATGCACGACGTCGCCATGCAGGACATGATCCGGACTTTCGCCGAGCCAATGCACGGCGAGGAAATCGCCGCCCACATTGAGCATCCGCGCCAGCTCGCCGGTAATCCGCTCGAGCATCGGTTTTGGAAAGTAATAGCCGATCTCGCTGAATACGATCAGGTCGAACGTCCCCGGCGGCAGCCCCGCGGCGAGGTCGATGCATTGGATGTCGACATTGTCGAACGCGGCGCAGCGCTGCCGGGCACGTTCCACCGCCGACGGGGCCACATCGGTGGCCACGACATGCCCGCAGACTTCCGCCAGCTGGGCGGTCAGTTCACCCACCGAGCAGCCGGGCTCGAAGGCACGCGCGTACGCGAGTTCGGGCAACGCTTCCATCACGGTCCGGTAGCGTTGCCGTTCATAGGTCGAGGCGGCAAAGTTCCAGGGATCGGGATTGCGTCGATAGCGATCTTCGAACGCACGGGCGGAACAGCTGGCAGGGCGCTCGACATTCATAGCAGGAAGGCCTCATAGGGTCGCTCGAAATGCGACAGGACGTGTCGCGGCACGATCGGAGCGGCCTGCGGTGGCTGCAACTGCGACGCAAAGCATTGAATCGCACGCGCCTTGGCGCGCCTCGCCTCGCACGACAACATGAAGCGTGCGCCGCGCAGGCCATTGAGCACGCTGGGGTGCGCATGATGCCAGGTCCAGACCGGATAACGCGCGAGCGACACGCCATGGCTTTTCTCGAGTCCCCGACAAACCGCGCCGATCGCATCGTGGTCGGGGTGTCCGTCGTGCTCATAGGGCGCGAGCACGGTGAGGCGGGGCTCCAACAGCGTGAGCAATGCATTGCGCAGCCGGTTGGTGTGCCGTGCGACCTTGCCGTCGGGGAGACTCAAGCGGACGATGGTCACGTGCAAGGGGCATAGTTTGCGCAGAGCGCCCTTCAGTTCCTCGCGCCGAACCAGGCGCAAGCCGCGCCAGGCCGGGAACGCGGCTTCGCCGTCGGTGACACTGACCACGGTAACGGCATGCCCCGCGGCCGCCCACGCATGAATCAGACCGCCCGCGGCCAGCACCTCATCGTCGGGGTGCGGTGACACCACGACCAGCGGTCCTTCCGCCGGTTTCCACTGCGGCCATGTCGACAGGGTTGGCAGCCACTGCGCTTCGGGAGTGCCCGCGTCCGAGGGAGTGAATGACGCGAACGCGGCGCGCAGCATCGGTGTTTGCACTTCAATCTCCTCGGATGTCGGTCTGCCGCAGAATCCGATGTGAGCCTGTCAGCGCCTATCGGTCGAACGGCGGATCTTCTGTAGGAGCGCTGCACCGGGACATCGGGCCGCTCTGCGGATGAGGCAGCGTTGCGCGGTGCGAGCGATGCGCTATAAAGCGGGAGTGTTAAAGTCATTCTTCGTCGCAGCATCCTTGTCAGCGCTCAGCATGCCTGCGATCGGCGACCCGGCCACGGGTCTCGCCGATTCCGCCGCACTACGGGCCACCGTGTTCGGCACGCCGCCGCAGGATATCGCGCCGATGCCCCAAACGGTGCCGATGCTCGAAATCGACCTGGCAATGCCGTGGGCTCAAAAGGTCCCGGCGATCTTCTGGTTCGACCGGAAATTGCGGGTGTGGTTTTCCGCACAACGCAAGCCCGCACCGCTCGTCATCGTCATTGCCGGCACCGGCGACGACGGCAACACCGCCTCGATGTCGACCTTGCGCGGGGCGCTGTATGGGGCGGGATATCATGTATTGACGCTGCCCTCGCCGACGTTTCCGCGCTTCATCGTGTCGGCTTCGCGCACCGGCGTGGCCGGCGATCTGCAACAGGATGGTCAGGATCTGTACGACGCCATTGAACGCATCGTCCGGCACCTTCCGCACGACGTGCGGATCACCGATATCGATGTGGTGGGTTTCAGCTTGGGGGGCGCAAATGCCGGCATCGTCAAGTCGATCGATGCGCGCGAGCATCGGCTGCAGATCCACCGCGCCGTCATGATCGAGCCGCCGGTGAGTTTGTTTGCGTCCATGCGCCGGCTCGATGCGCTATTCACCCAGAGCATAGGATCCGGCGATGCCGGTGTCGAGCGTCTGTATCAGCGGCTGTACGCGCAGCTCGCGAATTTCTACCGGGCATCCGGCCGCACGCAGATCGACGAACAATTCCTGCTCGCCGCCGCCTCCGCGACGCTGACCACCGACAAGGAGTTCTGCGCCGCGATTGCCCTCACGTTTCGCATCGACCTGATGAATTTGTTTTTTGCCGGCGATATCTATGCCAAGACCGGCGCCGTCGTCGATCCGGCTCATCCTCTGCAAGTAGGTCAGCCGCTCGATCACATCGAAGCGCTTCTGCGGACCAAGCCCTTCGCCGATTATTTCAATGACGTGTTCGCCCCGTATTATTTGAAGCATCGGCCGCATTCGACGCGGGCCTCGCTGATCGCGGACAACAGTCTTCACAGCATCGCCGACGCGCTCGCCACCGATTCTGACTATTTCGTGCAAACCAACGGCGACGATCTCATCCTCGACAGGGCCGACCTCGAATGGCTGCGATCGACGTTGGGCTCACGGATCGTGGTGTACGATCATGGGGGCCATCTCGGCAATCTGGGTGACAGGCGCCAGATCGCCGACATGCTCGACATGCTGAAGGGTCGCTGGCAAGGCGCGTCGGCAGAATGAGCAGGCTCATGACGCGCGGCGCCGTCATGGCTGGGGGTGCGCTGCTCGCCGGCTGTGGGTCCTTGGGCATCGTCACCCATCGGTTACCGGCCGAGACCCCCGCGGCCGACAACGCCGCGGCGATCAAGCAAGCCGAAGCGCTCGCCGCAACCAAAAGGACGGTGCAGACCGAAGAGCGCCGCGGGGAGACGCCGCCGCGCTTGACGCCCGCCGATGCGCCGCCGCTCGCCACCTACGATCCGTGGGAGCGGTTCAATCGTTTCAACTACCGATTCAATGCGCGCTTCGACGAGGCGGTGTTCTTCCCGGTCGCGAACGGTTATCGGCGGCTCCCGTCGCCGCTGCGCACCGGGGTGCATGATTTTTTCGGAAATCTTGCCGAGATCGACAGCATCATCAATTACACGCTGCAGGGACGTATGGGTCGCGGCGTCCGCAGCGTCGGCCGTTTCGTCATCAACAGCACGTTGGGACTCGCCGGCTTGTTCGACGTGGCCACGCATTTTCACATCGAGGCGGCGCCGACCGGCTTTGGCACCACCTTGGCCAAATGGGGGGTGCATCCGGGGCCCTATCTGGTCATCCCGATTCTCGGTCCCTCGACCGTGCGCGAGGCGGTGGGACTGCTCGGCAACTACGGCGTCTCGTACGGCATCAATATCGCTGATCTGTACCGCGGCGATCAGTCCTGGGGCTTGGGTCTGCTCAATGCCGTCGATCAGCGGGCCAACGTCGATTTTCGCTACTACGCCAGCGGGTCGCCGTTCGAATATGACACGATCCGGTTCCTGTACGTGCGCAAGCTGTTGTTGGAAGATGCGAGCCTGCACAAGGCCCGGGTGCCGAAGCCGCCGCCGGGGGCACCGGCGGGTCAATGATGTGAGATTATGGGCCCCATGGATGGACCAGCCCCGTCTCTGCGCGATCGCGCCAGCGGTCTGATCGCCACCGCCACGGTGCTGGCGCTGCTCTATCTCGGCCGCGATGTCTTGGTGCCGATCACGCTGGCGGTGATTTTGAGCCTGCTGATTGCGCCGCTGGTGCGCGTTTTACGGCGGCTCGGGCTCGGTCAAACGGTGGCCGTCCTGGTCGCCGTGTTGACGCTTGCCGTGGGCTTTACCGCCGCGGCGGCGGTCGTTGCCATGCAGATCGTCAAAATGACGGCCAGTCTGCCGCATTATGAAAAAACCATTCGGCATAAGTTGTCGATGCTCGAGGACTTGACGGTCGGCCGGATCGACGTGCTGAGCGGCCAAGCGGGGCGGCTACTCGCGGCGCGCCAGAGCGCGAAGGGTGGACCGGCCCAGAACCCCGTGGCCGGAGCGGCGGCGCCGGTCGCCGGGGCTCCGATTCCGGTGGAGGTGCATAATCCGCCGCCGGATTCTTTCGAGGTGCTGCAGAAGGTCTTAGGATCGATCTGGGTGCCTCTGGAGACCGCCGGCATCGTGCTCGTGGTGCTGATATTCGTCCTGCTCGAGCATGAGGCGGTGCGTGACCGCTTCATCCGTATCGCCGGTGGCACCGACATCCGCGCGACCACATTGGCGCTCAACGATGCGGGAGCGCGCCTGTCGCGGTTTTTCGTCTCGCAGTTCCTGGTGAACTTGGGTGTCGGGGTCGCGGTTGGAGTCGGGCTCACCATCGTCGAGCTGCCGCATGCCTTGCTGTGGGGGGCGTTGGCCGGCCTGCTGCGCTTCGTTCCCTACGTCGGTGTGTGGATCGCCGCGCTGTGCGCAACCGTCCTCGGCGCGGCCGTGGATCCCGGCTGGACACTGGCGCTCGAGACGCTCGGATTGTTCGTGATCGTCGAGATGATGGCCGGTCAGCTCATCGAGCCGCAGCTGTACGGCCACACGACGGGACTGTCGCCGCTCTCGGTGGTATTGGCGGCAATTTTCTGGAGCTGGCTCTGGGGTCCTACGGGGCTCATCGTGTCGACTCCACTGACGCTGTGTCTCGTGGTGGCGGGTCGCCACATCAAGGCGTTGAGTCTGCTCGATGTGCTGCTCGGCGATACCCAGGCATTGACCATGCCGCAGCGGTTCTATCAACGGGCCCTGTCGTCCGACTCGCGCGAAATCATCGACAGCGCGCGGGACTTTCTCAAGCGCAACTCCTTCGCCAGTTACTGCGATGTGGTGCTGATGCCGGCCTTGTCGATGGCGCGCATGGATCTCGACGCCGGGGCGATCTCCGCTCAGCAGCTCACCAAGGTGCGCGAGGTGATCGTCTCCGTCGTCACTGGCATCGGCGGTCGCACGCGCCGCTTCTGGTATCGCCCCCCCCGCAGCTCCATTCTCGAGGAGACCAACATCGGGCGCACGCTGCGGCTCGAGCGCGAGCGGATCGCCGGCCCGTACCAGGGACCCCTGGCGGTTCCGCCAGGATCGGTCATGTTGTGCGTGGGTTTAGGATCGGTGCCCGATGATCTCGCCACCGAACTCCTGGTGCGGGCGCTGCGCGATCAGAAAATCGATGCCCGCCACATCTCCATCGCCGAACTCGACGCGCCGACTCCGTCCGGGGCATCCGTCGACGGTGTCTCGATGGCGTTCGTGGTGAGCGCATTCCCCGGGGCCGAGCGCGACCAGGGTGAGAAGGTGGCCACCCTGATTCGCCAACGGCTGCCCGCGGTGCGCATCGTCTCGGTATTTCTGCACGGCTTGGCCTTGCAGACCGCGACGTCGATCGACAGTATACGGGGTGCCGATAAGGCCGCGACCTCGTTCGGGCATGCGGTGCAGATCTGCCTCGATAATACCGTCAGCGCCGACGCTGCGACGTAAGGGATACGATGTCAGCACAGTTTTGGTCGATCGCGGGCCGGGTTCGCTGGCGGATCTTTGCCTTTTTGTTCGGCTTCGGTTTTCTAGCCTATTTTCAACAGAAGACCCTCACGGTCGCGGCTGAGCAGATGATGCCGGAGCTTGGCCTGACCCAGGTGCAGATCGGCTGGTTGGAACAGGCGTTCGTGCTCGG
>Ga0116226_10000874_pt1 | contig 26326 bp, 17 predicted proteins | sample S1TSphfallax_FD_89692 | JGI IMG/M metagenome (GOLD analysis project Ga0116226, IMG submission 89692) | Host-associated microbial communities from peat moss isolated from Minnesota, USA - S1T2_Fa - Sphagnum fallax MG | ecosystem: Host-associated > Plants > Peat moss > Unclassified | place: USA... | reverse complement strand
AGTCCCTACGCCCTGTTCTTATGGGACCTGAATCAACTCCATCTTGCCATCCCGCTTCCGATGCAGCACCAGCGCCTGCCCCTCATGGTCGCGAAACACAAACACATCCCTGTCCCGGAACGCCGCCTCTTTCACCGCCTCCTCAAGAGACATCGGCCGCATCGCCGCCGAGTCGATCGACCGCACCACATGCGGCTCCACCAGCGGCGTCTTCGACGGGAAGGAGTGAACCACCATCGGGACCGCCTTCCTTCCGTTGCCATTTGCGGCGTGGCCGTTGCCGTTCTTGACGCCGGCCGAAACCGCCGCGGCGCTCAGCTTCTTCACCGCCGTCTTCACCACCACCTGCACGCTACCATCGAAGGTGGCTTCCTTTACCGGCGTCTTCGGATGCCGCTTCGCCGTGGTCTTCTTCTGGTTGTGACGTACGATCTGCTGCTCCAGCTTGCAGAGTGCGTCGTGCAGCGCGACCTCCATGTCCGTCGCCTCGCAGTTCGCGACGAGACTCTGGCCGCGCGCCTTTAGCGTGACTTCGGCGCATCGCCGGTACTTGTCCGTCGTGAGGAAGACATGCGCGCTCGCGGTTCTTCCCACCAGCTTCGCGATCCGCGCCAGTCCTGCCTCCGATTGAATTTTGAGTTTTTTTGTGATGACGGTGTGTCTGCCGGTGTATTCGATGTCCATCTTTACCTCACAGCCTTGCAGTTAGTCAGTCTATCGCACGCGCCGCTGATGTGTACTTGGGATCTGCATGTCCTCGCGGTACTTTGCGACCGTGCGCCGTGTCACCTGGATTCCCTGCCGTTGCAGCTCGGCCGCAAGCTGATCGTCGGTCAGCGGCTTGCGCTCGTCTTCCTCTTCGATCAGCTTCTTCACCTTGCGCTTCAGTAGCACCAGCGGCAGGTCGCCGCCCTCGGGACCGTTGACGCCTTCGGAAAAGAAGAAGCGCAGCTCATACACTCCCTGCGTCGTATGCACGTACTTGTTGGCCACCGCGCGGCTCACCGTGGAAGGATGCACCCCGATCTCCTCGGCCACCTCCTTAATCATCATCGGTCGCAGTGCGGACTCGCCATGCTCCAGGAACTCCGCCTGCCGCCGGACGATGACTTCACAGGTGCGTACGATTGTGTTCTTGCGCTGTTCGATATTCCGCAGCAACTGGATCGCCGACTTGTACCGCTCCTTCACATACTCGCGAACGTCCTTCTCGGTCTTCTTTTCGCGCAGCATCTTGCGATAGCCCTGGTTCAGGCGCAGCGTCGGCATCTCCTCCTCATTCATTAGCACCACATACTCGCCATCCCGCTTCACAAACGCCACATCCGGTTCGATCAGCCGCGTCTCGCTCTGGTTGTAGCGCTGCCCGGGCCGCGGGTCCAAGGTCCGGATAAAATCTACCGCCGTCTGCACTGCCGCCGCACTCTGTCCGCAGATCCGCGTGAGCTCCCGCATGTCCTTCTTCTGCAGCAGTGCCAGACAGTTGCTCACGATGTTTCTTGCAATCTCGAAGGTGTTCTCTCTCTGGCCGCCCAGTCTCTGCCCGCTTAGGTCCACCCCCGAGCCGGAAGAGGTGTCAGTCGGGCCAGCTGCCTCAGGTTCGCCCCTGTCCTCTCCGATCCCGCTGGAGAACAAGCTGGCCGTAAGACTCCGCTTCAAAACCAGTGCCGCCTCGCGCTGCTGCGCGGCGATCTGTAGCAGCAGGCACTCGCGCAGGTCGCGCGCGCCCACGCCGACGGGGTCGAGTTGGTGCACCACCTCGACCGCGACCCGTAGCGTTTCCATCGCCTCGTCATGCACTGCCAGCGATCCGCCCGCTGCGGCGGCAAACTCCAGGGTCGCAACCTCGGTCACCACAGCCTCTTTCGATCCGTTCTCCGTCTCCCCGGGACCGAGGCCCCAATGGGATGCCAGCCAATCCCGGGTCGAGATCTCGATTGCACCGACATCTCTGGCCTCTTTATCCCGGGACGTCCGTTCCTTCATTCCCCGCTCAAACGGGATGGGGTCGGACCGGCCCGCGACAGGCGACCGCTGGAGCAGCTCCACCAGTTCCTCGTCTGTCGCCGTGAGGTAGCCGTCCTCGTTTAGGTTGCCAATGATCAGCTCCGCCGCCGCCCGCACCTTTGCGCTCAGCGTCAGCGACCCCAACTGCCACGTCAGATGGTCCGTCAGCGTGCTCGGCTGGGAGAGAAAGTTTTCAAACGATGGCTTGTCGTACTCCTCGAAGTTCGACGCCGTCTTAAACCCTGGGTCCAGATAGTCCTGAAAGTAGCTGCCAAAGTCGATCTCGTCGAAGGGGTCCTTCTCTACCCGCTCGGTCTCCGCCGCCACCTCCTCGGCCGAGCGTTCGCGGTCACCCTCCGCCCCGGCGCGCTCCTCGAGCGTCGAGACGGTCTCCTCCAACTCCTCCAGCACCGGATTCTCGATCATCTCGGTGTTGATCATCTCGCGCAGTTCCAGCTTGTTCAACGCCAGAACACTTACCATCTGCACCAGGCCGGGAGTCAGCGCCTGCCGTTGCGAGACCTTCAAACTGAGCTTCGGTTGCAGCAATACGGGACCTCGTTACTTCAAGACTGAGCAGAATTGGAGGGAATCCTGTTAGGTCGTTCGGTGCGTTGTGGCATACGTCGTTCCGTGTCTGTTGTGTCGGTGCTTGTGTCGGTGCTTGTGCGCCAGCGGCTCTCCGAGTTTGTTTCGCGGACCGCTTTGAGGGTCCCCGAATCGGAAGATGACCGGCTTGGCCTCAGTCTACACGCGACGGAAAAGTCCTGTCGCCCCCGGCCGCCGGAGAGGTGCCGATACGGGACGAAGATTCCCATAATGCATTCATTTTCAAGGCAGTAGGCCCATTTCTGGACTGACGACGCGGGTCGTCAATCGGTGGGATTCGGCGGAAATTTCTGGTACGTCAGCCGCACACCCCGGTCGAAGTACTGGTCAGCCCGGATCGCCGTAGGCGCCTCGAACCCCACCGCGCCGCCCGCCGCCGCAAAGTCATCCTGGTCCACGCCGTCGCCCGAGACGCCCAGCCCGCCCACCAGCTTTCCGTTTGCATAGAGCGGGACACTCCCGGGAAAGAAGACGATCCCGTTCTGATTTGCGTTCTTCGGCTGTGAGCCGTCCGTGCAGGGGTTCGCCACGTCGTTCAGAAACAGGGGATAAAATGGCCCGGGCGCGGTCCCGTCGATGCCCTCGGGATAGAACGGCTGCGCGGCGAAGTCCAACGTCCGGTTGGTGATCGCCGTCCCTGCCACCACTCCTGGCAGATCGCTCGACCCCGTCGGCCCGCTGAAATAAATCACGTTCCGCGACTTCGCCACCGCCACGTCAACGCTGAACAGCGTCGCGTCGGGCATCCGGTACAGCGCCAGCAGATGTCCGTCCAGGTCCGCAACCGCAATCACGAACCGCGCCCGCGCCCCCACCGGAAGCCGGATCGCCGCTCGCGTCAGGTTACCAGTGGCCACGGCGTTCTGCACGATTTGCTGGACTTGCGCCAACGTTAACCCACCCTGCGTACTGCCTGTCTCCTGAATCAGATCGCCCTCCGGTGCTGGCCCGGAGCTGGCGTACGGCCCAAGCGAGTAGCTCCCCGTCGCCGTTCCCGTCGAGTACCCCGCCGGCAGCGTCGTCTGATTTACAAACGGCAGCGTGATGCCATTGACCACCACCGCGCCGGGATACGGAACGATCGGCGCGAACCCGATGCCGATTGTACCCGCAACCGCCGCATACTCCACCAAAGCGTTGTAGTTTGCCGTCGCCGGGTCGGCCACCACGCCGATCCCGCCCGCGACGCGGTTGTTCTTGAAGATCGGGACCCCGCCCGGATTCACCGCGTTCGGATCGGAGTCCAGCAGGTTCGCCTTACCGGTAAGTATCCCGAGTCCCGGGGCCGCGCTGTGCAAAAGCGTCGGGACCGGAAGGCTCTGTCCCAACAGATAATTCGTGTTGAAGCCGCAGCCCCGGTTCGTGTTTTCAATGCCATAGAGCGGAGCTGTCTCCGTATTGATCACGCCGGGAGGAAAGTGTATTCCGCTGATAAACCGCACTGTGCGGCTGCCAATCGGGGCCTGATCGTTCGAGAAGAAGGCCGCCGTGCGGGCCAATGCGGCAGCCACTTCATCGGCGGGATACGGCTGGCTGAAGTTGCCAGTAGCCGTGGCCGAAGCGCCGGTGTTCGAATAGACCGCGATGATCTGCCCTCGTCGGTCGCTCACGGCAATCGTCAGCGGCACATTGACCGAGGCCGCTGCCGCCTTTACGATCCCATCCACTTCGGACGCCAGCAGCAGATTGTCGGTTGTGTCCGGAGTCACCGGAGGAATCGCGTTCGGACTCAGTCCGCCACCGCAAGAGACCGTTGCAGCAAGCAACCCGAGACATCCCATCTGGCAGAAGAACCCCACCCAGGGGGCGGTGCGACCCCACATGCCGTGAGCATTCGAGCTGTTCTGCAAAGAGCGAATCGAAGAGCGAATCATAGGCGCGGCAAGGCTCCATCTGGGTCGCTGACAGCTTAACCCATTGTCCGATTCTTGGACAGTGTTTTTCAGAGGGGTTCTTTGAAGGGAGCTAGCCTAGTATGATGGCCGCAATCCGATGAAGAGAGAGATGGGACGCGCCGGAGAACTGATGAGGTTTGTGTGGCAGTCCGCCGCCATCGCCGTGGCCGCCAGCGGAATCGTGTTCTACGCATCCACATCGACCTCCTTCACCGACCTGGACTCCTGGACCTACGACTTCACTGCCATCGCAGGCGGAGGCAACTCCGTCTCACCGGACATCGTGCTCGTCGACTTCGACGAAGAGAGCTTTGCCCGGATCGGCAAGTACCCCATTCCCCGCAGCACCTTCGCGGAGCTGATCACGAAGATCGCCGCCCAACAGCCAAAGATTGTCGGCATGGATATCTTTCTCTCCGAGGCGCGCAGCCCGGAAGAAGACAAGACAATGCAGGCCGCGTTGAGCGCCGCACAGAACGTCGTTCTCGCCAGCCAGAGCTCCAACGGCATGTTGCCGCCGGTGATCCCGCTGCCCCTCTTCTGCCAGCCCGACGACCCGAAGTCGGCCTCCGGATACTGCGCCGATGGTACGCCGCCACCCGGCGCGCTGGGCTACGCCTTCGTCAATATGGACTTCGATCAGGACGGCTTCATCCGGCAGGCGGTCCTCATTGACGATGGGCCGCCGCGCTCGGAGTCCTTCCCACTCCTTCTCGCCGAACTCTACAAGGGCGAGGTCATCAAGGCGGTCGACAAGACCCACGCCAGCTTCCTCGGCCACCCGGTCTACTTCGCCAAACCCGGTGGCACCACCATGCTCATCGGCTCTTGGGCGCGCCAGCCCGTGCCGGTGGTTCCCGCATGGAAGCTCCTCTCCGGCCTGGTACCGGCCAATACGCTCACCAACAAACTCGTCCTCATCGGCCAGACCAACGACGCCGCGCGCGACCGTCTTCTCTCGCCTGTCTTCCGCCACGCCGACCCCGACGGCAGCCGCATGCGTCTCGGCGGAACCGAGATCCACGCCGCCGCCATCCGCAGTTTGCTCGAAGGCACGGTCGTTCGACCCGCGACGCCTGTCATTCGCTGGGCCATGGTCTTCCTGCTCGCCTGGGCGGCCTCGTTCCTGCTGCTCGCGCTGCGGCCGTTGCCCGGAGTCGGTTGCGCCATCATTCTCGCCATCTTCCCCAGCCTTCTCGCTGTCTATCTCTACTCGCATTGGCGTTTCTGGCTGCCATTCCTGCCGTCGCAGATCGGCGTCGAACTCACTCTTCCCTTATCCCTAGGGCTGCAATTCGGCCTGGAGCGCCTCGTCGCCCGCGAGGCCCGAGAGCAGCGCAAGCAGCTAATGAAGCTCTTCTCCAGCTACGTCGATCCCGCCGTCGCCAATACCATCTGGGAGCGCCGGTCGGAGGTCTCGCTCAGCGGCGAGGAGCGAGTCGCAACCGTCGTCTTCACCGACATCCGCAACTTCACCAAGCTCAGCGCCGGTCGCCACCCCGCGGAGGTCCTGCGCTGGCTAAACATGTATGTTACCGAGATGGACAAGGTGATCCGCAAGTACGATGGCTTTCTCAACAAGTTCATCGGCGACGGCCTGATGATCATCTTCGGGCTGCCTCTCAGCCAGGGACCAAGTGAGGACGCGCGGCTCGCCATCGAGGCCTCCCTCGCGATGCTCGAAAGCGTGACCCAGCTCAATGAACTCAACGCCGACAATCCGGCGATACCTCAGCTACGTATAGGAATCGGGATCCACACAGGACCCCTGATGGCTGGTAGTATCGGTTCGGCCAGCCGTCAGGAGTATTCCGTGATCGGTGCGACTGTCAACCTTGCATCGCGTCTTGAGAGCCTCAACAAGCCCTTCAAGACGGAGATCCTGATGAGCAAGGCGACGCACGACATGGTCGCTCGGGAGTTCCGTGGACTTCGCTCGATGGGCATGGCCACTGTCGCTGGCCTGGACGACCAGATCGAGGTGTTCACTATCCACCCGCGGGAAAGGCAGTCGGAAGAAAAGTATGTGGCTCTGCTGGAACAAGGCCAAGGGGGACAAAAGTGGGTAACGTAAGCAAGGTCGAAATGAATGGGATCGTCAGGAGCCACGCCGGGAAGCGTACGCGCCGGTTCGTGGATTGCCTTGGAGTCATTGGCCTCTCCGCTGCCGCGCTGCTGGCTGGTGGATCGAGCCGGGGACAGCAGCCGGCAAACTCGCCGCCAAAGGTCGTTCGCGTGCGCGCAAAGCTGGACGGTTTCGACATAGCGCCCACCTCGGGCAAAGCTCCAAACCAGATCGGCGGGGCGTCGCGCGACCTCGGATCGCTTACGCTCTTCGCACCGAAGCTGGGCAAGGCCTACACCCTCACGCCGACCTTCAACTGGAGTGCGCTGGACGACAAGACCGAGTACACCTTCAAACTCTCTGCCCTCTCGACCCAAGAGAGCGTCCTGTACGTGAAGAAGGTGCTGGGCGGGAAGTTCACCTATCCCGCCGACGCCCCTCCGCTCAAGCCCTCGGAGACGTACATCTGGTCCGTGCAGCCAGAGAACGACCTGATGGGCGGGCTCGCACAGGCCAGCCTGCTCGTGATTGGGGGGACGAATCGCAGCGCCGTCGAGAGCGCGCTGGCCGCCGCCAAAGTCACGACCGGCGAGCCATCCCTGGCGGCCGCCAAGATCTACACCGACAACCGACTTTGGTTCGACGCCATCGCCGAGTACTCAGCACTCATCGAAAAGCACCCGGACAACCCGCAGTACTATAAAGAGCGTGCAGCGATTTACGACCAGCTCACCGCGACACGTGCCCTGGCAGACGAGGATGCAGCAAAAGCGCAGCAGTAAGCCGGTGCACGCCACGATGGAAGCTCTGCCGTTGGACCAGGATGGACCGCAGAACGACACCCCCGCTCCGGACGTCAAGTGCCCCCGGATTGACGTGCGGGTCTGGGGCGCTCGCGGCTCCATTCCCACGCCATCGCCCACCGTGCTGAAGTTTGGGGGAAATACACCGTGCGTCGAACTGACATTCTCCGATGCCAGCTTCACCGATCCCGATGCCCCTCAGCCCGAAGGCGTCCAGCGCATCATCCTTGATGCCGGCACCGGAATCCGCAACCTTGGAATGGAACTGATTCGAACTAACAGCGTTCAGCGCGAGTTCCATGTCTTCCTGACCCACTTCCATTGGGACCATGTGCAGGGTCTGCCTTTCTTCCCCGCACTCTACGACAGGACCGCCACCATCACCTTCTACTCCTCTCGCGCGCCGCAGGAACTGCGCGAGATTCTCTGGGGCCAGATGGTCACGCCCTACTTCCCGGTGCGTTTCGACGACCTCGCCGCCTCCGTCCACTTCGTCCAGGTGGGTGAGACGCCGCTGCGACTCGGAGACGTAGATATCTCATCCTTCTGTCTTACGCATCCTCAGGGCGCAGCCGGCTTCCGGGTGGCCTATGGTGGAAAGACCGTGGTCTACGCCACGGACCACGAACACGGCGAGCCCAAGGCCGACCTTCGCCTGATGAACGCCGCCCGCGGTGCCGATCTGCTCTTCTACGACGCCCAGTACACGCCGGAGGAGTATCCCAGCCGCAGAGGATGGGGTCATGGGACCTGGCTCGAGGCCACCCGCGTGGGGCGGGCCGCTGGCGTCAAGCAGCTCGTCCTGTTTCACCATGACCCCGGCCACGACGACTGCAAGATGGACCAGATCCTCGAACTCGCGCGAGACCGCTTTCCTTCCACGCTCGCCGCCGCTGAGGGTCAGACCATCACCATCGAGTAGACCCGCGATAGAGTGGCATTTGCCGTTGGTCGCCTTCCTAAGAACCTGTCGTCTTTCAGCTGGCAAGAGACGTGTCATCGTTCGCGGCTTTGAGTCAGCTTCATCCTGATTCACCGCCGCGGAGAACCTGCTTCTTGCCCCGTCCATACCTGCTAGGCCGTGTCGGAATGCGGGACAGGCGGCGCTCCCCTCCACGCCTCGAAGTAGACAACCCTCCGGGCGATGATGTATATGCCACTACAGTAGAGTTGTATGAGGCACTCAGTTCCCATCCGACACAATGCAAGGCCCAACGACGCACGATGTTCGAAAGGGTTCCCGCAACATGACCGAACGCTCCAGCACTCCGGCAGTTGAGACCGCAAACGAAGCCACCCCCGCCCGCAGCCAGCCAAAGTACCTCGAGATCGTCGAAAGCCTGCGCAAGGCGATCGAGGCTGGCCGCTACCGGGACGGTGCCCGGCTGCCCAGCGAGGCCGAACTGGTGCGGCGCTTCGGCGTCAGCCGCATGACCGCTGTCAAGGCCATGCAACAACTGCAGCAGGAGGGGCTCCTGGTCCGCCGCATCGGCTCCGGAACCTACGCGGCGGAGAACAACAGTGCACGCAAACACGTCTTCGGCCTGCTGATTCCGGACCTCGGCCAGACCGAGATCTTCGAGCCCATCTGCAAGGGCATGTCCTCCTCGCCCAATGCCGCCGGACACTCGCTCTCCTGGGGACACTCCGCAGCAAAGAGCGCAAGCCCCGAAGATGACGCCGAGAACCTCTGCGACCAGTACATCGACCAGCGCGTCTCCGGCGTCTTCTTCGCGCCCCTCGAATTCAGCACCCGCCGCGATCTGGTAAACCACCGCATCTTGAAGGCGCTCGCCGCGGCGCGGATTCCGGTTGTCCTGCTGGACCGCTGCGTCATGGACTATCCTGCCCGCAGCGACTACGACCTGGTTGGTCTAGACAATCGCCGCGCGGGATACGTCATGGCCGATCACCTCATTCGCCAGGGTGCCAAGACCGTCGGATTCATCGCCCGCGAAGGCTCCGCCGAGACCGTCGACGACCGCATCGCCGGATACCGCGAGGCGCTCTACGCGCACGGCATGACTCTCGACCAGCGCCTCGTCCTGCGCACGGACCCCACCGACGCCGCAACCCTCTCCGCCGCCGTCACGAAACGCCGGATCGACGCCCTCCTCTGCGGCAACGACCTCACCGCCGCCCAGGCCATGCGAACACTGCTCGGCCTCGGACTCCGTATCCCCGAAGATGTCCGCATCGCCGGCATCGACGACGTCCGCTACGCCGGATTCCTTCCCGTTCCCCTCACCACCCTGCACCAGCCCTGCCGCGACATCGGCGCCGCCGCCGTCGCCGCCATGCAGGACCGCATCAGCAACCCGCTACTCCCTGCTCGGTCCATCCTGCTCAACGGCCATCTCGTCGTGCGTCGCTCCTGCGGCGCGGCAAGGCGCTGACTGCGACATCGGAGGAAGAAATCCACGATCTGTCGCCTCAACGACACTTCCATCTCAGCAATACGTCTATACAACTTTGTCGCCAATAAACATACAACTTTCTTGACAGTCGTATACCAAAGACCTTAGAAGTTGTGTCGCTACATCTTGCCGTCACAACTTGGAGGAACAGGCGCAATGTCCATTCGCATATCCACGCAGAGGTTCGTCAGGACTTCGTTTCTGCTCGTGCTGGGGGCCGTCTTCGCGGTCTTCGGCCTCAATGCGTCCGCCCAATCGAACTTCGGTTCGATTGTCGGTGCCGTCACCGACCCCACCGGCGCCGCCGTCCCCGGGGCCCAGGTCACCCTCATCAACGCCGGCACTAACGCCACCCAGAACACCACCACCGGCGCGGGCGGCAACTACACCTTCCTTAACCTCAACCCCGGCGCCTACACCGTCAAGGTCGCGATGGCAGGCTTCAAGGGCATCACCAAGAACGGCGTGGATGTGACCATCGGCGGCAGCACCCGCGTCGACGCGACGCTCTCCATCGGCGACGTCACCCAGTCCGTCACCGTCGATGCCGCCGCGACCGCCGCCCTCCAGACCGACACCTCCTCGCTCGGCGGCGTGGTCGAAGGCCGCCAGGTCGTCGAGTCCCCGCTGAACGGCCGCAACGTGAATAACCTGCTCGACTTCGTCCCCGGCGTCGTTCCCGGAGGCGGCACCGCCGGCAACACCGTCGCCAATGGCGGATCGGGCAGCTTCCAGGTCGGCACCCAGACCCAGGCCATCGCCTACGGCAACTACCAGATCGGCGGCGGCTTCAGCGGCCAGAGCCTCTTCTTCATCGATGGCGTCGAGTCAAACGTCCCCGAAAACAACGTCAACTCGCTGGTCCCCACGCAGGACTCCGTCCAGGAGTTCCGCGTCTCCACCAACAACGTCACCGCCGAGTTCGGCGGCTTCTCCGGCGGCGTCGTCCAGATCTCGACCAAGCAGGGCACCAACAAGTTCCATGGGACGGCGTATGAGTACTTCCGCAACACCGTCTTCGACGCCAACGACTGGTTCGACAACCACTACGGAAACCCCCGCCAGGTCCTCCACCAGAACCAGTTCGGCTTCAACATCGGCGGCCCCATCCTCAGGGACAAGCTCTTCTTCTTCTTCTCGTTTGAGCGCGAACCGGTCTCCTCGGGCGGCCTCGACACCTTCACCCTGCCCACCGCGGCGCAGCTTGCCGGCGACTTCTCGGCCTCACGCCCTTGAACATATCCGCCGCGAATCCGACCGGGCAGATCCTCTACAACCCGGCCACCGGCGCGCCCTACGCCTGCAACGGCGTGGCCAACACGCTCTGCCCGAACCAGATCGACCCCACGGCGCTGAAGCTGCTGCAACTCGAATTCCCGCTCCCCAACATCACCGGACTCAACAACGGCACGGTGAACAACTTCATCGGCACCGCTCCCATCACCGGTGCGCAGAACCAGTTCAACGCCCGCGTCGACTACAGCCCCACCAAGACCGACCAGCTCTTCGCCCGCTACACCTTCTGGAACCCACACAACGGCGACAGCGACCCGCTCGGCACCAAGACCGGCGCTGGCCCCACAGGCAACACCACAACTGAAGCCGTCCTCGGCGACAACCACATCTTCAACCAGTCCACGATCGCCGACCTCCGCCTGAGTTGGCTCGAGAACTACAACTTCCAGGTCCCGCTCTCGAACGGCTTCGACCAGAGCACCATCAACGCGAACTACGGCGCGCTGCAGGCCCAGCAGGTCAACAACCACCAGGGTCTGCTCCCCGGCCTCGGACTGCAGAACTACTCCGGCGGCGCCGAGCTCTCCCAGCTCTACTGGCTCAACACCGCCTACTCCATCAACGGCAGCATCACCAAGGTCAAGGGACGCCACACCATCAAGATCGGCGGCAACGCGCGCCAGATCGAGTGGACCGGCTTCGGCAACAACCAGGGCCTCGGCCTCGGTGCCTCGAACGCCTTTACCGCATGCCCGACCGCGACGTGCGGTCAGGCTCTCAACGCGGCAACCGGAAACGCCATTGCCTCCTTCCTGCTGGGTGTACCCTCAAGCACTGGCATCTCGGAGGTCGCGACCACCCGCTCCGTGCTGCACTCCTACGGCTTCTACGGCGTCGATACCTGGCAGGCGACCAGCAAGCTGACGCTTAACCTCGGCGTCCGCTGGGACCAGCCCGGATCGTACTCCGAGGTCAACAATAACGACACCGTGCTGCTGCCGAACCTTGCCACCAGCCTTCCCGCCTTCACCAACCCGGTCACCGGAGCGTCGATGCCCACCGTGGGCGGACTCGCCCTGGTCGCCAGCCCGCAGTACGGCTCACGCCGCGAGGAGAACCTGCACTGGAAGCTCTTCTCTCCGCGTGAAGGCTTCGACTACCGCCTTGACTCCAAGGACGTCATCCGCGGCGGCTATGGCATCGCCTTCCTTCCGGCGGAGTTCACCGCCGACGGCCCCGGCGGCAGCCCGATCAACTCCGCGGGCACTGGCCTGAGCAACACCCCGGGCCAGACCTACCCCGGTGCGCCGACGGTGGCGAACCCGCTGCCGAATGGGATCAACCAGCCACTCGGCCGCAATCCCGTAGCGCTGACGCAGCTGCTTGGCCAGGGCATCGGATCGCGCGTCCCCGACCAGCCCTACGGCTACGTGCAGCAGTTGAACTTCGGCGTCGAGCGCGCGCTCGACACCCGGTCCACGCTCTCCGTCGCCTACGCCGAGTCCAAGGGGACGCACCTTGTCCTCTCGCAGGGGTATACCGGCACCGGACTCAACCTGGACCAGTTGCCCGACCAATACGACGCCATCGGCGGCGACCCCAACGCCGGCACCGGACTCTTCAAACCCGTAGCCAACCCCTACGCCGGTCAGTTCAGCTCTGGCGGCCAGCTCGACCAGCCGACCATCTTTGAGGGCTACCTGTTGCGGCCGTTCCCGCAGTACACCGGCGTCTCCGAGGCCACGCCCCGCAAGGGTGCGTCGACCTACAACGCGCTCCAGGTCGCCTTCAAGCGCAACTTCCCGCACGGCGGTCTCACCCAGGTCGCCTATACCTACGCGAAGCTGATCAGCAACACCGACAACACTAGCAGCTTCGAGGACGGCCAGGGCGGACAGGGCGTCGTGCAGGACAACACCAACCTCCACGCGGAGAAGTCGGTCAGCCTCCAGGACCTCACGCATAACCTCGTCGTCAACTACGGCATCGACCTTCCCTTCGGTCACGGCCAGCCGTATCTGGCGGGAAGCAATTCGGTCGTCAACGCCATCGTCGGCGGATGGCGCATGAACGGCATCACCACCCTGCACAGCGGCCTTCCGGTGCCCTTCAACAACAACAGCACCAACTACCTTGGGCAGTTCGGAGCGGGTCCCATCCGCCCCAACGTCGTTCCCGGATGCGATAAGAACGTCGGCGGATCGGCGCAGCACCGCGCCCTCACCGGCTGGTTCAACACCGCCTGCTTCACCCACCCCGGCGTCTTCTCCTTCGGCGACGAGTCGCGCGTGGACTCGAAGATCCGCGGCGGCGGCGCGGCCAACTGGGACCTCTCCGCGAACAAGACCTTCCCCGTCTTCGAGCAGCTTACGGGCAAGTTCAGCGTGGAGGCCTTCAACCTCTTCAACCGCACCCAGTTCGGCGCGCCCGACAGCGGCCTGGGCGACGGCGCCTTCGGCCTCGTCACCAGCCAGCGGAACCTGCCGCGCGTCCTGCAGTTCGCGCTGCGTCTCTCCTACTAGCTGACAACCCGTGGCGCACCGGCAGACCCTGCCGGTGCGCCGTTTCCGTCTATACCGTATCCGATGCTAGAGTTGGCGGGCATCGTAGTGCCGTCATTCTGAGCGGAGCGAAGAATCCCTGAATTTGGGCGCTCCGGACCGGCATCAAACGTTTGCATCAAACGCGGGAGAAAAAGTGAAGAAGAATCCAATATCAGCCACACGTCGCAGCTTTCTCGCCTCCGCCGCCGCCATCGCCGTCGTGTCCGCCCTGCCGCCGGGCATCGCCGCGCAAACCGACGACCCCGCCCTCGAAGCGAGGCTCGCGATAGACCCTCGCCGCCCGCAGTTTCACCTGCTTCCCGCGAAGAACTGGATGAACGACCCCAACGGCCCCATCTACTTCAACGGCAATTACCACATGTTCTTCCAGTACAACCCCCTCGCCGCGGTCTGGGGAGACATGAGCTGGAACCACGCCGTCAGCCCGGACATGCTGCACTGGACGCACCTCCCGATCGCGATGACGCCGACTCCCGACAGCCCGGACTCCTTCGGCTGCTTCTCCGGTTCGGCCATTGCGGTCGGCAAGCGTGTCTATCAGGTCTACACCGGCACCAGGATGTCCTCGCACGAGCTGGCGACGATCCGCGACGGCGCGGACAACATCCAGGAGTCGCAGTGCCTCGCCTGGTCCGACGACCCGAAGCTCGTGAAGTGGACGAAACTCCCCGAGCCCATCATCCCGCTTCCGCCGCCCTCGATCCGGATCACCGGCTTCCGCGACCCCTCCGCCTGGCAGCAGGGCGAGTGGTACTACATGACCGTCGGTGCCGGCGAGGCCAACGTAGGCGGCTGCGTCCTGCTCTACCGCTCGAAGGACCTGCACGACCCCAACGGCTGGGAGTACGTGCATAAGCTCACCAGCGGCGAGTGGAACGGCAAGAAGACCGCTAACCCTTGCGACGACGGCGAGATGTGGGAGTGCCCGGACTTCTTCGCGCTCGATGGCGGCCATGTGCTGATCTACTCCACCCTCGGGAAGGTCATCTGGGAGTCGGGCAAGCTCGACACCGCGACGATGACCTTCACCCGCGCCAGGACCGGCGAACTCGACCTTGGCGCGTTTTATGCCCCAAAGACACAACTCGACGCCCACGGCCGCCGCATCCTCTGGGGTTGGATCCAGGAGAAGCGCTCCGACGCCGAGATGAAGGCGGCGGGGTGGTCCGGCATGATGAGCCTGCCGCGCGTCCTGAACCTAGACCGCGACGGCACCCTCCGCGTCCGCGTCCTGCCGCAGGCATCGGCTCTGCGCGCGGGAGTTGTGCCGCAACAGAAGTCCCGCTCCGGTGTCCTGAAGACGCTGCAGGCCGCATCCGGCGAGCTTCTCTGCTCCGGGACGAAGGGCACGAGCTTCGACCTGACCCTCTCCCGCGATTCCAATGAGATTCTGCATGTGAGCTACTCCGGCGAGAAGCACGCCTTCACAACCGATGGCCACGAGATCGCCCTCGAACCCGGCGACCTGCCCGCGCTCCACACCTTCGTTGATGGCTCCGTCGTCGAACTGATCCTGGGCGAACGCATTGGCTATACCAAACGCTTCTACTACGACGGGGCAATCGCTCCCGATGTGATCGCGTCTGCCAACGGAAGTGGCGCAAAGCTGACGGCCTGGAAGATCGCCCCTATCTCGCCCAACCGCCTCACCACGCCCGCGAAGAGCGCATAGCACATCCGACCGTGTACAGTAGCATCTCCTGAAACTTTATCCGGGGGCAGATCGTTGAATCGTTATCTTTTGAAAGCTACCATCGTCGGGGCGCTGGGCGGACTGCTCTTCGGCTTCGACACCGCCGTGATCGCCGGGGCCAATCAGCAGTTGACCGAGGTATTTCACCTCACTCCAGCCACGCTGGGCCTGACCGTCTTCATCGGCCTCGTCGGGACCGTGATCGGCGCGATGGGCTCGGGCGCGCTGGGCCAGAAGATCGGCGGCCGCGAGGCCCTGCGCATCATGGCGATACTGTACACCATCTCCGGCGTCGGCTGCGCCTTCGCCTGGAACTGGGACGCGCTGATGGTCGCCCGGTTTGTAGGCGGACTCGGCATCGGCGGGTCTTCGGTGCTCGGCCCCGTCTATATCGCGGAGCTTGCCCCGGCGAAGTGGCGCGGCCGCATGGTCGGCCTCTTCCAGATCAACATCGTCATCGGCATTCTTCTCGCCTATCTCTCGAACTACATCATTACCCTGCTGAACCTGGGCGCGACGCAGTGGCGCTGGGAGTTTGGCGTCGCGATCCTGCCCTCGATCATATTTCTCATCATGCTCTACGGCATCCCGCGCAGCTCGCGCTGGCTGGTCACCAGCAACCGCACCGACGAGGCGCTCGACGTCCTCGAACTGATGGGTTCGCCCAACTCCAAGGAGGAGCTCGCCGAGATCATCGAATCCGTCCACATGGAGCGCGGCATGAAGCAGGAGCCGGTCTTCAACGGCAAGTACAACTTCCCCATCTTCCTCGCCGTCTCGGTCGGCCTTTTCAACCAGCTCGCCGGCATCAACGCCATCCTCTACTACGCGAACACCATCTTCGCCTCGGCAGGGTTCAGCTCCAATTCCGCCGCGCTACAGGCGGTCGCGGTCGGCCTCGTAAATCTCTTCGCCACCATCCTCGGCATGAGCCTCATCGACAAGATCGGCCGCAAGACACTGCTGCTGATTGGCTCCATCGGAATGATCTTTGCCCTCAGCGGCGTCTCCGCCATCTTCTACACCAATAGCCACCAGTCGTTCCTGGTCTGGCTGCTGATGATCTTCATCATCTTCTTCGCGATCTCGCAGGGATCGGTCATCTGGGTCTATATCTCGGAGGTCTTTCCGACCCGCGTCCGCTCCAAGGGCCAAAGCATCGGTTCCTCCGCCCACTGGATCAGCGCGGCGGTCATCACCCTTTACTTCCCCGTCGTGGTCGACAAGTTCTCCCAGGGAACGCCCTTCGCCTTCTTCGCCGCGATGATGGCGCTCCAGTTCGTCATCGTGCTCTTCATCTTCCCCGAGACCAAGGGACGCACCCTTGAACAGATCCAAACCCAGTTTGGAATTCACTGAGGCCAGTTTCAGAACTCACAGGTAACGGCTTTCTTGAATTCATGGATGGCGCACGCACCAGCAATTCCGGTATGATCCCCGTTCAATCGACTTTGGAGAGTCTTCGATGAAACTGGGAGTAAGCGCTTTCGCATGGACCGCCGCATTCGGCCCCGAACACCTTACTCTGCTGCCGCGGGTCAAGGAGTACGGCTTCGACGGGCTGGAGCTGCCCATGTTCACGCCCTCCGACCTTCCCGTCGCCGATCTCCGCCGTGAGTTCGAGGCTAGCGATCTGGACTGCACCATCTGCGCCATCCTCCCCGCGGGGATCAACCCCATCAGCCCGGAGGCCAGCGTCCGCAAGCGCTCCCTCGCCCACCTCGTCGAGTGCGTCGAGACCGCCGCCGAACTTGGCGCGCGCCTCCTCGGTGGACCCATCTTCGCCCCCATCGGCTACCTGCCACCGCACCGACCCACGCCGGACGAGTGGCGCTGGGCCGTCGACATCTTCCAGTCCCTCGGCGACCTCATCGAGCGCCACCGCATCGACCTCTCCATCGAACCCGTGAACCGGTCTGAGACATTTTTTCTTCGTACCGCCGCCGAGGCCAAGGAGTTCTGCGAGGACATCGGACACCCCTGCATCGGCGTCACCCTCGATACCTTCCACGCAAACATCGAAGAGAAGAGCGTGCCCGCCGCCATCGATCAGCTCGGCTTCCACCTGAAGCACATGCACATCAGCGAGAACGACCGAGGCCCCATCGGCTCCGGTCATGTCGATATCTCGGGCTGCCTCGCCGCGCTCAACCGGATCGGGTACGACGGCTACCTGGTGGTCGAGGGCTTCGGATACTCGACCGAGGAGACCTGCGCGCCCGGCACCCTCTGGGCCGACATCAACGTCTCTCCCGAAGACATCGCCCAGCAAGGAATAACCTGCTTGCGCGAACTGACTGCGGGCGACGCCTCCGAAGTCACCCCTCGCAACCGGCTCAAAAACTTCAACTGATAGATTTTCGTTGACACGATCGCCGCTTCAGCCACACTATCCCTGCATGAAAGAAAGCCCAAAGTTAATTCGCGCAAACTCTCTCGTGCGCAATCGCCTGCGGTCCGTCGCCCTGGTTGTCGCCTCGGCTGTGGCCTTCGGAACAACCGGGTGCGTTGTCACGTTGTCGCCGCTTGCGAAGTCCACCGCGACCTTCTCCACGGCGACCGCCACGGTCGTCACCAACTCCGAGCAGGCCTACACCACGGCGAACCAACTCCACCACGACGAACAAGTCGCCGCGGCGATCGACGCCTACGGCACCCCCGGCTGGAGCCCCGGCACCGCGACCACTCCGCTGCTCACGACGGACCAAATTGCCGCCCGCACCACCGTCCTCGAAGGCCTGAAGGCCTACGCTCAGGCGCTCGCCGCACTCACCGAGACCAAGAACCGCAACGCTGCACTCGATACCTCAGCCAGCACCGCCGGCGTCAACCTCCAGTCGCTCACCGCCGCCGGAGCACCCGACCTCAAGACGCTGTTTCCCAGCCTCTCCGGCTCCGGCATCAGCGCCACCGAGACCGCCGGCATCAGCACCGCCATCGATGGCCTCGCCAGGCTGCTGCTGAACACCCGCGCAAAACAGGGCCTCGCCAAGGCCACCACCGACATGGACCCCAGCGTCCAGGCCCTCTGCAAGCTCATCGACAGCGACGCCCACATCCTCCGCCGCCAGGCCGACGTCGACTACCAGGGCCCCATCACCAATGAAAACCAGTTCATCCAGAACAACCGGAACATCGACCCCGCGCTGCGCCGCGCCGAGATCGGCAAGCTCATCACCCTCGCCGCCCAGCAGAAGGCGAACGATGCCATGCTCGCCCAGTTGCAGCAGGCCGTCCTCGCCCTGGGCAAGGCGCACACCGCGCTGATGAACGCCGCCAACGGCAAAGACCCCGAGGCGCTCAAACAGAAGCTCGACGACCTCGTCAAGTTCGGTACCGATCTCGGCGCGTTCTATGGCACCGTTCCCGCCGCAGCGGACTGAGGCAGATCGGGTCCAGACGAGCCCCACCTCCGTCGCCTGGGTGCCCCATCCGTCGCGCCTTTGTACTTTGCGATGGGTGGGATCGAAGGATCTTCCCAGCACGAAGCACCGTTTTCTTGGATCGGCTCGAAGATCCCAAACGCTTTCAACCTGAAATGGAGAGAACCTCATGGCCGCACCGCCCATCGTGAACCCCGCCCTCGACAACCCCGACCCCGGCGACGCTTATCAGGCCCTGTACGACGTCCTCGGCGATGCCTACTGGCAGGCCTCCGACATCACCGGCAAGGACACCATCCACGGCCTGCAGGAGGAGATCGGCAAGATCATCGACGCCATAGACCAGCAGCAACTCGCCACCAACACCGACCTCTTCATCAAGATCGGTGCGCAGGTGCAGGCCACCAACGCCGCGCTGAAGGACCTTCAGACCAGCATCAACGGCATCACCAAGAACATCACAACGGCAGGCAAGGTTATCTCCGCCATCACCACCGTGCTGTCGCTCTTCCCCTAGCCATCTTCTTTGTCATTCCCGAAGGGAATTTGCTTCTGCACTCACTGCCGTGGCGGTAGACCACCTCTACCGCACCGACATCTCCACTTTCTTCATCTGCGCCGCGAACATCGGCGCGTTGTAGGCCGAAGGGTTCTTTACTTGCGCAAAGAGCGCGTCGATCGCTGCCCGCGTCTCAGGGTTTGCTGCGCCCGCCTTCGCCGTCGCGATGTACAGCGAGTCCACCGTCATCGTCGCCTGCTCGGCCGCGCGCTCGCCCTGTCGTGAGATCGCATCCGCCTCGCCAGCGATGCTCTTGATCAGCCGCTGCGTCCGCGCGCGGTCGTATTCCGCCTGATTCACCTCGCCCAGCAGTTTGTCGGAGAGCGCGGCCGCCTGCTTGGCCGCCGTCTGCACCGCCGCCCGGTCCGGACTCATCGTCGTAATCAGCATCGCAACTTTGTCCGTCGTCGTCTGCAACTCGGCGTTCGTGGTCGGATCGATCTCCTCGGCGAACTTGCGGAAGACGATATACCGCGACACGTTATACGGAGCGTCGCCCGGCCGATGCCCTGCATAGCCTTCCTTCTGCCTCCAGCTCTCCGGTCCGGTCAGCGAGTGATGACACGTAATGCAGTCCATCTCGCTGAACTCCGGCCACGGCCCGCTCTCCGCGTCCCGCGCCACGCGCAGCATACTCTCGCGCATCTGTACCGCCTGGCCAATGCCCCACGCGCGCATCCCGAAGAGCGGGTCGGCGTTCTTCTCTACCCAGTGCGGCGGCTCGGTGGCCGTGTAGGAGTCAAGCTCGAATCGCAGGTCAGGGTGGCCTGCGGCGATCAATTCGTGGTCCACATGCAGCCCCGGCGCACCCAGATGACAGGTAAGACACTTCGCGCTGCGGATCGACAGGTTCTTGCTATCCACCAGACCCAGCTTCACCATGTCGGCGTGCTTTGCCGTTGGCTGGATGTGCGGCCCGATCCATTCGGATGCCGGGCCATGGCAGCTCTCACAGCTTACGCCCTCGGAGATATCGAACGCGGCGGTACTGTGACCGGCAGGCTCATAGATGGCATGGCAGACCAGACAACGCGGAGCCTTCTCCGCCGGACCAATCTTCAAAATCGTCGACATCTGCCGTCCCAGGCTGCCGGTCAAAGACGCGTAGGCGCGGGCGTGGCTGTCCTCGGTCACCCAGGTGCTGTACTCGTTCTGCAAGACCTTCGTGGTGTTCCGCGGAGATATCGATCCATGGCACGCGCTGGCCGAGCACGAACCCGGACCGACATACTTCCCTGCCGGCTGCGGATCGCTCGCCGACGCCGCCAGCAGCGCGTGAAGATGATCCGTGGAAGCCGTCTGGGCATAGGCCAGGTTGGCGGCACCACCAGACATCCAGACCAGCGCCAGCGCCGTAGTCGCAAAGCCGGCCGTACTCACAAAGCCGATAGTCCTCAGCGCACGCACAGGCGTTGCCCTCGATGGTTGATTTAGTTGCAGCCGTTATATCCTGTGCCTCGCGCGATTGCAACCCAGTATTTTTCAAAATTGCTTGTAACGGAAACATGAAATCCTTCAAGAAGTTAGTAGACTCGCACCCGTCTCTCTGCTAAATTGGCCCGCAAGACCCGCACACCGTTTTCGTCCCGCCGAGTTGCACCGCCGAGTTGCCAGGAGAGCATGACCCAATGAGCACCATGCCGGAAGTCCTCATCAGCATCGAGCCGGGCCGCAATAAACTTGGCGTCTTCGAGGACCTGCGCCACGTCCAGGAGCAGATCGGTTTCGTCCCCGTCAATGAGATTGAGCGCATCGCCACCCGCCGCGGCGTGCGCCCCAAGGACGTCCACACCGTCGCCAGCTTCTACCCGCACTTCCGCCTCAAGCCGCCCATCCGTGTCGATGTCCGCGTCTGCGACGACATGAGCTGCCACCTGAACGGCTCACGCGCTCTCAAGAAATCGCTCGAGACCCAGTACGCCAATGCGGGTGAGTTCGTGAAGGTGCGCGATATCTCCTGCGTTGGCCGCTGCGACCATGCGCCCGTCGTCAGCATCAACGAGCACTACTACGAGCACTGCAGCCTCCGCGATGTGGTCAATATCGTTGATCGTGAGATCCTCACTCCGCGCGAAGAGCAGCACAGCCCCCCGCCGCGAAGCCCAGAAGAACGCGGCCTCACTATTCAGTGCGACCCCTACCCCACCGAAGCCGACCACTACAGCATCTTCCGCCGCCTTCTCGCGGACCGGAACTTCGACGAAACGCTCGCCAAACTCAAGGCCGGCGAACTCCGCGGCATGGGCGGCGCCGGCTTCCCTGCCCACATCAAGTGGGAGGGTGCGCGCAAGTCCCCCGGCACGGAAAAATTCGTCGTCTGCAACGCCGATGAGAGCGAGCCCGGAACCATCAAGGACCGCTTCATCCTGCAGTACCTTCCGCACATGGTCTTCGAGGGCATGATGGTCTGCGGGGCCATCGTCGGCGCGCAGAAGGGCTACCTCTATATCCGGCATGAGTACGAACTCCAGACCGAGGTCCTCAACGAAGAGCTGCGGCATATCTATGACCTCGGCCTCCTAGGCAAGAACATTCTCGGCACCGGCTTCGACTTCGACCTCGAGGTCTTCGTCTCGCCCGGCGGATACATCTGCGGCGAAGAGACCGCCCTCATGGAGGCGATCCAAGGCAATCGCTCGGAGCCGCGCAACAAGCCGCCGCGCACCGTCAACTCGGGTGTGTGGGGCAAGCCCACGGCGCTGAACAACGTCGAGACCTTCTGCCACGCCATTACGATTCTGGGAAAAGGCGGCGACTGGTACCACAACATCGGACTTCCCGGCTCGCCCGGCATCAAGTTCGTCGGCGTCACCGGCCACGTCAAGCATCCCGGCGTCTTTGAGGTGCCCATGGGCACCAGCTACCGCGACCTCATCTACCAGTATGCGGGCGGCCCGCCGGACGGACACGAGGTCATCGGCTTCGCACCCTCCGGGCCGTCGTCGGGCTACCTTCCCGCCTCCATGCTCGACACCGAGATGAACTGGGACAAGCTGAAGGCGCTCAACTCTATGGTCGGCTCGGGTGCGGTCGTGGTCGTCGCCGACCACGGCTGCATGTTGGACATGGCACTCAACTCCGTCGCCTTCTACCGCAACGAAAGCTGCGGCAAGTGTTCGCCCTGCCGCATCGGCACACAGAAGCTGGTCGACCTACTGATGAACTGGACCAGCGGCGAGGTCGGCCCGGGCGATCAGGCGATGCTCCGTGACCTCTCGAACGTCCTCCGCACGGCGTCGCTCTGCGGCCTCGGTCAGATCTCGCCCGCGCCCATCCAGTCTGTGATGAAGAACTTCCCCGAGGTCATGAAGCAGCACCTTGAAGACAAGTATTGCAGCGCCGGAATCTGCTTCCAGAACGCCGCGAAACGGAGCGTGATGTGAGCGAACACGCCGCAGCACCCGCCTCCGGCCACGGAACGGGTCACAGTTCCGGTCACGAGATGATGACCCTGACCATCGACGGTCGGGAGGTCACGGTCCCCCACGGCACCTCGGTCTTCGATGCCGCGCGCATTCTTGGTATCACCATCCCCGTGCTGTGCCATCAGCAGAACCAGACGCCCATCGGTGTCTGCCGCATTTGCCTCTGCGATGTCGGCGAGCGTGCACTCCAGGCTGCATGCGTCTTCAAGGCCGAGCCGGGAATGGTCGTCCATACCGACACCGAGCCCATCAAGGCCGTCCGTAAGACGCTCTACGAACTGATGCTGACGGATCACCCCTCGCCGTGCCTGCGGCAGCAGCAAAGCGGCGACTGCGAGTTGGAAACCCAGGCCGCGAAGGCCGGCATCGTCCCGCCTGATGTTCGTTTCAAGAAACGCGCCGTGCCGGTCATGTCCGAGGACGACAGCTCCCCTGCCATCCACGTCGACTATTCCGCCTGCATCCTCTGCGACCGCTGCATCCGGGGCTGCTCGGAGATCAGACACAATGACGTGATCGCCCGCCAGGGGAAGGGCTACTTCACCACCATCGCTTTCGACGCCAACGAACCGATGGGAAACTCCAGGTGCGTCACCTGCGGGGAGTGCATGGTCAGCTGCCCCACCGGCGCGCTCACCAACAAGAAAGTCCTCGGCCAGAATCTGCTCGAGCAGCTCATCGAACAGAACGGTCCCACCGTCGAAGCCTTCTCTGTCGAGGTCGAAGATCTTCTCGCGCTGCCCATCTTCAAAGGCGTATCCGGAACCTTCCTCTCACTCAACGCCGGTGCCGTCGTCCGCCGCAACTACTCCGCCGGAGAGGTCATCGTGCGCGAGGGCGAGACCGGCTCCACCGCCTTCTACATCCTCGAAGGCGACGCCGAGGTCTACCTCGGCAGCCCCCGCGCCCACGTCACCACCTCCAGCGAGCCAGAAGGCCTCTTCTCGAAGATGCGCAGCATGCTTAAACCGCTGAAGACCAACAAGCGCGAAGAAGAGCGCGCTGACGCCCCGTCCCACATCCGCATCGACGCCCCTGTCGACCTGCCCTACGACAACCCCCTCGCGACCCTCGGCCCCGGGGATCTCTTCGGCGAGATGACCTGCATGAGCTTCTATCCGCGCTCGGCCACCGTCCGCGCCAAGACCGACTGCGTCATGCTCGAGATGCTCCGCAACGTCCTCGACGTGATGCAGAAGAACAAGACCTTCCGCAGCCAGCTCGAAGCCAACTACCGCAGCCGCGCCCTCAACAACCATCTTCGCAGCGTCCCCATCTTCTCCACCCTCAGCGACGACTTCATCGACCTTCTGCGCGACCGCGTCGAACTCGTCCGCTACGCTCCCGGCGAGGTCATCTGCGCCGAAGGCGACATCGCCGACTCCTTCTACCTCGTCCGCATCGGCTTCGTCCGCGTCAGCCAGATGCGCGGCGACGAAGAGATGGTGCTCGCCTACCTTCCACGCGGCGGCTACTTCGGCGAGATGGGCCTGCTCCGCGATGTCCCCCGCACCGCCACCTGCACCGCGCTCGACCACGTCGAGGTCGTCAAGATCTACGCTCCCGACTTCGCCGACATGCTCGCGCGCTTCCCCGAGGTCCGCCTCCAGATCGAGAACGTTGCCCGCCAGCGCGAGAAGGAGAACGCCCTCCACGCCAAGCGCGCCGCCGACAAGTCGAACTCCGCCCCGCTGCACAGCTTCCTCGCCCAGGGTCTGATGGACGCGCAGAGCCTCCTCATCCTCGACCTCGAAAAATGCACCCGCTGCGACCAGTGCGTTAAAGCTTGCGCCGAGGCCCATGACGGGGTCACCCGCCTGCTGCGCGACGGCGTCCGCTTCGACCACTACCTCGTCGCCACATCCTGCCGCCAGTGCCGCGATCCGCTCTGCATGGTCGGCTGCCCGGTCGGCTCCATCCGCCGCCGCAACTCGCTCGAGGTCATCATCGAGGACTGGTGCGTCGGCTGCGGCCTCTGCGCCTCCAACTGCCCCTACGGCAACATCACCGTGCATGAGTTCGACCGCGACGACGCCGGAGGCAAGTACAAGGAGATGGCCGGCGCGGGAAAGGTCCGCAAGGCGACCTCCTGCGACCTCTGCCACGACCTCGAAGAGCCAAGCTGCGTCTACGCCTGCCCGCACGACGCCGCCCACCGCGTAAACCCCTCGGAGTTCTTCTCGAAGATGCTCGGCCAGGACATCGGCTCCGACATCAGCTCCGCCCTCTCTACTTCTCCCGTTGAGGTCAAGAGATAAGCCATGCGGATCGACAGCACGCACCGGCCCTGGCTTTACTTTTCGATCGCCCTGATCGCGGTCTCGACCGTTGTCTATATTCCGTACTCTCGCAGCACCACGCCCGCCGGCAGCACAGGCATCGGCCTCACCTTCGGGATTATCGCGCTCGGCTTCATGGTCTTCGCCGCGCTGCTCAGCGTCCGCAAGCGATACCGCATTATGCGCATCGGCTCCGCCCGCGTCTGGATGAAAGCCCACCTCTGGCTCGGCGCGCTCGCTCTGCCCATGGTGCTCTTCCACGCCGCATTCCACGCCCGTGGTCTGCTCGCCTTCATCCTGATGCTGCTCACCATCATCGTCGTCTTCAGCGGCATCTATGGCGCGTACCTCCAGCACACCCTGCCCACGCGCATGTTCCGCGAGGTCCCCTACGAGACCATCTACGACCAGATCGGCGTCATCAAGGAGCAACTCCTCGCCGAGGCCCGCCAGCACGCCGTCAACGTCACGCAGATGCTCGCCCCCGCCCGCGGCCCCGGTGCCACCGTCACCATGACCCTCGTCGAGGTCCCCGAGTACAGCAGCGAAGTCGCCGCCTTCGACGCCTTCTTCGCCTCTAAGGTCGAGCCCTACCTCAAGGCCGAACACAAAGCCGCCCTCAAGCTCGAACTCCGCCACGAACCCGACGCCGCCCGCGAATTCGAGGACTACCGCAAACTCTTTCCCGCCGCCGCCTGGCCGCCCATCACAGCGCTCGAAGACATCTGCAGCGAGAAGCGCCAGCTTGACCACCAGGTTCGCCTGCACCACTGGCTGCATGGATGGCTCCTGGTCCACCTGCCTGTCTCCGCCGCGCTATTATTGCTTGCCTTTATCCATGCCGTCGTCGCACTGCGTTACTAACCCTACTTGTTTGTCTCTGTTTTCTGTTTGTCATTCCCGCTTTCTTTGTTTGTCATTCCCGAAGGGAATCTGCTTCTAGCCTTTGCAACCGAGCCCGAAAGGAGGTCCCCCGCATGGCAATCCGCAAACGCACCACTAAACTCCTCGCCAAGCGGCACGACCTCGACTACTTCAAGAAGGGCTCGCCCATCCGCACCTGGCAGTTCCGGCTCGCCCTCGTCGCCCTCATCGCCGCGGTCGTCTGGATCGGCGCCTCGTCGGCGCACAGCGCGCAGGCCTTCTCTTCAGGGCCCATCTCCTCCTCGCATGCCGTCTTCGGCCAGCGCTGCGAGACCTGTCACAAACCCGTCATCGCCGGTGCCAGCTTCCTTCCCGTCGGCTTCGGCTCCGCACGAAAGGTCCCGGACTCCGCCTGCGAGAGCTGCCACACCGTCGGCCTGCACCACGCCAACCAAGTCGTCGAAAATAAGGCCTGCAGCACCTGCCACATCGAACACGTCGGTGCCATGCACCTAGCCGCCGCTCCT
>Ga0116226_10000873_pt1 | contig 26341 bp, 51 predicted proteins | sample S1TSphfallax_FD_89692 | JGI IMG/M metagenome (GOLD analysis project Ga0116226, IMG submission 89692) | Host-associated microbial communities from peat moss isolated from Minnesota, USA - S1T2_Fa - Sphagnum fallax MG | ecosystem: Host-associated > Plants > Peat moss > Unclassified | place: USA... | reverse complement strand
TCTTACCGCGATAGCGGTGTGGCAGCGCCTCCCTAAGGCGGCGCTCCAATTCGCCCCAATACTCGGGAGTAGCCGGGTCGAAACCTTCGGCGGCCACTTCGTCGTCGATCACCTTAACGATGCGACTATCGCGCTGACCGCTGTCAGGCTTGTACCACGAGTTGCGCGCCAAGAAAGCATTAACGTTACGACTAGTGGAGGGGTCGAGTTGTTGCGCGCCGGTACTCTGCGGCGTGTTGTTGACCATGCGGATGGTACCCTCAAGGTCCTCGACTCTACGGCGGGCCGTGTACATCAGATCGTTGGCTTCAGCTACCGCGTTGGGATCTCCGGTGGTCAACGACTGTGCGTACGCGCTACGGGCCCCGGCTAAGTTATTTTTAGCGTCATCGAGCGCTTTATCTAACATCGCCCTTTCATGGACGCCAGTGCGGCGCTCCTGAACTGATAAGCGATCGTTCAACTGGCGCAATTGCGTCTGTTGCGACCGGATAAGGGCGTCTTTAGCATCGAGCTTATCCTTAAGGCGTTTCTTGCGTTGCTTGCGCTTCTCAGAGCTGGATAACTTATCCGAGCGGTCCTGTTGACGTATGCCTTCGCTAGTTAGGCGAGTGTCTTCCTCGCCCTCGTCTCCGGCATCATCTCCCTCGTCATCTTCTTGATTGCTTTTGTTCTTTTCCGAACCAGCCTCAACTACGTCAAAGTCCTCTTCTTCTTGATCGCCGGATTTCGGCTTATCAAGTTCTACCGAGTCGGTATTATTATCTTTATCGTCCTGTGCCATTGTTTACCCCTGTTACGCGAGCGCGTCGCCCGCCGTTAAATATATGCTTTAAGCGCCAATGGATTACCTACTTTCTCGCCTAATAGATCGAGGTCATTGATCATCATGAATAACGCTTTGTTCATTACCGACTTACCCTGACTGTCCAATAGGCCAGTATCATATTCAATCCACCACTTATCCTGATTGTACTTGGGAATTCGGACAAACATGCCCTCCTTAACCCACGCCCCCTCAGGCCACTTCTCTAAAGTCGTCCGGTTTCGAAACGCCACCGGGCCGATTTCTCGAACCATCCCGGTCTGCGTGTTCCACAGTTCGACCTCCTGCACGTCGTCGGGCAATAGTAACCCGCGCTGCGTCTGCTTGCGTGGACTCCTTATTTGTACCACGACACGCGACCCGAAAGGTTTAATGCCAGTGGCTACGTTAGGAAATACTTCGTCCACTTCTTTCTGCGTATACTCACTCTCAATTTCGCTTTTCAGCTTCGTCGTCATCTGCTATCTCCCTCTCGATCATCTCGGCGGCCCGCCCAAGGCCGTCATGAATACCCCACTGCCTTACAAACGCCTCAAACGTGGTCGGAGGACGGTCAAATATATCCTCCCTAACTGCTTTCTGCGCGTTACGTAATTTTACAAGTAGTCGTTCCATTCGTCAATAATCCCCGACTATTTAACTTTACCGCCACCACAATAATGGTGGTGAACGTTAATCTTATGCTTCTCATTGGGTTTGCTCATATCGTGCATAATGTGTACGTCATGCGACGTCTTACCCTTCTTGGGCATACCACCTTTTTTCAACTGATTACCCTGACTGGCAACGCTACCGCCCATTGGCACCATCGCCATGCGTTTGTGCATATTCATAACCTGCTTCATCTCGTAGTCCTCCTAATGCATTGAACCGCCATCGGTCATATTACTATCCTTGCCCTTTAAGGCGGCGACTTCAAGGGCAGTATCGTTATTGTCTTGTGTTTTATCCATTTCGGCGCTGGCACGTATACCTTCAACCGCGACATCAGTCGAAGCCTCGATATGGGCCTTCTCCATCTGTACTCCAAGCATCTTAGATAACTTGACCAACTGCATCTGCAGCGAATCCTGCTTGGTCTGGAAGTCATGCATCATCTTGGCCGTATCCTTCTGCAAGCGCTGGCTGGCTATGGACATATCGTCCTTATGCTCAGCGGCACGCTGCGCCAGTTCTTGCTGCGCGAGCGCTGTCTGCGGGTCGGGTTGCGGCTGAGTAAGTTTAGCCATCATCTGCATGGCCTGCGCCACTACCGGCGGCACGCCCTGAGTAGCCGCGGTCACGGCGGCGATCACAGTCTTAGACGACTTGGCTAAAGCCTCCGAAATGTCGCGGTCGGTCTGCCATGACTTGTCCCTGTTTGCTAATTCTTCCAGCGGTTGACCCAATTGCGTCCTACCTTCCAATCTCATTAAATCGGAGTAATAGAATAATATATGCTGTTTCAAGTGTTCCAGCATACCCGGGATGATAACCTTGGCCAAAACCGGATTGAAACCGAACAACGGACACTGCAGAAAGTCTAAATGTACTTGCAAATGTGCTAAATGATCTTGTTCCGGGAACGCCATGGTAGGCTTGCCCATGCCCATCATTACGTTTTCCGCCGCCGGGTTGGTCGGCTTGGGGGCGGGCGGTTGGGCCAATAGATCTTTGTAATCCGGCAACTTCATTAATTGGAATAGGCGGGTTAAAATCTTGTCGTCGTTCAACTTACCCGGAAATTGCGTGCGCAACGCCATTACCGCCTGTAACTGAGCGAACCTCTGGGTCTCGGAAAAGATACTGGGGTCGGACACCGGTATTATGTCTACGGGACCCTCGAAATCTTTGGGCGTGACGAAATCGCGTTCGTCCTCGCCGAACATCACTTTGCCCTTAAGGTGTTGACGGTTGATGCGGTGAATGATGCGTAAACATTCGGCCTGCGCATGATGTAACCGCGCATGGATGGACGAAAACACCTTCGCGCCTTGCTCGATTAGAGCTATGGCGGTACCCACCGGCATCTGGTTACCGGCCTCGGCTATCTTCTCCTCAGAGGTGGAAACTACGCCTTTGGCGGCCTCGGTGAGATAACCTAATAATTGCAATAGCACCGGCGACGGCCCGTTGAACTGGATGGGCATGATGACTTTGCGGATGTCATCGGAACCTATAGCGTCGACCTCGCCAACTTGCGTCGGGCTGATCGACACGGTCTCGCCGGATGGACGGCCCTTGAGCTTCATGGCCGTGGCAGAATTTTGAATGTGCGCGGAGTCTAGCAACGCGCGCAACGCGCCGGTCATGGCCGCGGACAAATCGCCTATCAATTGCGGCAGCCCGATGTCGTACGCCCCGCGCCACGGGATGAAGCCGAACTTGACTATGTACTTTTGTTCCTCATATTTGTCCTTGGCGGCGTCGTTTTTGTCCCAATTGCGGTACAAGCCAATGACTTTATGACTATCCGAATCAATAGTTATGATATACGGGCAGGACCTGTCGGTGGGTCGTTTGGGGTCGTCGAATTTGTCCCATACACTGCCCTCGTAAAACGTGTAGCGGTCGTCGTCTGTGATTTCGTTCGAATCCTTACCTTCAATCATCTCCGTCTGCTTCTCGGACTTGGTCTCGCTCATCGGGTCACCAGGCCCCGGCGACATACCTATGTCTACGTATAATCCTGCGAACACGTCCTGTTGGTACTCAAATTCGGTCTTCTTAAGGCGATGAAACTTGCGTTGAGTCCGGGCATAGGATTTCGCGCTGAACGGCAATATGAACTCATCGATAGGTACAAAATCGACGGTCGTGCGGCCCAAATCCTTGGAATAATAAATCTTCATGAACTGCGAACCGCCCGCGGGCAGTTGCGTCAACAAGCTTTCCAATTCGGACCGGTACTCAGGAATTTCCTCAGTCAGTTGCCAGTTCATGTAATCGCGCTTGCGCTGGGCCTTCTCTAGCTTGGCCTCAGTCTGCGTGCCCGCGATATAAGTGCGCACGGGTCCTTGCGGCGGGAACATTTCTTTCATCGCCGACGCGGAAAAATCCACGTAAGCCTCGGCTAACACCGGATGAGTAACGCGCGACGCACCCTCGAAATCCGCGCCGCCGGGGGCGGGGCCGCCTAAACCGGCGCGCTTCAATCCTTCTTCTTGCTGTTTGTCGCGCTCTTCTCGCGCCACGATGTCTTGCTCGATCAAGCGCATATAGCGTTCGCCGATGGCATCAAGCTCATCGGGGGGAATTACGGTGGCTAGGTTAACGTAGAAATCGTTGGGGTCACCGGTCACGATGGCACCGTCCGCGTCCATGTCTATGGTCGCGGTGCCATCGTCATTAAGCTGTATATCGTCATCTTCTTCCGGTAAGCCCAAATCCTCTGCGTCCACTTCCAACGTCTCCGCGGGACTGTCGTCGGGGCCTTGATCGAGCTTGGGTTGCTCATCTACATTAAAGGGGGTACCCGACCCGGGCAACGCGCCGCCGGTTTGCGTACCAAGCGCAGACATCGTATTAAAAGTCTTCTTGGTATCGTCCCTAGCCTTTGGTGGTCCTTTTTTCTTCTTAGCCATATCTGGTCCTCAAATTGGTGCGGACTTTGGTCAGGCCGGGGTTGTCCAGCGTTTGACGGTAGTGCGGAGTGGCTACGTAGCCATTTGAAGGAACGTAATTTTTAAACCGGTGCAATACCGACTTCACCCGCCCACCAGTCGCAAAATGCTGGGGGTTTTGATCGCCAGAGTTATTAGCCAAGTCATGTAAATTAAGAGAATTAGGGCTTCCTCCATCGGCACCATGGCTATGATTTCCGGAAGACTCTTGCCCTTGTATCTTTCGACGAGCCGCGAGATAGTCCTGTCCCACCGGGGTATCATACTGACTAAGCGTGTCCTCCAAGTCTTCTTTAGCGGGGGGCGCGGCCTGAGGAGAAGGATATGCAACGCCTCGGGAAGAGGGGGGACCGAACCCGAACATTTTTTGAAAGTGTTTGTCGTTGGACACCGCAGCGGTAAGATGGGCGGGGTCGTTGTAAAGATCGTGCTCAAGAAGTTCTTCAGCTTGCGCATTGACAGGTCCTCCTCTGGCGAAACGTGATATGTTTTGCGGCATCATAGTATTCACCACGGGAGCCGGAATTCCCGACGCCGCAGGAGCTATGGAGGACGGCATGGGGTTGACCATACCCCCGATGGCAAACCCGGGCACGGCTTGTTGATTGATTTGTTGCATCATCATCGGCGCGTACAACGATTGTAAATTTACGGGAGTGGCCAAAGACGACGTATCGGCAGCGGCAGCTTGTCCGGGCGTAAGCAGCGCCGCCAGTTGGGCGTCACTCAGATAATTGGGAAGTTCGGGCGTCAGGTCCGCAGTGGCCATCTATAGTCTCCCTTGGTATACCCTATCATTTTTACGTACATTCGTACAATTACTTTATATTTATAAAACTATTGACTGTACGGGTTGCCGCCCTTCTGGCTCATGGCCACCCTGCGCCAATAAGACATTGGTTCCTCCGCGATCTCCGCCGCTCGCATGTAGTACATATCGCGCATCAACGCTAGGAACTGGGTCACCGTATCCACGTAATCGTCGTGAGTGACATTAGGATAGAAACAAAGTTGTTCGATCATCGGCTCCGCCCAGTCGCGGAATTGCCCCGCGCGCTTCTCGTTGGCCGTCTCGGGTATCCACAATACGCCGTCCTTGACCAAGTGGGAAACGGTATTGGCGCGCTCAGTCTTGTCCGCCCTGCCGGGGTTATATTTACGGCAAGGTATACCCGCGCGTTGCAAATCCTGCCGGAGCGAAATTCCAGAACCCTTGTCCTCGATCAACACGATGTCGGGACGCCGTTCGCCCACGCCGTAACGCATTTGGTAATCGCGCATGGCGCGGTCGCGCAGGTCCGGATAAGCAAGGTGTTCGCACCATGCGTCGCATAATACCGCGCGATAACTGCCCGTACTCTCATTCGCCATCGGCACGAGACCCCACGTCGTGCACGCGGTGGGATCGTTGATGGTCTTATCGGTCATGCCAGTATCATAAGATTGCACCACCAATTCAAATTGGGGTATGGGCTTATTCTTGGGCCATAACCTGAACCAACTACGTTTGAATATACCCATTTCCTCAAGGTTGATAAGTTCGCCATGTAGTTCCTGACGACCTATGGTGGTTCCTTCGTACTTTACCAACTCGTCGAAGAATTTTTGGGGCAGATTGCCCTTGTTGTCGTAAGTGGAACCGCGAGTCAAAACCGTAGATTTATCTTCGACGATCAACTTGATCAAAGGTACTGGCTTCGGCGTCGTCGTACAGATCTTTTTCGGATTTTTGCCCAAGCGTAACCCAAAGTTCAACATCGCCCACGTCTCTTCGGCGTTTTGCCACGCCGCGACTTCCTCGCACCACGCCAAACCGTGTTGCGGGCCGCGTAACCGGTCAGGCTTTTCCGACGAAAATCCGCGAATATGAGAACCGTTTACAAATTCCAAAGTGAACAACGAGCGATTATAATTAAGTATGAGCTTGTCCGGGCAGCACGCTAACAACCCGCTTTCCCCCTCGATACAAGTATGCCTGATGTCGTCGAGCGTAGGCGCTATGATACAAGTGCGTAGGCCCGGATTATTTATGGCCTCCCACCACACCTCCTCAGCCGCGGAGCGCGTCTTACCGAAACCGCGACCGGTCATCAACATCCAAGTAGCGTAGTCGTCGGTGGGCGGCAATTGCGCGGGTCGCGCGGCGCGTAGCCAGTCCATGCGCCGTTGTAATGCTAAGATGTCGAGGGCGGAGGACCCCGTACGCTTGCGCGCGGCGGCCTCTACGGCAGCCGCAGAAGGATGGCCGCGCACCCCTTCCGTGGTCTCTGTCACGGTTGCATTTCTTCGGGCATGACCTCGTTGACCGGCTTCGGCCAAAATCGGGGGGGCCATACCGATAAATTTAGAATTTCACGGCTGTTGGGAGTGTCGCGCTTGTCCAAGGCGTAATCGCAATGGTCACGCGTCACGCGGCCAAAGGTAACCGCCCACGCGGCCAAAGTCAAAAAATCGCATAAATTTACCGCCCACAACATGCCCGCGCGCCGGGCCCGCGCGACACGCGCTGATATCGTCTCGTCGGCGTCACCCAATAAGAACGTATTACCGGCGTGGTCGAGTAAATTTAACCAGTTAAGTAAATATTGACAAAACAATAAGAACACAGTTTTCATAGCGCAAGCCTTTCCTTATTGTCGATGATGCGTAACACTTGCGACTTGTCGTGGTTATACTCGACGTGGCGCTTCAACAATCCGTAATTGGTAAAGCGCCAATAATGACCGGCGCGATAATACACGCGGTCCCCGTTACACGACATGAACATGTCGGCGTTGTGAGGGACGTTAGGAACCGAAATACCCTGAGGTACTATCATGACGCTTGACCCGCTAGTGCAACGTGCCCGACTTCGCCGCGTCCGACTTTTCCTTGCGCAAAGTCTCCACCTTGGCCCACAACTCGTTTACCTGATTCGCCACTTGATCCGCTGCCTCGTTGGCCTTGCTGGAATCTAACGGCAACACGTTTAGCCCATAGGCTTCGCGCTCGATCTGCACCAAGCGCGTCATGACGCGTGATAGTTGCTCCAGCAATTCCGCCGGAGTCCTGTCGCCGATCAATACGGACAATTCCTTGTAAAGATTGCGGAAAATTTCCTTCTCCGGCGTGCCGTCCTCGGCTGCCGACATGTGTAACACGGCGAACAATTCTATTAGCCGGGATGAAAACTTTTCGGCGGTCTCGCGCAATTTTCGCACGTCCTTGCGATGGATGTCGAGCACCGCGGCGGCTTCTAGCACTGCCACCTTAGTCACTTCTTCCGGCCTTAAGTCGGAATCCATAGAAAACTTCGGCCCGCTAGGCGAAGTGCTGGCGACGCCGTGGGCTTGCTGTACGGCAAAGGGGTCGAGCGGCTTGCGCTCCCAACCGTATTTCTGCGCATAGTCGGAAATGCGGCTGTAGGAAGTACCAAACTTCTTAGCGATGGCCGACACAGGAAGTACACCGGCGCGGTAATCGAGTTCTATAGCTGTCCAATCTAATTCATTAATCATATGACTAAAATATCATAAAATAAAGCCGAATTACAAGTTAACCCTCAACCCAAGCCGTGCCATTACACCAAACTTTGCAAGGAGTGCTACTTCCACCTGTAGGTGTAGAATTATAAGCGCAAGTCGCGCTGGTGTCAGTGGCCAAAGCCTCGGAACCCTTAATAGTAGAAGTACAAGATGGGAGGGTTGATACGGTATATTGTTTTAGTTGAAATAGGCCACCCATAGTCAAAGAAACGCCTGTCACAGTAGAAGATGTGCCGATGGCCACTCCTCCGCTACTGCCGATAAGCATAGCCGTTGTTGCGGTGTTATTTGAAACGCCACTTGCTGCTGGCTCAAAAACATTAAAATTAATTCCTGATCCGCCATTACCCGTAGAAAAGCCGCTTTCAAGAATGAGATTACCCCCAGAGGCGTTTGTAGAACCGGTAGAAGTACCTCCAGCTTCAATTGTTAAATTTTGACCAGTTAAACCGCAGCAAACGCTATCAACACCGATGCTATCGGTTTCATGTGAACTTAAAGTTATACCATAAGCCAATGATTGGTTAAATGAACCACCAATTCCTAATGCCCCATTTTGTCCTTGTAGCCTAAACAATTCTTGATAGGCTTGCGCTCCAGAACTTATCGTCTCTCCCGTACCCATAATTATATCCGGGGCCATATTTCCGCTTATCGAAAGGTTTCCTATATAAATGTTTTGTTGATTAGATGATGAGTTTTTAGTGGTCAGCTCTATGTAAGCCGCAGAAGTATTTGTAGCTGAAGTGTTATTAACTCTAATGTCCGCAGACCCAGAGCTTGTTGGCGTATTTACGCTACCTGATGAAGTGGCGTAAACCGTCGAATCCGAAGTAGTCATATCGAATTGTCTACCAGGAGCGTTCGTATCAATACCGATTTGTCCAATTCCACTAGTATTATTTAGATTATTAATATTCGTGGCGTAAATTGTGTTACCTATATTTATGGCATTACTTAAAGTATTACTTGAAAGAGTAGCGCTCTGGTCAGTACCGATAATTATGTCATTTGAACCCGTAGTTATAGTACCATACCCAACTAAAGTTCCTAAAAATGTATCATTGGCTCCAGTAGTCAATGCATTACCAGTTTTATAACCAATAGCTACGTTTTTAGCCCCCGTGCCGCTGGCAACGGCTTGATCGCCGATCACGGTACTATCCACAGTTTGATTAGCATTAAGCGCAAGCGTACCAATCGCAACATTGTTTGCGCAACCACCACAAGTTGCCAAGGCTTGAGTACCAAGAGCGAAATTTCCGCCACCGGTTGTGGCCCCAAGCATGGCGTCTTGACCTATAGCGATGTTTTGTGTGGCTGTAGTGTTGTCGTATAAAGCTCGATACCCAATCGCAACGTTCTGAGCGCCACTCGTGTCTACGGTAAGAGCTTCATAACCAATTGCTACATTCGCCAATGCCGCAGTGGTCATGGTACCAGCTAGAGCTTGATAACCGATAGCAGTATTGGAGTAAGCTGCGGTTGTAGTCTGACCGGCCAAAGAGGATGAGCCTATGGCTATGGAACCATTCGTGGTGCTGTCGGAAGTCGGATAGCTGAGGCCATTGATGCCATTGATATCAATGCCGCCATAAACATCTAATGTACTTGCTGGGGAAGCAGTGCCTATGCCTACAGAACCACTTGAATAGACAAAAGTTGACGCTCCGCCAAAACTTGAGCCGTTATTGTATTGTATGGAATTGGTTGATCCTCCGGGTGTACCACCGCCGCCCGATATAGTATTACAACCATAAGCATTAGTACTGGTCGAATAAGTAAGCGCGTTTGAAGCGCCATTACAATTTGGTATAGGAGAGTAGGCATAAGCCGGAACGCAAGAATACAACAAAGTAAGCAATAATAAAACCAAACGTTTCATGCGACTTGCCTCCAAGTGGTCCCGTTGTAATAGCCGGTCCACGCGCCGTAATTGGAGCCGATGACGTAACCGACGGGGGCTATGGTTATATTATAAGTCGCCGCCGCGCCCGAACCGTCGGCGATAGTATACAGCATGAAGTTTAACGGATTGGAAGGCAAGGTAACGGTGAACGCGTGGGCCCGGTTTATTTCAGTCACGGCCTGATTGGCGGGTATCGCGTAACTCGTGCCAGTGGTAACGATAGAACCGACGGGAGAAGTGTTCTTGGGCAGCGAATCCAACAAATTATCGTGCCAACGGGCGAAGCAATCCGCCCACGGCTTGGTAATTTTGCCCACAGCGTCGGCGATGGGGGAAGATACCGGTGGGTTAGCTACGATGGCCATTTGCCGAAAGTAGCACAAAACGGGACCCGCGCCAAGGGATAACGGGACCCAAGGCGCGGGGCAGTAGTCAGGCCGTGCGGCGACGCGTGCCGGGGGTCGCCCGGCGCAATTCCTCAATCGCGCGATACACGTGCTTACGATAGGGCCGGGACAAAAGGGGAGACGCGACACGGGCCGCGCCTACCGCCTGCTCTATCAGCCGGATTGGATTATGTGACTTCTGTTTCATATCAAGTACTCCTTTGTTTACACGATAACTTTGTAACACAAACATATATAAAAAGTATATATGGGGTAGATGGGACCCGCATCAAGGCGACACGTATTGACAAATATAGGCCGGATGTGAATATATGAACTGCGCCTTAGAGACACTTGAAACAGGACCCGTTATGCCATCCTTGCGCAAGCGAGCCAAGCGATGGCCGACGCGGTTCAAGTCGCGTCGGTTCCGTGGCGCTCAGCGCGGGACCCAGACCTCGTGGCGCGGAATGCGTGTATCGCGGCAAGCAGCGCGTGCACCGCAACACGGAACGCGAGCCGCAGAACCCGAAGCCAGCAACACGGGCCGCATGCGGCGGAACTCCGGCAGAAGCGACCCACCACACGCGCCAGTTGCGGAACAGAACGGAATTGCACGCATATCACACGGCCCGCCACGCAAGCCACGCGTCGCGCGACAAATGTGGCAAGGAAGCAACGCCGTTCACGTTTCGTTCTATTCGCGTGGATCTCGATGCACGCGACTACTTGCGCGTATTTGTCGCCTGTGCTACATTTGTCGGGCGGGAATCGACCCGCGCCACTCAACCAAGGAGACCAAGCCATGACACCGACAGAAATGAAAGCCGCCATCCGCCAACGCGCCATGAACGCCGGGATGGACGCCCTAGTGGCGCGCTTCGATGAAATACGCGACCTGATGGCCGAAGCCGACGGCGAAGGCATCAACAGCCAGCGTGGCGCGCTAGTCGCGGCCAAGCAGGACATCGACGCGGCGCAAGCGATAATCGCCGGACTGCTCGCGCTATAGGACGAAACCGGCAGGTAGCCGGTCGTGGCGTTACGCGCCACTTGATGAGTCCCGCCAGAACTTAACCAAGGAAGGAACGGAACATGACTGAATTCGATGAAATCGCCCAGTCGATCTACGACTAAGCCGTACGCAACCCGCGGATGCGCTGGAAGCTACCCTCGACACGTAGAGCGTGGTTCGCGTTAGTCTATGAGAAGATGCCGCACGAATCCTACAGAGTCATGGACGGCGTAACCGACGCCATCATGGCGTTGATGGAGGCACACCAGATCAAGTAAAGCGAGTTCCATTACATGCAGACCGCGACGCGCGGCACGCGTCATTCTCAACCGAGGAGTTTAATCATGTATCGCACCGGCCTTAACTTCGTACAAAACAATTCCATAAACAGCTGCGCAAACCAAGCAATCGCCGAAAAAGCGCACAAGCGAGTTCTGCTACACGCCGACCTAGACCGTCTCGTCGGGCAACACGCGTTAAGCGACGTGATCGACACACTAGCCGACATCGCCGCCGAGCGAGCCGAAGGCGCGGAGCACGTGTCACGCGACCTAGCCGAAGAATGGGACAAAGCCTGTGGCAAACTCTGCGTCGTGGGCAACGCGACACGGGTATAATAGGGGATGATACAGGACACCTACTGTAGTCTTCCGCGATATCCGGGCGGGGAGAAAAACAACACACGGAAACGTAAACGGACCGTGAACGCCTTCTTAACGCCCCCCCGTCCGGACGTCCTGTCCTTTTTCTTTCTTTCAATATGAGAAAAAATACAGGTAGTGTATTGTAGTGGATTTTGAGGTGGCTTCGGTATCGGTCGTGTCGTGTGTCGCGTATAGTTGTATGCCTGTTTTCTTATCCGGTCATCTATACACCAGTATTGTTAACATATCTTAACGACTTGACATTAAATCCTACGCTATGATACCGTATGCTTAATGGTGCTCGACGCCCTTTATTTGGAGGAACTAGACAAATGACTAGAGGACACGACCGCATAACCGTTGATGACATGGCAGGCAAGGCCGTTTACTGGCCGACCCACGAGGGTTACGTGGACCCGCGCTTTTTCGCCGAACCGCCGCTTATCTGTGAGATCAACGGCTATCAGTGTGGGTTGGTGTACTGTCAGTTTCAACCTCACCACGGCGACCGCCCGTGGCGCGCGCATCGTTTCTTCGATGAAAGTGGCTTCCTGCGCTTGCCGGACAGCACGATACCTCATCTTCATACTCGCGTCGTTCAGCCCGCTAACATCACCGTGTCGAGTGTCGTGGGTCAACGCGTCTTAGGTGTGCGCCGGTTCAATGGCAACTATCCCGACGCTTATCGAGCCAAGTTGGCCTTAGTCTACGCCGTACACCACTTCTGGAAGCGTCGCATGATCGTACTCGACATCATCGACCCGTTAGATTTGCCGCCGCCTGTCGAGTATCGCGAGGCGGTCGTCCGTGGTCCTAACTTTTATCCCTGCTCACTATGCAAGACTATACGCAAGTGTACCGATGCCATGGGTTGCCTCAAGCCCTTGCCGGGTGTCGCGTGAGACGTGAACCGTCCATCAGGTTGAAGAACTTGGACCCCATCGACCAAGCGATGGCGAATGAGATGGCGGTGTTCGATTCGCTTCCGTTCCGCCTGCGCGAGTTCCTTAAGGAGCACGGCGACTATTTCAGGTCGTGTGACGTGCGTTCCATTCTTAGTCAGGAGGGCGGCGACGTTGACTCGACGCTGGCCTTTCTTCATAAGTACGTAGCCAGCATACGCGAGGAGGCCACTTGACAAATACCCCGCATTTGTGTTTTACTACTTGCCTCAACCACCAAGGAGTTACCTATGACCCCTCTCGAATTTTTCCGCCGCGCCGTCGCAGACGCCATGACGGACCCTTGCTATCCGTGCGCTAACCGCCTGCATGCCGCGTGCTGGGTACTACTGCACTACCGCTGGCTTCGCGGCTTATACGCGGCGATGGACACTAGCTATGAAGCCGTAATCGCTTACTGCGCAACTCAGGAGATGTAATATGACCGGTCACAACGACACTGACAAGTCCCGCATTCTCGACCGCCTGCGCAAGTTGTTCGCGCTGTCGAAGTCCAGCAACCAACACGAGGCGGAACTCGCGATGCAAAAGGCTAGCGAGATCATGCAAGCCTACCAAATCAGCCTGACCGAGGTCGATTTGGCCGCCGAGGGTAACATCGGCAAATCCGGCGACTACGTGGTGCACGGGTCGGGTGGCGCGCGCCACTGGGTCTACGTATTAGCCCGCTCCGCGGCCCGATTGTACGACGGCGAGTGTTTAAATGACGCCGGTCAGGGCGAGATGCGTGTCGTGTTTGTCGGCACCCCTGTCGACATCGAAGCGATGAAGATGACCTTCGAGCACTTGTGGAAGTCATGGCACTCGATCGTCGAGTCCGACCTTGCCGCCGATAAGCAGCGCGTCGAGCTTACCCAAGGTTACCGCTTCCAGCCGCGCGACACCATGCGTTATAAGCACGGTCACGGCGTCGGTTATGCGCAAGCGTTGTCCGAACGCATAGCGATGATCGTCAAGGAGCGCCGCGCCGAAGTACAGGCGTCTAGTGCCACGGGTCGCGCGCTGGTGGTGGTGAAGAGTGCGGCGCTGGCCGACTGGATGAAGCGTCACACATCCTGCTACAAGGTTAGTGGAACGTCTTCCGGTTCCAACGCCGGGCGTGACGCGGGTCGCGCGGCGGGCAATTCCGTCCCTCTCGGCGGCATCGCGCAGCGTCGCTCTCACATGATCGGGAGGGCGTAATGCGCACGACGTTAACGCCCAACTTTATTGGATTAGAATTAGTTAAATTGTTAGTAACCAAGGGTTACCCCCGCGAAAGGGAGAACGAGTTGTGGGACTTAGCTACACGCTTGTTATCGACGCCGGTAGAAATTATTATGCCCCCGGCGTGGGGGCAAGAGGCGCTGGAGCCAGAAGAGAAAAATTCTTACAAACAGCCGGAGCCAAACCTAGGCGACGACATACCGTTTTAAAACTACACGCGAAGAATTCTTACAAATAAGGAACTTGAGATGAACCATGGCCACGCTGAGCATAGTGCAGAAGGCGTCGACAAGTGCCCGCAGTGTGGTTCGAGTCGCGTGTCATGTTACGGTTCCCGCAGCCACCCCCGGGGTAGGCGGCGTAGCAAGCGCTGCGCGGCATGTGATTTTAAGTTCTACACCGTCGAAATCCCGCTGGGAAGGCATGCCGGGTCCGACATCGAGCTGATCAAAGCCGAGTTGGAAATAGCGTGCGGAAATCTTAAAGGATTGCTTGACATGTTGACTGCGGGTTCTGACAAATATACTTGACAAATACTAATAGATTGTGCTTTAATACAGTTCGTAAGGCAACTCAACCCAAGGAGACTAAAATGAAGTTACATCACGCGACTATGAAGCGGGCAGCCAAGCTGGGCGTCACGATGACCGAGGCCGACGGCAAGTTCTCAGCCACTCTCGACGACCTTAAGGCTCCCGTGTTCGCCAACAGCGCCGCCGACGCGCTGGACGTGGCGGCGCTGCAATTGGGCGTAAAAACCGCCAAGCAAGCAGTGGCCGCGAAGGTGACCAAGAAAGCAAAGAAAGGCAAAAAGGAGGCCGTGGCCAAGGCCGCCGTGCCTGCCAACCGCTCCGTGGTTCATCGGCAGTATAAGGAGCTTTACGCCAAGAAGGGGGGCAACTCCGGTACCCCCATAGCCAAGGCGTTGTCCGATGCCCTCCTCGGCGAAGGTCCGGGCGTCCTGCCACGTATCGCCAAAGAGAATAGCGTGCCGTGGATGTACGCTCATATGGACATTGGTCGTCAACGGATGTGCCTAGGCACCATCCTTAAGGGCAAGGACAACCGGTCTGAGCCCGTAGTTATACTTGGCAAAAAGGTGACAAACGGCTAAGATGTATGGATTAACGGGCGGGGCTTAACCGCTCCGCCCGCCTCTAACCCCAATTTTTAGGTAGGAGCAGACCCCAGCGGGACGGGGTAAAAGAGACGGCAGAGAAGATGAAGCCTGTGATGGGTGGTAATCTATCAGCGCGGTTGTTCAAACGGAGTAGTGGGAGAGCCTAATCAGCTTGATGTGTCTACACCGGCCCAAATTAAGTTAATAGTTGAACTAAGAAATGGACAAAACATGGCGCACGTAGATAGTATTTGGTTCCACGATGCCTCTGATCCAGAGTGCGTGATGGCTGTTTACACAAAGTTAAAGCCGGACGGTAAAGTGACTGTGAGGGTCAATGTACCCCCACACTTTTATAAGACGATTCTGAAATTAGCGCAGACAGCCGCAGACCATCATGAAGCTAAAATGCAAGCTGAGTTGCTTGCTCAACCCTAACCCCAAAATGAGGTTGTTATGTTCGCAGAAGAAGATTTGATCGAAGGCGAGAAGGCTCCAGTCTTGGGGCCGCATTACTTCGACAGCCGCCGTGTCGCTCAGAACTTCATGAAAAAGTTTGAGGCCGAACAGTTCAAGCCAATGATCGACAAGTTTGCGTCCGACTTGCAGGATAAGCTTTGGGGTGACATACAAAATTATCTCATGAGCGACACGGAAGCCAATCTGCAAGGCGAAATGTGGCGCATGGTCGATAACAGTGTGAAGGCGCTGTTAACTGGCGAAGGGTGGGCGTTAAAGCGTTACGCACTATCCGAGAGATACAATGACGGTGAAAAAATCCGAAAAGCGGTAGCCTTTCACATCCCTAAAGAGTTACAGGATGCTCGTATTGCTGATCTTGAGACTGAAAACGAACGTCTCAAAAAGGCCTTAGTTGGTAGATACCGATAACGTCAAGGAGCGTAATTATGGTAGATACCGATAACGCCAAGCGGCGCAAGGTAATCCTAGACTCGTTTAACCGCTTTACCGAAAATCCTTGGGTAGCTATGGCGATGTCTTCGATACCGCCTAGCGAAAACCCTGACGCGTTGCGCACGCTGATGCGGGCGACGTTCGAGGCCGGTATAGCGTTAGGTGAGGCCAGCGTGTTAGGTCACTTGATACGTGGCGCGTTTCAGGATAAGGATAAAAATTGACAAGGGGACTAAAATGGGCGCGTTGTTTTGGCCGCTATACGATTCTTGGGTAGTGTGGGAGAGGTTCAGATGAGCAAATTTACGCTTGAAATGGACGTGCGCGACATCGACACGTGGCACACTTTAGTGCCGCAAGTATTGATAAGTTTGGCCGCCCGGGTACAAAATCCAAATCATGTTGAGTTTAACGGGGCCGCTTACGACGCTGAAGGAATTGCGGTAGGTAAATGGAATTTAGATGAGGAGTCGGACGAAGCGTTCGATAAATCCGCCGTCAACGATCAACGGCTTGATTTTAAGTTCAAAGTGGGCGATAAGGTCAGAGTGTTGATCGACAAGCCTTTAAACGCGGAATTGAAGGCAGGACAAATAGTAATAATTAGAATGTTACCATCATTTCTTAGCGGTTGTTACACCGTGGAAAGGCTTGATGAAGATGGTTTTTATTGGTCGGTCCAAGAACACATGATCGAGGCGGTTAGTTAATGTTGTGCGTGTCGCGTGTTTGTGGTCTAATCATCCGGGTGGCGCGCGCTGAGGCGTTCCTTGGACACGTGCAACGCGGCTCGTTCTGTGATGGCGACGAGTTTGGCCTAGAGAACCAACGCCACCCATTATTGGAGTTGACATGACCACACACACCGCGCCAAAAGCCCAAGAATGGGGACAGAACATCATTATGACCGGCAAAAATAAAAACTTGATCACAACGTATAAACCAAGATGGTGGCAGTTTTGGAGAAAGCCAACAACATTTCTGTTGGAAGATGGTATTCAAGCAACAAAAAATAAGATGCTTTACAATATTATTGGTGGGGCATTTAAATGACAGAAACGCCCTACCCACGCGGCAAGTTTAGTGAAGATGACGAAGGCGAACTTGCCATGCGTATCGGTGTGCAAGACAAAACAATCATCCTCGATTTTGGCAAGCCGGTAAAATGGCTTGGCTTTGGAAAGCAAGACGCGATCAACTTGGCAACCTCACTTTTAGAAAAGGCGAACCAACTATGAAGAAACTTTGCATCTATCACGGCAACTGTGCAGATGGCTTTGGCGCGGCATGGGTTGTCCGTAAGGCTCTTGGCGAAGATGCTGTTGAGTTCTTCGCTGGTTTCTACGGCAAGGAACCGCCTGATGTGACAGGGCGCGAAGTTATCATGGTCGATTTCAGCTATAAGCGCCCCGTTTTAGAGGTTATGCGCGACAAAGCGACAAGCATCCTCATTCTTGACCATCATAAGACGGCACAAGCCGATCTTGATGGTTTTGAAGGCAAGCCGAGACATGACGTATCAACTCTGTTTGATATGAGCAGAAGTGGCGCAATGATTGCTTGGGATTATTTCTTTCCCAATGTTCCCGCACCAAGTCTTATCCAGCACATTCAGGACAGAGATTTATGGCTGTTTAAGCTCGAAGGGACGCGAGAAATTCAGGCCAGCATCTTTTCATATCCATACGATTTCAAAGTTTGGGATGAATTGATGATGACGGCGCGAAGCACCCTTGTTACGGAAGGTACGGCAATCGAGCGTAAGCATCATAAGGATATTGCCGAACTAGTTGGCGTATCTAAGCGCCGCATGAGGATTGGGGGTCACGATGTTCCGGTGGCTAACCTTCCTTACACGCTTTCGAGCGATGCCGGTCATCTAATGGGGAAAGGCGAACCCTTCGCGGCTTGCTATATGGATGATCCTACGGGGCGCACATTTAGCCTTCGTTCGTCACCTGATGGGGTTGACGTAAGTGAGATCGCCAAAGCATATGGCGGCGGTGGTCACAAGAACGCTGCCGGGTTCAAAGTTGCTATCGGATGGGAAGGGGAATCCGTATGACCGACTCTAAAACACAAACGACACCAATTTGCGGGGAAGCAATTGAAACGGCAGAAGCAAAAAATCTTTTCGAGATGCTTAAGCCAAGTTTGACTAAAGAAAATGCCGATAGAGCAATTGAAAGTATTGCCGCCAGTTCTTTAGGCGGCGGTATTCAGATGGGCGTAAGTTTGCGCCTTATAGAAATGATTTGTAGTTGGCAAATGGAGAATGCGCCATGACACAAACAACGGAAAGAAATACAATGACTGAAGAACAGATTGAATATATGGCTAGACGTTTTTGCGGTTGGCCTCTTCCAAAAGATTTCAATCCTGATAACGGCATTACCTTCGAGCCAATAGGCAATAAAGGTCATCCGACAGCGGAATATGTTAGGGACTTATCCGGTACAAATCTTTTTGACCTTGAACAGGCTAAAGCTATGGTCCGCTACATGGTCGAGGGTATGCCATGACTAAAACGACTCTTGATTATCTTGCCAAACAGACAGCGCATAATATTGTATCAACTTGGAGTGATAGCATTAAAGACGGAGAAAATCCATTTGAACGAGTAAAGAAAATAATTAGAACAGCTTTGGAGTTAGCTAATGAAGACTGATTCACAAACGACTGAAAGCTACGCGGCCTATATTTCCCGAACCGGCCATGAGCGCAAATGCCTTAGCTGCGATGGAACCGGCGAGCATGTCATCTGGACATCAAACCAGTTTAAGCCAGTCATCGAGATCAAGTGTAGCGCGTGCGATGGGCGAGGCCGAGTGAAGGTCAGCGAGGACAACCATGCCTGAATCTCAAACTACAATTCTTCTTGCTGCACTTGTTCTTTTGGCCGGATGCCAGCCGCAACCTAATAGTACGGACAAGGCAATCTTCGTCTGTGAAGCTAAAGGTATGGGAACGGCGGTTTTGACTTGGAAGAAACCAGATGAGAACCAAAGTTGGTGGCATCTAACGGATGTTGAATGCAAATCATGAAATCTAAAACGACGAAAACTCCCCCAAAGACGATCTACCTATTCGACATGGCAGAAGGTTTTGTTTGGTGCGACGTTCCAGAACCCGATTACGAAAAGCGCAATGTATGGGAATACAAATTAGTAAGGAAGTCACATGACGCAGAAATCTGAAACCACCACGACTTGTCCTTCATGTGGTTGCATCCAAGGAGCCGAGCATAAAAGCGGCTGCGTGATTTATAAAGAAATTTCGATGGCTTACGCCGACCACGATACTGGTCCGCAAAGTGTAGATGAGTTTCTTCTTGCAACAGCGCCACAGAATGAGGACTTACCATGATGACCCAAACCACGAAATCGCTCGATAGTCAGACTTATGACTTGGACAAGACTGACGCCGAAAGGTGCGATGCAGCCCAAGCGTTGAACGCAGGACAACAACAGCGTGACAGTCGGAGAGACGACACTCAAATTACGTCAATTAGAGATATAGACATGAGCGACGGCAACGGAATTGGTGCCATCATGAGCGGCCCAACGTGCAGAGGATGCTACGCACTCGGCACTGCATGCGGTAAATGCGACAGATGCGCCGAAGAACGAGCCGCACAATACCGTCCTCAACTATCTAGATTTACGCAACTAAAAATGCTGCGCGATGAACTCGCTGTCCACAATCCGACCAGCGAAAAAGTTCAAACGCTTGATTGGGCAATTCATGTGATGAAGAAAATATCGGATATGTCCGGTGCGGTTCAATATATCGAAGGGTGCTTAAAATGACACAAACGACCGCCACTCCGTGGGATTGGCGCTTTCAACAAAGGAGGAAACTAACATGGGCATAGAATTTGTAATCACTGCGTTCTGCGTGTTGCTGGCCATAGGAATTTTGATTTACTGCGTTGATTTGATACCCGGTTTGCCCGCGCCAATCCCGGTTGTTATTAAAATTATTTTATTATTGTGTGTCGCTCTTTGGCTTCTGAGGCATGCGGGAGTTGTGTAAACATGAAGGGGTGCGCCTGTGAAACGTAAAGCGCCAAATTCGGGCGAATTATGGACTGCTAAAGAAGAAGCTTTATTGGTTGAAGGTTTTGACCTTGGGTTTAAACTTCCGGATTTATGCGCGAGATTGGGAAGAAGCGAAGCAGCTATTTTAACCCGCTTAGTACGACTAAAAAAGCTGGTGTTTATTCCTGCACAGTTAAAGTATTATTGCACAAAGGTTTGGTGGCGTGTACCATGAAAATCGCAGTTCTTGATCTCGAAACTTATTTCTCCCCCGACTGCATTTGATGTTTCCCGAATGGTTTAAAAAGCACTGCCTGACGCTGAGCGAGGGTTTCTTCTTCGGTTTGGGTATAGGTATCGGTTCCAAACTGCTGGAAGCGATGGGCATTAAGTGAGTTACTCTTGTAGCAATTTTAATAGCATGTTATGTTTGTATCTTCTTCAACGTTGAACTTAAGGAGTCAAACATGAAAAATATAAATCTACTAATGGCCTTTGTGGTAACATTAGCGTTCGTGGCGCTGTCTGCATCTTCGGCTCTTGCCGAAGGATGGGGACCAGCTCCTACTAAGCCGCTGCCTCCTAGTGTGTTTCATCGTGGCGTAGTAAGTATGGGTATGGGAAATGGTAAGGGGGTACCTTTTCTGTTATCATCCATTCATACTGCCGAAGTTACTGGCGGCGCAGTATTGATCGCTACCGCTCCAGCATGGATCGGTGAACCATTTCCTGCATGCGGATTGTTCGGTATGAAGTGTTACTACGACGGAGTCAACGACACTTTGGCCGACCGCTACCCAAATGGTACAGAAAACCCGCCTGACCAAGATGTATTATTTTAAATTAGAATCTACCTAGTACCGGCGGGGTTATGCGCCCCGCCGGTTTAATTTTATCTGGAGGGTAAGACATGAGTAACGGTGGATTAAGGTCGTGCGAAACTTGCAAGTTCTATGCGGCGATGCCGCAAGATTTAACGGTGGGTCAGTGCAGAATAAAATCGCCGATGACGTTTTGTGTCATAGGACCGCGAGGACCGGAAGTGTTAGGTGGTTGGCCCACGGTACGGCGCGAACATTGGTGTGGAGAGCATCAGTTCAATATCGTTAAGGCTCCTAATTAATTGCGCGTGGCGCGTGTCCCATGTTACTATTCCCGTGTACAGTTGCTATTGACAAATACATTTGTCGCGTGGTAACTTGTACGCATGGAGGACTCAAACCATGAATTCACACGACCAAATCTTTCCGCGTCGCACCAATGCACTTGGGCTTAAGTTGATAAAAGACCACGAAGGTTTTCACGCTACGCCTTATCTTGATATTGATACCAAGATATGGGCCGTAGGTTATGGCCACAAGCGTACCGTGCGAAGTGGCATGAATATAACTAAGGCCGAAGCTGACAAGTTATTGGACGATGACTTGAAATTATTCGAGCGCATCGTGCAACGTGTAGTTAAAGTTCCTATCAATGATAACCAATTTTCCGCGCTAGTGTGTTTTACTTTTACTATAGGCAGCAACGTCGAAAACACTAAGTTAATGCAATTGCTTAATAGAGGTTGGTACGACCAAGTGCCCGCGCAACTGATGCGGCATACTAAATATGGCGGCGAAATTTTGGGTAGTTTGTCCCGACGCAGGGCATCTGAAAGTAGATTGTGGCTGACCCCGGTATACGAGGAGGATAAATGTGATGCTGCGTTTGAAGCACAAGAGCGCATGTTGCGCGAGGCGGGGATATCGGTATGAGGCATAAGTCGCGGGAATTTGAAGGTAAATTCAAATTGTATTTAAAGTCTACTAGTAGTCCAATAGGTGTATGCGCCGGACAAGATGGAATAACTAATATTGAGCGCAAAGAAATCAGGGACAAATGCTTATCCGAATTGTACACCACCAATCAGCAACTATACGAGGCTGCCTATGACCACGCCAAAGCTCAATTACAACAATCACCCTGAAGTGGCGCGTTTGCGTGCTAGCATAAGCAGCGATAAATTACACGCCATGGCGCGGATGATAGGGATGCGTAAACATACAATTAGGTATGCTACTGTAGACTTTGGTATTAAGAAAAACAAGCGTAAGTTACGCGAAGTAAGACGGGCGATCAGATATGAGCGAATCAATCCAGAAACCGCTAAGTTGCGGCTTGTGTCGGCGTGAATTCGAAGACCGTAGGGCGTTATTACAACATCAGGCTAATTCGAGGCGTTGCCGTAAAGTGGCGCGGCGTAGAGGTCAAGAAGAAGCGCAAATGTACGACTACCATAGGCACAAATTGAGGGAGAACTGTTATGCCAACCCCCGGTTCGTTCGTGAAGTGGCGCGACAAGATAGTATGGTATGTGGGCCCATACAAGGCGACGTCGGGTGAACTTAAACAGGTAGTAATCCGCGATGAACACGACCTTTACGTAGTGATGGAGAATGAAATATGCAGACCAGCGACATAACAACATCAAGCCCCACCGCGATTGACATTAATATTATTCGAGAAGGGAACATAAAACTAGACGACCGTCTGGCGGTGCCCGGCACTGAGTCGCCGTTTATATCGGATGAGCGCCGCAAATTGGCCATGAACATGGCCATCGATTTCAATCGCGGACACGGGTCTGCCGTTGCCAAACTTGTGCGAGATGCTGAAGCCATATTTAATTACTTGTCCTTCGGCACCGTGCTTAAGGACGAACATGCCAATTCTAGCTTCACTTCAACCGGGAGACAATTATGAATAAACTTACATCGGACAGTCGCAAACATATGAAAGCGTCCAGTTTCGGCATACCGTCGGAACGTAAATATCCCATGCCAAATAAGGCCCACGCCGCGAATGCAAAGGCGCGCGCTACTCAACAAGTTAAAAAGGGCAATTTGTCGCCGCAGATGGCAGCGCACATCAAGGCTAAGGCGAATACAATATTAAAGCATCACGACGGAAAATAAACGTACCGAGGAGGGTATTATGGGGAAATCGATCGAGGAATGGCGGGATGACGTACTTGTGCACAAGATAATGCGGGTAACCCATGACGCTTTAATCAGGTGGTGTATACTTAATGACGACATCAATACGAGAATAACTTCGGAAGTTATATTGGAGTGGACTGCCAAAGCGTTTCATGACATGAAGGCCCCCACGGCCAAAGAATTGGCGTCCTATATACCCACGCAATGGAACGCTTTGTCATTCAGCGATCGCATGCAATACCATATTATTAGTTCGATGTTGAGAGCGTTTTTGGAGGGTTGATCGTGCAAATAACCCCCCGAGACGTGGCGCGCGTGTATTATACCGCCGTGCGCGAATGGTGTTTGATCACTAAGCAAGACGTGGGCGACGAATGGTGTAAATTGCCCGAAGCTTATCGCGAGCATTTAACCAAAATCGTGCGCCACGCCTTGGCTCTCAACAAACAACCCAGGCCTAAAGAATTACACGAACAATGCCACAAGGATGCTTTGGCTGCCGGGTGGAGGGCGGGCCCATTTGATCGTAAGAACAAAACCCACCCCGATTTAGTGTCATGGAACGCGTTGCCGTTAGATGCAAGAATTAAAGATTCGTTAATAAGTTACGTAATCGGGGCGTTTATAGAGGGTAGTTACTATTGAGGTCGCGCGCCAAGATGTGCTCTAATCTTCGGCTGTAGTGAATTGACTCTTTCCTTGGTATCAGTATGCAATTCCTAGCTCACAGTCAGGTCGTGCCTTGAGTAGATTTACGCTCATAGCACCAACTAGCGAGGGCGCTAGGTTGTTCAAGTCGTTTAAGAAGGACTATAAGGGCGTCGTTACGCGGGAACCCGAAAAACCCGGTACGTACTTTACAGCGGCCTACAAAGATTTCAACAATTTCGGCGAGATGTGCGCTGCCATCGAATCCGCAATCGAGCATGGTAATACTTGTATACTCCGCGGCGACATCTATAACGGTATCGAAAGCCAGGTGCTGGCGGGGGGTAAAAGCCGCCGCACCAAATTCCAGCGTAGAGATGAACCCCCCGGCTTCGAACCGGCGGTGCGCGACTGGGTTATGCTCGACATTGACAAATTTGAAGTGCCGGAGGAAGACTGGCCTAACGTAAACCCTTGTGTTAACGCTACGGCGGCTGTCAGGTACGTTACCGAACGCCTACCCCATTACTTTAAAGGTGTTTCTTGCTTTTTTCAGTTTTCCGCATCCCAAGGAGTGTTTCCTTCCCGTACGATCTCTGTGCACTTGTTTTATTTACTCGATCGTACCGTATCCGATTCCACTTTAAGGCGTTGGGCCGAGAGTCAACGGCACGTGCCGGGACACTTACCTATAGACCCCGCCGTTTTTGATTGCATACAGCCTCATTATGTTGCGCCGCCTCACTTCGTGGGCATTGACGACCCTTTGACCAAGCGCTACGGGGTATTTGACGGCGAACGCACAATGGTGCATTTCGACGTGCCCGTGGAGACCGACGCCGACGAACCAGCGGGCAACGTCCACGGTTTAGTTAATATTAAGAAATTGAAACCGTATCTCGACGCCATAGGTGACGACGTGGGCCGTCTGGGCTTTAGCGAGGCCATAAAGTCTACAGTTGGCAAGTACTTTCAATTGTACGGCCCTAACGCACACGATTTACCGTTGAAGACGGCGATACGTAAAGCCATAGAGGACGCGCCCAAACGCCACGATCGTCCGATGTCCGGCGTCGGCTCGCCATTACATTATGCTTCCGATGAATGGTTAGACCCACTTATTCGGTCAATTCGCAATAAGGAAATAGACGAAGCAGAAGCCGAGAAGAACATATATAAGGAGATGTTGGAGCGATATATATACGTGGAAGAGATGGAGCGGTTCGTGGACTTGTCCACTATAACTTTCCGTACTAAAACCGGCGTCACGGACGCCCACTGCCACGAAATCCAGCAGCTTGCTCCTGAACTTTTGAACGATGCTAATCTTCGTCGCGTGTCGCGTCTCACTTATAAACCCGGCGCACCGGCTTTATGCGAGGATTACGACCCTAATACCGGCAAGCGCTTCCGTGCGTATAATCGGTATACTCCCAGCACTTTGCAGCCGTTGGACCCTAAGCAGGCCGGGTGGTTTGTTGACCACGTTAATTATTTATGCGACGGCGACCCCGAAGCCTTCGCGGCTATCATATGCTGGTGCGCGCATTTGGTACAATTTCCAGACGAGAAGATTAATTTTGGCGTTCTTTTGCAGGGTGCACAGGGCACCGGCAAATCTTTCCTTAGTCAGGTGTTATCGCGCGTACTGGGGCCACAGAACACGTCCGAAAGCATTACCCCACAACAAGTTATGTCGCAGTTCACGGAATGGATGTCGAACAAACAGTTAGTGACGATAGAGGAAATTAGGGACAAAGACGAACGTTACCGCATCTATGAACACATGAAGAATTTGATAACTGGCGAAGTGGTACGTGTTAATCCTAAGGGACTTCCTGCCTACGACATTCCTAATCGTACTAATTTCATATGTTACACCAATCATAAGGATGCCGTGCCAATGGACGAAGACGACCGGCGTTTTATCATCCATTTTTCGAACGCTAAGCCTAAGAGCGAAGACTATTACATTAAACTAGGATTACTAGTCGAGACGCAATCAGGAGCCGTATTGTCTTATTTGCGCGAAGTGGATTTAAAGAGTTTTAATCCTAAAGGTCGCGCACCCATGACGCAGTCTAAGAAAGAATTCCTGAGTCATTCCGGTGGCACACTAAAACGTTGGTTCAAAGAAAGATTCGATGCTGAATCGTTTCCCATGGATGGCGATTTAATAATTGTTTCCGATATCAAAGAGATATTGCCATCATCCGTGCGTAATGTGCAAAACACCACTATTGAAGACGAGTTGCGTAAAATAGGCGGGGAGAATATTGGGCGCAAAAGATTACCCCATGGTAATCATACAGTATGGGCGATACGTAACCACGCCAAATGGAATATGGCCACCGATGAGACTGTTGCCAGATATTATAAAATCCCTAGTATGGACCACGGAGCGCCTGTATATAGAGAACCGACGCCTACCCGGCGAGAGGGTGGAGGCAAAGACTTTTGATGGAGGACGAGATGAATTTATTAGGGGACGACGACGCGGATGACGTAGTCAAGACCGAACCTAAGCCGGAGCTGATAACCAATTACGATTTCGCGCAATGGTGGA
>Ga0116226_10000872_pt1 | contig 26353 bp, 19 predicted proteins | sample S1TSphfallax_FD_89692 | JGI IMG/M metagenome (GOLD analysis project Ga0116226, IMG submission 89692) | Host-associated microbial communities from peat moss isolated from Minnesota, USA - S1T2_Fa - Sphagnum fallax MG | ecosystem: Host-associated > Plants > Peat moss > Unclassified | place: USA... | reverse complement strand
TTACGCGCGGTTGTTGCGGCGGCGCCGCACCAGGCCGAGGCCAACCAGCGACATGCCGAGGACGGACATGCTGACGGGCTCGGGCACCGCCACTTCCAGGATCGACGGCGTGCCGTTCTGGCGAGTGTAATACAGCGTCGTGTCGCCGGAGCCGGTGAGCTCCACGCTGTTGGTCACCACGCCGGTCGGGCCAAAAGTCGTGGTGCCAACCTGGGTGCTGCCCTGGAAGACGCTGGCGCCGTCATCATGGGTGATGGTCAGCACCGTGCCGGCCGCCAGCGTGCCGAGATCGATCGTGTAGTACGAGCCATAGGCATAACCGGCGCCGCTCCCGCTGGACGCCAGGAAGTCGCTCACGTTGTCATAGTTGGCGATGCCCGGCAGACCGGTGACCGGGGCCATACCCTGCAAGGTCACGAAGTTGCTGATGCCGTAGTTGGGGCCGGGGCTGCCAGCCGAGGCAAAGAACGTGCTGTTCAGATCGCCCGTCGGGCCGGTGTTCTGCGCCGCCGCGTTCGAGAAGTCGAGCGCGCCGGTATAGGTGAACGTGGCGGCCGCCACCGGAGCGGTGAACGGGTTCACGCCCGGCAGCGCATTGAAGCCGGCGCCATTGGTGTCGCCGGTGAACACACGCACCGACACGCTGCCGGTCAGATAATCGGCGTGCGCGACGCCGCTGGTGGCGATCAGCGCGGCAAAGCCGGCCATCAGCGCGTTCTTGAGAATAGTCATCGGAGAGTCCCTTCAGTGTTGTTGCAGTGAACCTGCCAATTACGATTGCAACCCCCGTGCCAGAGAATATATATGAGCAAATTCAATAACTTGAACAATCATGCCACGCGCCCACCCGAGCGACTGTAAAGTCCTCCGACAGGCCCACAACGGCCCACGAACGCAGCCCGACCAGCCTCAACGGAGCCCCGTCACGCCAGCAGCCCATCGATATTCGCGAGCCGCGCCGCCCACGAATAACGCCGCTCCACCAGCAAGCGACCGGCCGCCCCCAGCCCCGGATGCTGCCCATCCAACACCTCACCCACCATCGCGGCGGTCGCCGCCGCGCCATCGGCCACCAGCAGATCGCGCCCAGGCTCGGCGCGAATCCCCTCGAAGGCCTGCGGCGATGCCACCATTGGGCGGCCCATCGCCATCGCCTCCAGCACCTTGTTCTGCACCCCCCGCGCGATGCGCAGCGGCGCTACCACCACCGCGGCATGCGCGATGAACGGCCGCACATCGGCCACCCGCCCGGTCACCACCACCCCCGCCAACCCACCCAGCGCCAGCACCGCGGGGCCCGGATTGGCGCCGACGATCACGAACCGGGCCCCCGGCCGCAGCACCCGCAGCAGCGGCAGCACCGCCTCGGCGAACCAGGCGGCCCCATCGGCATTGGGCCAATAATCCATGTTGCCGACCATCGCGATGACTGGCCCGCCGCCCGACATCGCCAGATACGGATCCCCACCCCCCGCCCCCGGCGCGAACCGCTCGAGATCGACACCGTTCTCCAGCCAACCAACCCGATCGGCACACCCCGGGGCGAGCTCAAGGAAGCGCCGGCATTCGGCCTCCGTCACCAGCAACGTGTGGTCGCACGCCCGCGCCGCGCGCCGCTCATACGCCAGCAATGTCCGCCCCTCGCGCGCCCACACCCAACGCGCCGGAAACCGCGCGCCCTGCGCGTATTCCCGCCATTTCTCGGAATCCACATCGACCATGTCGAGGATCTTGCGCCCCACCGGCAATGACAGGGCATACGGCGCCATCGCGGTGGACACGATCCACACGACATCGATCGCCTCACGCGCTACCAGCGCGCGCACCCAGCGATGCAGCCCGGGATGGTCGTAATAATCCAGCATCAGCGGGCGGCCCGGACGGAACTTCGCCAGCGCGCGCAGCTTCTGCCACCGCTTGTCGATGCCAAAGCACGCCGTCTCCGCGCAGATCGCGTCGACCACCGGCCGATGCGCCCAATCACGCGGATCATCCACCAGGCAGCCGAGAAACACCCGATGCGAGGCCGCCAGATGGCGCAGCACATGCCATATCCGGATTTTCTCGCCGCGATCCGGCGGGTAGGGAAAGCGGTGGGCGAGAATCAGCAGATTTGGCAACGGGTCAACCCAGACGGTAGTTGCAACATGAGAAAGCAAAAATGAAGAGATGTTCTTCCTTAAAAGAAAGAACCAAAGAATTTTTGTCCACTTGGGGATCGGCACTTGCCACCACGCATCGACAGAAGTCTTTTTGCTTCTTTTTCTTCAGAAAAAGCAGACCCTTCCTTCACCTCACCCCCCGCAACCAGTACATTACCCCATGCCATGTCAGCGGCCGCGCCAACTCCAGCCAATGCAGCTCAACGGCGTCCGTGCTCAGGCTGGTCTTATAACGCGCCTCGCCAGCCAGAAAATCATAACAGCGCGCGCCGGACGCGATCGCGGCGCCGATCGCCGCATGGTGGCAGGTCAGGCCCGGCGACTGGTGCGGTCCCGCGCCGGCATAATCGAACCCGCTCTGGTAGCTATACACCCGGTCCCGCCAGCGCAGATTATACAGATACCCGATCACCCGACTCCGATCGCCCTGATCGACGGACACAAGCGTCAGCTCCACCTCGCCGCGCGGCAACCCACGTTCCACCAGCGCGCGATGAAACACCCGGAACGCTGGCTCGGCGAACGCGCCGGGATAGCCGCGCGCGGTCCAGCTCGCCTGGTGCAAGGCCGCCAGCGCGTCGAGAAATGCCCAGCCCTCCGCAACATCGGCCGCCTGCCGTGCCACGATCCGGCCGCCCCCCGCCTCATAGGCGCGCCAGGAGCGGCGCAGATGATACCGCGTCGAACTGCCCAATGCGGCCAGCCAGTCGGCTTCGCTCCGCCCCTCCAGCGCCACGAACGGCGCCGGCCGCGTGCGCGTCACCCGGCAGGCTCCCACCGCCATGGCCTCGTCACGCAGCGCCCCGCCAACGCCGCTGAGCACCAGCCGTCCCTGCCGCACCGCCACCGCCAGCATCGGCCGCAGCAGCTCGGCATGGCCCCGCGCCAGCAACGGCCCGCTATACTCCACGAACACGCTGTCCTCGCCCGCGTCCCCCGTCTCATGCAGCCGCAACGCGCGATCAAGGCCGAGGCCGCGCCCGCCGGTTTGGTTGAACAGCGCCAGCCCCACCACCCGGCCGTCGACGCTGGCGCGCAGCAGCCAGGGGTCGGTGAAGCGATCCGTGATCCGGCAGCCGATCCAGCTCCAGGACTGAAAGATCGAGCCATCCGCGGCCGCCTCAAGGGTCTGCCACGCGTCGGCCAGAGGGGCATGATCGCGCGCCCAGTCCAAGGGGATCCACTCGATCTGCATACAGCTAGGCTGCCCTGGGAATGCTGTCACCGCAACGGCTTGCCACCCGGCCCCGGCCCCGGCAGGGTGGCGCCAGCAGGGTGGGAGACGCCATGACGGTGATCGCGACCAAGGTCGCGTTCGGACGATGATCGCGACCGAGGTCGCGCTGGACGCGGTGCCCGACGACCTGTTTGCGGATCAGCCGTTCCAGCTCACCGCCGCCTGGTGGCGCTGCGTGCTCACGGCCGGCCTGCCGACTGACGGCATGGCACGGTTTCTGCAGGCGGATGACGCCGATCGCCCGGCCGGCCTGCTCCCTTTGCTGGCCACGCCAAATGACCTCACCAGTCTGGTAACACCCTACAGTTGCCTGTTCCAGCCGATCCTGGCGCCGGGCGCCGACCCGTTCGCGGTCGGCCAGGCGTTCGGCCGAGCCTGTGCCGCCCACGCCACCCTGCGCCTCGATGCGCTCGACCCGGACTGGCCCGCCTGGCCAGGCCTGCTCGCCGGCCTCGCCGCCGCCGGCTGGCGCGCCGCCTGGTTCGACTCGTTCGGCAACTGGCACGACGCGGCCCCGCACGGCTGGGACGCCTATCTCGACGCCCGCTCCGGCCCGCTGCGCACCACCATCCGCCGCAAGCTGCCACGCGCCGAGCGCGACCCGGCACTGCATTTCACCGCCGCCCGCGCCCCCGCCGAGGTCGCCGCGGCCCTGGCCGACTACGACCAGGTCTATGCCCGCAGTTGGAAGCCCGCCGAGCCTTATCCCGCTTTCAACGCCACCTTGCTCGTCGCCGCCCTCGCCTGCGGCCGACTGCGCATGGGCGTGCTCCGCCACGACACCACGCCGATCGCCGCCCAATACTGGATCGTCGATCCCCAGCCGCACGGCGGTGCCACCGCGACCGTGCTGAAGCTGGCGCACGACGAGGCGGCCAAGGCGCTCTCCCCCGGCACCGTGCTGACCGCCTGGATGATCCGCGCGTTGCTCGCCGAAGGCGTCACCACGCTCGATTTCGGCCGCGGCGACGATCCCTACAAACAACTCTGGGTGAACAGGCGGCGTCAACGCAAAGGCCTCATCCTGGCCCGCCTCTGGCGTTGGCGCGGGGCCGTGGCCCTCGCGCGGCAGGCGCTCGGCGGCTGGCAACGACGCTGGAAGGATCGTATCCAAACGGGCATAGATAACAGCTAGATGCGAATCCTTTACAGTCACCGAATTCAATCGCGCGACGGCCAGGCCGTGCACGTCGAAGAAATGATCGCCGCCCTGCGCGAGGCCGGCCACGAGGTGGTCGTCTGCGGCCCATCCTTCTACGGCGAATCCGGCTTCGGCGGCAGCAGCCGCAGGATCGACCTGCTGCGCCGCCTGCTGCCTGGGGCACTCGGCGAACTCGCCGAGCTCGCCTACAACATCGTTACCATCCGCCAACTGGTCGCGGCCTGGCGCGCGTTCCAGCCGGACATTGTCTATGAGCGCTATAATTTGTTCCATCTCGCCGGCACCTGGCTCGCCCGACGGCATGGCGCGCGATTGTTCCTCGAGGTCAATTCCCCGCTGGCCGACGAACGCGCCCGCCATGGCGGCCTGCGCCTGCTCACCCTCGCGCGATGGGTCGAGCGCCTCACCTGGCGCTCGGCGGACCGCGTCCTGCCGGTCACCGCCGTGCTCGGCCGGATCATCGTCGCACAAGGCGTGGAACCCGCCGCGATCGTGGTCATCCCCAACGCCATCGTACCAGCACGGTTTCCCACCCAAGCGGCCCAGACCGGTCGGCCGACACTCGGTTTTCTCGGCTTCGTGCGCGCCTGGCACGGCCTCGACCAGGTGATCGACGCGATGGCCGCCGACCCCATGGCGCTCGATCTGGTGATCGCCGGCGACGGCCCCATCCTGCCCGATCTGCGCGCCCAGGCCGAAAGGCTGGGGCTTGCGGCACGGGTCCGCTTCACCGGCCTGGTGCCGCCCGAACAGGTGCCGGCGCTGGTCACCGGCTTCGCGATCGCCCTGCAGCCACAGGTCACCGACTACGCCTCACCCCTGAAATTGTTCGATTATATGGCCGCCGGCTGCGCCATCGTCGCTCCCGACCAGCCCAACATCCGGGAAATCCTGGTCCATGACAGCAACGCCTTGCTGTTCGACGCGAGCCAACCCGGCGCGATGTGGGCGGCGATCACCCGCCTCGCCGGCGACCGGTCTTTGCGCGCCCGCCTGGGTGCCGCCGCCCGCGCCCAGGCGCTGACCCACCACAGCTGGGTCGGCAACGCCCGCCGCGTCGTCGAGCTCGCGAGCGAGCCCGCCACCCAAATCACGGAGCCCGCCACATGAGTGAGACGATGCTGGTGACCGGCGGCGCCGGGTTTATCGGCTCCCATCTGGTCGATCGCCTGCTGGCCGACGGACACCGGGTGCGCGTGCTGGACGATCTGTCGACCGGCAGCACCACCAATCTCGACCCGCGCGCCGAACTGGTGGTGGCTGACATCAGCGACATCGGCCGCCTGCTGGACGGCGTCAGCGGCATCTTCCATCTCGCCGCGATCGCCTCGGTGGCGCGCGGCAATGAGGATTGGCCCGGCACCCACCGCGTTAACCAATCAGGCTCGGTCGCGGTGTTCGACGCCGCCCGCGCCGCCGGCCGGCTGCCGGTGGTCTATGCCTCGTCGGCGGCGATCTACGGCGACGTGGGCGCCCAGGCAGCTGACGAGACGATGACCCCGTCCCCCGCCACCGCCTACGGCGCGGACAAATTCGGCAGCGAGCTGCACGGCCGCATCGCAACGAGCATCCACGGCGTGCCGACGCTCGGTCTGCGCTTCTTCAACGTCTACGGCCCCCGTCAGGACCCGTCCTCACCCTATAGCGGCGTGATCTCGATCTTCGCCCGCCGCATCGCCGCGGGTGAAGCGGTGGTGCTGCACGGCGACGGCGGCCAAACCCGGGATTTCGTGCATGTCAGCGACATTGTCGCCCACCTGACCGCCGCAATGCGCCATCTGCGCGACGGCGCGGGCGGCATCGCCCTCAATGTCTGCACCGGCCGCGACGTCTCGGTGCGCGAACTGGCCCTCAAACTCGCTCAATCGATCGGTGTCACCCCACGCCTTGACGCGGGCCCACCGCGCCCCGGGGATATCCGCCACTCGCGGGGCAATCCGAAGCTTGCCAGTGCAACACTGGGTGTGAGTGCCATGGTGGCGTTGGAGGAGGGTTTGGGGACGCTGGCCTAGGAAGAAAATGTTCTTTCTTGAAAGAAAGAACCAAAGAACGTCCAAACAAAAGGGCTACGCGGTTGCAACCGCGTAGCCCCAATGGATAACAGTCTTTGTGCTTCTTTTTCCTCAGAAAAAGACCACTCTTCCTTCAGCCAACCTTAGCCGCCCGGCGCCGACGGATCAGGCCCATCCCGATCAGCCCAGCGCCGAACAGCGACATCGACACCGGCTCCGGCACCGCGACCTCCAGGATCGACGGCGAGCCATTCTGCCGCGAGTAGTAGAGCTTGATGTCGCCAGTGGCGGCGACCGTCACATTGTCGGTCACCGCCGACGTCGCCTGCGACACGGTCGACCCGATCTGGCTGCCGTTCTCATACAGGCTGATGCCATCGTCATGGGTGATGGTCAGGTCAGTGCCGGCCGCCAGCGTGCCCAGATCGATCGAGTACCAGGACGCCCAGGCATAGAACCCGCCGCTGGCGCTGGAGCCGAGGAAGCTCGACAGCGTCGAGAAATCGGCCACCTGGATACCGTGCAGCACCACCTGGCTCGCCGACCCGGGCGTCTGGATCGGTGCGTAGCTGTAGCCGGAGATGTCCGCGGCGGTGAAGAAGCCGCTGTTCAGATCGCCATTCGGCGTGGTGTTCTGGCCCTCGACCAGGCTGAAATTCAGCGGGCCGTTATAGGTGAAGGTGGCCCCCGGCGCGCCGGCGCCGAACGGGTTGACGTTGGTGGTGTTGAAACCACTGCCGTTCATGGCGCCTTCATAGGTGGTGATCGTGTAGGCCTGCGCGCCCACGGTGCTGCCCATCAGGGCCACGGCAGCCGCCAGAAACGCCGTCTTCATCTTCGTCATGGCTCAACCCTCTTGCTCAAAATCCAAAATGGATGATCGTCACTGAGAGGTGATATGCAGCTACCGTGCCAGAGATTATTCTTGAGCAAAATCAAATAATTAACCAACTGCCATATCGACCTGTCAACCAAGCTGTAAAAATTGCCGACAGGCCCCGGCGACATCCCCGCTCAGCGCGACGCAATCACCGACGGCTGGGCCGCCACGAACCGGCGCACGAGCTCGGCCACCTCCGGCGCCGCCGAGGCAACCCTGACATCCACCAGCCGATCCGGCGCGCCCCCCGCCCCGCCGAACGCCCGCAGCCCCAACAGCCGCCGCAACGCCAACCCCTCCGGCGCCGGCGCCCCGCTCACCCACAACGCCGCCGCCTGCGTCACCCCCGCCTCGTCCGACTGCAGCACCCGCCACCGCGCACCGGGCCCATCCAGCGTCGACACGTCCGGATCATCCTCCGTCGGCACAGACAATTGCGTGGCGTCATGCCAGGCCGCCAGAATCATCGGCCCCGCCAGCGGCGAGAACACCCGCACACGCACGTCCAGCGTCAGCCCATCACACACGAACCGACGCGCGCCCGCCCCCGCCGGCTGCCCGCCGCACCCCGGCGGTGTCACCAAGCCGGCCGCCGCCTGCTCGGACGCACCCGCGAGCCGCGCCTGATCCGCCGCCGCCCGCCACGCCAAAGCCGCCGTCGCCACCGGCCCGAGAAGCGCTGATACCAGCACGACCGCGGCACCGATCGCAGCGCCCCGGCCACCAACGGCGCGCAAAGGCACCCCGTCATACCCCGCGAAATCCTGCTGATCCTGGCGAAACGGCAGCCCCAACAGCAGCAGCAACACGATCACCAGGCTGAAGAACAGCCAGCCATACACAACATGATCGACCGCCCCGGCCGCCGCACTGCCGCGCAGATGCCCGAGCAGCACGATCCCCAGCGCGCGAAACCCGTTGGCCACCACCGGCACCACCACGCACACCGCGACGAACAGCGCCCGTCGCCACGCGCCGCGATAGATCACACAGGCATACAGCGCCCCGAACGCGATCGCCGCGATCAGAAACCGCAACCCGGCACAGGCCTCGGCCACCCGAAAATCCCCCTCGGGGATCTCGATCAGCGTCGCCGTCACCACATGCGGCACATCCAGCACACCGAGCCCCGCATCGACGAACCGCGCGGTGACCTCCTGCAGCCACGGCACCAGGAACGCGCCGAACGGCACCAGAAACAGCAGATAGCCCAGCGGCACCGCCATCGCCCGCCCGATCCGCCACCCCAGCGCGCTCACGGTCAGCACCCAGACCATGCCGAGCACCGCGAACTGCCGCCCCTCCATGATCCCAAGCGTCGCCGCCGCGAACCACACAACACCCAGCGGCAGCACCAGCAGCGCGAGCCAAGGCAGCGGCTGCGGCACCAGCCCGCGCAGCGCGCCGCGCCGCTCCCACGCCAGCCACAGCGCGATCGGCAGCACCAGATAACAATGCCCGAACGCCGTCGAGGCGTTCCACACCCGGACCGCCGCCACCCCCTCGGCATGGAACACAGCCGCCATCGCCAGCAGCCCCACGCCGAGCGCGCAGAGTGCCGGCGCCCAGCCGGCCCGCGCAACAGCGCGCTCCGCCACGCTAGCCAACGCCGCGCACCAGATGCGGCCCCAGCAGCCCCGCCACCGGCAATGGCAGCCGCTTCCAGGCCGCGATCATCAGCCGGTATTTCGGGTTCAGCGGATTATGGTCGGGAATCTCGCACCCCGGCCGCAGCCGGAACCGGTACGCCAGCGGCCGCGGCTCGAACCCCCAGTTCCGCTTAAACGCGAACGCCCCGGTGCCCTGCTTGCTGCGGCCGAAATCGAACAGCCGCGCGCCCCGCGTCGCCGCATGGCGCATCACCTCCCAATACATGAAGTCGTTGGCATGACACACGCGCGCCTGCGCGGTGCCCCCGCCGTAATAGGGCACCACCTCGTCGCGCCAATAGAAGCTCAACACGCTCGCCACCGGCACCCCGTCCTCGGCCACGGTGAGCACATCGACATCGCCGGCAAAGGCCTGCGCCAATGCGGCGAACCATTTGCGCGGGAACACCGGGGTGCCGAGATTGCGCACGCTCTCACTATAGATCCGGTGCAACGTCCCGACCTCGGTGCCGACGCGCGACGTCAAGCCACGCTCGATCGCCTTGCGCACCACAGCGCGCTGCTTGCGCGGAATCGCTTTCAGATTGGCCTCGTCGGAGTCGGTGAACGGTTTGCGGAACGTGACATACAGATCGTCACGCACCGGCCACTGCCCGGCCTCCGTCAGCCAGTCATCGCTCAGCGGATCGAGCGCGCGCAATTCCAACACGGTGGCCTTGGTCGAGGCCAGCAGCCCCGCCGCATGATCCAGCAACGCCCGCCCCACCGCCTCATCCACCGCCAGCGGTCCGCCATACACACAGAACGGCAACGACACGAGCGAATGTCCGAACAACAGCGTGCGCATCTCGGTCAGCGGCAGCACGCCGACCACGTCGTTATCCTGCAGCGCCAGCACCGACCGATCGCGATGGCCGAATACATCGGCGATCAATCCGGGCCACGCCGCACGGTGAAAGAACGTCGCCTCGGGCCGCCCGGCCACGAACCGATCCCACGCCGGCTTGTGTGCTGCCTCCAATGGCACGATGCGGATCATCGCCGCACCCCAACACTCAGCATCCACGCCTCTCCATCGTCCACCCAGCCCGCCTCAGGCCGCCAGTTCTTGGTACACACGGTCCATCCGGTCCCACGTGAAATCCGCCAGCAGCCGCGCCAGCCGTGCCTCGTTGGACGCCAGATTGACCCGATGCCGCACCCGCGACATCAGCCGCGCCCGCGGCACATGCGGCTGACCGGCATCGATCTCCCAAGGATGCGTGAAGAACACGCAGCGATCCCCGTCGCGATCCAGCCGTCGCCACGCGGCCCGAAACAGCGGATAGGGTGCCAGGCGAAACCAGCCACCCCCGGCCACCGGCAGATTGCGCCCGCGCAGCCGCAGCGTGGTCATCGGCACCTCCCACAGCGCGCCGTCGGCCCGCCGATGCGGCACTCGCGGCGCATCCGGCTCGCCATACAGATCATGGCGCACCGGATACACGCTGGAGCTATAGGTGTGTCCGGTCTCCGCCAGAATCGACCACGCCCACGGCGTGTGACTGCCGATCGAGAAAGTCGGCGCCCGATACCCCCGCACCGAAACCCCGCCGACATCCTCCAGCAGCTTGCGCGCCCGATCGACATCGGCGCGAAACGCCTCCGCACCGATGCTGTCGACCTTGGCGTGCCCATACCCATGGCTCGCCAGCTCATGGCCGGCGGCCACGATCCGCCGCACCAACGCAGGCTTCCGCTCGGCGACCCAGCCCAATGTGAAAAATGTCCCGATCACCCCGGCCCGCGCGAACAGCGCCAACACCCGATCGGTGTTCGCCTCCACCCGGCTCGGCAGACTGTCCCACTCGTCGCGTGAGATCACGTCGGCATAGGCCTGCACCTGGAACCAATCTTCCACGTCGATCGTCATCGCGTGTGTGGCAGGCCCCTGCGCCGGCCTCACTCGCGATGCCCCAGCAGATCGATCAACCGCTGAAACACCCGCTCGCGCCGCGCGAACTTGATCTCCAGCGCCTCCACCCGCTCATCGAGATCGTCATGCAGCCGGCGCGCCGCATCGAACCCGCCGCGCTCCAGCCCGCCCCGCAGTGCCACCAACGCGCGCTGGTCGCTCGCCGTCAGCGCGTCGGTCGCGGGTCCCGCTTCGGTCAGATCCGCCCCCGCCAAATCCTGGTTCAACTCCATCGCCGTGCTGTCGACCATCTCCGCGGTCAACACATCGGTCTGTTCCAATGACCCATACAACAACACCCGCGCGCACAGCCGGTTGATGCGCCGCGGAATCCCCCCGCTATGGCGGTGAATGGCGGCGAACGCCGAATCCTCGATATGCGGCCGGCCAGCCCAGCCGACCGTGCTCAGCCGATGCTCCACATAAGCCCGCGCATCCTCCTCGCTAATCGGCCCGAGATGATACGACGCCAGCACCCGCTGACGTAGTTGCGCGAGGTCGGGGCTCGCCAGCATATGCCGGAATTGCGGCTGTCCGAGCAGGATCGTCTGCAACGAGGCATGCCCGTCCTCGGTGATGTTGGACAGCATGCGCAATTCCTCGATCGCCGGCAGCGACAGATTCTGCGCCTCGTCCACCACCAGAAGGCACCGCCGCCCACTCTGCCGGTGCAGGCGCAACACGTCGGCGAACGCCAGCAACATGCTCGCTTTATCGGCCCCGCTCTGGGTCACACCAAACCCCGCCATTGCCAGCCGGAACAAATCGTCGCCCGACAATTGCGTCGTGTTGATCCGCGCCATCGTGTAGGTGTCGCGGTCGAGCTGCCCCCACAGCCGCTCCACCAGGGTGGTCTTGCCGGCCCCCACCTCGCCGGTCACGATCACGAACCCCTCGCCCTGCGACAGCCCGAACATCAGATGCGCGATCGCGCGGCTGTGCGTGGTGCTGCCATAGAAGAATCGGGCGTCCGGCGTCAGCTGGAATGGCGACCCGGAAAACCCGTAAAAACTCTCATACATGACATGCCGCCGCTGTTGGGAGCGTTGGGGTGACCCGTCGAAGGCAAGCAAGGCTGGGCTCTGCCCAGACCCGCAAAGGGGCCGCGCCCCTTTGAACCCCCAGACTTAAGGGTCTTCACCAAGCAGGGGTGAGGCGGAGCGCGCCGCCCCACCTCACCCCTCCTTGGTGAAGACCCTTCGCATCTAAGCTCCAGGGGCTTGGCCCCTGGCGGGTCCGGGCAGAGCCCGGCTTACTTACGTTCGACGAGCCACCCCAACGCCAACCGGACTAAAACGATTTCAGCACACTGAGCAACAGCAGTCCTTGCGAGCCCGTGCTGCCCGGCGCGCCACGAGCGGTATCCGCCACCTGCCCGCCGGTCACCTGATTATAGCTGACCTGCGCCTGCCCCGACAGCGTCCGGGTCAGCGCGTACGACAAAGCCGCCGACACGGACAGGCTCTGCTGATCGGTGCCCCCGCGCACCAAAGGTGACCCGGCAATCCCGCTCTGGCTCAGATGATTGGTCCCATATTGCGCATATAGCGTGCTCTGCAGATCCACACCCAGTTGGTGCGCCCAGCTTATCGAGCCATAGATCCCGCTACTGTTGCTGCCATTGCTGCCGCCAGCCGCCAGCCCCGCCGCACTGCTGCCCGACACCAGTTGCTGCTGCTGGCTGTTCACACCCGCCGAAAAACTATCGCGCGGCAGCGCCCACACTGCGGTCAATGATGCCGTGGTGGTCTTGAACAGGCTGTTTTGTGTGCCAAAAAAATTATCCACCGGCACCAAAGGCGCCCCGGTCAGGTGATCCACCGGATTGCCCTGGGTATCCAGATCGGACGTCGCGAGCGCGTTCTGCAGCAGCTCGGCCTGCGTCGTCAGCCCTGACGAATAGCGCGCATACACCGTCACCCGCGGGCTGATCTGGTAGCCGCCATCGACCGACGCCGAATCAAAACCGTCATGGTGGCCATAACGCACCGTCAGCGTGCTGAACGGATCGGGCGTCAGCCGCACCCCGGCACTCCAGGTGGCGTCGCTGATCAGCAGCGGATCGGTGCCGGCATAATGGATATGCTCATAGCCCAGCATCGCCAGCAGCGTGATCCCGTGGGTTATGGCGTAGCCGTTATCCAGCGAGACGATGTCACGATAGGCACCGCGCAACACGCCGGTGCCCTCGGCCTGGGTGGTCTGCGCCAGCGCCGCCCCGGCATAGCGCGAGAACGCCTCGCCGGTGGTGAACGCCGCGTGGCCGCCGTAGAAGGTGGCGTTCTGATTGGTCGCCGCCGTGTCGATTCCGGCGGCCTGCCCGGTCTGCACGAAGCCGCTCTGCTGCACCGACCCCTGGATGGAGCGCGCGACGGTGCCACCGATCTCCGCCGTGCCCCACGGGCCAAACCGATGCACCGCGTAGGGCGAGGCCGAGAAATCGTAATTCTGCGTCGAATTGCCGCGATTCAGCGTGCTGGTGGAGCTCGGCCCCTGCCCGGTCGCCACCGACTGCACCGAGCCCGACGCGCGCAGATCCAGGAACAAGGTCTGCGGCAGCAGCTCGGCCAGCAGCCGCGCGTTGAAATTCTGCGCCAGTTGGTTCTGATCACCGTCCGGCGTATAGAGCGAAACCTGTGGCGCGTAGGACAGCGTGCCATGCAGCCGCTCACTATCGCCGCTGGCGATGAAGCTGGGCGAAACCGTGGTGATCAGCTGGTTGGGCGCGCGATCGACCACCTGCGCCCCGGTGGTATGGCTGAAAGCCTCCGACAGCCCCACCGACGGCGTGAAGCTCCACGGTCGATCGCCACCCTGCGCCTGTGCCGGCTGCCCGAGATCACCGAGCCGCACATCGGGACGGCCGGTGGCGACACCGGTGGCCGGCAGCACCGACGGCGCGGCCCCGGTCGGGCCGGAATTGCGCGGCGTGCCATCCAAGCTGCCCGCGCCCGAGCCAGAACTGGTGCCAGAACTGGAGCCAGAACTCGCACCAGAACTCGTGCCAGCCCCGGTGGCGGCGCCGCCGCTCGCGCCTGAGACGCCGCTGGTCGGCAGGCCGTCGGCCAGCGCGCCGCGGGCCATGGCCGCCAGCGCCACAACCAGCAGAGAGCCACGGACCATGCGGGTCCGCAAGCGCCGCTCAGACATCGCGCGATTCACGCATCATAGTAATGATAATCGCCGAACGCGCGATCTTTGACCAGTCGTATTTTATTCAGAATCAAAGTGATATTGGGACAAGGTCGTAAAAGCTCCAGCGCCGCCTCCAGATCGTCCCGCTGCGTGCGCTCGGCCTCCACGATCATCGCGATCTGGCCGACCGCCGGCGCCATCGTCGAGGCGTCGCTGGTTGCCAGGCACGGCGGCGAATCCATCACCAGCACCCATTGCGGGAACTGCCGGGCGATCCGCCCGATCGTATCGACCACCGCGCGCGTCACCGTCCGCTCGGTCGACACCGGCCCCGCGGCGGCCGGCCGGCCGATCGGCAACACCGACAATCCCGGGATAGCGGTCGGCACCACCAGCCCCGCCGGCCGCAGCGCGGGGTCGCTGACCATGTCGAACAGACCGGGGCGCTCGTGCAGACCGACCAGTTCCGACAACGCGCCGGGCTTGCTGTCGATATCCATCAACAGCACCTGGATGCCGCTGCCCAAAGCCAGGCTGGCGGCGAGGTTGAGCGAGGAAAAGCTCTTGCCCTCGTTGGGCTTCGAACTGGTCACCATCAGCAGATTGGCGTTGGCCCCCGGCGGCAGCTCGCGATCGGCGGCCCGCTTGCTGCGCGCCGGGCTGGCCTCGTCGCGCCCGAACCCGCCGCGCGGCCCGTCATCCGGCTGCATCCGCTTCAGCGAGCGCAGCAATTGGCTGGCGGTGATCCGCCACTCCTCGGCAACCTTGGAGCGCCGCGCCCCGGCCACCACCATGCCAGCGGTCTCGAGTGTGGCCAGACTGACCGGATCGAGTTCATTGATCGCCACCAGATCAGTCGACGCCGCGCCCGGTGTCCCGGTGGCCGGCGCGCCATCCGCCGGCGGTGCTGCCGGGCCACGCGGCGGGGGTGGCGGTGGCCCCACCGGACCCATCGAACCTGGCGCCGCCGCCACGCCGTCCAACGGCGCCATCCGCTCGAACGCGCGCTCGACCAGATGAGAAGGCCGGGTCACGGTCATATCGGGGCGGCCTTCAACACATGATACAACAGCCCGCTATACACGCCGCACAGCAGCACGATCGCCATCGCGATCACCGCCACCGATGGCATCACCCGCCGACGCTGATGGTCCAGCACCGCCAGCCGGGAGATGCCGCCCGCCACCGGCAGCCCCAGACTGCGCAAGTCGCGCAGGCTGTGGAACGACCGATCGAGCTGGCCCAGCAACAACGCTGCCGCCGGGCCGCCGCACAGGCCGGCCAGCAGCACGCCGGACATCAGCAGGATCCGCTTCGGCCCCACCGGGATCTGCGGCACCTGCGGCGGATCGATCACCTGCACTTTCATCTTGTCGGCATTGCGATCGGCCGCCGCCGATAGCCGCATCGACTCGCGCCGCGCCAGCAACTCGTCATAACTCTTGCGGACCACGTCATAATCGCGATCGAGGTTAATAAACTGCGCCTGCAGGCCGGGCGCATTGCGCGCGATCTCCTCCAGCCGGTCACGCTCGCGGGTGGCGTCGGCCACCTGCCGCTGCAGCGCGTCCACGTCTGAATCGGCCTGCACTTTCAACACCTTGAGTTGGTCGAACACCGTATTGGGCGCCACCTTGTTGCGCGCGGGGCGCCCTGGCGAGGCCGTCCCGGTGCTCCCGGCGGCCTTCAGCTGCGCGATCACGCGGCGCTGGCGCACCACGTCCGGATGATCGTTGGTATCAACAGCCAGCAGCTCCTGCAGATGTTTCTCGGCGGCCGCCAATTCGCCGCCGCCGCCCCCCCCGCCACCGGGCACCGCGGGGTCGGTCTCGGTCGTCAGCGTCGGCGGCGTCACCGCCAGTTCCTGCGCCAGCCGGTCGCGCCGCGCGATCGCGTCGTCGAGCTGGCCCTGCAGCCCGCGCACCGCGGCGCGCTGCGCGTCCAACCGCGAGCCGCCGCCGGTGTCGGACGGCAGCAGATCGACATATTTGGCGCGGAACTCGGCGCGCTTGCTCTCCGCCTCGCGCAGCTTGCCCTCGTAGCCGGCGATCTGTTGATCCAGGAACTGGGCGGCGTTCTCCATGTCCGAGCGGTTATTGCCGGTCTTGCTCTCGATGAAGATGTTCAGGATGGTCGACACCACATCATAGGCCAGTTGCGGCTTGGCATTATGATAGGTGATCGAGAACAGATCCCGGGTCTGCGGCACGATGCGGATGTCGGTGCCAAGCTGGGCCACCATCCGCTCGAGGTCGGCGGGGCCGCGAATGCTCAGATCGAGATCGGTCTTGGACACCAGCTTCTCGAGATTGGGCCGGCTCAGCAGCGTGCGCTGCAACACCTCGATCTGGCTGTTGGTGGAATTGTCGAGCGCCAGCCCCTTCAGCAGCGGCGTCAGCACCGCGTCGGCGTCGATATAGACACGGGCACTGGTCTCGTAGCTGTTTGGGATCGCGCTGACCCCCACCCAGCCAGCCACGCAGATCGTCCAGGTCGCGGCGAGCGCCACCCAGCGATGCTGCCAGATCGCCAACAGATACCGCCGCAGCTGCAGACGCATGAGATCCATGACCGGTCAGGGCTCCGAGGTCGGCACAGCCAGTGCGGGAAACACCATCTCCAGGGGAAAGGCGGACCGGCGCATGGCTAGAACCAGGATTGCGGAATGATCAGCGTGTCGCCCGGCTCCATCTGCATATTCTGCGAGACGTCGCCGTCCTTGATCAGGTCGGACAGATGCACGGGGATGCGCTGGTCCGGCTGGCCGGGCGCATGGCGCAGGATCACCGCGCTGTTGCCGGCGGCGAACCGGGTCAGGCCCTTGGTCGCGATCATCACGTCCAGCACCGTCATATTCTGCCGATAGGCGATCGACTGGGGGTCGACCGCCTCCCCGATCACCCGGATCTGGCGATCCAGCGGCCCGTAGAAATCATGCACCATCACGGTCACGTTCGGCGCCTTGACGAATTTCTCCAGCCGCGTGGTCATCTCCTCGGCCAGTTGGGCGGCGGTCTTGCCGGCCGCGGGCACATCCGGCACCAGCGGGGTCGAGATACGGCCATCCGGGCGCACCGGCACGTCGGTCACGGTCAGTTGCGGGTTGTCATAGACGAACACGCCCAGCCGATCCCCCGGCCCGATGACGTATTCGTCATTTCGGGCCGTTACCGACGACACCGGGGCCTCTGGCGTGGCGGCACAACCAGCGAGCGAAACCGTCGCCAGCATCATGACCACCGCCAGTGGACGTCGGAAAACCCTCATCGCATTGCAATCTGACATTCGTCGTCTCACCACACCGAACCGCGCCACAAGGCCGAATCGCCAAACAATCCAGCAACATCAAACCGGTTTCCGACAGGATTAGGCGCTGAAGGAATTGAACCTCCGACCTCTGCCATGTGTTGGCAGCGCTCTGCCACTGAGCTACGCGCCTGCATGTCCCGCGCCCGGTACCACCTGATACCGCACGCTAAAATCGGTCAGCCAAAATGCTGCTACGCAACCACGCGCGTTATGTCCAGCATCTGTTTGCAATTTGGCATTGCCAAGCCGCTGGCAGCCAAATTTCGGGTTATGTTGAAACAACATTCCTATTGCCATTCCAGGAATAATGTTTATTACAAGACTTAGGATCGTTTTAAAGACAAACTTCGATGGTCTGGACCCGATCTCACGGATTTGCATGGCTTGCGCGCCCCGCCCGAGCGGTTAGAAGGGGCGCGTGGCCGTCAGTCTAGCGTCTGGCTGGTGTGAAATGCGGGACGTAACGGTGCGCCGTGCTCCCTGATGAGGTGCGAGAATACCGATGATCCGTATCCTAGGCATGAACGTGCTGCCCGAAATGCTGGCCTTGTGGCTGCTGGAGACGACCGCGAGCGTCATCGTGTTCTATGTGCTCCTGCACAATACCGCATTGCTGCCCAGCCTGGTCGCCTCGTTCTCGGGCCTCGACGCCGCCGACGCCCTGCTGCTGGCGCTGACCGTCGGGCTGGTCGCCTTCACCATCGGTCTCTACCGCCCCGAAACCTGCCTCGAGACGCGCCGCCTGATCGGCAAGGCGCTCGCATCGGCCGCCATGTCGGTGCCCGCGGTGTGGGTGGTTGCCGAGGCCGGCAACATGGACAGCAATGGCCTGTTCGGCAGCAACCCGATCTGGCCGATCGGCATCCTGTTCGCCTGGAGCGGCCTGCTGCTGTTCACCCGCGTGCTGTACAAAATCGCGCTGCGGCATAATCTGTTCATCCGCCGCATGGTGGTGCTGGGCGGCGACGACGCCGTCGGCGAGATCGTCAGCAGCATCGATGGCAGCCGCCGCGGCCTGTTCCGCGCCCAGCCACTCACCGAGTCCCGGGGCCAGGCACTGATTGGCGTCGAGGCCACGGCGCCGGCGCCGTTGCCGGCTGGTCTGTGGGGCGTGGTATTCGACAGCGCCCCCGTGCCGGCGGGCCTCCCCGGCGGCGTACGCGTGTTCGACGCTGCCTCGTTCTCGGAAACCCACCTCAACCGGATCGATATCGACTCGGTCGCGCGGCGCGGTGAGGCCTCCCGCAGCGCTCAGGCAGCCACCCCCTTCGGCCGACTGGCGATGATCCGTGAGGGCCGCCGCATGGCGCGCCGCGTCACTGATAATCCCCGCCGCCGCCTTGTGCAGGACATCCTGCAGCGCGGCATGGATCTGGCCATCGCGGTGCCGCTGCTGCTGCTGAGCTCGCCCATCCTGCTCATCACAGCACTCCTGATCCGCCTGGAAAGCCCTGGCCCAGTGATCTACCGCCAGGAGCGTGTCGGGCTGGATGGCCGCAGCTTTACCATTTTGAAGTTCCGCAGCATGCGCGCCGACGCCGAACGCGCCGGCCCGACCTGGGCCGCCAAAAGCGACAGCCGCGTCACCCGCATCGGCGGCTTCATCCGCAAGGTGCGCATCGACGAGCTGCCCCAGCTCATGAACATCCTGCGTGGCGACATGAGCGTGGTCGGGCCGCGCCCGGAGCGGCCGCATTTCGTCGCCCAGTTGAGCCGTGAGATCCCAGTGTTCGCCGAGCGCGCCCGCGTCAAGCCCGGCCTCACTGGCTGGGCCCAGATCAACTATCCCTACGGCTCGTCGATCGAGGACGCCCGCAATAAGCTGTCGTTCGATCTCTATTACATCAAGCACCGCAGCCTGCTGTTCAATCTGGTCATCCTGTTCGCAACCATTCGCGTGATCCTGTTCCAGGAAGGCGCACGCTAACGGAACGCCAGCGCCCCGCAGGTCTTGCATGATGCTGACGGGGGGCTGTCATGGCCGCTGACGTGATGCCGACGGCCGGTCTGGCGATGACGATCCCCTATCTGGTCTGCGCTTTCGCCTATGCCGCACTGGTCACCCTGATCCTGGTGCAGGCGCAGCGCAGCCGCACCGGGCTGCTGCTGGCTGCGGCCGGTGCCGCCACTGCTGCCTGGGCCGCCACCACCGCCCTGATTGGCTTGCCGCTGCAGGGGGCCGCCACCACGCTCGACCTGCTGCACAGCGTCGCCTGGTACTATTTCTGCCTGCATCTCTATCGCCGCGCCGTGACGGTCGATCCGGCCGATACCTTGTTCGTCAAGCTCGGCATCCTCAGCGCCGTCTTCGTCGTGATCGCCATGCTCACCGGCATGGCCGACCTATCCGGTGGCCTATCACTCTTCTCCGCCGGCCTGTTGCTGCGCCTCGGCCTCGCGATCTGCCAGTTGCTGTTGCTGGAAAATCTGTTCCGGAGCACCTCGCCGGACCAGCGCTGGCATGTCGGCCTCGCCTGCATCGCGCTCGGTGGCATGGCTGCCTACGACTTCGCACTGTGCGCTGACGCGGTGTTGCTGCACGCCGCCTCCCCCACCATGGTCGCCGGGCGCGCGGTGGTGGCGATCCTGGTCACCCCCCTGCTGGCCGTCGCCGCCGCTCGCAACCGTAGTTGGCGGATCGACATCCACATCTCCCGCACGGCTGCCTTCCACAGCGCCACCCTGGTGGTCAGTGGCGTGTTCCTGATCTCGCTGGCCGCCGCCGGCGAGATCGCCCGCCGGCTCGGCGCCCCGTTCGGCGGCGACTGGGGCTCACTGGCCGAAATCGCCCTGGTGTTCGCGGGCATCATCACCGTCGCGGTGCTGATCACCTCCGGCTCCGCCCGCAGCCTGCTGCGCCGCCGCCTGGTCGATCATTTCTTCACGCTGCGCTACGACTACCGCCGCGAATGGCAGCATTGCATTGATGTGCTGTCGGCCGCCGGCGCGGCACCCTTATCCAACCGCGTCATCAACGCCGTCGCCGACGCCGTCGACAGTCCGTGCGGCCTGCTATTCACTCGTGAGCCCGGCCAGGCCGGGCTCACCTGGGCCGGCGCCTGGAACACCCTCCCCGCGACAGCCTTGCCGCCGACCGACCCGCTGGCCGCCGAGATGCTGGCCGCCGCCGGCCCACGCGAACTGACCGCCAAACCCAGCAGTGAAGCCCTACCGCCCGACTTCCAGCCCTGGCTCATCGTTCCCCTGCCCGACCCACGCGCGGAGCAGCCGCTCGGCTGGCTCCTGCTGGCCCGTCCCCGCGCCGCCTTCCCGCTCGACGACGAGGTGTTCGAGCTGCTGCGTATCCTGGCCCACGAGGTCGCCACCCACCTCGCCCAGGAGCGCGCGCTCGCCAGCCTGCTGGAGGCGCGCGACCTGCGCGCCTATGGCGAGCGCTTCGCCTTCGTCGCGCACGACATCAAGAACGTCTCCAGCCAGCTCACCCTGCTGCTGTCCAACGCCGAGACCTATCTCGACGATCCGGAATTCCAGAAGGACATGCTGAGCACGGTGCGCGCCTCGGTCAGCCGCATCGGCGGCCTGATCCGCAGGCTCGAACCCCGCGACGCGGCGGCCCCGCCCGACCGACGCACCCCACGCGTCGCCGCCGCCAGCGCCCTGCGCGAGCTGCTCGCATCCCGCGTCACCGGCCGCGCCATGGTGGCCCTCGAGATCGATCAAAGCTGCGAATCCGTCACCGCCGCGATGGAGCCCCACGCCTTCACCGCCGCCGTCACCCATCTGCTGGACAACGCCATCACCGCGGCCGCCCAGACCGGCCCCAGCCGCCCCGGCGGCGTGCGCCTGTCCCTGCGCCTGGCCGACGCCCGCGCGGTGATCGACATCACCGACCGCGGCCCCGGCATGACCGCCGAATTCATCCACGCCGAATTGTTCAAACCCTTCGCCACCCGCACCGAGGGGGGCAGCGGCATCGGCGCGTTCCAGGCCCGCGAACTGGTGCGCGCCGCCGGCGGCGAACTGCTGGTCACCAGCAAACCTGGCCACGGCACCACCATGCGGCTGTCCTTGCCGCTCGCGGATGCCCTGCCCGCGGGGTCGATCAGCCATGACCGCCGCGTTGACAATGGCGGCACGAGGACCGACGACAAGCGGGTCAGCGCTCGGCTATAAATCCACCATGTCAAAGCCGAAATTATTGATCGTCGAGGACGACCCAGGCCTGTCCGGCCAATATCGCTGGGCCTTCCCCGGCTGCGAGGTGCTGCTGGCCCCCGCCCGCGAGGCCGCCCTCGGCCTGCTGGCCCGCGAGCACCCGCCGGTCGCCATCATGGATCTCGGCCTGCCGCCCGACCCCGACGGCGTCACCGAGGGCTTCACCACCCTGGAGCAGGCGCTGCGGCTGGCCCCCACGCTGAAGGTGATCGTCGCCACCAGCCACGGCGACCGCGCCCACGCGCTGCGTGCGATCGCCGCCGGCGCCTATGATTTCTGCGAGAAGCCGGTCGAGATCGAGCTGTTGCGCGGCATCGTCGCGCGCGCCCAGAGGCTGGCTGAGCTGGAACAGGAAAACCGCCAGCTGATCGAGGCCGCACCTGCCACCTCGGCAATCCGCCGCATCGTGACCGCCAGCGAGCCGATGCTGAAAGTCTGCCGCAGCGTCGAGCGGTTGGCCGCCACCAACGTCACCGTGCTGCTGGCCGGCGAGAGCGGCACCGGCAAGGAGGCGCTGGCCCAGGCCCTGCACGAGCTCGGCCCCCGCGCCAAACACCCGTTCGTCGCGATCAATTGTGGCGCCATCCCCGAGAACCTGCTGGAAAGCGAGCTGTTCGGTCATGAGCGCGGCGCCTTCACGGGGGCCGTCGCGCGCAACATCGGCAAGATCGAGCAGGCCCAGAAGGGCACCTTGTTCCTCGACGAGATCGGTGACATGCCGCTGCCTTTGCAGGTCAAGCTGCTGCGCTTCCTGCAGGAGCAGGTCATCGAGCGGATCGGCGGCCGCGGTACCATCCCGGTCGACGTGCGCGTGGTCTCCGCCACCAACCAGGGCCTCGAACAGTTGGTCGCCGAGGGCCGGTTTCGTGGTGACCTGTTCTACCGCGTCAACCCGGTCACCGTGCGCATCCCGCCGCTGCGCGAACGGCCGGGCGACGCCATTTTGCTGGCGCGCTGGTTCATGGCCCGCTTCAACCGCGAATTCTCCCGCCAGTTGCGCGGCTTCTCCGAGCAGGCGGTGGCCGCGATCGAGGCGCACGTCTGGCCCGGCAACGTGCGTGAACTGGAAAACCGCATGAAGCGCGCCGTCGTGATGGCCGAGGGCCGCCTGATCGAGGCCGCCGACCTCGACCTCGCGCCGCCCGCCGCCCCCGCCCAGCCGCTCGATCTGCGCGCGGCCCGCCTGCGCGCTGAACGCGAGGTGCTCAACCAGGCGCTGTCCCGCGGCGCCGGGTCGCTGTCCGCCGTCGCCCGCCTGTTGGGCATCAGCCGGCCGACCTTGTATGGCCTGCTTGCCACCCACGGTCTCGGCCGCATGCTCACCGATGGCGATGGGGGCGAGGACACCGATGAATCCGGGGCCGATCCCGAAACACTGGCCGATCTGAACCTGTTGGAATAATCCGCAATGCCCGCCAAATCCTCCCGTCTTCTGCTGATCGCGATCCCCGTCGTGCTGGTGGCCGGTGCGGCCAGCGCCGCCGGCTGGTATGTTCTCCGCCCGCATGACCCGCTCGCCGAGGCTCGCCAGTTCATGGCCCGCGGCGACCTGCGCAGCGCCGAGCTGGTCTTGCGCAGTGCCGTGCTGGCCAACCCGGCCATGGCCGAGGCGCATCTCAAGCTCGGCCAGGTGCAGCTCGGCCTCGGCGACCCCGCGGCCGCGGAACGCGAGCTGCGCAGCGCCCGCGAGCGCGGGGCCGACCCGCATGTGATCACCCCGCTGCTGGCCCAGGCCGTGGCCGGCCAGGGCCGCAACGACGAAGTGCTGCGCGACTATGCGCCGGACGGCCTATCCCCCGACCAGGCCGCCGCCGTCCTCGTGGCGCGCGCCCAGGCGCAGCTCGGGCTGCACCAGCCGGACGCCGCCCGCGCCTCGATCGAGCAGGCCCAACGCCTGGCACCGAAGTCGCTGGACACGGCCCTGGCCGCCGCCCGCCTGGCGATCGGGCGAAATGACGCCGTCGCCGCCTCGCAGCACGTCACCGAGGCGCTGGCGATCGACCCGCATTCGCTGGAAGGGCTGATGATGCAGGCCGAGCTGCGCAACGCCGCCGGCGACCGGTCGGCGGCCCTGGCCAGCTACGGCGCCGCCCTGCAGCAGGCGCAGGCCACCCACAGCGACGCATCGGCCGCCACCATCGAGGTGGCGCGCGCCAATCTGCGGCTGGCGATGGACGACAACGCCGGCGCACGGAGCGATGTCGACGCGGCCCTGAAGATCAACCCCAAGAACCCGCTCGCCAACTTCCTGTCGGCGCGGCTGTATGTCGCGGACAAGGACTGGAAGGCCGCCGACGCCGCCTTGTTCTCGGTCGGGCCTGTGCTGACCCGCATTCCCGGCGGCGATATGACGCTGGCGGTGGTCAAGGCCAATGTCGGCGAACCCGAACAGGCGGTCACCGCCGCCGAACGCCAGGTCGCCCGCACCCCGAACGCGCTGCCGGCGGTCAAGCTGCTGGCCAAGCTGGAATTCCTGCAAAAGCGGCCCGATCTCGCGGTGGCCGCTTTGTCGGCCACCCACGCCAAGCTGGACGCCGAGGCGCTCGACATGCTCGGCGGCGGCTACGCCTCCACCGGCGCCGGCGCCAAGGCGCTCGACGCGATGCGCCAGGCGAGCGCGCTGGCGCCAGAAGATACCAGCCTGTTGACCCGCCTGGCGCGGCTCGAACTGGCGCAGGGCCAACCCGGGCAGGCCACCCAGACCCTGACCCGCGCGCTGGCACAGGAACCAATCGCCAGCGACGCCTCGCCGGTGCAGCCGGTCTCGCTGCAGGGCACCACCGCCGCCCCACCCACGCCGGCCGACACCGCGGCCGCCCTGGTGCACGCAGCCCTCGCCGCCGGCGAGATCGACCGCGCCGCCAGCGCGCTCGACCGGTTCCGCGCGGCCCACGGCGACCCCGCCGAACTCGCCATGCTCGACGGCCTGGTGAAACTCGCCCAGGTCGATCTCGCCGGCGCCCAGGCGGCATTCGAAACCGCCGTCAAACTCAATCCGGACGCCACCGAGCCGCGCATCAGCCTGGGCCGCGTGCTCGGCCTGGAGGGCCACACCGACCAAGCCATCACCGCCTACAAAACGGTGCTCGCCAGCCACCCCACCGACGGTCAGGCGCTCACCGGGCTGGTCAACAGCCTGGTCGCGACCAACCAGCCGGACCAGGCCGCCGCCGCCGCCGAGGCCGCCCGCCAGGCCGCCCCCACCGATGTCGGCATCACCACCGGCCTCGCCAGCCTGTATCTGCGCCTCAACAAGCCGCAGCAGGCGATCGACGCGATCGACGCGCTGCAGCACAAGGTGGCCGCCCAACAATCCAGTCCGGCCCTGCTGGCCCTGCGGGTCCAGGCGCAGTTGATGCTGGGCAACCGGGCGGAGGCCGAACGCCTGCTGCGCGCCCGGCTCGATACCACGCCCGACGATGTCGGCCTGCGCCGGGACGTGGCCGAGATGCTGGCCGCCGACAAGAATTTCGATGCCGCCCGAGGCCTGCTGCGCGACGGGCTGGCGCGCAGCCCGAACAATCCCGCGCTGATTTCGGCGTCGGTCGGCCTCGCGGCGGCGGAAGGCGGCCCGACCGCCGCCCTCGCCCGCGCCCGCGAACTGGCCCGCGATCCCGCCAACCGCTTGCCCCCCACCTTCATCGGCGACCTCCTGATGAGCCAGCGTCAGTATAGTGACGCGGCCGCGGCCTATCAGGCCGCCCTCAAGGCCACCCCGCCCGACGACCCCGCCGCTGCCCAACTGCAGATCCGCGCGGCCTCGGCCACCGCCTCGGCCGGCGATAGCGCCGGCGGCATCGCGGCCCTGCGCGCCTGGCTTGCCAGCCATCCCGGCAGTTCGGAGGCGTCGCTGGCGCTGGCTAACCTCTATATCGGCGCCGGCCACCTGCCGGAGGCGCGCATCCAGTTGGAGGCCGTGCTGGGCGCGCAACCGAACAACCCGACCGCGCTGAACAATCTCGCCTGGGTCCGCCAACAGCAGGGCGACCTTGACGCCGCCCGCGGCCTCGCCGAGCGCGGCTACCTGCTCCGCCCGGCGCCCCAATCGGCGGACACGCTGGGTTGGATCATGCTGGCGCAGAACCAGGTGCCAGGCGCCGTCGCCATGCTCGCCGAAGCCGCCCGCGGTGGCGGTCAGGACCCGGCGATCCGCTATCATTGGGCCGCCGCTCTGGCCCGGGAAGGCCAGAAGGACGCCGCGATCAGCGTGCTGAAACCGCTCGCCGCCGCCGCCCCCGGCAGCTTCGCCGATCAGGCCCAGGCGACCAAGCTGCTGGGGGAATTGTCGTCGCATTGACGCCGCCTCCGCGACTGCTGACCTTCAGCACGCTCTACCCGAACGCAGCCCAGCCCAATCACGGCGTGTTCGTGGAAAACCGGCTGCGTCATCTGGTCGGCACCGGCGGTGCCACCAGCAGCGTGCTGTCGCCCATCCCCTGGTACCCCGCCAAACTGGGCGGCCCGGCGGCCTGGTCCCGCCTGGCTCATGTGCCCACCAGCGAGCAGCGCCACGGGCTCAACCTCCACCACCCACGCTATCTGGTGATCCCCCGCATCGGCATGTCGGCGGCCCCGGCCCTGCTCTACGCCGGTGCGATCGCCACCGCCCGCCGCCTGCACGCGGCCCATCAGTTCGACCTGATCGACGCGCACTACGTCTACCCCGACGGCGTCGCCGCGATCCGCCTCGGCCGCGACCTCGGCCTGCCCGTGGTG
>Ga0116226_10000871_pt1 | contig 26383 bp, 25 predicted proteins | sample S1TSphfallax_FD_89692 | JGI IMG/M metagenome (GOLD analysis project Ga0116226, IMG submission 89692) | Host-associated microbial communities from peat moss isolated from Minnesota, USA - S1T2_Fa - Sphagnum fallax MG | ecosystem: Host-associated > Plants > Peat moss > Unclassified | place: USA... | reverse complement strand
GGCCCTTTTTGACCCGTCTGCTGGCGGCATGAGCTAAAAGTTTTTTGGTTCTTTTTTTCAAAAAAGAACTGCTTCCCTTCTTTCTTAGGACAAGCCTATGAGCATCCGCACCATCCCTGTTGCCCCATTCGACCTGATCATTTTCGGCGGCACCGGCGACCTCGCCCGCCGCAAACTCCTTCCGGCCCTGTTCCGCCGCGACCTGGCGGGCCAATTGCCCGTAGGCGCGCGCATTTTCGGTGCCGCGCGCCATCCCATGACCAGTGCCGCCTACAGGGAAGTCGCGGACAAGGCGCTGAATGAATTCGTATCAAAAGCCGAGCTGGAAGAAACCGCGGTGGCGCGCTTCCTGACGCGGCTGGAATATCAGGCGGTGGATTTTTCCACCGGCGCCGGCCTGGCCGCGCTTGCCGGCGCCCTGACGCTCGCGCCGCGCGACATCCGTGCATTCTACCTTGCCGTGGCACCGGACCAGTTCGCGCCCGCCTGCAAACAGCTGGCCGAGGCCGGCCTGGTGTCAGCCGACAGCCGCGTGGTCGTCGAAAAACCGTTCGGCCGCGACCGCCAAAGTGCCGCCTCGCTCGCTGACGCCGTGGGCGGGGTATTTGCCGAAACCAGTATATACCGCATCGACCACTATCTCGGCAAGGAGACGGTGCAGAACCTGATGGCGCTGCGATTTGCCAACGAAATCTTCGAGCCGCTCTGGAACGCCCGCCATGTGGATCATGTGCAGATCACGGTCGCCGAAACGATCGGCGTCGAGGGCAGGGGGGCCTATTACGAAAATGTCGGTGCCATGCGGGACATGGTGCAAAATCACCTCCTGCAATTATTGTGCCTGACCGCAATGGAGGCCCCGGTGACATTCGAGGCCGCGGCGGTGCATGACGAGAAGCTGAAAGTGCTGCGTTCGCTCAAACCCATCCGCGCGGACGATGTCGCATCCGCCACTGTGCGCGGACAATATCGCGCCCATAACGGCGTCATGGGATACGCCGATGAGGTAGGCCGCGACGCGCAGGCCGAAACCTTCGTTGCGGTGCAAGCCGAAATAATGAACGGCCGGTGGTCCGGCGTGCCGTTCTTCCTGCGCACCGGCAAGCGGCTGCGCGCGCGCATGAGTGAAATCGCCCTGGTATTCCGCCCGGCCTCGTTCCACGTCTTCGCCCCCACGGCTGGCCCAGCCCCATCCAACGTGTTGCGGTTCCGCTTGCAACCAAACGAGGCCGTGCAGCAGGTTATTACGATAAAGGATCCAGGCCCGGGCGGCATGCGCCTGCGCCAGGCCGTGCTCGATCTGAGCTTTTCCAGCGACCTTGGCCTCGGCGACCATGGCCTGCCGGACGCCTACGAGCGCCTTGTGCTGGACGTTGTGCGCGGCGATCAAACCCTGTTCATGCGCCGCGACGAGGTGGACGCAGCCTGGCGCTGGGTCGATCCCATCATCAACGGATGGTCGGAACGCGGATTGACGCCGGAACTATACGATGCAGGCGGGCGCGGGCCGGATGGAGCCATGCGGTTGCTGCATCGAGGGGGGCGGGCTTGGCGGGATATCGTTTAATGAAAAAGGAAACCCTTCCTGCTTTGAAAAAAAAGAACCGAAGAACTCTTGCTATACCCCAGGACTACGACAGTATTCGAATATCTTTAGGCGTAATGATATGAAGGTCGCCTGAGACCCTGCCGCGCCGGGTGCGCAAGCCTTTCGCACGGTATTGTCCATGAAGGCCGCGCGGCGTTTTTAAAGTTGGCAAAGCGTTCGTGACACCGGTTGTGGGTGACGTTGTTGCATCTCTCCCCACAATCGCTCGATGGGATTGAGGAGCCCGGTTCGGCCATGCGCCACAGCCCCATCGTGAGCGAGCCGGGAAAGCTCATTCTGCGCGCTTTCGTCAAGAAATCCAGAGCAAACTTCGGCCTCTCGTGAACTCGGGGCATGGATAAATTTTTTGTTTTTTTAAAACGAACTGATCTCTTTTTTCCCATATTGAGTCAAATTCAGTTTTCGAGCCTGGATTCGGAACGAAAAGGTTATAACATCGCGCTTGCATGGCGCGGATTTCGCGCTATAGATCGTTGCACGAGGGGCCATTCCTGTAACTGCGTTCGGTTAACACCGAGCGCAATGAACGCGAGGGTATGATGGCCACCACACAGACAATAGCACACACTTCAGTTCGTGGCAGCGAACGGCGCCCTTTGCCCGGCGCCATTGCAACTGGCCCGGCGAACGCGCACGCCACCATCGAAGTGTCGCTGAAGCTTCGGCGCATGAATTCGTTGCCGGCATTAACCATGCGGCCCGCCATGTTCATGACGCGCAAGCAGCTGGCTGATAGTTATGGCGCATCGCAGGCCGATATCGATACAGTCGTTCAGACCTTTGCCAAGCTCGGACTGAAGGCGGTGGAGGCGAACATGGCGACCCGCACCGTGCGGCTGAGCGGCAATGTCGCGGCGATGGAAGCGGCCTTCCAGGTAAAGTTGTTCAGCTATTCGCACGAAAGCGGCTTCTATCGCGGCCGCGTCGGGGCGGTGAACGTGCCTGGCAGCCTCAAAGATATCGTGCAAGGCGTGTTCGGGCTGGACAACCGCCGCGTCGCGCGCCAGCGGCGCCAGCCGGCGCACGACAAGACGAGCCCGGCGTTGGCGTCGGTGCCCTCGGCCTGGTATGTTCCGAGCGAACTGGCGGCGCATTACGATTTTCCGCCGGGCGATGGAAGTGGACAGACCGTGGGCCTGCTGGAATTCGGCGGCGGTTATTTTGCTGGCGACCTGAAAAAATTCTGTGCGCTGGCGGGCATCGCCATACCGCCGACGGTCGTCGCCATCAGCACGGACGGGACTCCGACCGACAGCCGCGATGGCGCGGAGGGCGAGGTGATGTTGGATATCGAGGTGGTTGCCGGGGTTTGCCCGAAGGCGAAAATCGCCGTCTATTTTGCGCAATGGGGCGAGCAGGGATGGATTACCGCACTCGATGCGGCGGTGCAGGATTCGACGAATAATCCTGGTGTGCTGTCGGTGAGCTGGGGCAATGCCGAGGATAACGATATCTGGACTGTTTCGGCAATGACGCAGGTGAACGAAACGTTGCAGGAAGCGGCCCTGCTGGGCATAACCGTGTGCGTGGCCGCGGGCGACGACGGCTCGAGCGACGCGGTCACCGACGGTCTTGCGCATGTCGATTTTCCATCGTCCAGCCCGTTCGTGCTGTCGGTCGGCGGCACCACCATTCCGGTAAAGGGCGGCTCGGGGCCCGACGTTGCGTGGAAGGAAGGCGGAGGGTTGCGGGCGGACAATGGCGGCAGCGGCGGCGGCGGTGTGAGTGCCATGTTTACCCGCCCTGCGTGGCAGAGCGGAATTGCAATCAACCCGGTGAACCCCGGCGCGATCGTGGGCCGTGTCATTCCGGATGTGTCGGCCAACGCGGACTGGAATGCGTCCCCCTATCTTTTGGTGGTGGATAACAGGTCGCAGCCGAACGGTGGCACCAGTGCGGCCAGTCCGCTGATGGCGTCATTGCTGACTTTGATTAACGCGCAGCAGATCGCGGCCGGGGGCAACCGCATGGGATACGTGACACCGGTGCTATATCAAAACACCAGTGAGGGCGGCATGACGGTGGGTGCCGCGGGATGCACCGACATCGTTTCGGGCAACAATATCACGGACCAGACGGGGGGCTACAGCGCCAGTCCGGGCTACGATGCGGTTTCGGGCTGGGGCACGCCGAATGGGGTGGCACTGGCGGCGGCACTGGCGGCGGCGACCTGAAACGAAAGGCTCCTCTCCCCGCGCGGGAGAGGAGCAAGTTCCTGAAAAGGCAGGAAGAAAGCAGTTCTTTTTTGAAAAAAGTGCGAAAAACCTTTCACCGTTACGGAGGGCGCCGAATTGGCCCATTTGAACTAGAAGCTGGGCGAATTTAGTAAAAGTTTTTTGCTTCTTTTTTTCAAAAAAGAAGTGCTTTCTTACTGTGGATTGTGGCGCCCGCGGCACTGACGCCATAGGTTCCCTCCATGCGCACCGCCGAACTGTTGCTCCTCAGCCTGCCGGCTATCCTGCTGGTCGCCTGGTTCCTCGGGCTGCGCCATGCCAGTTACCGCACGTTCATGGCCGCGGCGCTGTTGCTGGCGGCGGTGGGTGTGGGCTTGTGGTGGTTCGGCGAACAGCGCGCTTTCACCGGCCGGTACTCGCCCGCGCGGCTGCAGAACGGCCGCATCGTCGAATGATCGACGATTTGTTGGCCGACCCCGACTTGGGACGGATCCTGACGGCGCTGCCGCGTGCGCGTGTGGTTGGCGGGGCGGTGCGTGATGCGATCGCCGGGCGTGGCGTCGCCGACATCGATCTGGCGACTCCCGAGCCGCCGGAGGTGACATCGGCGGCCCTGGAAGCGGCGGGGTTTCGCGTCATCCCGACAGGCCTGGCGCACGGCACGGTTACCGCCGTCCGCGATGGGCGGCCGTTCGAAATCACCACGCTGCGCCGCGATGTGGCGACCGACGGCCGCCACGCGGAGGTCGCCTGGACGGACGATTGGCGCGAGGACGCGGCGCGGCGGGATTTCACCATCAATTCCATGTCGCTCGACCGTGCCGGCACCGTGCATGATTATTTTGGCGGCCAGGAGGACCTTGCGGCCGGGATCGTGCGATTTGTGGGCGAGCCGGGTCGGCGCATCGCGGAGGATTATCTGCGGATACTACGATTCTTCCGCTTTCTGGCGCGCTACGGCCGCGGCGCGCGGGACACCGCGGCTTTGGAGGCCATCGGTGCGGGCGTTCCTGGCCTGGCGCGCATTTCACCCGAACGGATTTGGAGCGAGCTAAAGAAAATCCTGACGGCGCCGGACCCGGTGCCGGCGGTGCTGTTGATGCACGAACTGGGCGTGCTCGCGGCGGTGCTGCCCGAAGGTGCGGCGCCGCACCGGCTAGCGGCGCTGGCGGCAACCGGGGCGCCGCCCGATCCGCTGTTGCGGCTGGCGGCTCTGGCGACCGGAAACGCCGCTGGTCTGGAAGCGCGATTGAACCTGAGCAACGCGGAGGCCGCCCGGTTGACGGCAATGCAGGAAGGCCCGGTGCCGCGCCCGGACGATACCGATGCGACCTTGCGACGGCTGCTGGCAGACGAGACGGCGGGCGCGCTCGCGGACCGCAGTTTCCTCCACGCCAACGCGGGCGCGGGTTGGGAGTCGCTGCGGGCGCGCCTCACGACGATGCCGCGCCCGGTTTTTCCGCTGGAGGGCCGCGACGCGCTGGCGATGGGTGCAGCCCCGGGGCCCGCGATCGGCGAGGCGTTGCGGCAGACACGCTTCGCTTGGCTCGCGCAGGGCTGCACCGTCCCGCGGAACGCATTGCTCGGGATGCTGCGGGCACACCTGGTTGCTGCCGGTGCGGTCCGTGATGGAAATTGCGACGGATGAGGATGGTATGTCTCGCCCGGCAGGACGCAAGACGCCAATAAAAGTGACGGGAGCATTGCCATGGCAATGAATTCTTTCTTGTTGCCAACCGTCATACGTGTATAAATATTGCGGTAGCGGATAGCATACGAGGGGTAACCTTACACGGAGTGGTTGCAATGTCGCTTTCGCAGGCACGTATTAATTTCGGACAGGGATTCGCTGCACGGTCACCGCGTTCAGCGGGCACAGCACGCCAACCGCCTTCTGATCGGCCGTGGCGCGAAAGTGATTTGATAACCCCAGGTTCGGGCCGCGATGTGGAGGCGTGGTCCAGGGCGATCGCCGCGGATCGTGCCGCGGGCGAGCTTGGCCGGCTGGATGCGGCGATCGGTTCCGCCGAGGCGGGCCGGTTGATCGCCCTGGCGGACATGCGCGAATGGGCATTGAGCCTGGGTTCGGATAATGTGTTGCCGCTGCCGCGTGCGCGCCGCTGGTGCGACAGGATGGCGCCGGAAGGCGGCATCTGCCTCTCCGATGAGGCGGCCCAAAGCCTCGGCCAAATTGAATGGTGGTATAGCCAGCCCGGTGCTGGTGCGGGCGAAGTGGCCAGCCGGCGGGTGCGGGCCATTCTGAACGCCATGTCGCGCTTGTCGATGAGCCCTGACTTCGGCTTGCCCGGCCCCATGCCCGGCACGCGCGAGACGGCTTGCCAGAGTTACCGCATCATCTACTGTGCCTTGGCGCGTGGTGACGCGGAGAATATTGTTGTGCTGGACATATGTGGGCAGGCGCACTTGTAAGTAAGGAAGTCTGCTTTTTTGAAAAAAAGAAGCAAAAAACGTTTACTCATGCGGCCAATGCAAGTTTCAAAAGCGCCAATTTCGTGCTGCCCGCAATAAGTAAAAGTTTTTTGGTTCTTTTTTTCAAAAAACAACTGCTTTCTTCATTTTGACTTCCCTCGAAAAATCTCTGCCGTCGCGTAATTATACTTGTGCGACCGAATTCGCGCGCGAGCGGGAAACCATCTTTGCCCACGAATGGGTCGCGGTTTGCCGCGAGGCGGAGGTAACCGACTGGCAGGTGTTCGAGGTCGCCGGCGAAAGCATTTTGCTGAACCGGGACAAGGCGGGATTGCTGCACGCGCATTACAATGTCTGCCGCCACCGCGGCGCACGGCTGTGCACGCCGAAAGGGCAGGCGCCGCGGCCAGGCCGTTCCGAATTGCCACAGGCGGTGCAGCCGAACGGCCTCATTCGCTGCCCGTATCATGCCTGGACGTATGCGCCGGATGGCGCGCTGATCGGGGCCCCATTCCTCACCGACGATGCGGCGTTTCCGCGGTCGGAACTTTCGCTCTACCCGGTCGGCTGCGCCGCGTGGGGCGGCTTCGTGTTCGTAAATCTGACGCCGGGCGCCGCGGGCCAGCTCGCCGACCAGCTTGGGCCGATTCCCGATCGGATCAGGAACTATCCGCTTGCCGCGCTGCGGGTTGGCCACCGGATCGCCTACGAGGTCGATGCAAACTGGAAGGTTATCTGCGAGAACTACAACGAATGCTATCATTGCGGGCCCTTGCATCCGGAGCTGTGCGCGCTGGTGCCCGCCTTCCGCGCCGGCGGCGGCGCCGCCCTGCCGTGGGAGGACGGCATCGCCCATCGTTCCGGTGCTTATACGTTCTCGCATTCCGGCACCTCGGCGCGGCCGCCGTTTCCCAGCCTGAACGATGCGGAGCGCACCCGCCACAAGGGCGAGCTTGCCTACCCGAACCTGTTTCTCAGCCTCGCATGCGAGCATGTGGCGGCCTACATTCTGCATCCGCGCGGGCCGGCACGCACCGATATCGAGTGTCTGTTTCTTTTCGCGGCCGACGAAATCGCCCGGCCCGGCTTTGACCACACCGACACCACGGGTTTTTGGGACACGGTCAACCAGCAGGATTGGGCGATTTGCGAACGCGTTCAGCTTGGCATTGCCTCACGGGTCCACGCGCACGGCTATTACGCGCCGATGGAGGACGCGAACCTCGACATGCGGCGCTACGTGGAGAGCCGGAAAACATGACGTTACAAAAGTTGTGCCGCGCCGGATGACGGTGTACCCTGGTATTCACAGCTTTGCGCCTTATGTGCCGAATGCATGAGCGGAACGGCAACTAACCAGGGGCGACAGCGATTGCCGCACGACGCGCGGCGGCGCCTGATCATCGAAACGACGCTGGCCAGCCTGGCGCGGCGCGGCGCGGACGGGACCAGCCTGCGCCTGGTGTGCCGCGACATGGGGGTCGCGCCCAGCCTGGTGACGCACTTCTTTAGCGGTTGGCATGATGTGCTGGTGGCGGCTTACGACCTGCTGACCGAAGGCTTCATGGCGCGCTTGACGCCCATTTTGGCGCAGGAATATCCGACCGCCCGGGCTCGGATGGTCGCGGTCATTGGCTGCTATCTTGCCCTGGACGGTGATGGCGGCGGCGACGGCGACGCAAGCAACAATGTTGGGGCCAACATCGCCTTCTGGCAGTTGTCGCGGACCGTTATCGAGTTGCAGGCGGCGTTTGCGCGCTTTCTGCAAGACCGGCAGCGCGTGCTGCGCGGCGCCCTGGCGGAGGTTGCGGCCGAATCCGGGAGGCACATTGACCTGGACGACATGACAGCCTGCTTTATTTTGATGATGGACGGGATTTGGCTGGAAATGTCGCTCAATCCCGACAGTATTTCGGCTCCGCGCGCGCACAAGATGTGCTGGGCCTGGATCGATGCCGTCGTCGGGCGCGGCCATGCGTCCGCCGGACAATACCAACCGGCATAAGGACTGACGCACCAACGAATAAAAGGAAGTATTTCTTTTTTGAAAAAAAGCAACAAAAAACTTTTGCTCTTTCTGCCAAGCCACCGCTTCAAGTGGGCCAACCAGGTGGTGCTCGTAACAGGTAAAAGTTTTTTGTTTCTTTTTTTCAAGAAAAGGAACTGCTTCCTTTGCGCTTGCCTGCCTGTTTCGGTGAGTTGCTTTGAACGCTGGCTGGTATAAGCGGCCAGCCCGCGCCACACCGACTTTCCGGACGGGCACTCAAATTCACGCGGCCTCTACCAGGCTTTCCGGCGCGCCGAGCGATGCCGCGGCAAGGGCGGCCGGACTGTTCGGGTCGCGCATCATGTAGCCGCGGCCCCACACCGTGCCGATGAGGTTTCCGGCCCCCGCGGTCGCCAGCTTCTTGCGAAGCTTGCAGATGAACACGTCGATGATCTTCATTTCGGGCTCGTCGATGCCGCCATAAAGATGGTTCAGGAACGCCTCCTTGGTCAGAACCATGCCTTTGCGCAGCACGAGCAACTCAAGGATGGCGTATTCCTTGCCGGTGAGGTGAACCGTGCGGTCCTCCACCAGCACTTCCCGGCTATCGAGGTTCAGTTGCAGATTGCCGATCTTCAGCAGTGGCTGGCTATAGCCCTTGCTGCGCCGGATCACCGCCTGAATGCGGGCAACCAGTTCCTCCTTATCGAACGGCTTGGTGATGTAGTCGTCAGCACCCATGCCGAAACCTTTCACCTTTGCCTGCGGCCGGGTGAGGCCGGACAGAATCAGCACTGGCGTTTCGACCCGCGCGCCGCGCATGCGCCGCACCACCTCGTAGCCCTCCATGTCGGGCAACAGCAGGTCCAGCACCATGATATCGTAATCATAATGACGAACCAGTTCGAGGGCTTCTTCGCCCGTATCGGTTTGATCGACGATTGCGCCCTGGCTGCGCAGCATTAACGAAAGCCCGCGCGCGGCGGTCAAATCGTCTTCAACCAAAAGGACCCGCATTGCTACCTCCTTGCGATAACGACGCCAGGGTTACCACCTGGACGGGTAGAACGCTACTCTTTTTTCACGATGACGTGCATTAATTCTGAAAATAGAGCGCATGATGTCATCTGAAATGGTTAATCGATGGTATTCTACACTAAAAAAGCTACAGAGTATTTTTAATTCAACTTATGCGCCGAGCTAGCCTCGCTTCCCTCCGTGGCGCCGTCGCCGTGTGTGACGCTGCTACCTTGTCGGGGCGCGTGGTGGCCGTCTCGGCATTGTCCGTCGATATCGCCGGGCTGGCCGGCCACCTCAGCATCGGCGACCGCTTGACGCTGCACACCCGCAACGGGGCCGTGGTGCCGGCGGAGATCATTGCCGTGCGCGGCAACATTCTCCACGCGGCGCCGTTCGGCGCGACCCTCGGCATCGGTGCCGGCGCACGCGCGCAAGCGCCGGCCTGGCACGCGGGACCCAACCTTCCATGTGTAGCTGGCCAGGGGACGCGGGGCACGCCGGTTACGCAAGGAAGCCTGGCGCCGGCCGCCACCTGGCTCGGCCGTGTCATCGACCCGTTGGGCGCGCCGCTGGACGGTCATGGGCCGCTGCCGCCGGGCGCCGCGGCGATGCCGGTGCGTGCGGGACCGCCGGCGGCGACCCTGCGCGCCCGGTTGGGCCCGCCGATCGACCTCGGCGTGCGGGTGCTGAATTGTTTCGCCACCTGCCGCACCGGCCAGCGCCTGGGCTTGTTCGCCGGATCGGGCGTCGGCAAATCCACGCTGCTTTCCATGTTGGCGCGCTACACGGCGTGCGACGTGGCCGTGCTGGCCCTGGTTGGCGAGCGCGGCCGGGAAGTGCGCGATTTCCTGGAGGACGATCTCGGGACCGAAGGCTTGGCGCGCGCCGTGGTGGTGGTCGCGACATCGGACGCGCCGCCGCTGATGCGGCGCGAGGCGGCCTACGCGGCAATGACGGTGGCGGAATATTTCCGCGACCAGGGCAAATCCGTGCTGCTGCTGATGGACAGTGTCACCCGCTTCTGCCTGGCGCTTCGCGAGCTCGGGCTGGCGGCCGGCGAGCCGCCCGCCACCCGCGGCTATCCGCCCAGCGTGTTCGCCGAACTGCCGCGTTTGCTGGAGCGTGCCGGACCGGGCCCGATGCTGGCGGACGGCACTTCGGGCCACATTACCGCTTTATTCACCGTTCTTGTGGAAGGATCGGATCATGATGAGCCGGTGTCGGACGCGGTGCGCGGCATCCTCGATGGCCACGTGGTGCTCGACCGCCAAATTGGTGAGGCAGGCCGCTATCCGGCGGTGGACGTGCTGAAAACCTTGTCGCGCGCAGCCTCAGGGATTCTCACACCGGAACAGTCTGTAGTGGTGCGGCATGCGCGTGCGCACCTGTCCCTGCATGCCGACATGGCCGACATGATCCGGCTCGGCGCCTATAAGCTGGGCACCGACCCGCAGGTCGATGCGGCCATTGCGGTCGTGCCGCGCCTGGAGGCGTTCCTGACCCAGGCACGTGACGACCCGACGAGCCTGGACGAATGTTTTGCGCGCCTGGCCAGGGCGCTGGAGGCGGCCTAGGCGCAATGGCGGACAAACTCGCCACGTTGCACCGGCTGCGCCGATTGGCCACCGACGAAGCGCGGCGTGCGCTCGCAGCGTCGCTGGCAGCCGGGCACGAGGCCACGACACGGCTTGCGGCCGCGCAGGCGGCGATGGCGACCGAAGCGGCCGCCGCGGTGACCGATGCCGCGCATCCGCTGGCGGGTGCGTATGCGCGCTGGCTGCCCGCGGCGCAGGCCAAAAGCGCCGCCGCCGCCGCTTCGGTGCGCGACGCGGAAGCGGACGTGGCGCGCACGCGTGCGGCGCTCGCGGAGGCCCGTGCCGCCGCCCGCGCGGTTGAGGTCATTGCAGGCGACCGTGCGGCGGCGGCACGCCTTGAAAGTCTCCGCCGGGACCAATTAGCTATGGATGATCTGGCCCAAAGGTAAAAAGAAAGTTCTTCCTGCTTGAAAAATAAGCAAAAAACTCTTGCTTATTTGCTTGCACCGCCTTGGGCGCTTACCAGTCAGCCATCCGTCTTGCGGGAGAGTTTGCGATGGATGCGTTTGCCGAGATTGTGCTCGACATTCTGATTTTCATTGCGGTCATGTTTGGGCTGCTCATCGCGCTGATCGTGGCGGTTTCGCGCATGCCGGACAGCAATCCGCTCAAACGCATTCTGACCGCGCTGAGCTGGCGTGTGGGTGCCACGTTCGGGGCTGGCCTGGTGGCGATTCCGATCGAGCCGATTCCCGGGCTGGATCTGCTTTATGATCTCGGGGTGCCACTGGCCCTGATCTATATCTGGTACACGTTCTATCGCGACGCCGTGCGCGGCGGGCGGCAACCGCCCGGGCGTGGCCCGATCATCGATCACGACCCGCGTTGACGGCAGAAAATTTGTCGAATTGGGCGGCCGCCCTCTTGAAAGGCGGAAATCATTTTTCTAATTCGCGCGGCGTCGGATGCCATTGCGGGTCCGGCAGCCGGCACCGCCGGCTTTCATCCATATTGCTTCACGGAGAATGTGGTCATGACACTGATGGATTTCGCCCCGCTCACCCGTTCCTCGATCGGGTTCGACCGGTTCTTCAACATGCTCGAGAACGCGCCCAATTATGAGCCGTCCGACAGCTATCCCCCCTACAATATCGCCAAGACGGGCGACAGCGCCTACCGCATTACGTTGGCGGTTGCCGGCTTCGAGCCCGAGGAATTGACCATTACCGCGCAGCACAATCAGCTGGTGGTGACCGGCCGCAAGGCGCAGAACGGGACCGGCGAGTATCTCTATCAGGGGATTGCCGGCCGTGCGTTCCAGCGCCAGTTCAGCCTGGCCGATTTCGTGCGAGTTACCGGCGCGAATTTGCGCAACGGCATGCTGTCGATCGACCTTGCCCGCGAGGTGCCAGAGGCGGCCAAGCCGCGCCGGATCGAAATTACGACGGCGGCGCCCACGCAGGTGGAATTGCAGAAGGCGGCTTAAGAGCCATCGCGCTTTCTCTCCCGGCGTGTGCCGGGAGAGATGGTTTCGCCATAGGTTGAGGGAATCATGACGCAGCAGGAAGGTGTTGCCCGTTGGGTGGCGCCGCGGGCGCGGCCGTTTGTGCGCCGCGCAGGTTCGCGGGTTCGGCGTCGCAATGGATGGCCGGATCACGATCCTCCGCCAGGAGGTGCCGCGGCGCGACAAGCTTGGGTGTTTATGGAGAGTTGCGATGGTGGGTTGCAAGGGCGACCCACCCTACGGTATCATAGCAGATAAAAGTTTTTTGGTTCTTTCTTCAAAAAAGAACGGCTTGCTTAGCCTGGTGCCGCCTGCGGCGAAATCCGTTGCACATGCGCCCCATCGGTCAACCGCGAGGCGCCGTCGGTAACAACCGTCTCGCCCGCCTTCAGGCCCGACGCAATAACCGCGACGTTTTCGTCCTGGTGCGGTATCTGCACCAGGCGGCGGTGGGCATGGTCGGTATTATCGAGCACGTAGACGAACCCCCCATCGGGGCCGCGCTGCACCGCCGAGATCGGCACGACAGTGACGCCGCGGTCCACCTGCAATTGCAGGCGCACGTTGACAAAGGCGCCGGGCCATAGTTTCAGGTTCGTATTGGGAAATTCGGCCTTCAGCTTGATCGTGCCAGTGGTCTGGTCGACCTCGTTGTCCAGCACGCGGACGATGCCGCGGTCGATGATGTCGTTGCTGTCGCCGTTTTGTGGCAGTGCTTCGACCACGGGGGCGCCGTGCGCCATGGCGGCGGTGACGGCGGCCAGGGTTTGTTGTGGCAGGGTGAAGACGACGTCGATCGGGCGCAGGGTGGTCACCACCGTGATCGGCGTGGTGTCCGCGCTGTGCACGATGTTGCCCTGGTCCACCTGGCGGATGCCGGTGCGCCCCGCGACGGGTGAGACGATGGTGGTGTAGCCGAGGTTGGTGCGGGCGCTGTCGATCTGCGCCTGGTCCTGGCGCACCAGGGCTTCATCCTGGGCGACCGTGGAACGCTGGGTGTCCGCCTGTTGGGCCGTGGTGTATTGGGTTTTGGCGAGTTTTTCGTAACGCACCAGATCGAGCTGGGCGTTGTGCAGATTGGCTTCGTCCTGGGCCTTTTTTGCCACGGCCTGGTCGTAGGTGGCCTGGTAGGTGCGCGGATCGATCTGGGCCAGCACGTCGCCGGCCTTCACGTCCTGGCCTTCGTGGAAGCGCACGGCGACGAGCGGGCCGTCCACCATGGGGTGGATGTTGATGGTGGCGAGCGGCTGCACGGTGCCGATGCCGTCGACGTATTCGGGCACGTCGGCGACGCTCGCGCGGGCGGTGAGCACCGGAATGACGGATTCCTTCTCGGCGGTTTTGGCAGCGTCGCGGGAGGCTTTCTGGTGCGAACGCCAGGTGACCAGGCCGATCACGGCGACGACGACGATGGCCAGAACGATAAAGAATCGTTTCATTAAAGGATATATCCGTTCTGACAGGATGGATTTCCGGCGAGCCTTGGGTTCATGTCGGCAGTTCCCAGCCGCCGCCGAGCGCCTTGTAGAGCGACACCAGTGCCAGGAAGCGCGACAGCCGTACCTGCGCCAGCGTGTCCTGATCGTTGAACAGAGTGGTTTCGGTGTTCAGAACCGTGACGATGTTGACCGTGCCGACCGCGAGCTGGGCGCGCACGATGTCGGCTGAACGTTGCGCGGTGCGCACGGCTTCCGCCTCCAGTGCTTCCTGGCGGGCATCGAAATTCTGCTGGGTGAGGGCGGTTTCCACGTCGCTCAGCGCCTGCAGCACGGCCTTGGCGTAGTCGGCGGCGAGTTCGCGGTAGCGGCCCTTCGCCTCGCCCAGGGTGCCGGATTTGAGACCGTTGTCGAAGATGGTCTGCGTCAACTGGCTCATCAGGCTGGCGACCACGGTGCCGGGGCCGGTGATGGTGGATAAAGCCAGGCTGGATAAGCCGCCTGACGCGGTGAGTTGCAGGCTGGGGAAGAAGCTGGCGACGTCCTGGCGAACCGTCTGATTCTCCGAAATGAGCTGTTCCTCGGCATTGGCGACGTCGGGGCGGCGGCGCAGCAGGTCGGCGGGCAGGCCTGGGGTGACCGGCGGCAGGGAGAGGTCGAGCAGGCGGCCGGGGCCGAGGGTGATGCGCTCCGGCGGCAGGCCCACCAGGATGGAGAGGGCGATGACTTGCTGGCGGTAGTCGCTTTCGAACGCCGGGATCTGGGCGCGGTAGCCGGCGACCAGCGCTTCCTGCTGGCTGACGTCGAGCGCGTCGGCGGTGCCGTACTGTAGCTCGGCGCGGTAGGCGTCGAGGATGTGCTGGGCGGCTTTGAGATTGTTTTCGGCGATGGCGAGGCGCTCGCGGTAGCTCAAAGCCTGAAAATAGGTGGTGGCGATGGAGCTGAGCGTGGTGAGGCGCACGGTTTGCTGGTCATAGCGGCTGGCGAGGGCGGTGGCCTGGGCGGCGCGGTAGGCGTCGCGGTTCATGCCCCAGAAATCGACTTCGTAGCTAGCGTTGAGTTCGGCGCTGTAGGTACGGGTGTCGGTGTAGGTGGGCTGGCTGAAGCTGAAGCCGGCCGGCAGTTCGGACAGGAGGCTGCCGCTGCTGGCGGTGCCGGTGCGCTGGTAGCTTTGGGTCGCGGTGCCGGTAATGCCCGGGAGCAGCGGGCTGCCGGCGACGCGGGTTGCCTGGTCGGCCTGGATGATTCGGGCGATGGCGGCTTGGATGTCCGGGCTGCCGTATTCCGCCTGGGCGATGAGGCGGTCGAGGTCCGGCGCGCCGAATGCGCGCCACCAGTCCGCTGGCACGGCGGCGGCCGACGGAGGCTGTGGGGCGGTGTAGGCGGTGGGGATGTCCAGCTTTGGCCGGTGGTAGGTGGGGCCAACGCCACAGGCAGCGAGGTTGAGTGCCAGCAGCACGGTGCCGGGGCGGCGGAGGTTCATGCGCGACATATGCCGGAATGCGGGGCGGATGCGCGTTACGGTTTGGATAGAAAGGACTTCTTTTTTGAAAAAAAAGAAGCAAAAAAATCACGTCGAGCCCCCCGGCACGTATGAAAGGAAGACCCAAAAGCGCTTATGGGTAAAAGTTTTTTGGTTCTTTTTTTCAAGAAAGAACTGCTTCCTTTTCATGCAATAGCGCACCGCCGCGCCTTGCGCTATCCGTGCGCCAACGGGTTAATGAGGGAGCGATAAAATGAGCATTACGAAACGTGCGTCGGCGGAGTTCCTGGGAACATTCTGGCTGACGTTCGGCGGGTGCGGCAGTGCCGTGCTGGCCGCCGCCTATCCGCAACTGGGTATCGGGTTTGCCGGCGTGGCGCTGGCGTTCGGATTGACGGTACTGACCATGGCGTATGCTGTCGGGCATATTTCCGGCGGTCATTTCAATCCGGCGGTGACGGTGGGCCTATGGGCCGGCGGGAAATTCAAGGCGGGCGATATTCCTGCCTATGTCATTGCGCAGGTGGTGGGGGCGGTCGCGGCCGCCGGCGTGCTCTTTGTTATTGCGAGCGGCAAGCCAGGGTTTGAGCTGGGTGGGTTTGCCAGCAATGGCTATGGCGACCTCAGCCCGGGCAAATATAGCCTTCTGGCGTGCCTGGTGTGCGAGGTGTTCTGCACGTTCTTTTTTCTGACGATCATTCTGGGGGCGACGGCCCTGCGCGCGCCGGTGGGATTCGCGCCGATACCGATCGGGCTGGGGCTGACGCTGATCCATCTGATTTCCATTCCGGTGACCAACACGTCGGTCAATCCGGCGCGCAGCACGGGGCCGGCGCTGTTCGCGGGCGGGGCGCATATCGGGCAACTTTGGCTGTTCTGGCTGGCACCGATCCTGGGGGCGCTGCTGGCCGGGCTGGTGGCGCGGGTGCTGCAGAGCGAGGATGTGGCCGTGGTGCCGGCGCCTACGATTGGCGCACCTGCGTAGGTAAAGGAAGGCCCGGGCGCGTCTCCCGGGCCCTCGGCTGGTGGAGGCGGGCGATGGGTCGGCTGATCATGTGGAACCTGGTGAGTTTGGACGGGTTCTTCGACGGGCCGGAACGATGGCAGGCGCCGTGGCAACTGACATGGGCCGAGCGGGCACTGGGCGGCGATTTCTTTCAATTCGTGGGCGATCAATTGCATTCGGCCGAAATGCTTCTGTTCGGGCGCGTCACCTATGAGGGGATGGCCGCCTTTTGGCCGCCGGCAACAGGCGACATCGCAGAATTGATGAACGGGATTGCAAAGACCGTTTTTTCGCGCACGCTCGATCGGGCCGATTGGTCGAACACCACGCTGGTGCGGGATGACGCGGTTGGCTACGTGAGAGCCCTGAAGCAGCGCGTGACGCGGGACATTTTTGTGTTTGGCAGCGCCGATTTTTCCAGGACGCTGATGAACGCGGGGTTGTTCGACGAATACAGGCTGGGTGTGACGTCGGTCGTTTTGGGAAACGGGCGGTTACTGTTTGGCGAAGGCACCGATCGGGCGAACCTTGATTTGATCGAGGCGCGCACACTGTCGCGTGGGTGCGTCGTGCTGCGTTATCAGCCGGCGGAGGTGTCGTCAGGCGTGGCCTAGTCCGACGCGCAGAAGTGTGCCGATGATGCGGGATCCGGCGCGGAGGGTGCCGCGGAGATTGCCCGCGACTTTTGATGCGCCGGCGACGCGGCGATAATACGGCAAGGGAATTTCCTGCACGCGCAGGCCGGCGCGAGGGGCGCGGATTTGCATCTCGAGGTTCCAGCCGTAGGTCATTTCGCGCATGTCGAGGCGCAGCAGATCGCGGATTCGGAGGGCGCGGAAGGCGCACATGTCGGAATAGGTTTGCCCGGCGAGCAGGCCGGTGGCGCGGCCGATGAGTTGGCCCGCGAGGATTTGATGCAGGCCCATGCTGCCGGATTGGCGGGGGCCGCGGGTGCGGGTGGCGAGAACGAAATCGGCGGTGCCGGCGGCGATCGGGGCGATCAGGTCGGCGGCGTGTTCGACGGCGTCAGCACCGTCGCCGTCCATGAACAGGACGAGGTCGGCGTGCGCGGCGGCGGCGTGTTCGGCGCCGGTGAGGCAGGCGCGGCCGTAGCCGCGGCGGGGTTCCGCGATGACGGTGGCGCCGTGGGCGGTCGCTTCGTGGACGGTGTTGTCGGTGCTGCCGCCATCAACGACGAATGTGTGGTGGATGATGTTGTGCGGCAGGCGCGCGAGCGTGTTGCCGATCGCGCCTTGCTCGTTCAACACTGGAATGACCGCGGCTACGCGCATGTTCTCATTCGGGCGGCACCGACTGGCGGGCTGAAGCCCACCCTACGGCCCGGATCGCAATGGATAAAAGTTTTTTGGTTCTTTTTTTCAAAAAAGAACAGCTTTCTTTCTTAGAGGCTCCATCGCAGGCCGCAATTCTGACAAGGCTTCGGCGGCGCATCGCTGAGCAGTGCCTCGCGGAATTCCTGATAGGCTGGCCCGTTCCAAATTGAATCCAGTGTCTGCGTAGTCGCGTTCCCAAGGGTGTAATTCTCATAACCCCGGGCGGAGAAGGGAGCGATGCAGCACGGCAAAGCGCGGCCGTTGGCGGTGAAATACATCAGGCTCCAGGGGCGGCGGCAGCCGGTCCAAGCGTGGTCGTTTTCGCGTTTCAGGCTGAGGCCGGGTTCGGTGGCGCCGGATGCGTCCAGTGTCACGCCGAGGCTGCGGCCGATGGATTGCGCGGCTTCGATGGCGGTTTGTTCCTCGGCGCGGGTTTGTTCGAACAGGCTGCTTTGCGCGCGGGCGAGGCCGTAGCCCGCTTCGTCGAATACCAGGCGTTGGAGGTGAACTTCGGCGACGCCCATGCGGGCGGCGAGGCGAACCAAATCGGGGAGCTGGTCGATGGTTTCCTTGAGGCCGGTGAGCCAGAGGGAGATTCGGGGGTTTGTGACGCCGGCTTTTTGCTGGTAGGTGGTGAGGTTGGTCACGTCGCGAACGATACGATCAAAAAATGGTTTGCCGCGCACCAGGGCGTAGGTTTTGGCGTCGGCCGCGTCGAGCGAGACGCGGAGTTCGTCCAGCCCGGTGTCGATCAGTTCGATGATGCGCTTTTCGCGCAGCAGGGTGCCATTGGTGTTGAACAGCACATAGACGCCGCGGGCTTTGAGGTAGCGGATCATGTCGGGAAGGTGACGCACCAGCATCGGTTCGCCGACGCCGTGCAGGACGGCACGGGTGAGGGTGGGGACCTGGTCGACGATGGAGCGGAACAATTCCATGCTCATGTCGGCGGGGGGCTCGAGCGCCTCGAAAGTGCGCGGGCAGGTTTCGCACAGCAGGTTGCAGCGGTTGGTGACTTCCAGATAGAGGCAGACCGGCGGTGCGCTGGCCTCGCGGCCGCGGGTGGGGCTTACGGCCTCGAAATAACGGCGCGGATCGGTGGTGGGTTTTTCGAGCGTGGCGGACATGGTCAGGCTCCGGCGGAAACGGGGTGTGGTTGCGGCCGGGCGCGCCATAGGTCGCGGGCGGCGAGGAGGGCGAAGGGGACGAAAACCGCAGTTGGGATCAGGATTTCGTCGTGCCAGGGGTCGCAGTAGAGAAACAGCGGCGCGGCGCTGAGCCAGAGCAGGCTGGGCCAGGGCACCAGGCACGCTGGCAGGGCGAGCCAGGCAAAATACCACGGATAATGCGCGCTCATGGCGGCCATAGTGCCCATGGCGAGCAAGGCGACGTTTCGTGCCACGCGGACCCGTTCGGGCGGGGTTGCCTGGCGTGGTTGGAGTACCGCGATCCAGATGGCGAGGGCCAGAAGTGCGATGGCCGCGCAGGCGAGATAGGCGGGCTGCGTCCAATGCGGCAGCGGGATGATATGGTTCAGCGCGCCAAGCAGCCATAGTCCGCTGCCGGAACGAAGGCCTTCTTCCTGAGTGTAGACCGGCAGGAACCCGAGGACGCGCCAGCCGACACTGGCGTAGAGTGCGTAGAGGGCGGCGATGGTGGCAGCGCAGGCGGCGGGGAATTTCCAGTCCCAGCGGCGCCACAAGGCGGGCGCCACGACCACGGGGAAGAATTTGGTGAGGATCGCGGCGCCGAGGAGGGCGCCGGCGAGGGCCCGGGCGCGGGTGCAGGCGGCCCAGAGTGCGAGACCGAGCAGGCCGATCATGGCGCCGTCGATATGTCCATCGAGGGCAATCGCCCAGGCCGGCAGCGGGTTCCAGGCATAGATGAGGATGCGGGACGGCGGCAGGTGGGCTGCTTGCAGCAGGCGCAGCATGGCGGCGATGCCGCACGCTTCCAGCACGAGCATGGCGCATTTCATGGCGGTGACGCTGGGGTGCAGGCGCCCGACCGCGGCGAAGATGATTTGCGCCGCCGGAGGGTAGATGGTGTGGGCGTAGTCCACGCGGTTGATGCGCGGATAGATCGCCGTGTCGCGCAACGCGGCAAGTGCCGGGTCGGCGGCGATGTAGGCGTAGGGATTGATGCCGGCGGCCTGAACTTTCCCGTCCCACACGTAGCGATAAATGTCGCTGCTCATGAAAGGCGGTGCTGACAGCAGCAGAAGCCTCAGCACGATGGCGATGGCGATGATCGGCGCAACCGCCGACGGACGTTGCAGCGTGCGGGCCACGGCGATCGCCCACAGGCCCGCGCTGGCGAGCATGATGGCAACGACGATATCTTTGCGCAACAACGTGCCGACCCATATGGAGCCCGACACGTGCAAGGATATCGCAGCCGCGGCAAGCGCGACGATGCCAAGGCCCGATAGAAGGGTTCGGCCATCGGCGGGGGATTCGGTTTGTGGCGCCTCGCTCGCCCAACCCTCGGTTCTGGTTAGCAAAATGGAGCTTGGGGCGCTGTCCCCTCGGTGCGGAAGGCAGCCTGGTGCGCCGCCTGCTTTTCGAGGCAGGCAGCGGTGAAGGGCGCGGGGTAGGCGTAGCGTGTCGGTTCGGCCAGATCCTCCCGCAGGCGGGAGAGGCTTTCGACGTCGTCGACGTCGTACCACGGGCTTAGTTCCGTGAGCGGAATGCCGGCTTCGTGGGCGCGGGCGCGGGTTTGGGCGGCGACCGTGTCGGTGCTCCAGGCGATGTCGCTGAACAGGTGGGCGTGCAGCTGCTTTACGCCGATCAGGTAATAGCCGCCGTCATCGGCCGGGCCCAAAACGACGCGGTCGCCTGGCGTTTCCAGGAGTTCGGCGGCGCGGCGCAAATACGATGTCGGCAGGGTGGGGCTGTCGGAATTGAGCAGGCAGGCGCTGGAGAAGCCGCGCTCGAACAGACCCTGCAAGGCGTGCAGGAGACAGCGCCCGAAGCCGGCAACCGTTGCGGGAATATCGGCGCGGCCGTCTGCGAGCAACAGGTTCGTGCCGGGCGCCAGTGTGGTTCCGAAATGAGATTCCGCGCCGGCGGGAGCGTAGGCAACATAGGGGGCGATCGGTACGCTCTCGGACAGGATGCGGAGATTTTCCGTCATGTCGCGCAGGAAGGCGGCGCTGAGGGCGGCGGCGTTCTCGGGTGAAAAAGGCGGCACAAGACGCGTCTTGCTGCGCCCAGGTTGTGGCACCTTGGCCATGACGGCAATGGCGCAGGCCATGAATGTTCCTTTTTGCCCCGATGCTTGGGTGTTCGTTGGGCGGCAGCGCAAGGTTACAGGAAGGAAGCAGTTCTTTTTTGAAAAAAAGAACCAAAAAACTTTTATCTATTGGCTCACGTGGCCCACGAGTAAGAGTTTCTTGGTTCTTTTTTTCAAAAAAGAACTGCTTCCTTCCCTAAACCGCCCGAACCGCGGCCGCCGCCCTCCCATGCAACTCCGACAAATGGTCAAAGCGACGCGTGTAAGTGCCGAGCCCCAAAGTCTGGCTGCGCAATTCAATAATCAGCCCGAACAGATCGGCCTGCGGCACCAGCGCCTGCACGTCGTCCCAGCCGGGGCGCTGTTCGGCGTATCCCAGGATCTGGCCGCGCCGCGTGGTGAGCAGGCGCTGGGCCGCGGGGCTGTAGGCGGAGGGCACCGTGATGGTGACGTGGTCCACCGGCTCCAGCAGGATGGGCTGGGCGTGCGGCAGCGCGTCGGCGATGGCCTGGCGGGTGGCGGCGCGGAAGGCCATCTCGGAGCTGTCGACGTCGTGGTAGCCGCCCTCGACCAGGGTGATTTCGATATCCACCACGGGATGGCCGAGGGCGCCACGGCGCAGCGCTTCCTCGGCGCCGGCGGCGACGGCGGGGATGTATTGGCGGGGCACGGCGCCGCCGACAACGCGATCCGTGAATCGAAATCCCGAGCCGCGCGGCAGGGGGGAGATGTGGAGTTTTACGTCGGCGAACTGGCCGTGGCCGCCGGTTTGGCGCTTCAGGCGGCCGTGCTGGGTGATGGGGTGGCGTATCGTTTCGCGGTAGGCGATCGCCGGCGGGTGCGAGGTGACAGGCACTGCGAAGCCGGTGCACAGGCGCTCGAGCGCGGCACGCAGTTGCATTTCGCCCTGGCCGGCCAACAGGATTTCGCCGGTGGCGGAATCGTGGATGACGGAGAGGGCGGGGAATTCCTCGAGCAGCTTTTGCAGGGCGCCGGAGAGGCGGACGTCGTCCTTGTGGTCCTTCGCGGCAATAGCCAGCGCATGCACAGGCGGCGGGGGCGCGGGGATGGAGTGCATGGCGGGCGGGGCCTCACCGAGGAGGGAGCCGGTGATGGCGGCGTCCAGGCGGCCGAGGGCGGCGATGTCGCCGGTGAGGGCTTCTTGGATGCGGGCGGCTTCGCCGGCGGGATTGTGCCACAGGCCGCCGACGCGCGGGCCGCCGAGCGGCGCGCCGTCCCGAATGGGGCCGCGCCAGATGCGGGCCCAGGAGAGTTTGCCGCCGCCCTGGCCGGTGTGGATTGTGTGGAAGACCTGGGCGAGCGGCGGTCCGTCGGCGGCGATGCCGCGGCGGGCGGCGGTGACGGCGGCGGCGGGCGTGTCGTGGCGCAGGGCTTTCCAAAGGCGGTGGATGCCCCAGCCGCGGTCGGCGGCGCCGAACAGAACGCCGGCGACCTGGCGGTCGGCCTGTTCCTGGCGCAGGCGGGCATAGATTTCGGCCGAGCTGACCGTTTGGTCCTCGATCAGTTTTTCGAGCAGGGCGTCGTCATGGTCGGCGAGGATTTCCACCAGACCGGCGCGGGCTTCGGCTTCGGTGGCCACGAGGTCGGGCGGGGCCACGGTGGCGGCAGATTCGGTGCCGTAATGGTAGGCCCGTTCGCTGATGACATCGACGAAACCGGTGACGTGGTCGCCGGCGCGGATGGGAATTTCGCGCTGCACCAGGGGGCATTCGGCGTGCGGCTGAAGCGCGGCGATGAGGTCGCGCACCGGGTCGGTCAGGGTATCGATGCGGTTGATGAAGACGAGAAATGGCAGGCCGAGCGTGGCGATTTCGTGCAGCAGGGGGGCCGCGGTGATGGCGCGGGCGGGGGCGGGGTCGATGACGACGAGGGCGAGGTCGGCGACCGAGAGGGCATGCGCGGCGGCGTGGGCGCATTCGACCGAGCCGGGACAGTCGATGAGAGTCCAGGGCTCGTCCATGAAGCTGGTGTGGGCGATGTGGGGTTCGTGGCCGCCGCGGGGGGCTGCGCGGGCAAGCGGGGTGCCGGCGGCGGTGAGCATGGCTTCGAAAAGGGCGGATTTGCCGGTGCCGAAGGGGCCGACGACCACGACGGTGCGCGGGCCCGAGGGTGTGTGGACCATGGATGTGGCCTCCCGATTGTTATTATGGGGGCAGCTTACGCTTATGGTGGGTTTAGGGAAGGCGGCAGCTAGACGAAGAAAAAAGGAAGAATCTTCTTTTTTGAAAAAAAGAAGCAAAAAAATTTTGCTCCTGGCGCCCGATCGAATTGGGATGACAAGGGTGGAACGTTGCGCTCGCTGTTCGGTTGTGCTAGCGTCTTGCTGGGATCGTAACGACGATGCATCGTGAGGAGGCGGAAATGCCGTTGCTTGGTCAAAAGGCGAAGAACGCAATCGGTCTTTTTGGCGCGGTCACCAATTGGGCCGGCGCTGTGATCGTGCCCATACTGCTGTTCGTTTATGGCCAACGTATCGAAGACCGGCTGGAAGCACAGCGCAAGGCCCAGGAAGTGACGCGCAAGCAGCAGGAGGATCTGGCGAGGTCGACCGCGCTACTGGCCAACGTGGCCCCTTTGCTGTTCAGCAACGATACTGGTCCTGTAACATTCGCGTTGCAGATATTGGCGCCTGGCGATGCCCAGATACCGCCGCAATTGCATCCGCTGTTGCTGGAAGTGGTCACCCTCTACAAGCAGAAGAATCCGCCGCTCAGCGACCTTGCGGAATCGATCCTGCTGAACAAGATCTCCCCCAGCGATATACAGGCCGCGCAGCAACTGATCCCGCAGCAATTTGCCATGATTGTGGGCGGACCCGCGCCAGTGCCGGTGGCCGTGGCGCCGGCACCACCGGCCATTGCCAGCGGCGGTCCGCGGATGGATGCGCACCATGGCGCACCGCCGGCACCGGCACCGGGACCGGAGACGCCCGCGGCGGAACTGGGCGATGTGCAGACGGTCGCCGCCGGCATATTAAGCAGTCGCTACAACGTTATTGTTGCTTCAGCTTCCAGCGAGAGCAGTGCCAGATCACTGGCGGCCAGCACCACAGCCAAACTGCACGCGGCCGGCCTTGCTGCCTGCTGGAAACATCCGGTGGCGCAGGCGCATTACTACGGCGTTGCAATTGGCAATGGCGTGAGCCTGGCGGATGCGCAGGGCCTGCTGCACAAGGCGCGGGAGGCTGGAATCGCCGATGCGTATGTTAAACGTATCGAGACTGAACCCACGGCGTGCCTGCCAGCGTGATGCGTGCATCTCGTTTCATAAGAAGTTTTGCCGCCTGACCTTGCCGTTCGAGCATTGCGACTGCTTCTTTGTCGAAGGAGAAGAAGCTTTCGCCGCCGAGCCAAGAGCGGCTCGCTCGCCATTGTTTAGGCGGCTGGGGCATGTGCAGGGCGGAGGGCGGCACCGGCTCGGTGGACAGCCATGGTGGGGGTGCGCTTATCCAGTGTCTGACCGAGGGGGAGCCCGTTGATTTTATGGCTCGTCGCGGACCTCATGTGGCACGATGACGCGGTTGAAGATTTGGCCGGGCAGGTCCGCCAGTTGGATCAGGACCAGGTAAGCAAAAGTTTTTTGCTTCTTTTTTTCAAAAAAGAAGGCCTTTCTTCCTTATTGTAATTGGCTTTGGCTCATTACAGCGAGCTGTAGGGTGGGATGCCCTTCAATCCCACCCCTGCGGTTCGTTTCGGCCCGAGCGTTCGCCCGTGTCGCGATCGATGTCGTTGCCTCCGGCCCAATTTATTGGGTACAGGCCGCGGGCGACGGCGCGATGGAATGTTGAATGAGGCCAATCCTGCACGCGCGATACCAGGGCGTGTTTGACGGGATTGAAATGAATGTAGTCGATATGAGTGTTCAGGTCCTGGTCATCGCGGATGGTGTGTTCCCAGAAGCGGCGTTGCCAGATGTTGCGTTCGCCTTGATGGTGGCGGGAGGCGGTTGTCGGTTCGGTTTGTGGAATTGCCAGGGCGAAAACGCGCTTTATTGCCGCCCAGCGATTGGAGTAGTCGTGATCGTTGGGCGGGAGAGTCCAGATGGCGTGGATGTGGTCGGGGAGGACGACCCAGGCGTCTATTTCGAATGGGAAGCGGATGCGGGTTTGGGCGACTGCGGCGCGGAGGGATGATATTTCCTGAAGCAAAAGGTCGCTTTGGCGGTCGGCGAGGTTGACCGTGAAGAAATAGGTGCCGCCGGGGACATAGTTGCGACGGTAGTTTGGCATTTTATTGATGATTCGTAAGAGTTGTTGATCGGTTTCGGGGAGGAAGGGGTGGGATTGAAGGGCATCCCACCCTACTGGGACTGACTCATTGCGGGTGAGGCAGGGGTGCGCCAGAAGGCGTCGGCTACGGCGTTGGCCAGGCCGATGAATTGTTGCTGGATCCAGTCGAGGAATTCATGCAGGCCGCGGGCCAGGATCTGTTCGATGGTTTGGTCCATGAGGGCGGCGCGGATTTCGGGGAGGCGTTCCAAGGCGACGTAGGCGCCGCGGAGGCCGTAGCCGCTGCCGAGCTGGTTCAGGTATTGCTCGATCTGGTAGACGCTGGTGACGATGGATCTTGGGAAGGAATGATTGAATAACAGGAAGCCGGCGACCAGGCTGGGGGTCATGCCGCTGGGGTGGACGCGGCGGAAGGCGTGGTAGCCGGAGGCGGCGCGCAGAAGGGCATGCCATTGGTTGACGTCCTGGGCGCCGCCGACGTCGCGCAGGCTCGGGAGGAGGGTGTGGTATTTTACGTCGACGAGGCGGGAGGTTTGGTCGCCCCGTTCCATGTATTTGCCGATGGAGTAGAAGGCCCAGCCTTGGTCTCGGAAAAAAGTGCCTTCGGTGATTCCGGCGTGGGCCTGGCAACCTTCCTTGAGGAAGGCGCAGATTTGCGAGACGCGGGAGGGGCGGGCGTCGTCCGGGGTGAGCTGGCGGGCGCGGTTGAAGAACATGTTCATTTGCGCCCACATTTCGGTGGAGATCAGCGGGCGCAGGGTGCGGGCGTTTTCGCGGGCGAAGAACAGGGTGCTCGTGATGGAGGTGGGGTTTTCGCGGTCCGTCAGGTAGAAATGCAAGACTGTTTCGGCGGTGGCGCGGCCGTGCAGTTTGGCGAAACGTTCCTCGTCGGCGTTGATTTGCACGATGGAGAGCCAGCCGGACTGGTCCGCGCCGTGGCGGACGAAGGTGTCGGTGACGTCGAGGATGCGGGCGAGGTTTTCCACCCGTTCCATGTAGCGCGCGAACCAGAACAGGCATTCAGCGTAACGTGAAAGGAGGAGGGTGCCACCCCTTTGTGGCATTGCCATGCTGGCGCTCATTCCAGCACCCAGGTGTCTTTCGAGCCGCCGCCCTGCGAGGAATTCACCACCAGCGAGCCTTCGCGCAGGGCCACGCGGGTAAGGCCGCCGGGCAGCACCCAGGTGTCGCGGCCGGTAATGGCGAACGGGCGCAAATCGACGTGACGCGGGGCCAGGCGGTTGCCGCAGAGCGTGGGGGAGACGGAGAGTTTTATCATCGGTTGGCTGATGTAATTTTCCGGGTCTGCCACGAGTTTGGCGCGAAATTCGCGGTGTTCGGCGGCGGTGGCGTGGGGGCCGATGATGAGGCCGTAACCGCCG
>Ga0116226_10000870_pt1 | contig 26383 bp, 22 predicted proteins | sample S1TSphfallax_FD_89692 | JGI IMG/M metagenome (GOLD analysis project Ga0116226, IMG submission 89692) | Host-associated microbial communities from peat moss isolated from Minnesota, USA - S1T2_Fa - Sphagnum fallax MG | ecosystem: Host-associated > Plants > Peat moss > Unclassified | place: USA... | reverse complement strand
TGACGCTGCCGGACGGCGCTGTGCCGGGGCTGCACGGCGGATGGATCGGTGTCGTCCACTACTACCCGAGCGACATGGCGCAGAACTTCTGGACGGCGATCTTCGCGTTCTCGGTAAACCTGGTGGTGACGGTGCTGGTGAGCGTTGTGACGAAGCCGCGCAATGAGGGTGAGTTGGTGGGCCTGGTTTACTCGCTGACGCCGAAGCCGGTCGAGGAGCACTTGAGTTGGTGGCAGAAGCCCGCGACACTGGGTATCGTGGTGCTGGTGATGCTGGTGGCGCTGAACCTGATCTTTCGCTAGGACTTGTCTTTCGGCAGCAGAGGAGCTTTGCAATGGGACTGGATATTCGTGTGCCGCTGGGGCTGATCTTCCTGTTTACGGGCGGGATGATGGCTGTGTATGGGCTTTTTACGTGGCACAGCGCGATCTATGAGAGGTCGATGGGCGTGAACCTGAACCTTGGCTGGGGACTGATGATGGCGGCCTTCGGCGCGGTGATGTTCTTCTTCGGGAGACGGCAGAAGTGGCAGGACGATCCGGTCTCACCGCGGCCGTGGGAGCGGGGGGATGGGCCAAGGCATTAAGGTTTGCCGCGTTGCAGGTAAACTGGAGGAATGCCGCCAATCCTCAACGCGCAGGGGCTGAGCAAGGCCTTCGGCGCGACTCCCCTGTTTCATGACATCTCGTTTACTGTCTCGGACGGCGACCACATTGGCCTGATCGGGCCGAACGGCGCGGGCAAGAGCACGCTGCTGAAGGTGCTGGCCGGTGATGAAGACGCCGATGCGGGCGATGTGGCGATCCGCAAGCGCGCGCGTGTGGGATACGTGCAGCAGGAGTCGGTCTTCGCCGCGAAGCTGACGGTGCGCGATGTGCTGGAGCGGGCGCTCATCAAGGCCGCAGTTCCCGAGGCAGAGCGCGAGGGGCGGCTGCGCGAGACCTCAGGTCGGACGGGGTTTCCGTCGCTTGAGGCGGAGGCGGCGCGGCTCTCCGGCGGCTGGCGCAAGCGGCTAGCGATCGCCGAGGCGATCGTCACCAAGCCGGATGTACTGTTGCTCGACGAGCCGACGAACCATCTCGACCTGGCCGGGATTGCGTGGTTGGAGCAGATCATCAAGGAGACGGACTCGGCGGTGGTGATGGTCTCGCACGACCGGTATTTCCTGGAGAACACGGCCGAGGAGATGGTCGAACTGAACCGCGTCTACGCCGACGGCCTGCTGCGCGTGAAGGGCAGCTACTCCAAGTTTCTCGAAGGCAAGGAGCAGTATCTTGAGGCGCAATCGAAGTTGCAGGACGCGCTGAAGAACCGCGTGAAGATCGAGACCGACTGGCTGCGCCGCGGGCCGAAGGCACGGACGACCAAGTCCAAGGCGCGGATCGACAGCGCGCAGGAGCTGATCGGGCAGTTGAAGGAGGTGAACCAGCGCACGCAGACGGCGAGCGCGGGCATCGACTTTGCGGCGACGGAGCGGCAGACGAAGCGGCTGGTGGAGTTCGAGGATGTTTCGGTCGTTCTAGGCGAAGGCGCGAGCGCCCGCAAGATCGTCGAGGGCCTGAACTTCCTCATCACCTCCGGCGTGCGCGTCGGCCTCGTCGGGCCAAACGGCAGCGGCAAGACGACGCTGCTGCGGCTGCTGACGGGCGAGCTGCAGCCCGCGTCGGGAGCGCTGAAGCTGGCTTCGTCGCTGAAAATTGTGTACTTCTCGCAGACGCGGGAGCTCGATGAAGAGCTTACGCTGCGGCGGGCGCTTGCGCCGGATTCGGACTCTGTCGTGTACCAGGGCCGAGTGGTGCATGTGGCGAGCTATGCGACGAAGTTTCTCTTCACCAGCGAGCAGTTGAACCAGCCGGTCTCGCGTCTCTCGGGCGGCGAGCGCGCGCGTGTGCTGATCGCGAAGCTGATGCTGGAGCCCGCCGACCTGCTGCTGCTGGACGAGCCGACGAACGATCTGGATATTGCGACGCTGGAGATTCTGGAAGAGAGCCTGCTCGAATACACTGGCGCTCTGGTGCTGGTGACCCACGACCGGTACATGCTGGACCGCGTCTCCACGATCGTCTTGGGGCTTGACGGCCGTGGCGGGGCGGTCCGCTTCGCGGACTACTCGCAGTGGGAGGAGGCGGTGGGGCGCGGCGCGGCTGGCGAGGAGATCGTGCTGGCATCGATCGCTCCCGGCGCGGCGGGGACTGCCGTTGCTCCTCCGGTGGCAGTTGCGCCGAGCGCGGCTGGCGGGAAGAAGAAGCTCAGCTACCTTGAGGCGCGAGAGTATGCTGGGATCGAGGCGGCCGTCGAAGCTGCCGAAGACCGTCTGCAGGCCGCTCGCGAGCTGCTGGAAGATCCCGCCGTTGCCATCGATGCGACACGGCTTACGGCGGCTCTCGCTGAGATGGAGAAGGCGCAGGAGGCTGCGGATGGGCTGTATGCGCGCTGGGCGGAGTTGAGTGAGAAGGCGGGATGATTGGCCGCAACCGCGCAGATGGACACTCTTGAAGTGACGCCGCCGAAAACAGCGAATTTGCATCAATAACCTGCATCCGCCTCCAACTAGCTTTACAATCGCACCGTGAATCTACTGAAAGTGCTGTTGATGGTAGCCGCCGTATGGGGCAGTGTCCAAGTGCATTACACCCTGCGGACTCGCGCGATGCGCGCTCTGGCCGACCGATGGGGATTTCGGTACTTAGGACCGCCGCCCCCTAGATGGCGGTGGCCGGTTTCCCATCCTGTAGTTCGTCCTCACGTCCCTTCTTGGGTCACGCATTTGCATCTCTATGGACAAGTTACACGGGTCTGGAACGTGATTGAAGGAACAAGGGACGGCGTACAAGTCCTCATATTCGACGTGATAGTCGGAGAGTACCGAAACTCGCATCCATGCACCCTTATCGCGTTCGCAACAGAACAGAATCCATTTGGAAGAGTTGCCTCAGTCGACCGCTTGATGCAGGTTCACGGATGGACTGTACTTCATGGTGTCTGGTTTCTATGGTTTTCTTGGACAATGCGGGTAAGCCGGATTGATCAGCACCTTAGCACTCTGAGTCTCGGTAGTGAACTAGCCCTTCATTCCAGCTGTGTGGCGTCATCGGAAACTGTAAATGATGGGTCCAATCCGCACTCCTAGTGGCCAATGCTTGCATTGAGGCCGCCTGCGGGAGCATACTGGCCGAATGATTTTCCGCGTCAACCATTCGCGCGCTGTGGCGATCCGTCGCTGTATGTGTTGCGGCTCGGTGGGCGCGCGGGGGTGCGGTCGGATGCTATAGACGCAGACAAGATCGGAATCCAGGCGGCTCACGGTCCTCACTAAAGGATGGTGGGCCTTTTTATTGAAGCAGACTGAGCAGGCACGAACAAGGAGCAGGGAATGCCAGAGGAAGCAGCAGCACCGAAGCCGCACTTTGCCACACAGGCGCTCCACGCCGGGCAGGCTGTGGACCCAGTTACCAAGGCGCGGGCCGTCCCCGTGTACCAGACGACCTCGTATCTCTTCGACGACTCCGACCACGCCGCCCGGCTCTTCGGCTTGCAGGAGTTCGGCAACATCTACACGCGGATCATGAACCCGACGACCGACGTCTTCGAGAAGCGCATCGCCGCGCTTGAAGGCGGCGTGGCTGGCCTGGCGACGGCGTCGGGGCAGGCGGCGGAGACGCTGGTGATCCAAACGCTCGCCAGCGCGGGCGATGAGATCGTCTCGACGACCTCGCTCTATGGCGGGACCTACAATCTGTTCCACTACACGCTGCCGCGGCAGGGAATTACGGTGCGGTTTGTCGATGCGGATGATTTTGAGGGAATCCGCGCGGCGATCAACTCGAAGACCAAGGCGATCTACACGGAGACGCTTGGCAACCCGAAGCTGGACATCGTGGACATCGAGAAGCTGGCGGGTATCGCGCATGAGCACGGGCTGCCGCTGGTGATCGACAATACCGCCGCAACGCCGGCGCTGGTGCGGCCGATCGAGTGGGGCGCGGACATCGTCATCAACTCCGCGACCAAGTTCATCGGCGGCCATGGTACGACCATCGGCGGCGTGATCGTCGATGCGGGCAGGTTCGACTGGAAGGCCTCGGGGCGGTTTACGGAGTTCACCGAGCCCGATCCTTCGTATCATGGGCTGGTCTACGCCGATGCCTTCGGGCCGCTGGCCTTCATCCTGAAGGCGCGGGTGCAGGGGCTGCGCGATACCGGCGCGGCGCTGTCTCCGTTCAGTTCCTTTCTGCTGCTGCAGGGCACGGAGACGCTGCACCTGCGGATGGAGCGGCACTCGCAGAACGCGCTCGCCGTGGCGAAGCATCTTGCATCGCACGCAGGCGTGGAGTGGGTGAATTATCCTGGCCTCGCGTCGAGCAAGTTCTACACGCGCGCGCTGAGGTACATGCCGGATGGCCAGAGCGCGCTTGTCACCTTCGGAATCAAAGGCGGATACGCAGCCGGCAAGAAGGTCATCGATGCGCTGAAGCTCTTCTCGCATGTGGCGAACATCGGCGACTCGAAGTCGCTGGTGATCCATCCCGCGTCCACGACGCACTCGCAGTTGACGGTGGAGGAGCAGGCGGCGACGGGCGTGGTGCCGGAGCTGGTGCGGCTTTCGGTCGGCATAGAGGATGTGCGCGACATCGTCGCCGACCTCGACCAGGCGATTGTCTCGGCGAGTGGAGTTGACGCTGTGAAGGAACTGGAACTCGCGGCGCAATGACGAGCGGTTCTATCTTTGAGATACCCAGGCCAAGCTATGCGGGGGACTTCGTGCTCAATGAGGTCCTCCCGCTTGAAAGCGGCGAGGAGCTGGTCAACCCGAAGCTGCACTACGCGGTCTACGGGCGGCTGAACGCGGCGCGCGACAACGCCGTGCTGGTGTGTCATGCGCTCTCGGGATCGGCGGAGGTGGCGGAGTGGTGGCCACAGCTCTTTGTGCCCGGCGGGCTGCTCGACCTCGAACGCGATTGCGTGATCGGCATCAACATCTTCGGGTCGTGTTACGGGTCAACGGGACCGCTCTGTATCGATCCGGCGACACGAAGGGCCTATGGGCCGACGTTTCCGCTGATCAACGTGCGCGACATCGTCCGCGCGGAGGTAAAGCTGATCGATTCATTGGGGATTGACCGACTGAAGCTGGCCATCGGCGCGTCGATTGGCGGGATGCAGGTGCTGGAGTGGGCGATCCAGTTCCCGGAGCGGGTGGCGAGGGCGATCAGCATTGGCGTGGCTCCGCTGGGCGCGATGGGGCTGGGGCTGAACCATCTGCAGCGGCAGGCGATCATGATGGATGCAGCCTGGCACGGCGGTTGTTACGAGCCGGGCAGAGGGCCGGAAGCCGGACTTGCTCTCGCGCGGGCGTTGGGGATCATCAGCTACAAGTCGGTGCCGCTGTTCGAGCAGCGGTTCAATCGCAAACCCAATCGGCATGGCGATGAAAATCCGTGGATCTCGACGGCGGCGGGGCAGAACGGACGGTTCGATGTTGCCGGGTATCTCGATCACCAGGGCGAGAAGTTCATCGGCCGTTTCGATGCCAACTCGTATATCTCCATCACGCGGACAATGGATATCTTCGATCCGGTGCGGGCGCACGAGTCGCCCTTTGCGGCGTACAGCCGGATTACGGCGCACCTGACGCTGGTGGGCATCTCGACGGACTGGCTGTTTCCGCCGGAGGACATTCGTTCGCTGGCGGCGATCATCCGGGCCGCGGGCACGCGCTGCGACTACCGCGAGATGGCATCGCTGCACGGGCATGATGCGTTTCTCGCGGAGCCGGAGCAGTTGGTGCGGCTGCTGACGCCGGTGTTTGAGTAGCTTCGGGTTATTCTGCTTGCACGATGAAAACTCTTCTTGTGGTGGTCGGAGTAACTGGGGGGCTCGTTCTGGGGGCGGCAGTGGCGATGGCGCAGCTTGCGGAGCCGAATCAGGTGGTGGTGCTGCATGCGGCGCGGCTGCTGGATGTGGCGACGGGCAAGATCCTCTCGCCGGGCGAGGTGCTGGTGCGCGGCGATCGCATCGCCGAGGTGGGCACCAAGGTGGCGCGCCCAGCCGGTGCCGAGGTGATCGACCTGGGCGACAAGACGCTGATGCCGGGCATGATCGATGCGCATGTGCATCTGTTCCTGCATCCCGGCGCGGAGGACCTCCAAACGGTTCAGGAGAGCGTTCCGCAGCGGACGTTGATCGCGGCCAGCGCGGCCAAGGCGGACCTGATGGCTGGGTTCACGGCGGAGCGTGACATGGGCACGGAGGGCGCGCAGTCCGCGGACTCCGCGGTGCGGAACGCGATTGACTCAGGCATGATTCCCGGGCCGAGGATGCGGGTTAGCGGCAATGCCATCGACATTACGGGCGGGCATGAGGATGCGATCGGTTTCAACCCGGACCAGCATGTGCTCTCGAACGCAACCTATGCGGACACTGCGGACGATCTGGTGCGTGTGGTTCGCGAGGAGTTGAAGGGCGGCGCGGACTTCATCAAGATCTATGAGACAGGCAAGGACAGGCTCGCGGGCGGCGTCTTTCATACTCCCTATCAGTACACCGAGGCGCAACTTGTGGCTGCGGTGACCGAGACGGAGAGGGTGGGAACGCATGTTGCCGTCCACTGCACCGGGGAGCCGGCCGCCAGTTACGCCGTTGCGGCAGGCGTGGTCTCCATCGACCATGCCTACCACCTGAGCGACCAGACGATGGCGGCGATGAAGGCGAAGGGCATCTTCGCGGTGCCGACCTTCACCATCTCGGAGTACTTCGCGGAGCACGCGGACACGGTGGCGCAGGCCGCATACGAACGTGCATTGCTCGACTTCCACGCGGCGGAGTTCAAGAAGCAGTTGGCGGCGGAGGTTCCGATGGCTGTCGGCAGCGATGTGGGTCCGTTCCCGCATGGCACGCAGGCGAGGGAGCTGGAGTTGATGGTGATGTATGGGATGAAGCCGCTGGATGTGCTGCAGGCCGATATGCTGAACGGGGCGAAGCTGCTGGGGTGGGAGGGGCGAATCGGGGAGTTGAAGCCCGGTTACTACGCGGATGTCGTTGCGGTCGCGGGCAATCCGGTGGAGAACATCGCGGTGGTCAGGGCGGTGAAGTTTGTGATGAAGGGCGGGGTGATTTATCTGCGATAGCTCGCAGCGCAGCTCGATTGGCTGCGTCAGGCTGGACAGACTCAGGTTCCGGAGGCGTCGTAGACCAGCGTGATCTGCAGCACGTGGTGATCGCCGAAGCAGTACGCGCGGCGGTTGATGAGCGTATCGGCGGGCAGATGCACGCGGTACATCTCGCCTTCGATGACGGTGGGGATGGTGAGCGAACAGGAGTGGCTCAACTCCGGCAGACGGTCCTTCCATCCGCCGGCGACCAGGTTGCAGAGCTCGCCGATGGCGTCGCAGATCAGCTCGGTCTGCTCGGTGACGTCGATGCCGCCCAGCATGGCGCTGGTCACGATGATGGATGCGGGAAGGCTGAGGCGGATTTCGCAGAGGCCGGAGATGACGCCGGCGAAGCCGATGATCGCGGTCTGGTCGGGGTCGGCATCGGGGTCGGCGCTCTTCAGCCCGCCGGCACAGGGGTGTATCTCGATGCCGAGCATGACCATGAAGATCTCGCAGACCGTCTCGTCCATGCAGAGAAGATTGTGCGGACTGAAGACCTCAAGACGGCGCAGCTGGTCGGGTAGTTTGGGCGGCATCGCGATCCGTTCATTCAAACTGCGTCTCGTTCAAAGTGAATCTCTTTCCGTTTGCTCGTTTTCCCGTCTCCGGGTGATGTAGCTGCACTGTTGCTGGGTACGCGGACACGGCGCGAATCCGTCACGCGGCGAGCAGAGGGATGACCTTCTGCTTGACCTGGTCCGGAGTGAAGGGTTTACGAATATAGGCGCTGGCCCCGACAGCAACCGCCTGGCGCACATGTTCGGAGCTGCTCTCGGTGGTGACCATGACCACCGGCACGTCTGCGGCCAGGTTCTCGGTGCGGAGGGTCTTCAGGAGTTCGAGGCCGCTCATGACGGGCATGTTGATGTCGCACATAATGAGCTCCACGGTGTGAGTCTTGAGCATTTCGAGTGCCTCGGCACCGTCGGCGGCCTCGAGCACCTTGGAAAACTCCAGACCGCCCAGCGTAAGCGCTCGAAGGACGATCTTACGCATCATCGCCGAGTCGTCGATGATCAGAATGGTTCCGCGCATTGCAGGTATCCCCCTGCATTGGGATATCGGCATATCGCAGCGAGGCATGACCTTTGTGCAAGAGATATCTGACGCCTGCCGGCCTGGGTTCGGCGATCGCCGGGAGAGGGAAAGCGATTCTGGCGGGACGTCTCATGCGCTCTCCGAATTCTTGAATTTCCGGTCCGACGGGGCAGGGGACAGGCTGCCCGGCGGAATCTCTCCGCCGGCGGGACCGGAGCGTGTCTCGGAAGTCGTTTCAGGGTGCAATTCCGGGTGGTAGATGCCTTCCATGTCCAGGATGAGGCCGACCTGCCCATCCGAGAGGATCGCGCATCCCATCAGCCCGGCTAGATCCCCGAAGGTCTCCCCCAGGCTCTTGATGACGATCTCCTGCTTGCCGATCATCTCGTCGACAAAGAGGCAGAAGCGCTTGCCGTGGGCCTCGGAGACAAGCAGGACGCCCTCGGTGAGGTCCTTTGTGCGTGGCGTGAGATTGAACCGGCGGTGCAGGCGCAGGACCGGCAAAGGCGTGCCTCGCAGGGTGACGGTTTCTCCGTTTTGACCGTTTGGTTGCCGCTCGGTCTGAACCTGCGATTCTGGTTGGAACTCCATATGGCACCCGATCTGGGACGCGGTGGGGCAGAGAATTTCAGAGACCGCGTAGAGCGGAAGGATGTAGCGCGCACTGCCGACGGCGACCACGAGGCAGTCGATGATCCCGAGGGTGAGGGGCAATCTTAGGAAGAAGGTAGTACCGACCCCGGCGGCGGACTGGATTTCGATGCGTCCGCGGAGCTTTTGGACGTGGCGCATGACGACGTCCAGGCCGACGCCGCGGCCGGAGATCTCGGTAAGCTTGTCGGCAGTAGAGAATCCGGGCTCAAAGATAAGCTGGAAGGTCTCGGTGTCCGAGAGCTGAGTATCCGCAGGCACGAGGCCGCGCTCGACGGCCTTGGCGAGGATCTTGTCGCGGTCGAGGCCACGGCCATCGTCGGCGACTTCGATCACAATCTGCGCGGACTTGTGATACGCCGCTAGACGGATCTTCGCCGTCGGATCCTTGGTGGACCGGAGGCGTTCCTCGGGTGTCTCGATCCCGTGGTCGACCGAGTTGCGCACCATATGCAGCAGCGGACCGGATAGCGCCTCGGCGATGGTCTTGTCCAGCTCTGTATCCTCCCCGCTGGTGGCTAAGGTCACCTGTTTTCCAAGCTGTCGCGAGAGGTCCCTCACGACGCGCGCGGTCTTCTGGAACTGGACGCCGATCGGCACCATGCGCATCGAGGTGGTCGCGCGCTGCACCTCCGCCGCGATGCGGTTCAGGAGCGCGAGATCGCTTTGCAAGCGCTGGTCCTGAATCGCGGCGAGGTGCGGATTGTTCGCCACCAGCGTCTGCGCAATCACGAGCTCGCCCACCATGTTCATCAGGCGGTCCAGTTTCGAGGTGTCGATCCGCACCGATCGCTCGTCGTGCTGTGGAGCAGGCGGCCGTATCTCTCTCTTCCGCGCCGCGACGGCGGCTGGCGACAGTGTCTCTTGGGCCGGAGTCGCTGTCTCTGAGAAACCAGCGGGCGGCACGGCGGCTTGCTTTGCAGCCGTGTCCGCGTCTGGTGCGGTCGCCGGGGTGCCGGTCGGGGCTTCCGCCTGGTCTCCGGGAGCTCCTCCGGTCCGATCGTCGTCGTGTGGCATCGTCGACGAAGCAGGTTCAGCCGTGGACGGGGCTGTAGGTGTAGAAGCAGATCTTGCCGACGTTCTCTCTTCCTTTGTGATCTCGGTCGCGATGCTTCGCAGTTGTCCGAGCAATCCCGTAGTGTTCGGGGCCGGCGGCGCCGCTTCGCCTGAGATGTGCCGTTGCAGCCGGTCGATCTCGATGCGGATGAAGTCGATGCCGCTGAAGATAGAGTCAACGAGCGCCGGCGTGATGGCGAGCCGTCGGCTGCGGACATGGTCCAGCAGCGTCTCTACTTCGTGCGAGATATCCTGGATCGACTTCAGCTCGAGAAAGCCGGCAAGACCCTTGATCGTATGGACGTAGCGAAAGACTGCGTTGACGCTTTCAAGGTCATTCGCATCCTTCTCAATCAACAGCATCTTCTCTTCGATCGCGGAGAGGTGTTCGCGCCACTCGGTTATGATGCCCGTGACCATCTCCGCGTCGCCAGCGAAGGCGCTGAAGTCGGAGTTGGAAGCGGTCGACGGATCGAGTGCGGCGTGCTCCAGCATGAGACCTCGTTGTGCCAAGCCTGGAATCGTCTGGCCCAAATCCGAACCCTGTTCCCAGCGCCAGTTCTGAGCGCCGGATTCGTACTGCCCGCATCGTGACGCCGGTTCGCTTTCGGATCACCCGCCGTGCAACAGGGTTTTGCGATGCTGCACTTCCAGATTGCCAAGCACCTCATCGATGTCCAGAAGAAGCTTCAGTTTGCCGTTCACGGTGGCCGTTCCGAGCAGATAGGAGATTCCGGAGGCCGGGGGCGGGAGGCGAGTCACGACACTTGAATCGAGATTAAGCACCTCGACAACCTCGTCGACGATGACTCCGACAACGACCTCGGAGAAGGCGACCATGATGCGTACTACAAGGATGCAGGTTGACGGTGTGCGGGGCTCCGGGGCCATGCCGAACTTGGAGCGCAGATCGATGACCGGAATTACGCTTCCCCGCAGATTGATGACTCCCGCGACGCAGGGCGGAGAGAGCGGCACGAAGGTGATCTGCTGCATCTCCATCACCTCGCGCAGGCTGCCTATACGGACGCCGAAGTGCTCCTCATCGAGCCGGAAGATGAGGTACTTGCCGGCGCGGTCGTCCACGGGGACCGCTTCGGGGCCGGGTGGGGCGAGCTGTATGGCCTCAGGCATGGCTCTCTCACGCGTCGTGCGCGACGCTATGGGGAGTATCGGCGGCGGACGGGATTTGGGTTAGATTGCCACGGAGCGACTGGCATCTCGGCATACGGTCCGACTGCCAGGTCTGCGCCTGAGGGCGCTTCACCTCCATGTGCTCATGGTGCCTGTTCGTGGAGTGCGCTTTCGCGATCCAGGGACGGATGCTGCGTTGGGTCGGCTCGATGGTCCGGTGACTCCATCTCGGACTTATCCAGCGAAAGACCGACATACAGTGCGCCGATCACGTCGTCTGTGGAGGAGAGAAGCGGTTCATACGCCGTCAGGTAGGGCTTGCCGAGAACGTAGGCCGTACCTCGGTGCGACTGTTTCGCGAGCAGATGGCGCGCTGCGATCCCTTTCGGATTGAGGAGGGTGCCGGTGGCCCGCGAGCCGTCGGTCAACTGCAGGTTGGTGGCAATGCGAATGAAGCGGCCGGCAATGACCGCGGCCGCGCCGGGTTCCGCATCGTAGCTCGAGTCGTACATCGCACGCCGGTCGCAGACCATGATCGTGACGAAGCAGCCGGTCGCCTTCGTGATCGCCTCCATCCACGGTCTGGCTGTCGCAGCCGCAGCGGATGTGCCAAAGTAGAGCGTCGGCGGGGCCTCGCGCGAATGCGACGGCGAAGCGGCATCGCGTGCGAGCGACGGTTTGCCCGCCTCGGCGCACCGCTGCTTCAGCATGTCAAGTGCGCGGTCGACCCGGGGCTGGTCTGCCGCGATCGTCTCCAGCAACTGCTGCGCCAACAGGTCATAAGATGGCTGGCGGGCGTCCTGCGGCGCCTCATCCATCTGCTGACCTGCCCGTTGCCGGGACTGGCCGGGAGTCAGACCGCGCCGGTTAAGCTGATCGCGCAGATGCAGCGTGGCTGTGGCCAGCCTCATACTCAACTCAGCCGAGGCGTCAGCCTCATACGTGCATTCGAGCGCCAGTTCGTCGATCTTCCGGATGCTCTCCGTGACACGGTTGACCGAGACGATCTGCCTCTCTGAGGAGATCGCCACTTCGGCGGACATGCTTTCGACCCTGTGCATCGCGTTGCGCAGCTCACTGAAGGAGCTCTGCACGGCGAGCGTCCGCTGAATGCTCTGCTCCACGGCCAGTCTGCCCTGCTGCATGGCAGCCTCAGCTTCGCGAGCCGTGGCGGACATGACTTCGATGCGGTTGCCGATCTCTACGGTCGATTGCCGCGTGCGGTCGGCGAGGAGGCGAATTTGTTGGGCGACGAGGCTGAATCCGTCGCCCTTCTGACCTGCGTTTGCGGCCTCGATGGCTGCGTTCAGGGCGAGCAGATTGGTTTGCCGTGCGATCTCTCCGATGGTCAGCACCATCTGGTCCACCTCGGCCACGCTGCTGACAAAGAGCTGCATGAGGGCGGTGCTTCGGGTCACGGTCTCGGCCATCTGCTGGATGTTCCGGGTGGCCGCGAGGATGCTCTCGCTGCTGCGGTCGGTGTCGCTGGCCACGACCTCGGTTCGGGCCGCGGCTTCGCGGCTGTTTACGCCGCTCTTCTCCGCGAACATGCGAATGCGTTGCTGCATGGCGATGACGTCGAGCACCCGCGTGCGCTGCCTGGTCGAACTGCGGGCCGCGGACATCGAGTTGCGGAGCAACTGCTGGCTCAGCATTGCCATTTCGACTGCCGACTCCGCAATCTCGGCGAGCGAGTCGGCGCGGCCGGAGGGAGAAAACACGCGCCGCATCAGACGGGTGAGGAGGCTCATTGGAGGCTCACACGGTACGTCGATAGTGGCGACGATATTGACGTCGATATCGTCGGTAGTTCCGGGCGCGGCTTTGCTCGGAGAGCGTTCATTGCAGGAGTTATCGGCAGTCAGCGGCGGCGGATGATTTTCCCGGGCGCTTCGGGGTCCCGGGGGCGGATCAAACCAGCTCCGGCTTCTGCGCCTGCATTGCCCCATCCTCCAGCTTGCGCTCCTCGAGCGCCTTCAGCGTGTCCTTGCTCAGGGCCTTCTCATGAAGCAGGAGCTCGGAGGCCTTGACGCGCGGGTTAGCGTGGAACCAGCGCTGAAAGATGTTGCCGCCGAGCAGGTTGGTCAGCGCCAGTAGCGACATTCCCTGGTGGTGGGCCATCCACGATTTCACCAGCCGAGGTTCCGCGCCGAGCGTGTAATCCGCCGCCTCGTAGAAGCCATAGGGGCCGGTCCAGCCGAGTTCGGTCATGCGTCTGAGGTTCGCGATCGCTTCTCCGCGCAGCACGGGCAGAGCGAGAAAGGTCGCGTAGGGGGCGATCACAGGCCCGTCTTCCGCTCCGTACTTGAGCGCCAGAGCGGGGATCCCCCACGCCTGGTACCCGTAGCGACCGAGGGCGTCCGTCGTGGCGAAGCCGGACTCCGAGATGCCCCAGGGAATCCTTCCTGGAAACTTCGTCACATGATCGCGCTGGATCTTCACCGCCGCCTCCAGCGAACGGTGAATGAGGGTATTGGGGAAGCTCTTCATCCACAGGGCGGGCATCATGTACTCGAACATCGTGCCCGTCCAGGAGAGCAGACAGGCTTTGCCCTGCACCAGGACGTGCGAGCGGTCCAGCCGGAACCACGACTGCTGCGGGATGTCGCCCTTGGCGACGGCGAGGAAGCTGGCGATGCGGGCCTCCGATGCCAGCAAATCGTAGCAGGCGGAGTGCAGCTTCCTGGTCGGGCCATCGTAGCCGATGGACAGCAACTGGCGTTCTTCGAGCAGCAGAAAGCCGTACTCCATCGCTTCGGCGTGGGCCTCGGCCTGGGCGGCGATGGCGGCAATGTCGGTGTGAAGGGCGCGCAGGTTGCGTTCGGCAGCGGTGATGAGGGACTTGAGCTTCGCGCAGAGGCCGCTGAGGGCGGAGCCGGCCGAGAAGGTCTCCGCCGCTTCATCCAGTTTGGCGTGGATGGTCTGCGCGTAGGCTGCGGCGGATTTGAGCGGCGGCGATTCCGAGTCGATTTCGGTGCCCAGGGGCGGGGATGCAAAGAGCGGCTCGAACTCCGGAAGCCGCCACGGGACGTGGCGCTCGATAAAGCTGCGAAGTGCGGCGATGCGCACGCTGCACTCGGCTGCGACCCAGGCCATTCCGGACGATTCGGAGGCGACCGGGGCGGCGTCTTCGAAGAGTTCGCGGGTGAGGGCAGAAAGGGAATCACCCTGCTTACGGCCAGGAGGCCTGCGGGAGTTCGCCTGGGCAATCCAGTCCTGCATCATTTGAATGCCGGCGAAGGATTCGGGGGAGAGGATCGGCCGCTTCAGAAGATCCAGAGCCCCGGTGTGCAGCGTGTACAGCCCAGCGGCGAGGTTGCCGCTGTCCACGGCCGACACGGTGAATGGCGGGATCGCCTTCAGGGTCTCCATGTCGTACCAGTTGTAGATGTGGCCGTGGTCTTTTTCGAGCCTGGCGTAGGTTTCGAGGGTGCCGAGCGAGGCCGTTGCGAACTCCGGCAGCGTGAGGAATCCAAACTCGCAGGCAGCCTGGCGGGCGTTGAAGAGCATTCCGAGGTTGGTAGGGGAGAGCTTGCGGACCTGGAGTGTGTCCTTCTCTTCGACGTTGTCCGGGATGAGCCAGCGGTTCCTGGCATCGCCGAACTCGGCGAAGTAGCGCCAGATCAATAGGGCTTGGCGGCGGAGGAAGATTGTCTCTTCCTCCGTGAGGGGAATCTCCTGGCGCACCGGTGATGAGTTCAGCCAGCGCGAGACCGCGGGGGCAAGTGCCCACAGGATCAGAATCGGGGCGGCCGGAAGCAGGGCCGCGCGATGGTGCGGGAGCATCGTGACGGCGAGGGAGAGCGAGAGCAGCGGGCAGAGCAGGAGGTAGAGATCAAGATGCGTCGTCCTGCCTCCGGACTCCGACTGCGCGGCCGTCTCCCACTCCAGCATGTGCTTGCCGGAGATGAACTTGCGGTTCAGTGAGCGGAGGATCGCGTCGAGCGCTAGAAGCATCTGGTGGGCGAGAAAGATGAGGTTCAGGAGCGTCAGGCCGGCGGAGGCCCAGAAGGCCTCGATGCCGTCGCGGGCCGCAGGCAAGCTGATCTTCAGGGCCGCCCTGCCGAGGTTGAAGCCGAGCTGGACCAGGGTGGGAAGGAGAAGCAGAACGATCGTCGCCGCGGTCCAGTACGCCGGACCACCGGTGAGGAAGAACCAGCCGCAGAGCAGCAGCAGGAACGTTACCGGCTCGACCAGAGACCGGCGCAGGTTGTCGAAGATCTTCCATCGGGAGATGGTGCTGATCGGGTTCTCGACCGGCCTGTTGTCCTCGTTTGGGACAGTCCCGAAGATCCACTGCGCGATCTGCCAGTCGCCACGCACCCAGCGGTGTTTGCGCCGCGTGTGGGCGGAGTAGTGCGACGGGTAGTCGTCGATAATCTCGATGTCGGTGACGAGGCCGGCGCGGACGTAGGCACCTTCAATCAGGTCGTGAGACAGCAGGGCGTTGCGCGGGAAGCGGCGGTCGAGCACCCGGTGCAGGACGGAGACGTCGTAGATGCCTTTGCCCGCGAAGATGCCCTCGCCGAAGAGGTCCTGGTAGACGTCCGAGACGGCGCGGGTGTAGATGTCGAAGCCGGTCTCGCCGGAGTAAAGTGCGGCGAGGCGCGAACGCGAGGCCGAGTTGACCGAGACTCCGACGCGCGGCTGGAGGATGCCGTATCCGGCAGTGACGATATCGCTTCTAGGATCGATAATCGCCTGGTTGAGCGGGTGCGCCAGCGTCCCGGCCATCCGCGCCGCTGTGCCCCGCGGAAGCTGCGTGTCGGAGTCGAGCGTGATGACGTACTTCGTGCCCTGGAGGACTTCGACCGGGCCTGCCTTGATCGGAAAGGCATCGAGTTCGTCGAGTAGAAACTTGTTCAAATCGAGCAACTTGCCGCGCTTGCGCTCCCACCCCATCCACACGCCCTGGCGCGCGTTGAAGACGCGGTGCCGGTGCAGCAGGACGAACCTTCCGCCGCGGCCGCTGGCGTGCTCGGCGGCGTACTTCGCGTTCATTTCGTCGATCGTTCGGACTGCGAGGTCGACCAGCAGGTTCTTGTCCTCGTCGAACGGCTGGGCGGTTGCGTCAGCGAGGTCGGTGAGCAGTCCGAAGTTCAGGTTGGGGTCATGGTTGGAGAGATACCGCGCCTCCAACTCCTCAAAGAGGTCGCGGACCTGCGCTTCGCTCAGCAGCAGCGACGGAACGACGACGAGGGTCTTCGCGTCATCGGGAATACCCTTGGAGAAGTCGATCTTTGGGAGGGACTCCGCGTGCAGCAGAGCCGACACAGTTGAGTTCACAAGGTCGACTCCGCCCTGAGACGCCGGAAGCAACGCAACCAGCAGCGCGAACATCACCGGCCAGAAGTGGTGGTACGGCACAAGCGGCGCGATGAGCGCGACGATCAGCAGCAGCGATAGGGTGAAGATGCCGAGGATGTAGAAGTCTTCGTTGTACCGCCGTAGCGTGTCCCGCACGGTCTGCATGAGGGGCGGACGGTACCCGATGCGGCGGCGCAGCTCGGGCAGCCCCTCGGCAAAGAGGTAATAGCCAATGTGGGAGAGGCGGCGGGTACAGCGTGGGTTCGATTGCGTGCGGCGGCTGGCATCCTGGGCCAGGGTGAGGGCCATCATCGCGGTCTCGAGTTCTCCCATGTCCGCATGCGCGGCGAGATCTGCGACCTGCATGTGATAGCTGGCGCGGGTCTCAGCCTCCATGCGGGGGAAGTCGCCGGTTGGGTCCTGGCCCAGGACCGCGTCGAAGGCGATGAGCGATACGAGCAGCTCGCGCCACTCGAACTGATTCAGCCGTCGCAGGCTGTGGATCGGGGCCGAGAAGGGCGACTGCTCGATGCCCGGCAGCGGCCCGGCGGCGAAGGCCTCGTCGGCGCGGTCGAGCAGGTACTCCAACTGTGCGACCTTCAGCGATTGCGGCAGGACGCGCACCTCCTGGAGCAGCAAGGGGCCCAACCGCTGCGCCTCCTTCACGAACACCGAGAGAGACTCGGCCGACCATATTCCCTTCGTCAACGCCAGATAGTTCTCCGCCAGGTTCATCACTCTCGGCAGGTCGGAGCCGTCCTTCAACTCAACGCGCGGCAGCCTGGCAAAGGAAGACGCGGCGGCATGGGCCGTGATGAGGGCCGCCTCGAACATGCGCGTGCTTTCGAGGAACTCAAGCTGCGGTGTCAACTCCTTCGGCGTGGTCGCCTTGCACTCGGCGAGGCGGTCCTTCAGCCGGGCGGCCAGAGACTTGAGGCGAAGCGTCAGTCCCTTCGCGGAAGGGTCCTTGGGAAGAATCCGCCACTCGATAACCAGGCCGACGGCCCCGCGCCGAAGGTCGGATTCTGAGACGGAGGGCGATTCGGGGAGGCCGGAGATGGGAACTTCGACGTCGGGGACGGTCGAGTGGGGTGCGAGTTCTTCCGGCGGAGTGAGCGTGTCGTCGGTAGCGGCCATAGCGTCAATCCTTTTGATGTCGGTTATGGGGTTCGCGGGGGTAAATGCAAAGACCCAGGGCATCCTCGTTCTCACCCGTCGCGATGAGACTGCGATGGATGGGGCACCCGAGCCTAGTTGCTCGTTCGACGGAGGATCAGCGGTAGCTAGCGGCCTGCATCTCGAACATGGACGCGTAGAGGCCGTTCTCTTCCATCAGGCTCTTGTGGTTGCCCTGCTCGACGAGCTTGCCGCCCGAGAGCACGACGATCCGGTCGGCCATGCGGACGGTCGAGAAGCGGTGCGAGATGAGCAGGGCCATCTTGCCCTGGGTCAGCTCGGCGAAGCGCTCGAAGACTTCAAGTTCGCTTCGGGCATCGAGGGCGGCGGTGGGTTCGTCGAGGATAAGAAGCTGGGCGTCGCGCAGATAGGCGCGGGCGAGCGCGATCTTCTGCCACTCGCCGCCGGAGAGTTCGACGCCGCCCTCGAACCGTCGGCCGAGCATCTGGTCGTAGCCGCCTTCGAGCTTGGCGACGACGGTGTCGGCGAGGCTCTTGTGCGCGGCGAGTTCGATCTCGCCGTCGGCGTAGTTCTTCTCGACGCGGCCGACGGCGATGTTCTCCTTGGCGGTCATCTCGAAGCGCATGAAGTCCTGGAAGATGACGCCGATCTGGCGGTGCAGGTCGGCGAGGTCGTAGTCGCGGAGGTCGACGCCGTCGAGCAGGATCTGGCCTTCCGTTGGATCGTAGAGCCGGGTGATGAGTTTGACAACGGTGGTCTTGCCCTGGCCGTTCTCGCCGATCAGGGCGATGCGTTCGCCGGGCGAGAGGGTGAAGTTGAAGTCGCTCAGTATCTTGCGGTCGCTGCCGGCATAAGAGAAGGAGACGTTGCGGAACTCGAAGCCTTTTTGGATCGGAGCCGGCGCGGAAAGGCCGTTCGGCTTCGAGACAACGGTGGGCTCCATCTCGAAGAAGGCGAGCAGGTCGGTGAGGAAGAGTGCCTGGTCTGCGATTCCTGAGGCCGTCGAAAAGACCTGCTGCAGGTTCGAGCTGGCTTGCTGAATGGAGGTGGTGAGGAAGGTGAACTCGCCGATGTCGTATCGCCCGCCGAGCGTGCGCCAGATGACGTACACATAAGCACCGTAGTAGCCCATGGTGCCGATGATGCCCAGCAGGCCGCCGACGATCAGCTTCGAGCGGGAGAGCGCGACGTCTTCCTCGTAGATGGCGCGGGCGAGTGTTTCGAAGCGGTGGGTGAAGAACTTGTTCAGGCCAAAGAGCTTGACCTCCTTTGCACCTTCTCGGCTTCCGGCGACCTGGCGGAGGTAGTCCATCTGACGCTTGGCAGGGGTCTGGCGGAAGTTCTTGGCGTAACCGAGGAAGGCGTAGTGCGTCTCGCCGAGAAACGATGGCAGGACGCCGAGCGCGAGGAGCAAAACCAGCCACGGCGAGGCCACGGCAAGCGCAGCCGAGAATACGAGAGTCGTGATGACCTGCTGGAAGAGCCGGCCCATCTGCTGGATCATGGCCAGCCGGTCGGTCGCCTGGACGCGGGCGCGTTCGAGGCGGTCGTAAAACTCAGGGTTCTCGTATGTTGTCAGGTCAAGCCGCGCGGCCTGCTCCATCACCCGGACGCTGACGTGCTGGGTGTAGCGGTTGGCCAGCAGCGAGTCGGAGTAGTCGATGGCGCGGGTGATGATGCCGAGGAAGACGTTCAGGCCGACTTCCGTCCCGACGAGGTACCAGAAGTTCGCGGGTAAAGCTGTGTGGCGGCCGACCTTGTCGGCGATGTCCTGAATGATGTACTGCGCGACCTTGGCGAGCGCGAAGGGCAGCGTGGCGACGATGAGCCGCAGCGCAATGCCCCACGAGACCACGCCGGGGCCGGAGTCCCAAAGAATCTTGAGGACCGGCGGCATGTTCTTGAGCGCACGGATTCGTTCGTGCCAGGGGCTCTCGTGTGGGGCGTCGCTCGTCGCAGGCGGTTCGGGGGTCAAAAGTCGCTCATTAGCAAGGGGATAAGGCGAGCAAGGGTATTAAACGCACGAAATTGTCGCCGCTTATGCTTTTGATGCGGTATGGCACTACGGGCGTTGGCCGATCGAGACCTATGTCTCAGAATCGGGACATCGGGCACCAGAGTGGTTTACTGCGTACCGGTAGCGGGAGCATCCACCTTGGGGTAGTACCCGGTGCGCGTGCGGACCTGTAGCTTGCCGTAGCCCTTTTCCTTGGCATCGACGTGTACCTGACGGTAGCCGCCCAGTGCCGGAGACTTGGTCGAGTGGTAGGCGATGGTGTACTGGGTGCGGATGTCCTGGGCGACCTCGGCGGCGATGGGGTCGACCTCCTTGAGGTTCTTCGGGAAGTAGGGCAGGCCCCCGGTCTGGTCGGCGAGGGCCTCGAGAACGCGCCGGGCGTGGCGCGCCTCCGCCTTGTCGGTATCGGGGCCGAAGAGCAGGCCGATACAGTAAATTGTTGGGCCGTCGAGGTCCTGGATGCGGCGAATGGCATCCTCGAGGGTGGCGCTTGACGCGTTGTCTTCGCCATCCGTCACGACGAGAAGGACCTGCTTGGGATGTTTCGCATTCTTGGCGAGGTAGTCGGCGGAGGCGACGAGGGCGTCGTAGATGGCCGTGCCGCCGCTCGACTTGATATAGCCGAGCCCCTGCTTCAGCTTCTCCGTGTCGGAGGTGAAGTCCTGGTCGATGAACGCCTCCCACGAGAAGTCGACGAGGAAGGCCTCATCCTGCGGGTTCGAGAGCTTTACCAGGTCGAGCGCCGCCTGATTCACAGCAGCGCGCTTGTCGTACATAGAGCCCGAACTGTCAATCAGAATGCCGATGGATACGGGCAGATCTTCGTGGCGGAAGCTGGCGATGGTCTGCGGAACGCCGTCCTCGTAGACGTGGAAGGCATCCTTGGTGAGGTCGAGGACGGAGCGGCCGGAGCTGTCGAGGACGGTGGCGTTCAGGCGGACCTCGTAGGCGTCCTGGCGCAGCGTGTACTTGCCACCGGGGCCCTTTGAGAGTGTACCGTCGGACGTCTCAGGCTGCATCTGCTCGGCGGTGCCGGGAGCGGGATCGGGATCGGGGGATGGGACCGGGTCGCGGTCGATGGTGAGGGGCGGCTGCACCGGCGCAGGTTGGGCAGTCTGGGCGCGCAGGATTGGAGCGTGCATGACGCAGAGGAGGCCCAAGGCCGACATGGCGCTCATGTCTGCGATTTGGCTTTTCACGCGCCGCACGGCCCGAAGGAGCGAAAGACAGGTGTGTTTCCGCTTCACTACGCTTCGTCGCGAAATGACTGCCTTCATCGGGCCGTCGATCCAGGGAGATTGAGTCTGCAAAAAAGATCCTTGTTCGGTGGAGATGAAACCCTAGCTCTTATCCTCTAGGCGGGTCACTCGCTTGTCCAGTTCGTTGCTGATGCTGACCAGCGTCGCAATATCTGCCCGTAATCCGTTAATGCCCGAGTGGAACTGGGCGCGCATAGCGTTCATGTCGGAATGGACCTCTGCGCGAAGTGGTGATGTCGTACTTGTTGATGAGGATGCCGATGCCAACCATGAGGGCGGGCAGGACGGAGGGAATGGTTGCAATCAGTACGTCTTTAAGGTCCGGGCTCATTGACCGCTCCAATAAAGCTTACTGCGAAGGTGCATAGTATCCCTGTCGATAATGCACGTCGAGGATGGGCAAGCCCGGCGGCGGCAGAAGTCGTACCTTCAATTTACGCCAGTTTCCGTCGTGTTTCACCTCGGACGGCCGGTAGCCGATGACGTATTCGTTGCGCAACTCCGCGCTGATGCGCGTGGCGATGTCGCCCATGTCTCCCATGTCTGAGATGCGGAAGAGCCGGCCGCCGGTCAGTTCGCAGATGTCCGTAAGGAGGATGGGGCCGGTCTGTTCCTCGATGGTGGAGGCGTAGGTGTCGAAGATGCCGATGGAGTAGATCTGGACATCGGACTCGCGGACGACGCGGCGGAGTTCGCCCTCGGAGTAGCGGCTGCGGTTGTCGCCGCCGTCGGAGATGATGAGGAGCGCCTTGCGGTCGTACTTCGCGTCCTTGAGCTTGTTCACTCCAAGATAGACCGCGTCGATTAGTGCGGTGCGGTTTTCGGGCTTGACCATCACCATGCGGGCCTCGACGTCGTCGATGTCCGAGGTGTAGTCGACGATGACGGCCGGGCGGTCATTGAAGCCGATGACGAAGAACTCGTCCTGCGGGTTGCAGGTGCGCATGAACTCCGAGAGCGCCTTGCGCGCCCGGGCGAACTTCGAGGTCATGGAGCCTGAGAGGTCGAAGACGATGCCGATGGTGACGGGCGCGTCTTCGGTGGAGAAGGTCTTGATGACCTGGCCCTGGTTGTTGTCGAAGATGTTGAAGTTCTCTTTTTCGAGGCCGGTCACGAGCCGGTTCATGGGGTCGGTCACGGTGAGCGGGACGAGGACGAGGTTGACGTTGACGCGGATGGGTGCAGGACGGTGCGCCGGGGTGGCCGTGGAGGCCACGTGCGGGTCCGCGTTGGAGCCCGCTGGCGGCGGTTCGAGGACTGCCTTCGGCTTCGCCGGCGTGCCGATCGGGGTGTTCACCTCACCCAGGGGATTCTCTTGGGCGCGCGACTGGACCCAGGCCGAACCCCAGATCGCTAGCAAAAGTCCCGCCACCGCGAGCCGTGCCGGTGCCGATATCGCGGTCCGAGGTGAGATTCTCCCGCGGCCTCTAATTTTGCGATCGTCAACGCTACAGATACATGCCATGGAAGACCCCGTGCTGCCAGATGCTCGACTTTACGCTTTGATGCAGTTTGATTTCCATACTCTAGCCTCGCGCATCAACCCATCTGTTGCAAAGATTGATTCGGTAAAAGTCCATCCTCCCGCGAGGGCGATCACCCAGCTTTCTTTATATCGTCCTACGCCGCTGGCACTCGGGTGGATGCGGCGATGGAAAAGTTTACTCCCGGAACTGCGGCGTATCGTTCTGGTTCTCTGTCGCGCCAGCACTTCGGTCACCGTCGGCCGCAACTCGCTGGCGGTTATCTTCCTGTGCCGTCAAGAACGTACAATCGTGGAAATCAATCCTCGGAGCAAGAGTCCCAGCATGGCCCGTATTTACCCCTTCCGCGCACTTCGTTACGATCCCGCCCGCGTCAATATGGAAGACGTTGTCACGCAGCCGTATGACAAGATCACCCCCGAGATGCAGCAGCACTACTACGACGCGAGCCCGTACAACCTGGTCCGCGTCATCCTCGGCAAGCACCTGCCCGGCGACAATGAGGAGTCGAACGTCTACACCCGGGCGGCGGAGTATCTGAAGGCCTGGCGGAAGGAGCGGGTGCTGAAGGAGGAGTCCGAACCGGCGATCTACGGGTACTCGCAGACCTACACCGTGCCGCATACGCAGGAGACGCGGGAGCGCCGCGGCTTCATCGCACTGGGCCACTTGTACGATTACGCGGACAAGGTGGTCTACCGCCACGAACAGACGTTTCCCAAGCACAAGTCCGACCGCATGAGCCTCTTCAAGGCCACCCGGACCTACTGCGAGCAGATATACATGCTCTACTCGGACCCGGCGTTTACGGCGGAGAGGCTGATATTCGGTGTAGGGAAGGACGGCAAGGACACCGCCGCGGCCGATCTTGCGATCACCGACGAGTACGGCGTGGTGCACCGTGTCTGGAAGCTGACGGATCCAGCACTCATCAACCCGATTCTGACGGCGATGGCCGATAAGAAGCTCATCATCGCCGACGGCCACCACCGCTACGAGACCAGCGTCGCCTACGCGAAGGAGCGTTCCGCGCAGCTTCGGCTGCCCCTGAACCAGCCCGCCGACCCGGACGAACGCGTCAACCCGAGTCATCTGCCGGTGCCGGCGTTTCCCGAGGCGGCGATGATGATGACCTTCGTGAATACGGACGCTCCGGGAATTACCATCCTGCCGACGCACCGGGTGGTGCATGGCCTTGAAGGCTTCAGCGGAACGGAGTTTGCGGCGAAGGCGCAGGACTTCTTCGAGGTGTCGAAGGTCGAGGCAGGCAGCGGCGCGCTGTTGGTCCCCGGCCTCGGCGTCGCATTTCTTGCGGCGACTCGGGAGGGAGCGTACCTTCTGAAGGCGAAGCCGGAGCCCATCGCCGCCGCGTTGGCTGGTATCTCGCCGCGTCAGGCGAAGCTCGATGTGGTGCAACTGCATTCCATCGTTCTCGACAAACTGCTGGGCCTGAACCAGGAGACGATCACGAAGCTGGGCAACGTCCGCTACATCCGGGAGGCTGGCGAGGCCTTCGCGCAGGTCGCGAGCGGCGAAGCGGATGTCGCGTTCCTTATCCGTCCGGTGACGCTTGAACAGATGCGCGACATCTCGCTTTCGGGTGACGTGATGCCGCAGAAGTCGACCGACTTCTATCCCAAGCTGCTGAGCGGGTTAGCGATCTATGCGCTGGACTAGGACCTTGACCGGGTGCCCGATGCTCTGTGCCGCCGCAGGTCTGATGGCCGCGATCGTGGCGTCCGCCCAGAGTCCGCCGACATTCAACCGTGACGTCGTGGTTCTCGACCCCGCGCACGGCGGGTCGGACGGTGGCTCGAGGCTGAGCGATCATCTGGAAGAGAAGGATGTCACGCTCGCCCTCGCGGCACGGGTCCGGTCGCTGCTTGCGGTACGCGGCTTCAGCGTGGTTTCGACGCGTCAGGACGACCTGGCGGCGCACTTCGGAGTGCCGCTCTCCAGCGATCAGAGGGCGGAGACGGCAAACCGCGCCCACGCCGTCGCCTGCATCGTGCTGCACGCATCTGCGAGCGGAAATGGAGTGTACCTGGGTGTCTCGGCGATCGGATCCTCCCTGGCAGCAATCCCGCAAAATTCCCGAAGCGCCTCGGTCGGGGCGAAACCGGTTTCGTGGGACCTCGCGCAGGAGATCTACGTTCCGCAGAGCCTCGGGCTCGCCAACGAGATCGGAACTGCGTTCTCCCGCGCGAACTTCCCGCTGGCTGTGGGACGCGTCGCACTGCGTCCGCTCGACAACCTTATGTGCCCGGCGCTCTCGGTCGAGGTTGGCCCATTGCGGGGTGACGGTTCGGATCCGACCCCGGTCACCGACGGCGACTACCAGCAGCGCGTCGCCGAGACGATTGCGGGCGCGTTGATCTTCTGGAAGAACCGTGCGCAGCCGCCTGCCTCTCCCGCTCCGCCGGCCTCCGGTTCGGGGCCCGGCCTATGATCGTCCGCATCAAACGCGGCAGGTTCGTACGCGCCGGCGCGGTGATGACCTTCATCCCGCGCATCCCGTGGCGCGACCGCCCCCTGGCGCGGTTCAATGCGGCCATCCCGCGCTATCAGCGGGCGCTCTTCTACGTGCTGATCGCCGGCATCGTCGTGATGGCGGTGTTTCTCGTCCATGAGCGGCGTGTGGCTCACGATCGGCTCGCCGCCCACAACGACGCCACGCCGCTTGCGGCTCCCGTCTCGAATGGGACAGAGTCTTTCACTCTGGACCTCGCCAGTGACATCGACGGCTCCATAACGGCCACACAGCGTGAGATCGCGTTACCCGCCGAACCTTCGGTGCGCGCCCGCGCGCTCCTGGAACGGCTCATCGCCGAGTATTCGCTGCCCGAATCCTCCCACCCTCTCGCGAGCGGGGCGGCGGTGGACGACGTCTTCCTGCTCAAGCTGCCCATCGTCGTGCCGCAGCCGGCCTCGGCGGCTGGTTCGCCGGTGCCGGAGGCCAGCGACTTCGATGCGGCTGCCGATCCCAACCGGGATGACGAACTCGCCGTCATCAATCTGCGGGGCGGCTTCGTCAACGACCACCCATCGGGGGTCGAGGTGGAGACGCTCACGCTGCTCTCGATGATCGGCACCCTGCACGCGAACTTTCCCCGGATCACGGAGGTGCGCTTCCTCGTGGACGGCCAGCCGAAGGAGACCCTCGCTGGACACGCCGACCTCAGCCGGGTCTATCCGGTCATCGATACGACTGCCGCAGCCGGAGGTGCTGTCCGGTGAGCGCCGCCCACCCGCAAAGCAAACTTAGAGTTGGCGTGTTCGACTCTGGATTCGGCGGACTGACCGTCTTGCGCGAAGTTCTGAAGCTGCTGCCCGGAGCGGACTCGATCTACCTTGGCGATTCCGCACGTTTACCTTATGGCTCGAAGTCGCACGAGACCATCGCACGCTTCGCCGTGTCGAGCGCCCGGTTCCTCCATGACCAAGGCGCGGACCTGCTTGTGGTTGCCTGCAACACCGCGACGGCGCTCGCATTCGATGAAATTGGGGCCGCGCTGCCGATCCCGGTGATCGGCGTGGTCTCTCCGGGGGCCGAGGCGGCGCGTGGCGCCTCGCCGGAGGGCGGTGTTCTGGTGCTGGCGACTGCGGCCACAGTGCAGTCTGGAGCGTACAGTCGCGCCCTCCGCGCGGTTGGGATTGACGCGTATGAGAAGGCCTGCCCGCTCCTCGTGCCGCTGGTCGAGGAGGGATGGGTCTCGCATCCGGTGACCGACGCGGTGATCCGGATCTACCTCGACGAGGCGCTGAAGGCGGCCCCAGAGGCCTCGACCCTCCTGCTCGGATGCACGCATTATCCGCTGATCGAGCCGGCGATCCGCCGCGTTCTCGCGGGCATGGGCAGGACGCTGGCGATCGTCGACTCTGCCCGCGCCACCGCGCTCGCGACCGCGCGGCTGGTCGCGGAAGAGTTTCCCGAGGCAGCGCCTGCCGAACACCCCAGGCGAGAATTCTTTGCAACGGACTCTGTCGCCAAATTCCAACGCCTCGGCGCGGAGTTTCTCGGCCAGCCACTCGATGAGGTGAAGCTGGTCGATCTCGGGGGATGAAATTTTCTGGGAGAATGGACAAATGCCATTTCTGTTGAAGACTGAGCCCAACAAATACTCTTTCGAGGACCTCGAACGCGAC